>BNJU01001645.1_pt1 | contig 164484 bp, 233 predicted proteins | sample 8539281 | NCBI WGS metagenome assembly BNJU01 (sample SAMD00202456, study PRJDB9452) | human saliva metagenome | isolation source: human saliva | place: Japan | reverse complement strand
TTAGTTTCATCAAATGTCCTCCGTTACTAGTATATCACATATGATGTAAATTTAAAAAACAAGCCTAATAAAGCTTTGTTTTTATTTAACTATCACAAAAGTCGTGTACATATCTTTCCACTTCTTTTTCCATAGATTGAATCTCACGAATACCCCATTTATCATTTCTTTACCGTTACATCTGCCATCATCTGTAATTTTAGACTCTGAGGATTGAAAATTCCTTCCCACTGTTTATATTTTGCACTCGGAACTAAATTTCCAAACTTCGAATTTTGACTATCTGTAATGATACAGAGATTTCCAAAAGAGTGTAAGAATTTATCATCAATTTTTCAACTCTTTCATCACTATTTGGATGTTGTGAAACCAATGCTCTATAGAACGACGATATGCAAATTTGAAATCTTCAAACTTAACATCGTATGCTTTCTTCAATTCTTCACGATTTTTCCATAAAACATAATCTACAAAGTTAAAAGCATAAACAGGAATTGCACCATATTTCTTAATTCTTCTATCCTCAGTAAACAATCTTTCTTCTGCATACGTCACTGCCATTTTTCAAGAAATTCTTTAAAACGAGCACCAAATTCTTGATCATTTAGTTCTTCAATATGTCTGAAGAGAAATTGTAAAAATCTCATATAACCAACGACTATCACGATTAGCAGTGAAGGTTACAGCGAACATGGATTGAAGCAGTATAATGTTTATTTGTTGAACTTTTCAATGAGAAATGTATTCTTAGTAATAGGTTCTTCAAACATGAATGCTCTTTCCAGCTTTGTCCATTAGGTTGATATTCGATAAAAGTCCCCTTCTGCAGAAAACCAATCATCCTTGTCTTCTGCTTGATTAGAATCTCATATTTGACATTTCTAACGATCAAATTATCAAATATATATTTTAATTTCAATAAATTCTACTAAATAATACATCCTCTAAGTCTGTATTAACACTAGTTATATATCAAATAGTTTCTAATAATTTCTTATCATCAAGCTGAACCTCATAGGGGATACATTACCCAAATTGTATAATAAACGAAATATAGAAATGTTTGAAAAGTCTATAATCGTTCTGTATAATCCACTCATATCGTATGTGAAACTACTTCTAATTGTTGTCAGTTTATCTTTATTTCCTACTAATAATAAAGACTCTTATTACTTGATTGAACTTCTATTTTGGCTTAAAGATCATCAATATCATAAACTATTTATGATAATGAGTAATCTGTAAATGCCAATTCAAAGGAAAGATTTTTCTCGTTTCTTGAAACATCAGAATGCTTTCTTCTTTCGCTTTATCTTAAATTGCACTTGATTACCGGTTTATCAAACTCTGCACGAGCATCCCAAATTCTTGCAAACTTTTTGCGCCATTTCTTGATCTGTCACCAAATTTAGACATCATTTGTGCCTTAAGATTTCATGAGCCTCTAGTTGTTCTCCTCGAGAATTGAAACGTTCGAAATAAAGATTCAAATCTAAATCCTCAGGAAGTATACTCCGAAAAATGATGACCTTTCTCAAAAAGATAACCAACGAAAGACTGAGGATTCAATTGACGCTCTTCTAACACTTTTTTTCAATGCGTCTCTAGCATGTCCGTAACCCTCTAGTCAGCTCATTTTTCATCGCCCTCTAAAATTTTTCTTGGAAAATAAATCTTGAATATTCTTATTTGATTTCTTCCGAGCTGGAAAGGTAAGATTGACAGCTTTCAATCTATCAAAACCAAACTCATGCTTCAAAGCTAAGGCAATCAAATTAAGGGCTGTTGTTCGTTGTTGCCCATCTATGATTTTGAAAATGTCATTCTCTTTATTAACGACTAATGTTCCAATATAGTAATTGTCTCTATTTTCTTGAACAGCATCTGCTACGTCGTTCAATAACTGCTCAATTTCATCATAAGTCCAAGCAAAATTTCTCTGATAAAGAGGAATAGCATAGGTCTCTTCATTTAGCAAACGATTAACTGATAAGCTTATATGTGTTTCTACCATTTATCTTTTTCCTCTTCTATAATTTGTTCCACAGTATAATTTTCAAATAATTCTCTATCTATCTTGACCATGAAATCATTCGGAGTGACAGCATGAGATAAAAGTTGAAATAATTTTTGAACCTCTTTTTGTCTAAACCTTCCACCAGCGGCATAGTTTCCTACTGTTGCATCATATATGGCTTTAGACTTAACTCTAGGGTAATAAGACCAAATGAACAGGGTCTCTACTATCTCCTTTGATAGCTCATCTTTCCCAAATCTATCTGCGAAAAGTGAACAAATATTTAGAAATAGATTGTAGCACTTGAGATAGCGACCTTTGAGCTATTGTAAATGTTCAACATGCCTTCTGGGTAAGTACATCTTTTTCTCCCTTTCAGGCTCACCAGAAAATTCTAACCTTTCATTTAAAAAATCTTTGTAATCTTTAATAGTTTCATGAGCAGATTCAATATACTCAAAAAATTTACTTCCATCAATGATTGGCATAGTAATTGAAAGAGGGAGTTTCTCAATATGACGATACAATTCTAGGTATGGAAAGTTCTGATTCAAATCAACGCCTTTAAAGTCGTCAATAAAATCCTCTGTAAATCGTAGATAAGAGCCATAACGCTTGTTTGTTAATCCTGTTTCTCCCCTAGACCACCGTCTCATACGGAAAAGATGTTTATCAAATAACTCTTTGAGGCTTAAATCCTTATCTTCTACAAATTGCTCCCACTTTTCAACAATCTTTTCATCTTCTGAATCTTGCTTGCGAAGATGATAGGCTTTGAGCAAATCATGAGGTTCTAGAGATTTTTCCACGATTATTCTGAGAATCAAATAACTGAAAGGCCTCTGATAATCGTTCCTGTGGCATAGTAATCACAGAGACAGAACAATTTTCCAATAGAAAGTTACAAATATCTTTTGCCTGATTCTCACCAACCAATTGAGTCAAATTTTCCCACTCATTATAATTTTCACTCGCATGATAGCAAGATAGCTCTCCAAATTCAGCACTTAGTAGTTGATTAGCACCCTTATAATCCTCAAAATCATCTAGTAAATAGAGAAACAAGGAAATAGAAATTAGCCGTTGCTGTCCATCGACAATATCTAAGTATCCATCATTTCTCATGCAAGATAACAGAACCAACCTGATATTCCTTTTTCCCCATAGCATCTCGTAGATCATAAAAAAGATTACGGATATGCTTTCTGTTCCATTTATAAGGTCTTTGATAAGAAGGAATCCGTAAATCCTCTTCTTTCAATAGTTCTCCAACTTTTTTAGAAGTAAATTGAATACTCATTTTTATCCTCATCTATATTTATCTATCATTTCTTGAACGGTCCGCTTCATATCCTCTACTAAAATCCGAGGAGACAAAACAGTAACTGCTTCCCCTTGTCCCAGCAACCAGCGTTTAAGACCCGGTGTATGCTGACTTTCAAACTTAAAATGAGTCCAGCTACCATTTTTTTCCCAACTATTTTTGCATTTGGAAATTGATCCATCACAATAGTAGGATCGTACAAGAACTCGATCTCAATACTGATTTTCTTCCCGATAAAAAGCGTCTACTCTCTCGTTACGAATGTCTCCATCTCTAAATTTATCTCGATAAGAAATAGAGGGTTTCTCTATATCACTATGAGACCAGGACTGGATACGGTCTACTCTTAAAGTAATATAAGTCTCATATTTCAACTGGTATACAACCAGATAGAAATAATGACTATCATAATAAAGAGAGACTGGCGAAAACAGTCTGCCTCTTAGAAGACTCAGAATACGGGTTTTTGATAGATAATATCTAGAACCTGTTCATGCAAAAATAGCTTCCGATAAATCCCAAATTTTCTACTCTATCTTGCTGATCCGTTAAGGGAGTATAGTTAAGTTTTTCACTGCCAATGATCTGCTCAATTTCTTTCTGGTCATCACGAGGAACTAAGGCAAGTAAATTTTTAGTAAGCTATCAATTTCTGGTTTATTCAGTGCTCGATTTTCCAATAAAAATCTTTGAAATAACGAGAATATCCTTTTTATTAAAAACTGACTTACTTGATAGGCTATACTTATTCGTTTTACGACTATAAAACAATTCTCCACTAAAATCAGGGATAACTGGATAAAATATCACGGAGTAGCGAAAAAAATCTCTGTATCGTCTTTTCACTAACCTCAAATTCCTGAGCTAATTGCTTTTTCCTAACGGAGTCCCAAACTGTAAGCGTAAAAAGATTGTTAGTAGTCTCTCTTGATCATTCATCTAATGTCCTTTTGTTAATCTTCAAGCGATGTTAGACACGCTGTCATCCCCCATTTAAAACGCACAATCAAACTAGAAGGTACATTTTCCCAATTGATCTGGTTCAGTGTCACTAGAGAAAACCATTTGTTTATTCTTAAAATGCTGAGAATTAAAAAGATTAAAAATTTTTTCCTGAATAAGAATATCCTTTTCTCCCAATACCTGAATATCATCTACGATTAGGAGATCAAACTCCTCACTTCTAACTTTTTGTATTTCTAGCTCATTTTTCCAATAAGTTTACGGCAGAAATATATTTTACTCGCTTTTTCTGGATTATTTCTCAAGAACCTTATTTACCAATAGCTTGCAGGAGATGTGTTTTTCCCTGAACCTGATTCCCCATAAATATAAAAGGGGATTATATTTTTAATCCTAGGTTCTCTACTACTGCTAAGGCTCCTTTCTTTGCTAAATCATTACCATCTTTTTCTACAAAATTTTTCAAATTGATATTTGTTATTTAAGCCTGTATTGTTCATCATTTAAACCTCTTTATTTTTATAGTATAAGTATAACAAAACAGATGGACAATATTTGTCCGTCTGTTAATTTTTTTATTTAAAACAAATCATCAAACAGACTCAACTGGTTATCCTCTGGCATATTGCCGAGAATTCCCATTTCATCCATCTTTTCAACTAAAGTTGAGGAAAGTCCACCACGCTTGCGGAGTTCAGTTTTAGAGAGGAACTCACCTTCTTGACGAGCACGAACCAATTGCTTAGCAACGTTCTCTCCCAGTCCATCCATAGCAACAAACGGTGGGATGAGGGTATCTCCGTCGATGATAAATTCAGTCGCATCACTGCGATAGAGATCCAATTTCCCAAATTTGAAGCCACGTTCCCACATCTCATTAACGATTTCAAGTGTTGTGTAAAGGTCAATTTCTACGTTGGAAGCTTCATTGTTCTTGCGCTTTTCAGCAATTTCTTGCATCTTGCGTTTGATAGCATCCAAGCCTGCACCCATGGTCTTGATATCAAAGGCCTTGGCACGGATGGAGAAGTAAGCACAGTAATAATAAATCGGATGGTGAACCTTGAAGTAGGCTACACGCAAGGCCATCATAACGTAGGCTGCCGCATGGGCTTTAGGGAACATGTACTTGATTTTCCCACAAGATTCGATATACCATTCAGGTACATTGTTAGCCTTCATAGCTTCGATATAACCATTGCGCTCTTCTTCTGAGATTTTGAGCCACAATCCCTTACGCACTCGCTCCATGATGGTAAAGGCCATCTTTGGATCTAGGCCAGCGTGCATGAGGTAAACCATGATGTCATCCCGACATCCGATAACGGTTGATAGGTCCGCAATTCCAGCTTTTAATCAAAGTCCTGGGCATTTCCCAACCATACGTCGGTACCGTGAGACAGCCCAGAAAGCTGAAGTAACTCCGCAAAGGTCGTCGGATGGGTTTCATCCACCATGCCTCGAACAAAGTTAGTTCCAAACTCTGGAATACCAAGCATACCAGTTGAAGTTCCGATTTGTTCAGGTGTCACTCCCAGGATATCGGTACCCGAGAAAGAGGGCCATGACACCAGGATCATCCATTGGGATATCATTTGGATCAATGCCTGACAAGTCCTGAAGTTTCCGAATCATGGTCGGATCATCATGACCCAGGACATCGAGTTTGAGGACGTTCTCATCGATATCGTGGAAGTTAAAGTGAGTGGTCTGCCATTCAGCAGTCACATCATCTGCAGGATACTGCACTGGTGTAAAGTCATAGACATCCATATAGTTAGGGATAACAACGATTCCCCCTGGGTGCTGACCGGTCGTCCGTTTGACACCGGCAGCTCCTTGAGCAAGGCGCTCCACTTCAGCCTCTCGGTAGAATTTGCCATAGTCACGCTCGTAACCCTTGACAAATCCATAGGCTGTCTTTAGCAGCCACCGTACCCTACCGTTCCTGCACGGAAAGGCATATTCTTCCCCAAAGATATCTCGAACATCCAAGTGGGCGCTTGGCTGATCTTCCCCTGAGAAGTTCAAATCGATATCGGGTACCTTGTCTCCATCAAAACCAAGGAAGGTCTCGAAAGGAATGTCCTGTCCATTCTTGCTGAGCTTGTGGCCACAGTTTGGACAGTCTTTATCTGGCATATCAAATGCCTGAACCATAGGAACCATCCGTGATAAACTCACTGTACTGACACTGACCACAGACATAGTGAGGAGAGAGAGGATTGACCTCGGTAATCCCAATCATGGTCGCAACGAAACTGGATCCAACAGACCCACGAGAACCAACCAAGTAGCCTCGTTCGTTGGAACGGTGCACTAGCATCTGGGAAGCCAGATATATCACGGCAAATCCATTCCCCAAGATAGAAGTTAGTTCCTTTTCAATCCGTAAATCAACGATATCTGGGAGTGGATTTCCATATATTTCAAAAGCTTTTTTATAGGTTAATTCGGCAACTGTTTCTTCGGCTTGGTCAATGAAAGGTGTATACAAGTCACCTTTAACGACCTCAACAGGCTCAAAGATTTCTGCCAAGGCATTGGTATTTTCAATGACAATCTTACGAGCCAAATCTTCCCCTAGAAAGGCAAATTCATCCAACATTTCATTGGTCGTTCTAAAAGTGTGCCTTGGGTAGCGGAGCTGGTTGGGCAGCTTCTCCATGACCGATCGTTCGGTTAATCATGGCTCCCTGACCTAGACTGCGGACGATGATTTCTCGATAAATTTCATCCTCAGGTTCGAGATAGTGGACATTTCCTGTCGCAAGAACTGGCTTTTCTAGACGATCTCCAACCTCTATCAAACTCTTGATAATGGTGTGGAGCTCCTCCATATCCTTGACCTGCTCTTTGGCAATCAGAGGTGCATAGATAGCCGGAGGCATGACCTCGATAAAGTCATAGTATTTAGCTACTTCGACTGCCGCATCTACACCTTGTGATACGACTGCATCAAAGACTTCCCCTTCCGTACAGGCGGGAACCCCAAGATTAACCCTTCTCGATGGGCATCCAGCACCGTACGTGGTATCCGTGGAACTCCTTCAAAATACTGGGTATTAGAGAGGGAAACCAGCTTAAAGATATTTTTCAAGCCCACCTGATTTTTCACATAGATTGTCGCATGCTTGACACGAGCTTTTTTATAAGAATCTGGACTGATTAAATCAAGGTTTAATCGTGCTAAGTCCGTCACACCGTGTTTTTCTGCTACTTCTTTGATAAAGATAAAGAGCAGACGGCCAGTTGCTTCCGCATCATAGTTGGCCATATGGTGGTGTTCTAGAGCTACACCAAAACGTTTGGTCAAGGGTCCCAAACCATGGCGCTTTGTACTCTGGATAGAGATTTCTAGCGAACTCTAGCGTATCGATGACAGGCTGAGTGATTCTTTGGAAGACCGTGACGTTCATAATTGGCATTCATAAAAGCCAACGTCAAAGCTTGCATTATGGGCTACAAGAACGGTATCTTTGCAAAATTCTTGGAATTCTTTTAAAACTTGAACCAAGGGTTTAGCATTTTTTACATGGTCATCGGTAATCCCTGTCAATTCAGTTGTAAAAGGCTGATAAGGGAATGCCCTGGATTGATAAATTCATCAAACTCAGCGATGATATTGCCCTTATACATCTTGGAAGCCGCCACCTGAATCAAGTCATTATAGATAGCAGATAGACCAGTCGTTTCTACGTCAAAGACTACATAGGTCGCTTCAGACAAATCCATCTCAACTTCGTTATAGACGATAGGAACACGGTCTTCAACGATATTGGCTTCCATCCCATAGATCAGCTGGATACCAGCTTTCTTAGCGGCCTTATAGCCATGAGGGAAGGATTGAACATTGCCATGATCTGTAATAGCAACCGCCTTGTGTCCCCATTTGGCAGCTGTCGCAATGAGTTCTTCAACTTCAGGCAGAGCATCCATGGTCGACATATTTGTATGGGCATGGAACTCAACACGACGTTCTCCCTCTGGCATCAAGTCTTTCCGTTCATAGTGGACGACTTCCTGGACATCTTGCACATTCATGGTCAAGTCTCGCGTGAAATTGTTGACTTCAACATTTCCACGAACACGGAGCCAAGAGTTTTTCTTGATCATGTCAAATTTTTGGGCTTCTTCTTCATTCTTGACCCATTTTTGCATAGAGAAACTAGAAGTATAGTCCGTCATCTTGAAGTTAATCAAGACACGACCCGTTCTAGTCACCTTTTGCTCAACATCAAAGACAACTCCTTCAAAGACCAAACGGTTCTCCTCAGTATTGACCTCAATCATTGGAGTAATCTCTGCCTTGTCAAGTTTAGGCTTAGCAGCTGCCTTCTTGGCTTGGAAATCAAAGACAGGCTTATCCTCTACTGGAGGAGGCGGCGCCATCTGTTCCAATTGTTCCATAGCCCGAAGTGTTTCTTCATTAGCAGCTTGGATAATCATTTGATTTTCCGTCTGAAAGGCCTCTTGCTCTTCCCTCGTGAGTTCTTCATTTTTTTCTAAAATGCAGGATAATTTAGGAAAGCCAAAAAGTTCCAACTGTTTGCTAAGATTTGGCAGATGATTTTTTCTAAAATGCTCTGTATCTGCCGCTTCAGAAGCTTCAATGATTAACTGGTCATTTTCAAAGCGAACCTGAAAATTCTGATATATAGAACGAAAACCTTGACTAGCGCAAGGACCATCCGAAAAAGCCTCTCGATAGTAGGCTTGTAAAAGTTCTCTAGAAAATTCCTGATTTCTCGTTTTAATCTCAAAACTAGCCTGATTTCCTGTTTTTGAAAATTCTTCTTTCAAGCCTCTTTTCAACTCTAGAAAAAGTTCAAAAGGCAAGATATTTTCAAAAACAAAATGAAACTCCCAAACTTTGCTTCGTTTATGAACAATGACTTGTTCTATTTCAGCCTGAGAGAAGGCCTCATGATTTCTCATTTCAGCGGGTATTCCCAACTGATTCATTAAAATTTCAAAAGTGGTTGACATCCATTTTCCTCACAATATACTCCTTCTATTTTACCATATTTGAGGCACTTTTACCTATTTCTACCAAACAGAAAAAGAAGCCACAAAGTGACTTCTTTTAAAGTGACGGTGAATTATTCTTCACCTTTGTTTTTCTTAATGATTTCTTCTTGTACTGACTTAGGTACATCTTCGTAGTGGTCGAATACCATCATGAATGTACCACGTCCTTGTGATGCAGAACGAAGAACTGTTGCATAACCAAACATTTCAGCAAGTGGAACGTAAGCACGAACGATTTGGCTGTTACCGTGTGCTTCCATACCATCTACACGTCCACGACGAGCAGTTACGTGACCCATAACATCACCAAGATTTTCTTCTGGAACAGTGATTGTTACAAGCATCATTGGTTCAAGGATAGCTGGTTGTGCAGTCTTAGCAGCTTCTTTAAGTGCAAGAGATGCAGCGATCTTGAAGGCAGTTTCAGATGAGTCGACATCGTGGTATGAACCATCGTAAAGCTTAGCTTTAACGTCAACCATTGGGTAACCAGCAAGAACACCGTTAGCCATAGATTCTACCAAACCTTTTTCAACTGCTGGGATAAATTCACGAGGAACCACACCACCGACGATTGCGTTTTCGAATTCGAATCCTTTTCCTTCTTCGTTTGGAGTAAATTCAATCCATACATCACCGAACTGACCTTTACCACCAGACTGACGTTTGAAGAATCCACGTGCTTGAGTAGAAGCGCGGAATGTTTCACGGTAAGATACTTGAGGAGCACCTACGTTCGCTTCAACTTTGAACTCACGACGCATACGGTCAACAAGGACGTCAAGGTGAAGCTCACCCATACCAGAGATAACTGTTTCACCAGTTTCAACGTTAGTTTCAACGCGGAATGTTGGATCTTCTTCAGCCAATTTTTGAAGGGCGATACCCATCTTATCTTGGTCTGCTTTAGATTTAGGCTCAACCATCAATTGGATAACTGGTTCTGGAACGTTGATTGACTCAAGGATGATTTTAGCTTTTTCATCTGTCAATGAGTCACCAGTTGTTGTATCTTTCAAACCAACGGCAGCAGCGATATCACCAGAGTAAACTGTTTCGATTTCTTTACGAGTGTTGGCGTGCATTTGAAGGATACGTCCGATACGTTCACGTTTACCTTTAGAAGTGTTCAATACGTATGAACCTGATTGAAGAACACCTGAGTAAACACGGAAGAATGTCAAACGACCTACGAATGGGTCAGTCATGATCTTGAAGGCAAGAGCTGCAAATGGCTCATCATCAGATGCTGGACGTTCTTCTTCTTCGTCTGTATCTGGGTTTACACCCTTGATTGCAGGGATATCAAGTGGGCTTGGAAGGTAGTCAAGGACTGCATCCAACATCAATTGAACCCCTTTGTTCTTGAAGGCAGAACCACAAAGTACTGGGTAGAATTCAACGTTGATTGTTGCTTTACGGATACCAGCTTTCAATTCTTCGTTTGTGATTTCTTCCCCTTCAAGGTATTTCATCATCAAGTCTTCATCAGTTTCAGCAACTGCTTCAACCAATTTTTCACGGTATTCTTGAGCTTGTTCAAGGTATTCAGCTGGAATATCTTCTTCAAGGATATCTGTACCAAGGTCGTTCGTATAGATTTCAGCTTTCATCTTGATCAAGTCAATGATTCCGCGGAAGTCATCTTCAGCACCGATTGGCAATTGAATTGGGTGAGCGTTTGCTTGAAGACGGTCATGAAGTGTGCTTACTGAGTAAAGGAAGTCAGCACCGATTTTATCCATCTTGTTTGCGAATACGATACGTGGAACTCCGTATTCAGTTGCTTGACGCCAAACTGTTTCAGTTTGAGGTTCAACACCTGATTGTGAGTCAAGAACGGTTACAGCACCGTCCAAAACGCGGAGTGAACGTTGAACTTCGATAGTGAAGTCCACGTGTCCTGGTGTGTCGATGATGTTTACACGAGTGTCTTTCCATTGAGCTGTTGTAGCGGCAGATGTGATAGTGATACCACGTTCTTGCTCTTGCTCCATCCAGTCCATTTGTGACGCACCTTCGTGAGTTTCACCGATTTTGTGAATCTTACCAGTGTAGTAAAGGATACGCTCAGTTGTAGTTGTTTTACCAGCATCGACGTGAGCCATGATACCGATATTACGAGTTTTTTCAAGTGAAAATTCGCGTGCCATGAGGTTTGTTTCTCCTATATTTTTTTATTTCTATTTTATTATAACACGATTTAATAAAAACGGATAGGCAGGACCTACCCGTTCTCAATGTTTATCTTGTTATTGTTGGTTTCAACTTACGAAATGGTAAGTTGAGTTGTAGCTAAGAGCTGACCGAGCTAAATTGAACCCGGGCTAAAGTTAGTTAGCCGATTTGAGCCGGAACGGGATGCTGTGTGAAAAAGATAAACTTCCTTGTATTCGTCGAATACTGCGTCAGTTTCCTATTTTCACTTTGCATCCTTACCGTTCCTAGCATCATGATCTAGTTGAGCTCAAGCTAAAAGTCTGGAGAAAAAGATGAATCTCATTGGTTGCAATCGCAACCTACTTCGATTCCCTATTTTCTCTTGGACTTTCTTAACGCTTTCGCATCCTATCTTACCAACGGAAGTGTGCGAAGGCACGGTTAGCTTCAGCCATACGGTGAGTGTCTTCACGTTTCTTAACTGCTGCACCAGTGTTGTTAGCAGCATCCAAGATTTCTTTTGCAAGACGGTCTTGCATTGTGTGTTCACCACGAAGGCGAGCGATTGTTACCAACCAACGAAGTCCAAGTGTTGTACGACGTTCTGGACGAACTTCAACTGGGACTTGGTAGTTAGAACCACCAACACGACGTGCACGTACTTCAAGTACAGGCATGATGTTTTCCATAGCTGTTTCAAATACTTCAAGTGCATCGTTACCAGTAACTTCTTTGATTTGTTCAAAAGCACCGTAAACGATTGAAGCAGCTGTACCACGTTTACCGTCAAGCATAACGCGGTTGATAAGACGAGTAACTAATTGTGAATTGTAAAGCGGATCTGGCAATACGTCACGTTTTGGAGCTCTATTTTTACGACTCATTTCTCTTTATCCCCTTTCCTTATGCTTTTTTCGGACGTTTAGTACCGTATTTAGAACGGCCTTGTTTACGATCGTTAACACCTGCAGTATCAAGTGCACCACGGACGATATGGTAACGTACCCCTGGAAGGTCTTTTACACGTCCACCGCGAAGAAGCACCACACTGTGCTCTTGCAAGTTGTGTCCGATACCTGGGATGTAGGCAGTAACTTCGATAAGGTTGCTCAAACGTACACGAGCAAATTTACGAAGGGCAGAGTTAGGTTTTTTAGGTGTCATTGTTCCAACACGAGTTGCAACACCACGTTTTTGTGGTGAAGAAACGTTTGTTTGAACTTTTTTATGACTGTTGTAACCAACGTTCAAAGCTGGTGATTTAGATTTTTCTACTTTTGATTTACGCGGTTTGCGAACCAATTGGTTAATTGTAGGCATCTACATTCTCCTGTGTTTTTTTTATTTTTGGTGATGATACACTTGGTGACAGCTATCATCTGTGTGTACTTTTGCAACATTTGTCAGCACGTCCCTGTACACTCTTGAGAGACCAAAAGTAAAAAGTACCGTCTATTATTGTACCACGTTTTTCTACTCTTTGTCAATATCTTTCTGCTGATTTTTTGATATTCCGACTTTTTTGAAGCAAGATTTTTAATAACTACCACATAGTTTCTATAACCAACCACTTAGACAAGCGACCTTGTCTTTGTCAAGAAAATGGTGTTTAATAGATTTGTAAGTAAGAGATCTCTACTACAACTTTACAAAGGAGAAAATATGAAAGTCAGACTTGACATTGATCAACAATATATTGAAGAACAAATCATCATCGAAGCACCATCTTTGTCCCCTAGAGTTCAAAAAGTTCAAGACTTTGTTCAATCACTGGATCAAAAAGAAACTCTTAAAGGAAAATTCCATGACCAGGTCTACTTGATTCAGATTAGTAAGATTCAACGTATATATATTGAAAATCGCAAAGTCTTAGCTGAAACGGATAGTCGAACCTACACTCTCGACATTCGTCTTTACCAAGCAAGTGAACTTCTACCTGCTTCCTTTATCCAAATTTCCCAATCGGAAATTGTCAACATTGATGCTATCAGTCATCTAAAACTAACCTCTAACGGCTTGATTGAAATCTATCTAAAAAACGAAAGTTTCACCTACTCATCTCGCCGTTATCTTAAAGCTATTAAGGAGAAATTAGAACTATGAAAAAACAAGTATTTCACGATGCAACAACTGGCGTGCTCATCGGTCTCATCCTATCCATCATCTTTTCTTTTATCTTTTCACCAAGTAACTACGCCCCCCTCAGTCCCAACTCATTGATCGGCCAATTCATGACCCAACATCAGGTGCATGGTTCACTTGTCCTACTTTACTGTCTAATCATCTGGGCAGCTATCGGAGTCCTCTTTAGTTTTGGTAGCCGTCTCTTTGCCAAAGACTGGAGCCTTCTTCGTGCTACTGTTACTCACTTCTTCCTCATGCTATTAGGTTTTGTTCCTCTAGCAATTCTGGCAGGTTGGTTCCCACTTCACTGGACTTTCATCCTTCAGCTCATCCCAGAGTTTGCAATCGTATACCTCATCATCTGGACGATTCTTTATAAAAGAGAATCCAAAAAGGTTGCACACATCAATCAACTATTGGCTCAAAAACACTAATATACAAGAAACCCACTCAGTCTTTTGAGTGGGTTTTGACTTATAATTTTTGCTTCAGCTCTAACAAGAGATTCATGGCCTGCATCGGTGTCATATTGTACACATCTACTTTAGCCAATTCTGCTAGAATAGGATTTTCTTCCGCCGAGTCAAATAGGGAAATTTGTTCAGAGACTGTATTCGTTTGTCTCATTGGAGCAGGACTCTCTGTTCCCTGGCTCTCTAATTGAGTTAAAATCGCATCTGCCCTTGCTAGTAAGTCTACTGGTAAACCTGCAATCTTAGCAACATGAATACCGTACGATTTGTCTGCTGGACCTGGTTCAATCTTATGAAGGAAGGTAACCTGGCCGTTTTGCTCTAGCGTAGCCACGTGAACATTTACCAGATGTTTCAAACTAGCATCCAGACTGGTTAATTCATGGTAGTGTGTCGCAAAGAGAGTCTTAGCTCCGATATGTTCATGGATGTACTCGATAATTGCCTGGGCCAAGGCCATGCCATCATAGGTTGCCGTTCCGCGTCCTAGCTCATCAAAGAGAATGAGGGATTTCTCAGTCGCATGCGCAATGGCATTATTAGCTTCCATCATCTCGACCATGAAGGTTGACTGGCCAGAAACCAAGTCATCTGCCGCCCCGATACGAGTAAAAATTGCATCAAAGATAGGCAAGTGGGCGCGTTCTGCCGGGACATAAGACCCTATCTGGGCCATGACAGCTGTCATAGCTAGCTGACGCATATAGGTTGACTTCCCGCTCATATTAGGTCCTGTAATCAGCTGGATGCTAGTATCTTCACCCATTTGGATACTATTGGGAATATAGGTTTGGGCTCCCATGACCTTCTCAACGACAGCGTGACGACCTTTTTGAATGTCAATTCGCGAATCCTGACCAAACTCTGGACAAATCAGGTGTTGCTTTTCTGCAACTACTGCCAAACCTTGCAAGACATCGACAGTTGCAATTCCTTGGGCCAAGGCTTGCAGACGTTGGATATACTTACCAACCTCTTCACGGATACGCATAAAGATTTCATATTCAAGATTAGCTGACTTCTCACGCGCCTCTAGCATTTCACCTTCGATACGCGCCAATTCCTCTGTCCCAAAACGCTCCGAGTTTTTCAAGGTCGCCTTACGGAAAAAGTGGGCTGGTACATTTCCTAGTTGCGAGTTTGTAACATGAAAATAGTAACCATCCTTTTTATTGTAATCAATCTTGAGCGTGCTGATGCCAGAGTTTTCTCTTTCCTTGGCCTCAATCTCAGCAATCCAGCTGGTTCCTTCCCTCAGTACCCGACGATACTTGTCCAAGGTCTCATCAAAGCCAGTCCGAATAATACCACCTTCGGTAATCACGTGAGGAGCCTCAGGAGCAATGGCTGCGCTTATAAAACTCTCCAACTCAGGAATAGCATCCAGCTGTTCAATTAGATAGGCGAGGGCTGGTTGCTCCATTCCCTCCAAGATTGCTCGTATCCGAGGAACACTAGCTAGAGTAGTCGCTAATTGCAAGAGATCTTTAGGATTGCTTTTCCCAAAAGATACTCGACTAGCCAAACGCTCGATATCGTAGACTCCCTTGAGACTTTCTGTCAAATCACTGCGCTCAAAGAAATAATCCAGAAAGACTTGCACAACTTCCTGACGTTCAAGGATACGGTCCTTATCAATCAAAGGGCGTTGGATCCAAGAACGTAGAAGTCGCATACCCATGGCAGTCTTGGTTTCATCTAGTAGCCAGAAAAGACTGCCTTGTTTCTTGCCAGAACGAGCATTTTCTACTAGATCTAAACTAGCCTTGGTTGCATAATCCATCTGCAAGAAATCCTTAATTTCATAACGGACAACTGGCTTCAAGTGGTTGAGTTCTCTCATCTGAGTCCGATGGACATACTGGAGAAGCTTACTGCTGGCAGCTTGTTCAACGGGTGACAATCGTGGATCCAGTAGATGGATGTCTTCAAATGATTCTTGCTCATAGGAAAGTACCAAATTCATTTGACGGCTGAGAATCTGTTCTTCCTCTTCGGTTAAGGCATAGCCGATGACGACTTCCCTTGCCTTAAGATTTCGAATTTCACCACAGACCAGGGTAAAATCCAATAAACCTGTCACATAAAAATCACCCGTCACCAGATCCATATAGGCCAAGCCAAATTGCTGACCGTCACGGTCGATAGCCACCAAAAAGTTGTTTTGGCTATCTGGTTTACTACTATCAACGACTGTCCCAGGTGTAATCACCTGCACAACCTCACGCTTAACAACCCCTACTGCCTGCTTAGGATCCTCCATCTGCTCAGCAATGGCAACCTTGTAGCCACGCTCCACTAGAACATCAATATACTGTTGGGCAGAGTGATAAGGCACACCAGCCATGGGAATAGGATTGTCAGCATTCTTATTGCGACTGGTTAATGAAATTTCTAGTATCTGGGCAGCATTGACTGCATCTTCGTAAAATAACTCATAAAAATCACCCATACGAAAGAGCAAAAAAGCATCTGGATATTGTTTTTTTATATCCACATACTGTTGCATGCCAGGTGATAATTTTTCTGTCATCATCCATCCTCTCCTTGTTAAAAATAGTCTTGAGAGAGACTCCCAAGACCTTATCTACCCTTCATCAAATCTAACAAACGATCTTCCATGAGTTTAGCAACATGCTGATCTCGGCAGATGACCAAGAGAGTATTGGCACCCGCAACTGTTCCTAAAATCCATTCATCCTTGTTGGCATCGACAACATTGGCTAAAACTGCGGCTTCACCCAATTTAGTGTGCAAAACTAAGGTAAACTCAGCTCTTGCTACACCTTCCAAATGATGGGACAAGAACTCAACCAGGTCAATCTTCTCTGTCTCATTTGCTAGTACATAGTAGACCTTATCATTTTTCTTAACCTTGGTCAAGCTCAGTTCGCGAAGGTCACGCGACAAGGTCGTCTGCGTCACAAAAACATTGCGTGCTTCCAACCGATCCTGGATCTCTTTTTGAGTCCCTAATTTTTCCTCAGTGATCATCTGCTTGATCAACTGATGACGTTCTCTTTTTCTCATAACATCCTCTCGAGTGAATATTTATAACATTTTACAACTATTTAATAAGAACATTATACCAAAAAAACTGAATATTTCAAAAAAATTCTTATCATTCCTCAAAATTGTGATAAAAATAGAAGAAAAAGTCCAAAGGAGTTTATAATGAATACAAAACAATTGATTGCTAGCGAATTGGCTAGCGTCATTGACAGCCTGGATCAAGAGGCTATTTTAAATTTACTAGAACAACCAAAAAACTCTGACATGGGAGACATCGCCTTCCCTGCCTTTACTCTAGCAAAAGTTGAGAGAAAAGCTCCACAAATGATTGCAGCAGATATCGCTGAAAAAATCAATAGCCAAGCCTTTGAAAAAGTTGTCGCAACAGGACCTTACGTTAACTTTTTCCTTGATAAAAATGCCATTTCTGCTCAAGTATTACAAGCTGTTATCACTGAAAAAGAACACTATGCTGACCAAAATATTGGTAAACAAGAAAATGTTGTTATCGACATGTCTAGTCCCAATATTGCTAAACCATTCTCTATTGGTCACCTGCGCTCAACTGTTATCGGAGATAGCTTGTCACATATTTTCCAAAAAATCGGTTATCAAACAGTCAAGGTCAACCATTTGGGAGACTGGGGGAAACAGTTTGGAATGCTGATTGTTGCCTACAAAAAATGGGGAGACGAAGAAGCTGTAAAAGCTCATCCAATCGATGAACTCCTTAAACTCTATGTCCGCATCAATGCTGAAGCTGAAAATGACCCTAGCTTGGATGAAGAAGCACGCGAATGGTTCCGTAAACTTGAAAATGGAGACGAGGAAGCTCTCGCACTTTGGCAATGGTTCCGTGATGAAAGTTTGGTGGAATTTAACCGCCTTTACAATGAATTACAAGTTGAATTCGATAGCTATAACGGAGAAGCTTTCTACAATGATAAAATGGATCTTGTTGTCGACATCCTTTCTGAAAAAGGTTTGCTTGTCGAGTCAGAAGGTGCCCAAGTTGTGAATCTTGAAAAATACGGAATTGAGCACCCAGCTCTTATCAAGAAATCTGACGGTGCAACTCTCTACATCACACGTGACTTGGCCGCTGCCCTTTACCGTAAAAACGAATATCAATTTGCTAAATCTATCTATGTCGTTGGTCAAGAACAATCTGCTCACTTTAAACAACTTAAGGCTGTCTTGCAAGAGATGGGTTACGATTGGAGTCAAGATGTTGTCCATGTGCCTTTTGGATTGGTAACAAAAGAAGGGAAGAAACTCTCTACTCGCAAAGGGAATGTTATCTTGCTAGAGCCGACTGTCGCAGAAGCCATCAGCCGTGCCAAAGCGCAAATTGAAGCCAAAAATCCGGAACTTGAAAATAAAGACCAGGTTGCTCATGCTGTTGGAGTTGGAGCCATTAAATTCTATGACCTTAAAACTGACCGTACAAATGGATACGACTTCGATCTTGAAGCTATGGTATCCTTTGAAGGCGAGACTGGTCCTTATGTTCAATACGCCTATGCTCGTATCCAATCCATCTTGCGCAAAGCGGATTTCAAACCTGAAGCAGATGCCAACTATAGCTTGAACGACGCTGAAAGTTGGGAAATTATCAAGCTAATCCAAGATTTCCCACGTATCATCAACCGTGCGGCGGATAACTTTGAACCTTCTATCATTGCTAAATTTGCAATTAGCTTAGCGCAAGCCTTCAACAAATATTACGCTCACACTCGTATCTTGGATGAAAGTCCAGAACGCGACAGTCGTTTAGCCCTCAGCTATGCAACAGCAGTTGTCCTCAAAGAAGCCCTTCGTTTGTTGGGTGTAGAAGCACCAGAGAAGATGTAATTCGTTACAAGAGACTGGAACTAAAGTTCCTAGTCTCTTGACGGCAATCGCTATCGGGCGATTTGCCTAAACGCCTTACTAATGCATCCAAATAAATAATATCGATTTATTTGGATGCATGTCGTGATCTATTAAATTAATTCATTACTAAGCAGTCTAAGTAACTAACGCCAAATCCTATTCGGACTTTGGCTAGGCGCTTCACTAGTCTTTGGATAGAAATATTATCGATTTCTATCCAAAGACGTCGTAATCTTCAAGTTATTGGAGTTAAAGTTCCTAATTGTTGGACGCTAGCCGCTTTTATGCGGACTAGCTAACTGCTTCACTAGTCATGGCACCTAAATATAATCGATTTAGGGGCCACGACGTCGTAAATGAGGCGACTTGCCTAAACGCTTCACTAATTCATCTAAACAATAACATCGAGTTGTTTAGGTCCATGTCGCAATCTTAAAGTTACTGAATTGCAGAGCGATCTAAGCAACCGATCCTAAACCTCTAGGACTTTTATTTGGTACTGGGGGCGGAGGGCATTACATCTACTATTTTAGATTAGCGATCACTTGCCTAATTTCTATATTGTCATTACTTGAAAAGCGAAAAATCTTTTTCGCTTTTCTCTTGCTATTAATTTCTTTATCATTTAGGGAGAGATTTTATGAGCCAATATGCTTATATTTTAGTTGTCATCAGTCTTGTCGCTCTTTTTCTCATCAACAAATATGAAAAGGAAAAACTTCAAAGACTTCTACAAGAACAGCTGTTAAAGGATGAATCTTTTCGCGCTACTATCAAGGAAAAGATTCAAACAACAGAAAACATCAACGATGTCATCGACTACATCAATAAAGGATATCGTTTGGGAATCATGATTTCAAAGGAAATTGTGGAAGACATCAGAAAATAAAAAAAGGATTCGAGATGCATTTCTCGAGTCTTTTATTTATTTCTGACAGCTAAGATTTCTACCAGGATAACAATCCCTAAGGATACCATGGTTCCAAATGGTGCTGCATCTTCATCAAAAATTTTCTCAGAGAACAGTAGCAGAGCAATCGCTAATAGTAGCAAAGCACTGCATAGCATAATATCCTTGAAGCTTGGTTTTGCGTTTTATATACTTTAAAAAATGATCTCTGTAATTTACTCATTTCCTTATCCATTTCTACTAAGTTTTTACATAATGTAGCGCTATTTATCTTCATCTCCATTATAGCTCACTCTAGAACTAAAAGCAAGCACAGTCTCAACTTTTTCTATTTCACTGCAAATGATTTTTCACTATTTTCAAAAATATTTTCAAAAATTCACTTGCTTTTCTAATCATTTTTATAGAACAGAGTACATATCCAGATTATTCTGAAAATTTAACAATAGGAGATTTATTATGTCACAAGTTTCTTCGTTAAACCAATCAACGTGGACAAGTAAACTTAAAAGCAATGGGACCTAGTATCCTAATGGCTTCTGCGGCTGTAGGGGGATCACATATCGTATCTTCTACTCAAGCTGGTGGTTCTTATGGTTGGTCTCTACTACTCTTGGTCATATTAGCTAATGTTTTTAAATATCCATTTTTCCGTTTCGGTGCTGAATACACTGCTGATACTGGAAAAACCTTAGTCGAAGGTTATGCTGAAAAAGGGAAAATTTACCTCTGGATTTTCTTTTTCACTCAATGTCTTTCTCTGCCATGGTCAATACCGCTGGTGTTGCTATTCTTTGTTCAGCCATCATCGCTAGTGCCTTTCCAATGATTGGACTAAGCATCACTCAATGGTCTCTCATACTTGTGGCAATCATTTGGGCTATGTTGCTCTTTGGAGGCTACAAACTTTTGGACGGTATGGCAAAATGGATCATGTCTGCCTTAACCATTGCAACTGTTCTTGCAGTTATTATTGCTGCTATTAAGCATCCAGAGTACAGTTCTGATTTTGTTGAAAAAACACCTTGGCAAATGGCTGCACTTCCCTTTATCGTTTCCCTCTTAGGATGGATGCCTGCACCTATTGAAATTTCAGCCATTAACTCACTTTGGTCTGCTGAAAAGAAAAAGACTGTCAACTTTAATACAGAAGATGCTCTTTTCGATTTTTAACGTAGGTTATATTGGAACAGCCATTCTTGCAGTATTCTTTGTCAGCACTCGGAGCACTTATTCAGTATCCTACAGGCCAAGCAGTTGAAGCCGCTTCTGCCAAATACATCTCTCAATTTGTGGGTATGTATGCCTCTGTTCTTGGTGAATGGTCTCGTTACTTAATCACCTTTATCGCTTTCCTCTGTATCTTTGGAACAGTTATCACTGTTATCGATGGTTATTCTCGTGTTAACTAGGGTTTCCTTCGTCTCCTAGCCAATCAAAAGGATGACGATAGCAAATCTTTGAAAATCTGGATGACCATCACAGCTATCATTGGTATTGTTATTATCAAATTCTTTTGCAGGTCAAGTGTCAACCATGCTTCGCTTTGCCACGATCGGTTCTTTCCTCACAACACCATTCTTTGCCCTTTCTTGAACTATGTCTTAGTGACACGTGAAAAACAAAAACCTTCCTTCTTGGCTGAAACTGCTCGCTATTGCAGGGACTGATTTTTCCTATTTGGTTTTGCAATCTTCTTTATCTACGCACTCGCTATCGGAAAAAGCAGGTTAGTTTATCAAAGTAGCGCCCACCTTGGGTGCTTTTTGCATATTCAAAAAGCAGTTGAGAACCCCAACTGCTACATCAAATAATTCTATTAATCCGTATCCAAATCGTATAAGTCCGCAATAATCCCTGCGACCTTCTTGATATCTCCCAGCATTCCACGCATCTCAAAAGTCAGCTAGAACGGGGAAACCAGAAGCGTTGGCTGTATTGTTTAGCCGTCAAACAGTATTGGTTGTTGAAGTTACGATTGCCTGATCCCACGACACCAAAACACTTGCTGGCATTGTCACCGTAAGCGATAAAGTCCCCTACTGGAGTGGTCAAAATCTCCACATCACCATTGTCAACTCCATTGCCACCTTCTAGATAAGTTGGTAGGAAAGCGACATAAGGATTGGTCATCTCAAAGAAATTTCTTCCTCCTTGACTAGGTCTTTAATATGGATCTTTTCCACTTCAATGTTCCCATACTGTTCTAATAAGTAAGCTTTCAGACGTGTGACGAAACTTTCAGTATTTCCACTCAGACTGATATAGACTAAGGAAATTTTTCATGCTCTCCTCCTTCTTTTTGAATTCAAAAAACAACTACCAAGATTGTATCTTGATAGTTATCCTTTGTCAACTCTTAGGCTAGTGCTTCCTCTTCTTGGGATTCTGTTAATTCTTTTTGCTGACGCCACATTTTATAGAAGACGATTGCTAGGAAGATAACATTGAGTACGATCCCAAAAATGGCTGAACCTTTGGCACCAAGCTCCGCTCCCATTCGGATGTTAGGATCTGTAAAAAGTGAAACCGCATCCTGAACGCCGATAAAGTTGTAGATAGAACCAACGATGGCAACGAAGACATAGCCAAGATAAGTGTAGTTAGCCAATTGAAGGTTTTTACGAATAAGGAAAACCAAAGCCACAACAACTAGAATAACAGATAGGACAACCAAGAGAATGCTGAAGATAGAATGACCATGCTCCGATACCTTAATGGTGTAATCAACAAGCTCCTTAGCATAAGTAGCATTAACACCTGATGCTGATGTTTCTAGATTGCTCATACTCTCCGCAGTAGGTACTGGAGATATGATTCCAAATAGCGACATTGCTGAGAGTAAGGCTGAAAAAATCAGTAATACCCATAGATAGATTGGTTTCTTTTTCATCAAAGCAACCCCCCTTTATGTTTTTAGTTTATTATAGCATATTTTAACAAGCAAAACAAATGCTACAAGTTTGCTTCCACCTGTTTACGGTAGGCTTTAGGAGACTTCCCACATAGTTTTCGAAAGACCTTATAGAAATAACCTACATTACTGTAACCAACCGTATAGCAAACATCCTCGATACTATCATTGGTAGATAGCAAGAGCTGTTGGGCAGCCTTGATGCGTTGCTTATTGAGAAGCTCAGCAAAGGTTGAATTGGTTTCCTTCTTGATCAACTGCCCCAAATAAACGGGATTGATAAAGAGATCCTTGCTGATATCCTTGAGAGAAAGCTCTTTTTTGTAGTCTCTACCAATGACCTCGAGCACACTGACCACATTTTCATTCATGCGGTATTGGCCAAAGAAGGAAGTCAAGGTTTCCTTGGTATAAGCGACTAAATCCTCAAAAGTTGTAATGGCATGGATGTTCTTGACAATATCTGTCATATCGTCTGCTTTCAAATGTTCAAAAAGATGGAAAGACATCCATGACAAACTGGGTAAAGAGCTGCTTGGTAATGGATACCCTTGGTGTATTTTCAAGGACAATCTTCTCAAGCAAGGTCAATTCATCAATAATCTGCTGGAGATTTCCTGGATGATCACTCGATAAATGGGTTCGTAGTAAGAAAAAGAGACTTTCAGACTGATCTAAATTGACCGAACCATAAAAGAGTGTCTTTTCAACATCACGCTTCCATTTTTCAAAGTTGGCTTGATAAGGTGCTTCAAAAGGCATGACCAACAAGCCCTCAAATTCCTGATCAGCAAGGACAATTTGCCAATCTTGCCCCAGAACGTAGTAAGGAATAACAAAATTCCCTTGTTTTTCCTTGGAAAGTCCGATCCACCAATTTTCTTTTTGGCTGAGATGAGTCTTGAATGCTTCTTCATCTAGTTGCTGACTCAATATTTCGGGCTCATGAGATTTTTCACCAAGCTGACTGGCAATCTTTTCTAGCAAGCGTTCAAGCTCAACCTTATCGACTGGTTTAACCAGATAATCAACGACATTGAGATTCAGGGCTTTCTTGACATAGTCAAATTCTTGGTAGCCTGAAAGGAGGATATAGTAAGCATTTGGCAACAACTCCTTCATCTCCCCAATCATTTCAAGCCCTGTCTTGTCAGGCATATTGACATCTGAAATGACAATATCAACGGGATGTTCTCGAACGTAGTCCAGAGCATCGTCAGCATGATTAGCTGTTGCGACGACTTCCATATCCCATTTGTCAAAAGGAATCAAAGCGTTTGAGTCCTTCTGTAATCATGTACTCATCATCAACTAAAAAGTACTTTATACATCTTTATCCTTTCTCTTCATTTTGAATGGTAATTCGATAGCGAACACCTTCTTGTTCAACTGATTCTACACTGATGTCATAGCGGTCGCCAAAGTAGAGTACAAAGCGCTCATGCACATTGACAATCCCAATGGACTGGCGTTTCCCACTATAATCCACCGTATGTTCAAGGTTCTTTGAGCTAATTTATCCTGGATCTCGCTAGCTTATCAGCAGTCATTCCGCGCCCATTATCGGTTACTAAGATTTCAACATTTCCTTCTTTTCTTTCAAGGCCTTGATACTGATAACATTATCCGTTCTTCTGTGGTCAACTCCATGGGCAAAATAATTCTCCACCAAGGGTTGGAGGGTGAATTTTGGAATGCGCATTTCTTCCAATCCAGGGTCGATCTTAAATCCGTAAGCAATGGATTTGGGATAGCGAACCATACAGAGATAGCTGTATTTGCGACAAAACTCTACTTCTTGCTTGAGCGTCGTTTCTCGTTCGTCAGAGATGTTGTTACGCAAGAGACTACTGAATTCGTAGATAATATTTGCTAGTTCATTTTGGTTTTCCATGACCGCGTACATCCGTAAAAAACTCGAGGGTATTGTACATGAAATGGGATTTATCTGAGCTTGTAGAGCGCGCATATTAGCATCTTTTTGACTCAGTTCAAGTTGATAAATATCATGGATATTTCTCTCCAATCGATCCAACATATCATTTGTTGTCTCAGCGATTAAAAGTAATTCCTGGTCTTTTTTCGTGAGATCAATTCTTTTACCTTGCTCCCCTTGTGCAATATCATGGATTGTTTCCACTAGGTCAACAACCTGCGTTTGATACTTCGAAAAATGTTTTTTTCAAGGTTACATATAAAATAACGATAAAGAGAAGACTCAAAGCAAGAATAAAGGCAGAACTAGAGATACTACCACTAAGGACATAATCCCTCGGAATTGCAACCTGAACCCTGATAACCATGAGCAGTCTCATCTTGCAACCATTCCTCTCGATCACTTTTTTCACCTAGGTGAAACATTTCCGTTCTAAAAAGGAGAGGTAATGCTCACAGCAATTGGGATATTTCCTCTGGTATTGTCAATAGCCTTATAAAAAAATATCGGAAGATACAGAAACATAAATAACGCCAAGAGCTTGGTCAGATATGGGATCAGATACGGAAATGGCAAAACTATTGGCATCTGGCTTAAAAGCTTCTGCAGAAAACCTTGTAGCCACTACGATTGTCCCTAGTCGAAACATAAACTTCGTCGAGTCTTGCAAGACAATGGCTACACCCTGTTACAAAAATCATTGCGCACATAAAGGTCATCGATATTTTTCATAAATGGATACAGAAATATAGGGTGATGCCTTACGCTCCAGTTGCCAGTAAAAATAATCTGGTGTACTGAGGCTAAAATACTTATAAATTCCCTCGATTCGCGCTTGATTATCTACTAAACTTTGGGCTGAACGCGCTGATTCTCGATAGTAATACTCAACCTCGCTCACCGTCCGAGTCAAAAACACGCTGGGAAAACCTGTCTTGCTTCTTTTTCGCGACTATCCCAGTTTACATAGGAAATCAAAAGAGCAAAACTAGCAATGATGGCAATCATCACCCAACTATAGGTTCGAAGGAGTGAATGAAGCCAAAACTGTTTCATTCTATTTGGACGCCAATTTTTCATGAATGTTTTCATAAACAGGCTCCAATAAATCACTAATAAAGAAATGCCACATACCAATCCCTACAAAAATGATAAGGGCTGGCATATAGAACCCAATAATGGCTAACAAGACGCTACCAAGAAGAACTTTAGCCACTGCTGACAAGCTCATAAAAATTCCGATAAAGGCAAGCTTTAAGGTATTTTGATAGGATAAGTCAAAATAAACTTGCAATTTTAGAGAAACTGTATAAGCCAAAAATACCAAGGCTACCAAAAAGATATTTAAAAATGTTGCTGCCAAGTGGATAATGGTCTGATGCGGCAATTGGATCATGAGATACAAACCATAAATCAAGATCAAGTCAAGTCCCATAAAGGTGTAGAAACTGAGATTGCTTTTAACAAAATTGCTCTTGTAAAGAGTCCAAGCCTCTTTAAAACCATAGGCACGGTAAGAATAGCCGTGTTCTGCAAATAAACTCATGAGAGTCGCACTAGCTGGCGCTATACCAAAACCACACCTCCCTGCTAGTGTCAATAACCAAAAAAATAAGCTGTAGCTATCATCCCCAAAAAGAAACGATGAAAGACTAGCTCAATAAAATTTCCACGGTTTTCCTCCAAAAATAATCTAGAACTATTATAACATATTTCAAGCGCTCTCAAAAAAATAGGGAGCAGTAAATATAAAATAGAAAAAGCTAGATTGAATTGTGTCCGTTACAACCATCACTTCTCTAAGTACAAAGCTTGATTAGAACTTATGAATCCCAATATCAAACTATTTTCTATTAACTTTTAAAACGGTATGTGGAAATTTTGATAATGTTATCATATGTGTTATACTGGAATCAAGTGAAATATATACTTACAATAATCATAGATAAGGAGAACAGATGGCTTTTTAGATCAATTGAAAGATGGAGCTAGACTTGTCAAAGAGACAACAAGCACTGTTATTTCAGAAGGAAAAGCAAAATGCAGAAAAACCTTCGCAAGAAAAAGGAAATTCAAGTACTACAAAAATCAAATCAATGACTTGTATAGATTAATAGGCATCAAATTTGTTGAAGAACATTTAGAAGAAATAAAGGAAAATCCTCTCTATTCAATTGAAATCGCTGAAATCACTAAGTTTCTTTCAAGAGCAGATTTCTCTCAAAAAATCTATTGATTCATCTGGTCAAGACTTAGTTTCTTGTCCCCATTGTGGAACAAGTCTATCAAAAACTGAATTTTGCATCAATTGTGGAAAAGTAGTAAAGTAGAGTCGAAATGAAGGATTATATTGTAAAATCAAAATGTCCAAGCTGTTTCAAAAAATATTGGAATCGGCTGGAAGTTCTGTCCTTTTTGTGGAGAGTATGAGATAATACAAAACCCAAAGTGGACTTTAAAGTATGTCGATAGAATTTATAGAGACAATGGTCAAGAAAAATAAAAATATTCCTTTCAAAATGCCATCAACCCTTAAACACATGGGTGATAGGATAAAAGAAACTATCTCTGAAAAATTAGACAAAGGAGAGGAAGTTCAAGATCATACAATTTCCTTATTTACCTTTGTTCTCAAAGAAGCTAGCGTTGTTACCAAAGAAATTACTGAAATTTTTGAATGATGATGAGAATTTTCCATTAGAAAAAGATCATACTGGTTACTATTTACAGAGTAATACGGATGTCAGCTATATAAACAATAGAAAAATTGATATTGGTAAAAACACTACCTAAATAATCGAGATACCCTCCGCGTTGATGATACTATTTATATTTTTAGTCTCATGAACCAGAAGGATATCGAATGGAAGCAGAGGAAATCAATACAAGTCTAGGAGAGAAAAATCGACCAGCACTTTGAAGTCCTAGACAACGGTAATATATATGTCCACCCTCTCGGAGACATGGTTTATTTGAATAATCATCTAATTAAGGATAAAACATACCTAAATAACTATGATTTAGTATCCATAAACCATCGACTCTTCGTCGTTTATAATAATTCCTTAGTTTTTCAACATGAATTAACTGAAAGCCAAGAAAAGAGTCTCGCAGATAATATCAATAGAATTGAACAAGATACACAGTTATCTGTTCAAATTCGAAAGCGTCTCGCAGGAGAAGCTTTTATTATCAGAGATTGACTTTCAAGTATCCTCTGGCGAAATCGTGCTCATTTTTAGGTGGTTCAGGAGCAGGAAAAACACATTAATCAATGCAATCATGGGCATAGAAAAAGCGGATGCTGATATCTTATTAGGAAATATAAAGCATCTATAATCAATTTGACAAAGTTCGAAGAATGATTGCCAATGTCCCTCAATTTAGTCTTCATCGTGAAAAAAGATAGTGTTTATATGACTCTGAAAAATGCCGCAGAGATGAAACTAGTACGAGATTTTTACTAAAGATCCTGCTTTTATTAGAAGAAAAAAATTTCAAAAGTACTAGAAACAGTCAAACTAACAAAAGAAAAAGAGGCTTTTGGTCTCTGAATTAGTGGCGAGAGAAAAAGATTGAGTATTGCTACTGAGTATATTGCAGATCCAGTTGTATTTGTTCTAGATGAACCAGATTCTGGAGTAGATGGCAGTAACGCTCGTTCAATTATGACTCAGCTTAAGAAGTATCGCTGATGACAATAAGATTGTTTTTGTTATCTCACATAGTCCAGATCGAACTCCAGAATTATTTTGATAAAGTATTAGTTCTCGCTAAAAGCGAGGAAGAATCGTGCGTAAACTAGCCTTCTATGGCTCTGTAGAAGATACCCTAGGATTCTTTAATGTCAATCAACTTGAACTTGTAGGTGTCTGAAGTAGAGCAAACTCCAGATTACTACATCGAAAAATATAAAGAATATAAAGGAGATTAAAATGAACTACGCATCGAATAAAGAACAAATTTTGATCTCATTTGGGTAAATTTAAACGAAATTTTTAAATTCTAACGGATGGTATTCTTTATAAGTACTGCTATCATTGCCCTTATTACTTGTATTGTTGCTGGAAAAGACGGATTTTCAACTGGCTTTAGGTGCAGAAGTGAAACTCACTATTCATTATTGTTTGTGCTTGTATTTGGATAGGGGTTTTTAACTCTATTACATTGATTTGTAAAGAAAGAGATATTATTAAGCACGAATACTGAGAGGCATGAACCTGTCATCGTATATGTTCGCTCATATGCTATTCCAAGCCCTTGTTTCTCTAATTCAAGCTATTATTTTCTCCAGTATTTTTATTCTTATTCTATCACAACTCAATTTCAGAATTTAAAAACTATCTTTGATAATGACAGTTTACGATTCATTTCTTATTTCTTAACTATATTTTTAACCATTTATTCGGCAGATGCTTTAGGTTTATGTTGTCTCTTCAATTGTTAAAAATGTTGAAAAAGCAATGACTGTAATGCCCTTTTGTCATTCTCCTTCAATTTCTCTTTGCAGGAAATATACCTTTAAATGGCTTTTTTGCAGTTTTTATCTTATTTTACACTTAGTCGTTATAGTTTTGATGGGCTTTTAGACTTAGCCGGCTTTTAAAGAGGGGATCATTTTTCAGTACGTCAACAAAAGTACAAGTAAATTTAATAGTTGCATGGATCCTTTTTAGTTGCTTTCTCTATCCTATTGGCCTATCTAGCAAGCAAACTATTAAAAATCTGTCGAAAAAGATACTAGAGGTTAACATTGATAAAGTTAGCTTATTAAACTAGATTCATAAATCAAAAAGGTAGTAAGATGTTCTCTTACTACCTTTCCTGTTTTAAGAAGTTTAAATTAGTAAAATTGAAATCCATATCGGCTGTGATATTGTCTCTGACAAATGTACATTAATAAAAATAAATAACAAAAACAACCCAAAAGTTAGATTTTTCTGTCTAACTTTTGAGGTGCAATCATATGACTAAATCGTTTTCTATATATCCGAACAGCTAATTTATTTCACAAAAAAATGTAGTCATTTTATCTAGTTGTTAGTTCTGAGATTTTTGATAAATATCAACTGCTTTTTAAATTGCTTTTTAGGAGTAAATTCAGAGCAGGTCCCTCGTTTTCAAAATTTTTACAGATGCCAAACTATAAAAATAAATACAATTATTTGTTTACTAACGAAGTTTGTACTATAATAAATATAGAAATACCGATTGATGATCAAAAAGCAAACTTTTCTAGAGAAGATGTACATCTTTTGCAGATTAAATAATTACTATTCAAATCAATTATTGGCTTTATAAAATAACGAAAGGAGTACGAGTCATGACTATTTCTATTTTAAGAACTACTTTGTTTTGTGTTGCGCTTGTATTGAGTCTTTTCTCTGATAAATTGTTCAAACAACATGCAAAAGTCGGAAAAATAATTTGCACTATAATAGCATTAATTGCGGCATTGTCATTTCTGTTCTAAGTTATTTTAGGAATACAGGAATTTAGTTCGTCCTGTGTTCTTTTTCTGCAAAAATGTACATTGATCAAATAAATAACAAGTTGATAAAATTGATATGTAATTTTAAAACAAGACAAAAACGCTCTAGAAAATAGGACTAGAGCGTTTTCTACATTACTATTATGTATGATTATCTTTTTCTTAAAGTAGATTTATAAAAAATAGCAAAATATCTTAGCTTTTAGCGTCTACGTTTACGTAGAATCGAAAAAGCCTGAGATACCTAAACTTAATCCCAACATAGTATACCCACCAAGAACTATCTGACGTTCCACTCGAGAATAACTACCAGTATTTGGCAACTCCTGTTTAGTCGCATCTTTTATTTGCAGATACAGCTTCTACACCTTCAATTTCTTTCTTGTCATCTCCTACCACTAACTGTACCTGTTCACTAGTTAGCCTTGACGATAAATCAGATTTTGTAGTTGAAATATTTACATGCATTGGTTCACGAGTGTTGACGACATTTTGATTAAATGTAGGTAATTTTTGAGATGGCATGGCATTCGGTGTAGCACCAGCACCATCATATTTTGGACTTGTCTTGTAACCATTCAAATCAAAGGTTGGCAACTCATCAACAATTGGTGTGTCAACGGTTGTAGCACCAATACCATCTTCATTTTGGGTCACTTTGTAACCGTTCAATTCAGCATTCAAATCAAAAGCTGGAAGTTCTGTTGGTGTTACAGTTGGTGCGTCAACGGTTGTAGCACCGATGCCATCTTCATTTTGAGTCACTTTGTAACCGTTCAATTCGGCATCCAAATCAAAAGCTGGAAGTTCTTCAACACTTGGTGTTTCACGAGTAACTGCAGAAGCTACACCTGTTGTATCTTGATAAACAGCAAGAGCTTTATCAATTGCAAGAATATCAATCAAACGTTGAACATTAGATTTGGCATCAGAAAGTGCTTTTTGGGCTTGCAAGTGCTACTTTTGCGTCTGCTACACGTTTGTCATGCAGTTGCCTTATCTTCTTCAGCCTTAGTCACTTTAGCAATCAAATTACCCAATTGACCTTGTGGCGAGCGGCCTTATCACGAGTCTCGATCGCTTTATCGATTTCACCTTGGATAGCTGCTACGCGATGAGCCAAAATGATCAGCATAATCTGTAGCACGGTCAGCTGCAACTTTCTTTTTCTTCAAGAGTTGCTGCAGTTGCTTGGGCAGCTAACTTAGCAGTCGCAAGAGTTGCAGTTGCCTTGTTCAATTCGTTTGTTGCAGTTGTAATAGCCGCAGCACGTTGTTCTTGACTACGTGTAGCCGCTGCCAATTGACCCGTCAAGGCTGTTTGACGTGTAACAAGGACATTGCGTTCACCTTCTTGACGAGCTTTAAGAGCTTTCAAGTCATTCAAGGCGCTTACGAGTGCACTGTTATCACCTTCTTGTTTGTGAGTTACAAATACAAAGTGATGGTCCGCAAGGAATTTCATTTTGCGACCGTAGAAGGTTGGGTTAAGTGCATCGTCTTTGAAGTTATCGTAGTTGTCCCAGAATTTCTTGCTAGATTCACTTTCTTCTTCGATATAAGTTGTTCCGTCTTCATCGGTTGAATATGTGCTACCTGTATGAGCATTGTTTTCAAATGCTGCATAACGGAATGTGTTGTTAGAACCCACAATATTAGCGATTGCAAGCCCCATTTTACCACCCATTGGCACTAGAAGTCCACGACGGTGTCCGTGACTAGCACCTCTGACATTCGTATAATCATCATACCAGTTGAGCAACATATCATAGGCCAATGTTTCATTGGTTACGATGTTGTTAAGTTGATAAATCCATCTTCTGTGGTTGGGTCATCACCATATCCATAAATAATATTTTCAAGACCGTTTTCGTTTTTGTTCCCTGGCTCAGTTAATACTGTTTTATGGCTCAACTTGTCGTTACGTTGCATTTCATTAGCACGTTGTTGAGCATAATCCAAGTAAGCGTCGTCCACTTGCATGTTACCTTCAACACCATTTGCTTCACGCAATTCATTGAGCATTTTCACAAACGCTTGAGATAATCCACGATTGTCCACTTTATAGCGGAACACTGGACGTTTCTTGTAAGTATGAGTCGCAAAGTCGTATGGTGCTTTACGGTAGTCTTCAAGAGCTTTTTGGAAATTCAACATATCTTGAGTAGCTTCGATTTCAACAACCTTAACACCTTGGAAGTCTACAGGTTCCATTGTTGGGTTACCTGACGCGTCTTTTGGCGCATTGTCACGGTTGTGTTCGTAGTCCATGAGGTTGTCATGCGCTACTGCATTACGCTCAGATGGGTTCAAGTCAATCGTTTTGATAACTGGTTTGTAGTTATCCACTTCTTGTTGCTTCGCGTCAATCACGGCTACTTGTAGCAGCAATTTGTGCAGATTTCGCAGTCACTTGACTATTGACGTCATCCAATTCGGTTTGGATTTCTTTAGGATCTTGGCTAGTTGTTGCAGTTGCTTGATTCAAAGCGGCTTTCTTATCTTCGACAATTTTCTCAGCAGCTGTAACAGCTTTCGTAGCGCCGTCATGTGCGTCTTGAGCGGCTACAAATTCATCTTTTGCAGTTTGCTCAGTTGTCTTTGCATCTGAAAGTTCAGCATTGAGTTGTGATTTTTTTGTTCAGTTTTGACATCAATTACCTTGTTTTTGCTCTTCAACAATTGCAGCTGCTTTTTGCGCCGTCTTGATGTCTTCTTTGACATCCGCCACAGCTTTTGTAGCAGCTGATTGTTGGTTTTCAGCGACTTTCACATAGGCAGTCTTTTGGTCAACTGTTAATTGTGCAGATTTGGCAACCTCTTGAGCCTTAGTCAAATCTTGACCTGTCACTGCTGCTTTTTGTACGGTTGTTGATGTGGTAGGTTGTGTAAGCTCGTCTGCTTGAACAGTTGTATTAACAACACCAGCACCGACAAGAACAGAAGTTAAACCAGCACCCTAATAAAATATCTTTCTTTTTGCATATATTCTCCTAGTATAAAAATTCAAAAATGATTCAATTTCACATTATAACCTGTTCTCCAAAGAGAAACAAAGTTCGATATTATAACTCTCTCATTATCTGTTTTCTATAATCCTATGATGAGTCCTTGCCTCTAATAATTGAATTGTCTGAATAACAGATTGATTTTGTTCAGCCGAAATGGCCTTGTTCAAATCCGATACTGTTTTTGAAACTTGAAAAACAATTCCCAAACATACAAAGCAATTCTTCCCTATTATGTTCATTCATATTGGTTTAATGTTTCCCTATAGCCATAATCCGATTTTTGAGTGTATTTATCATACAACTGTCTATTATATTCCCCCAAAATGGCTTTGTCAAAGGTTACCTATTACTTTTAATAAAATGTTTTTATTGCCATCTCTCTAGATTTTTGTTATCTGACAAAAAAATAGATATCGAATGTGTCACAATACTAAAAACTGATCAAAAGAGGTGTTAAAAAAATAAAAAGTTTCTTTTAAAAATTATTGTTCAAACTCATTACTTTTTAGTTTCAATCGCTGTCAAAGCAGATTTTATTGCATGAAATTCATCAATCCATTTAAGAGTTTAAAAACATATAATTAGATGAACCACCACCTAATTTTTAAACAACACAAAAACGAGGCTGGGACAAAAGATTTTTGATTTTAGGAATTCTTTATTATAAATTGTTAAAATCGATAGATTAGATAAAAAAGCGAACAAGACAGTATTCTGAGTGTCAAATAACTTGTTTTGTTCGCTTTTTATATTTAAGGTTAGACTTTTTGTCCCAGACTCTTTAAAATTTTTAAAGTCTTATCTATAATCTAGCCTTGGATGTTCTTACACTAACATCTGTTCCTAGTAATTTATAAACAATATTTTTACATCTTGTTCACTTAGAGAACATTTTGGCCCTATACATATTTCTTCAATTGCCAAGGGATCGTAGTCTAATTTCTCACAAACTCTGTAATGTCAGCATTTCCAGTAGTTCTAAAATCATGTTCTAATTTAACTGATTTCCAAGGTTTAAGAAATGCTCCTTACTATTAACTATCTCTTCAAACTTCATATCATCGCAATAAACGAGTCGAACTTCTTTTTCTTCTATAAAGTCTGGATTTTTATATTTTACAAGTTCTTGGATTAATTCATGTAAAAACACCTCCAACTGTTCTTCTTTTTTTGGTAATATTATTTATGTCTAATATCGTTCCTATTTGATCGGCTATTATTTCTAAATTATTTTCTCCATCATTATAAACTACACTATCAGTATAAATTACTTTTTCAAAAATATATTTGAAGAAGTACATAGATTGTCTAAATTAAAACCTATAGAAACTCCTTTCCCATCTTCAGCATAGGGCTCTCCATTGGCTCAATATATCAGGTTCTTTTTGAAAAACAACTAATATATACACTACTCTGCCCTTTTGAATCCAAAATTTCCATGAATTCCTCAAGAGTAAAATCTATATGTGAACGTGCTTTTCACCCTTTCTATAAGTGATTCTGCCACATCAAAAACCTAGCGTACTGAAAGTACGATCTTCATTATTTAGTTTCTCCAGATACCATTTTATTTCTAAAGTATCATTCATTTTTAATGGATCTGAAAGATAAATTTGCTTATTCTTTAGAATATTTAAAAAAGTATTTAAGGAACAATAATAATTTCCACGCATGTTTAATTACCTCCATAAGCCTGTATATCGATTATCATAATATCATTAGTTTTCCTTAGAGTCAATCTTAAGACTATAACAAAAATTCTTAAATAAATCGTATTTAATGTCCAACTTCTTATTTTTTTAAGTAAGATATCTGATAAACTATAAACGTATTGATGAGATATTTGGTGCAAACTTCCATTAAAACTATTATTAGGTAGTTTTTCTCTAACATTTTTATTCATTTTTTTAGACCTTTTCTATATTTTTTTAACCTCATTTATGTCTAAGCTATTGGATAGCATCTAATAAAACTTTTTTTCTCGCTATCATTACTAATGCACTGTGGACTTAACTTCCTCTGACAGTGCTTTTTGTTGCTATTAAAACTTAAAATTGAAAAATCTTGTAAATACTCCCTGAAAAAATTTAGAGATTTGCATAGGAATTGAAATATACAATGTAAATACAGTATTGAAATTTATTTTTGTAAACATAATAATCCTTTCTAGTTATCAACAATTAAATCTTGTTTTAAAAATCTGAAATGTGTAGTTATCTAAAACTACCATCTATTTCTTTTTAAACAACACAAAAACGCTCTAGACAATATGACTAGAGCGTTTTCTATATATCCAAACATCTAATTTATTTCACAAAAATGTAGTCAAAAATGTAGTCATTCAGTTGATTTTTATTTCAATACATTGAAATTGAAAAGAAAAACGCTTAAAAATCAGCGTTTTTCCTATGTATTGATTCGTATTGAATGCTTACTTCACTTCTGTAAACACAACGTGTTTGCGAAGTTTTAGTGAGTATTTCTTCAATTGAAGACGGTCTGGAGTGTTACGTTTGTTTTTAGAAGTAAGGCCAAAGCGTTCACCAGATTCTTTGTGTTCAAGTGTAATATTTACGCGCATGGTATCTCCTTCTATTATTCAGCTGATGCAGCTTTAGCGATCTTACGTCCTTTGTAGTATCCTTTAAGTGATACGCGGTGAGAACGTGAGTAATCTCCAGTAGTTTCGTCAAAGTTTACAGATGGAGCTGTTACTTTGTAGTGTGTACGACGTTTGTTTTTCTTCGCTTTTGAAGTGCGACGTGCAGGTACTGCCATTTTGATTTCTCCTTTTAAGATATAATTTCAGTTAGGGTTTGACTTTCATCAACTTTAATAGTATATCAAAACTTTTTTTGTAAAGTAAAGTTACTTGACAAAAAGATTAAAAATTTCCCATCCAAGGTTCTGGATAGGAAAAATAGATTAAATATCAATCTCGAAGGGTTCATCAATGGTTTCTGAAACGTATTTCCCGTCTTTCTTCCGTTGCTTCGACACATTCTGTAAGGAGATATTCAATCTGCCCGTTGACTGATCGAAAGTCATCTTCTGCCCATGATGCGAGTGCAGCGTATAGCTTATTCGAGAGTCGAAGGGGGATTTGCTTTTTTAGCTTCGCCATTTCTAATAAAGGCTTCCTGTATTGACAATTGGTTGTGCATCATGATTGCCACAGAGAACGACTAGGAGATTTGAAACCATAGCAGCTTTTCGTTCTTCGTCAAGTTCTACTAATTCTCCTTCATTGAGACGTTCTAGTGCCATTTCAACCATTCCTACAGCGCCATCAACAATCATCTTACGTGCATCAATAATGGCTGATGCTTGTTGACGTTGAAGCATGACAGCTGCAATTTCCGGTGCATAAGCTAGGTAAGTACGTGCCTCAAGAATTTCCAAGCCAGCATCCCTCAACACGACTCTGAATTTCTTCACGAATACGCTTAGCTACAATCTCACTAGAACCGCGGAGGCTTCCTTCATCGGCTTGCCCATCACCCGTAGTATCCACATTCGGAGACACATCGTAAGGATAGATGCGGACAATATTACGAAGGGCGCTATCACACTGCAATGAAAGGTATTCTTTGTAGTTATCAACGTTGAAGACTGCTTTTGCCGTATCGACTACACGCCAAGTAACGGCAATTCCGATTTCTACAGGGTTCCCTAAGCAATCGTTAATCTTTTGACGAGAATTACTCAAAGTCATAACTTTGAGAGAAATCTGTTTCTTGCCAATTTCAATGTTTACATCATTGCCATTTGATGATTTCATCCCTGAAAAAGGAGTTTTTGTACTAACATCACCACTTTGACCAAGTCGAGTGTGGTTTGCAGGATTGACCGCTATACTGAAGGGATTGACAAAGTAAAAACCAGGTTCTTTGATGGTACCTGTATAGTTACCAAAGAGAGTCAAAACCAGAGCTTCCTGAGGTTTGACAACTTTTAAACCAGCATGAGCTAGAACTGAAATTAAGATTAATAAAAGCCCGATAATAACTCCAAAAATGTTTTCCGAACCAGCACCCATAATAAATATAAAGACACCAAGTACGAGTGCCAACTCGATAAGTATCAAGGCTACTACACCATTTGGTTTTTGAATTGATTAGTTTTTCAGTCATCAGAATGACCTCCTGTTTTTTTGATATCTAAATGATATCACTTTTAATTTTAAATGTCAACAAAAATATGTAAAAAAATTATTAAGAGAATTTCAATGTATTGAATTTTCTGAAAAATTCAAGAATTTTCTTCTGTTATTCATGCGAAAAATGTGCTATAATGGTAAAAACTGAAATGGGAGGGAACTTAATGACAGAATTAGATAAACGTCACCGCAGTAGCATTTATGACAGCATGGTTAAATCACCAAACCGTGCCATGCTTCGTGCAACTGGGATGACAGATAAGGACTTTGAACACCGATTGTGGGAGTGATTTCAACTTGGGCAGAAAACACTCCATGTAATATCCACTTACATGACTTTGGGAAATTGGCTAAAGAAGGTGTCAAATCTGCTGGTGCTTGGCCTGTGCAATTTGGAACCATTACGGTAGCAGACAGGGATTGCCATGGAACGCCTAGTATGCGCTTCTCTCTAACGTCACGTGATATCATCGCGATTCTATCGAAGCTGCCATGGGCGGTCACAACGTGGATGCCTTTGTGGCTATCGGTGGTTGTGACAAGAATATGCCTGGTTCTATGATTGCCATTGCCAATATGGATATCCCAGCTATTTTCGCCTACGGTGGTACTATCGCCCCTGAAAAACTGGATGGTAAAGACATCGACTTGGTTTCTGTATTTGAAGGGATCGGTAAATGGAACCACGGTGATATGACGGCTGAAGACGTCAAACGTCTCGAATGTAACGCCTGCCCCTGGCACGTGGTTGTGGTGGTATGTATACTGCCAATACTATGGCTACTGCTATCGAAGTTTTGGGGATGAGTTTGCCAGGTTCTTCTTCTCACCCAGCAGAATCTGCTGATAAGAAAGAAGACATCGAAGCAGCTGGACGTGCTGTGGTTAAAATGCTTGAACTCGGTATCAAACCGTCTGATATCTTGACTCGTGAAGCCTTTGAAGATGCCATTACTGTTACTATGGCTCTAGGTGGTTCTACAAATGCCACTCTTCACTTGCTCGCCATTGCCCACGCGGCTAATGTTGACTTGTCGCTCGAGGACTTCAATACCATCCAAGAACGTGTGCCTCACTTGGCCGATTTGAAACCTTCTGGTCAGTATGTCTTCCAAGACCTCTACGAAGTTGGTGGTGTACCTGCGGTTATGAAGTACTTGTTGGCAAATGGATTCCTTCACGGAGACCGTATCACATGTACTGGTAAAACTGTCGCTGAGAACTTAGCTGATTTTGCAGACCTCACACCAGGTCAAAAAGTCATCATGCCACTTGAAAAATCCAAAAACGTGCAGATGGTCCGCTTATCATCTTGAACGGTAATCTTGCTCCTGACGGTGCAGTTGCCAAGGTGTCAGGTGTTAAGGTTCGTCGTCACGTTGGTCCAGCCAAGGTCTTTGACTCTGAAGAAGATGCTATCCAAGCTGTCTTGTCAGATGAAATCGTTGATGGCGATGTTGTCGTTGTTCGTTTCGTTGGACCTAAGGGTGGTCCTGGTATGCCTGAGATGCTATCACTTTCATCAATGATCGTTGGTAAGGGACAAGGAGACAAGGTTGCCCTCTTGACAGACGGACGCTTCTCTGGTGGTACTTATGGATTGGTTGTTGGACATATCGCTCCTGAAGCTCAGGATGGCGGACCAATTGCCTACCTTCGTACAGGTGATATCGTCACCGTTGACCAAGATACTAAAGAAATTTCTATGGCTGTATCCGAAGAAGAACTTGAAAAACGTAAGGCAGAAACAACCTTGCCACCACTCTATAGCCGTGGTGTCCTCGGTAAGTACGCCCATACCGTATCTTCTGCATCCCGTGGTGCCGTTACAGACTTCTGGAATATGGAACAATCTGGTAAAAAATAACTAGAAAAATAAGCAGTCGCTAAATGACTGCTTTTTCTAATCCTTTGTCTTATCTCGTGAAATGTGATAAGATAATTGCTCTAACTATGATTATGAAAGAGAAACAATGTTTTCAAAAAATACAGGAATTATGCTCTACGTAGAAGACGTAGCAGCTGAGAGGGACTTTTGGTCTGCTATCGGTTTTGAAGTTTTTAATCAATCGAAATTATGGGTTTTGAAACTTTTGAAATGAAATCTCACACGGACAGTATACTGACTTTTACTGTCTACGCCAAAGACTTTATTCGTCAGGTATCGCCAGAGGTAGTTGATATGAAACCTAGCCTTCTCTTAGAGTCAGCGGACCTTCACGCTCCTTCACGAGCGCCCTAGCTGCAGTGACTGATACCACTAGTCCGATCAATACTCAACCTTTCCTCACTTTAACTTTGCAAATCCAAGCGGACACTATTTCGCAGTTAGAGGAATCGAATAACAAAACAGCTCTCTGTTCATTAGCAGAGAGCTCTTGTATTTTAGCGTGGTGGTAGACCAAGAGCTATGCGACCATAGCGACTGATTCGCGTAATCTTCCAGGCAGGGCGACACAGGTAACTCTCAACCCTGACATCCTCAATTCCTTCAATCTGTTTTAAACCTGCAACGATTTCGATGGGTAAACTTTCTGCACAGTCACAGGCAGTATCGGTGAAGGTCATGACAATTGTACAAAGACCAGCCTCGTCCAAATGAATCTCGTAAATCAAGCCAAGATTATAGACATCTAGTTCCACATCTGTATCGTAAACTTTTTCTAGCTTTTCAATGATTTGTTCTCCTAATGCTAGAGCACGATCATTGATTTTGATATCTTCTCTCATTGCATTCCCTCCATTTGTAAACTGCACCTATTTTCTCATAATTCTGACAATTTGGCAAGTCTTTCCCAATCAAGACTGGATTCGCCATAAAAACTACAGACTAGAAATTAGTCATAGTTTGAACCAAACTGCCCAAAGAGCTAACAACCTAGAGCAAGAGGATATTGGCATAGGTTAGAGAGATAAGCTCAGAGAATGATTGAGCTTCTAAGACATACTTTCTAAACAGAAAAAGTAGAGAACGGTCATCTCTACTTTTTAAATATTATTTTGACTTCACAGGCTTATCTGCCAAGGCCTTGATAGCTGATGCTATCGTTTCTGCGTAGAGCTTAGCACCCTCTTCTAGTTTGGTATTATCATTTCCAAAGTGAACCTGTCCGTTCCTTTCCAGATGTCTGGATGATCTTTAGATACCTGATTCCAGTCTGCAACCTCAATGTAAGGATACTTTTGAGCTACTTCACGCACATAACTAGCATACTGTTCTACATAAGGCTGAGTTGCTTGAGTTTTGTCCCCTTCATAAGGTGTCACAAGTACAAGCTGATGGCCCTTAGGTAGATTTGTTATCAAAGAATCGATATCAGCCTTATAATCCTCAGGGTTATTCACTCCAGTAGCAATAACCACTATTTTAGGGAGGACTTTATTCTGACTGTGGTTGAGCATAATAGCATTGGCTTGCTTTGGTATTTTCTGCTTACTTGACCATCTGTCTGAGCGTCTGGTAGAACCTCTTTAAGTCTAGGTGTTGCACGCAAGGTTACCGAATCTCCGATGATGGATACACTTCGGCAATATTGTAGCGACTTGCTTCTGCTTGATCCGCCATGGTTTTTGTACGGGTAATATTGGTTTGAGCTTGATTGAGACCATTTACCATCAAATCCGTTTCAAAAGCACCGACTTGGGGAGCAATAAGCATCACAATCAGTGTCAGCAAGCTAAGAAATCCAACGCTACCCGCAAAGATTGGTTGGATATGCGGAATTTCTTTTACCTTTTGCAATAAGCTACTGTTCTTCCCTGCAATGAAAAGGTTCAATCACATAGAAAGAAAGGCTTGCAAAGAGATAAGAAAAGATAGTGGTGAGAATCACAGCTGGTAGATTGCTCATCAACTGAGAGAAAATGATATAAAACGGCCAGTGGAAAAGATAGACGGCATAGCTGGTGTCAGCTAAGAAGCTAATTACCTTTGGTTCTTCAATCGTCGGAGTTTTCTCATGCAAAAGTCGTGCTGCAACGATCATCAGAAGAGCAGCTAAACTTGCCAACAAGAAGCCAAGCAAGTAGGCAAAAAGATAATTGAATTTCACGAAGAAGGTCAATAAGAGTAAAAGTCCGAGACCAGCTGAAAAGACTAACAAGGTCTGTTTCAAGTCCATGATTTGATTCAAATGTTTGAGAAGAGGTGTCGATGACGGACTCCTATCAAGGTAGCTAGGACACTACCTAGGAAGAATGGATAAACATGAGTTAGACTTGAAAAGTAAAGCGTTGAGTAGGAAGAAACGATAAAGCTACCAATAAACATTGAAAGGAAGCTAACAACAAAGGTAATTGAAGATAGTAGAAAAACCATTCCCCGTAGTTTGCTCACCCTGTTTTGGCTTGCTTGAGACATGAGCCAAACTGCGCAAGCCCCACAAGATATAGTAATGAACTTCAACCGCTAAACTCCAGTTGTGAACAAAGAGGTGAGGGATAAATTGAGATTCATAACTTCCTCCTGTCAGCATTTCATAGAAGTTAGTCATAAAACCAAGGACACCAGCAATCTGACCACCGATTCCTGCCACATAATCCTGTCGAACCAAGAAAGTAAAAGGCATAACGACTAGGATCATCAAGACGACTGGTGGAAAAATCCGATAGAAACGTCTCCTGAAAAATCCTAGGATATCAATCTTACCTTTTTGTCCAAATTCTTCTAATAAAAGTGACGTGATTAGGAAACCTGAGAAGGTGAAGAAGACGTCAACCCCGAAGAAACCTCCTGAAAAACTGTCTCGAAAGAAATGGTCACAAGAGTACCAAGAGTAAGCCTGTAATCCTGATCAAGGAAAACCATTTAATACGCATACGAGTTTATTCTCCGCTCATTAGAGTAGTAAAAACTATCTAATGTCTCATTCCATACTACCTTTATTTTTATCAAAAAGAAGAAAAATCCTAAGAAAAACTTAGGATTCGAGCTTTAGATTGATAATCTTAGAAATGTACGACCTGATTTATTGTAGCCATATTTTTCAACAAAAATGCTCACGGAATTCCAAGAGATTGTCATCCATAATAGCCTGACGGACCTGCTTCATGAGATTGAGCAAGAGTAGAGGTTATGGTAACTTGTCAAGCGGATACCAAAGGTTTCATCAGCCTTGAGCAAGTGACGAAGGTAGGCACGTGTGGATTCTTACATGTGAGTAATCGCATTCAGGATCAAGTGGGGTAAAGTCCTCAGCAAACTGGGCATTCTTAGACAACCAAACGTCCTTGGCTGAGTCATACAAGTTCCGTTACGAGCGATACGAGTCGGCAAGACACAGTCAAACATATCGACCCCACGAATAACCCCATCAATCAAGCTATCTGGTGCTCCCACTCCCATCAAGTAGCGAGGTTTATTTTCAGGAAGGAGTTGAGTGGTGAAGTCCAAAACTGCGTTCATCTCTTCATGAGTTTCTCCAACTGCCAACCCTCCGATAGAGTATCATGAAGTCCATGCTGACAAGGTCCTGAGCTGATTGACAGCGAAGATCTTCAAAATCCTGCACCTTGTACAATCCCAAACAAAACCTTGGTCATGTGGACGACGATGAGCTTTAATCCACGCTCTGCCCAACGGCTGGTACGTTCGATTGATTTCTTCACATAATCATAAGGCTGATAAAATTGAGGACATTCGTCAAAGGACATCATAATGTCTGAGCCTAGATTGTTTTGGATAGAGATGGCTTTTTCAGGTGAAAGGAACATCTTGGAACCATTGAGGTGATTCTTAAACGTTACTCCTTCTTCTGTGATATTACGGCTATCCGCTAGGGAATAGACTTGGAAACCACCACTATCTGTCAAGATAGGCTGGTCCCAGTTCATGAACTTATGAAGCCCACCTGCTCGAGCAATCAACTCATCTCGGACGAAGCCACAAGTGATAGGTGTTAGAGAGGATAATCCCTGAACCCATCTCTTTTAATTCTTCTGGCGATTGGGTTTTGACCGTTGCTTGTGTCCCAACTGGCATAAACATAGGAGTTGGAAAGGTTCCGTGGGGCGTGATAATCTCACCCAGACGAGCTCCCGTGTGTTTTTTCTTTTCTTAATCAAACGATATTTGATTGGTGAATCTGACATTTTTTACCTCCGAAGCTGGGAAAGACAGTCCCAGTTCTTACTTTGTGCCCAAGGGCATACTGTATGATTCTATCAAAAAAAACAGGAACTGTCACGAACTATGGTATAAGAATTTTGTGTTTACAATTGATTTCCGTTGCTTATCGTTAGTTGAGTTTTTGCTTATTTTTATTTAAAATTATTTCCATTGATTACCGTCATTTTTAAATCGTATTCATCTTCGTATTCATTTTCATACCATGTTTGCCCGTATAGTTGAGAAGATTGCAATTTAACTCTAATAGTTTACAAACTCCTCGACCTCTGGACAAGGTCTATTTTTGAAAAAGTAAAAACTTTATCAAAACGCTTGACTTTCTGAGTGCACCGTGATATAATATAATCAAGATAGGAAAGGGGTGATGAAATTGAACAAAGAAGATTGGCTTAGGTTACTGGAAAAGGTAATAGACAATATTCCTGAAACAGTAACTGCTATCGTAAGTCTAGTGACCGCAATAACGGTCGCAAGGCAAAAACAAAAAGCGTAAACCGAAATCCCGTCAAAGAAAAAGGTAAACGCTAAGAGGTTGGGGCGAAAGCCCTCACACCTCTATTTTATCAAATGAAAGAGGAAAAGCAATGGTTAGCGCAATAGCTATTTTTATAATTGCAATCAATGTATATATTTATCTAAAAAATAAAAAGGACAAATAAGTATGAGAAAAATTATTCAAGAATTATTAGACAGCCCGATGTCTACATCTGCTATTTCGCAAGGCGCTGGAGTTCCTTGGACTACTGTTTCTGACCTCAGAAAAGGAAAAACAAGCATGGACAAATGTAGCTTCTAACGGCAGAAAGCTCTATGAATTTTGTTATAGCTGATAAGCAGTGATTTGGGTCACTGCTTTTTATTATTGCAAACAAAAACTGCAAGCCTGAGTCTGCGGTCTAGTGTAATAATTTTTCTTTCTGTTTTTATTTTATTTTTGTGGTAATCAAACCGTCAGGCAGGACAGTAAGCGCTGGTTTATCTGAACGACTGCCATCCTCGTTGACATAGTACCAGCCACCTTCAACTTTAACAAGTTCTTCTGAAGACATTGCGCCATTCTCTTCTTTGAGATGGTATAGTTTGTCCTTGTATTGAACCCAGCCAGTGACCATTGCTCCTGAAGCATCAAGATAGTACCATTTGCCATTCACAAACACCCAACCAATGGCCATTGCCCCATTTTTCTTTGAAGTAGTACCACTTATCATTTTCTTTTGAACCATTGACTGGTTAGACAATATCCTTTAGCATCAAAGTAGTACCACACACCGCCGATTTTTCCCATTCTTCTTTTGGGTAAGATCCGTCAGGGTGTTCCTGCCACCAACCAGTATCATTTCTTTTCCATTTTGGCTCGGCTTCTTCGTCATCTAGTAAAACAATGTTCTTGTCGTAGGGATTTGAAGAATATTGCCACCATCGAATCCCATCCATGCTAGGAAAAATACTCAAAATCAGCATTTCCATCATTTAGCCCATACCCGGCAATCCAAAGGCTGTTTGGGAATTTCTCAAGAATCTGCTCATAATAGATATTATTGAGCGTGAATGGCTTGTAGCTGTAATAGATTGGCTCGTAGCCATTTTCTTTGAGGATTTCCATGAAGCGAATACAAGCATCTGTATTTGCCTGTTTGTCTCCTGCTAGCATGGTCTTCGTAGTCTAGTACCAGATATTTAACCTTTTTAGGAACATTGTCCAATAAATATCTTGCTTCCAGTTCAGCCTCTTCTACATCTCCGCCGAACCATGCAAAATGATAAAAACCAACAGGATTGGATTGTTCCACCTGAGCAGACAAGCAAGGGTTTAGATAATTTGTACTCTCAGAAATTTTGATAATGGTATTCTGTGTACCCATATCCTCCAAAATACCTGTAATATCGTATCCATTGTGGCTAGATACATCGATGAATAAGTCGTTTTTCTTCATTGTTTTCTCCTAATCTTCGCTTGGCTCTTGATAGTCAAGAGCACGTTTGCTATCAGAAATTCCTGCAGTTGTTGGGTCTGGAATGATATTTAGGATATTTACAATCGTCAACCCCACGAGATAAGGGTTCGCAAAGAATTTGCCAAGCAAGTCTAAAATGACTCCCTCAACTGACCAAGTCCTCCAATTTAAGATTGAAATAGGCGAGAATTGGCAAAGCTAGTGCGAATGCCACTCGCAATAAGAATGTTTTATTTTTAAGTTAAAACGTACTTTCCAGTTAATCATGTGTTATTCTCCTTTTACTGTTGTTTGTTTTTGAATCAAATTTTTAAGCTCTCTCACATCCTCACCAAGTGATTTCACTTGTTCAGCTAGTACTAAGATAGCTTTGTTCTGTTCATCGTGGTTATCGAGCCGCTTGTTGGCTGATGTCTTGAATTCGTTCAGATTTTCGATATCTTTCTCTAAAATCGTAAGACGATTCTTCTTGTTTGGTTGCTTTTATCTTTCATCGAAAAAAATAAAGACCAATCACAGGGATAAGGGGTGATGAAGATCTGTACGAGAAATCGTTCATATCCCTTAAGCATATACACCTCTACTCTTTCCCTTTCGAATTTCCAAGCAACACCCTGTTCCGTTTGTTCCACAGGTACCATTTGTCACAAATGCGCTGACAGGCTCGCCGTTGTAGGTAAACTCCTTATTAAGCTGCACCAGGATGCGCTTGCCTTCACCATTGACCTCTACGTGCTCAGGGTCTTCAATGGTAATAGGTCATGTGGCAAGTAGGTCTTCCCTCGACTTCAGCAAGTGGAATCAACTCAACCAACTCCTTGTAGGTTGTTCCGTATTCGATGTTCTTACTCATAACAGAGTTCAGCACAAGAACATGAATGACCTTCTGGTTCACCTTTGCATTTTCTTCAGTCTGCTTGATGACTTGAGCAAGTCTGTTCTGCTCGGTCTTGTTTTGGGCAATCTGCTGCTCAGCTTGTTCCAGCTTATTCTGCGCTTGCACAATCGCAGAGCTTGGATCCAATTCAGACTTGAGAACATCCAGTACCGCTTGAATCAAGACATCTTCTGATTCATTTGTACGGTCTCCAGGGAATGATCGTGAGTTAGTGCTGTAGCGATTTCCTTCTGATAGTTGAATTTCTACAACTGTCTCAATATTGGACCCAGAAATTCTTAAGTACGGTTTTGTTGATAGTTATAACCATTGATTGCCATGTCTATTCTCCTTGTCGGCTGGTTTAGTTTGTTCATCACAGAGCTTCCAGCTCGTCCACTCGTGCTTGAAGCTCTTTGATTCTCTGCCATTTGCTCATTCAACTGAATGCTCAAGAGATTACTTGTAATCATCGAGATTCGTTGAGACTGTTGACATCTCACTAATTGTCATTTGTAAGGCTTGGTTAGCTGTTCTACGTTCATTTTCTAAGTTCTCCAATCTGTGTGTTAGTTTTCTATTTTCAAGAGCAAGCTCCTGAATTGCTTTGAGTGCTATATTGGTCAATCTGAGATTATCCAAGTTCAGCGTGTCGCCGTTTTCGTAAACAAGTGTAGGATCCACTGCTTGAACCTCTTGAGCAATCAATCCAATCTTCGTGTGTGCTTGTTGTGGTCTATCCTCTTGCTTTCTCCAATCGTGATTCCTTAAATCGGAATTGCTGGATATAATCAGAGCCTTGTGCTCGCAGTCAACGATGTTTTCTTTCAGACGTCTGTCTGAGAAGTGCTGATTGACAACTGACCACAGACTGTATGCTGTGCCATTGTAACTATAGTAGATATCATTTCCTGATCCACCAAAACTCAAAGATACATTGTCTGAGTTCCAGAATCCAATAGTCCCTGTTGTTTTACCGTTCACACTTCCTTTCCCTGTCTTAAGCCAACCAATGCCTTTTCGCATTGATGTAGCCTTCAACCGTTAAAAAGAAAAATCATCACTTGTTTCTGCAGTCCCACCTACTGTAAAAATCAGAATCTTTGTAGATAAAAAGACCGTAAGGGACATTTTCTCCACGACCGTAAGAGCCGATAAATTGAACTCCCAAGCCATCTTTGGCATTGACAGTACGAGGCACATTAATTTGAATACCTCCGTTCACCGTATCAAAAGAACCGTATGTCCCTAACTGAATTTGAGTGTGACCAGTTAGGGTTCCCCATAGATGTTGGGCTCCCTCGAATCGTTCCACCATAGATTCGGTCACCGCTTAAAATGCCTGACCGAACCTGACTTGCATCGATTGCAATACTCTGAACTCGGTTAATAAAAGGCTTGTTTGGCAAATAGTTGACTCAAGTAAGCTTCATTTGCTACAAGTTTGTTGAAAGAAGGCCTGGTCAACCTTCACTTTTTCAGCCGTAACAGCTTCAGCATCTAAAGATTACAGTAGTCACTGAACCTGCTTCAAAAATTGGCTGTTTTCAGCTTATCTACCATGGCTGACTTGATAACTGCTTTTATCAATCAAGGTCTCGCCCAGTGATATGAGTCAACTTACCAACGAATCGATTATGACCGTTAGCACCAAGATTGATTCCTGAAATCAAATCACCTGCGTTATTGATGTTTTGAACGGCCCATGAACCAGCTAGTTGAGTCATTTTTGTTTGCGTTGCTTCAAGCTTTGTATTCGCATCTGTGACTATATCTTCTAGATGTGGTTGCCATGGACGAGGTTTATAGCCCTTGTACAAATCAACCTCTGTGATGTATAAATCAGCAGTTCCAGATTGTGCACCATTGTTATCAAAACGAATGAATGCATTATCCATTCTCGCCTGAATTGAATGTGATTGAGACGTCTTCACACCAGCAGTAGATAGTTTCTTACTACTCAACAACTTGCTTAATGATTGTGAATCCATTGCCTCGCCTGCTGCTTTTCGTCCTAAAATAAAAACATCATAGCTTACCAAATCACTATTGTTAAATCCTCGAAAATTCAGCACATAGTCTGTATTTCGTCTCGAGTTCAAAATGAGGACTATATAAGAAGTTTTTCACTTTGAGTAGAGTTACTTTAAACGCATGATGTCTTTTTGACCATTGTGATAAAAAGCTCATGCTTAACCAATCTTCCCAAATTTTGAGTAGATGACCATTCTGCTCGTACCATCTTTTGAAATCACTATTCTTAACAAGCTAGGACCTCCTCCACCGTACTTCCCAACTTCAACCTAAGATTTGATTGGTACGTCATGCACGAGCTAGCATTATCATGCAATTCCATTATCTGTACTGCCCAGAATGCGCTTCGTAAAAGCTGACTAGTCTCCTTGACTCTGGAAGTCGAGCCTGACTAGCCTTACCAGAAATAGAGATGATATATCTGCGAATCGTCCGTCAACTGTTGTTTTGTAGTTGGCAATCTGAGTTGCTATCAATCCATTTTGTGGATTGGTGATAGCTCAAACCCTACGCTCAAGACCTCTCATCCTCTTTGATAAGTAGCTCACCAACATAATCTCGAGCGACCAGCTCACGAACTGTCGTCGCTTGTTTTGCGCTCTCTTCTCGAGTGTATCTTCTCGGGATTCCTGTCGCTGATTATCTTGACCAACACAGGTTTCAACTGCTGCCATCTTAGTAGATAGACCATCAGCAGTCTGCTTAAATCCCAGTCCTAGCTCTGTGAGTTTGACTTTCTACATCCTCAATAGCTGGACTCCAATCAGTCGCGATATTGCTCTTTCTCAATCTTCACGTCCCAGACGCTTTTTGGTTGCTTCTTTTGTGATAAGTGTTAACTCAGATGATAAATCCCTCGTTGGCTTATTCCAAATGATTTTCGTTCCTGTGGTGCCTGTCTTGAGGTCTCGATACAGATTTGATAATTTCTTGATATCCTTGTCCATAATCCAAAGAACTCACGTTATCGGATTCTTTTAAAATCCATCATGATGAGCTGTAAAGTTCCTGTCCGTTTTGGCAGAAATGATATATTCTCTGCCCTGTTCCATGTAAATAGACGTATTTCCTACACATACAGAATGTTGTTGTCAAAATTTGCTGGCTTTCTATCTGGAAGAAAAGGCCTTTCGAACCTCTTAACAAATTCCGTCCACCGACCTCATTTTAGCGAAAGTCTGAGCCAGCCCATCGATAAATCTCTGAGCGACTTCTGATTTTCGTCGCAAATCCATTCATCTGGCCAGTCATGCTGACTAAGAGCCCTCTGTGGTCGTTCTGCGATATTCTGATGCTTGATTGACTTCACTTGTGACCGTCTTTTTCAAAGCATCCAAATCACCTGACAAGGCCGTCTGAGCGCTCGTGGCCTGCGACTTGAACGCTTCAAGTTTAGCGATAGAGTCCAACCCAATCCGCTTAGCTTCCTGAGCGAGTAGGCTCACTGGCGCCAGCGTTTTCAAGGCTTCTATAGCCCTACGTTTAGCATCTGTAAAGGACCATTTTCAAAACTGTCGAAACGCTGATTGATAGTGTCAGACAGTTCTCTTTTTAACTTCTTCAGCTTTTTAGCTTCCAGCAAGTTCGATACCGTCCAAAATTTCCTGTCTCAACAATCCAGCTTGATGATCAAAACCTAAGTCAGCATTTTGAAGGGCCTTTTCTAGGGCGATTTCTTGAGCTGATTCTGTCACACCAAGGATTGCATCAGCTGCGCTAGATAGCCCACCAGAAGCTCTAGAACCACCAGTGCCTGCCTTATCATCGAAAGTCAGAGAGAGGTACTCTTCTTTCAAAGCATCGAACTCATAAGCGATAGCTTTCTTGAATGCATCGACATTGTGTTTCCAACTCTTGAGATTGACTGTATCACCCATGTGAACAACTTCTGCCCATCAAGTTCTATAGGCTTCACTCTTGATAGCATCGAGACCTTGTCAATGCCTTGATTTGTACTTAGCCTGTGCCCACTTCTGCAACTCTTCAACGCTCTTTGCGTTGTTGTTCTCATACCTCTTTTTCATTGATATAAGGGTAAGAGTTGATAAGAGACTATCAACAGTCACTCTGATGGTCGTTTCCTTTTCAGCACCTTCAGGTTTAAAAGTCGATTTGGCATGGATTCTTGTGACAACATTCTGACTGTTTTTGTACGTTGGTAGTCCTTCAGATTTTTGTGTGTTGTGATAACAACACCACGATTCTCACCTCGACTTTTCTTGATAGTCATCGCAAAGTTATCGCGAACCAGCTCGCCTTCCCATGTCCCGACGATACTGTGCTTACCGTCCAGTAATACAGAGTAGAGAGTTTCTGTTTCAGTCGTAGTGAAGGTCCTACGATCCTGGATGTCACTATTGAAAGAAAAATCTCCCAAAGCGGTTTTGGTGTTTTGAACCATGCGAGAAAGAGCCATGCCACAGCTCTGACTAGTCACGCTCACTGGTGTGATAGATCGTTGCATCACATCGTCTCGAAATATGATAGGCTGTGATTTGCAGATGATCATTGTGCTCGACAGGTTTCTTGATGCGAAATAGCTGCGCACCAAGAACAGGAGTCGGCGCTTTTATCAACATATCTTCTTGGATGAGCTGATAAATACCAGAGTCAGAAATAGGATATTTCACAGTTAAGGTGAAATCGCCATTCATGGTCTCTTTAACAATCGCCGAAGTCGCTTCATGAAGTGGCTCTCCGTTCCACCGAACGGTTCTCACATCTTTATTAAGTAGATAAAGCAATTATGCCCACCCCCAAACCGTTTCGATTTCAAGCGATTGAATACCTGACCTAGAACAACCCCAACATTCTTCACTTTGCTGGATCAACTGTGATAAAACTCCTGACCATTTCACTGGCTTTCCTGTTGTTGTTTTAAAGCTAGATTGTCAGGGATATTGACCATCACAAGCGATTCAGTGAGTCGTTCAAGACGGATGACCTGACCAGCGATTGTAAATGAAGTCTCAGAAGCGCTCTGGCCACCGATTGTGCATTTTAGGAAAGGCAAGAGCAGAACCTTGCACGGTTAAAGTTCCACTTCTTGTCAATCTCTGTGTATCGGAGCCTTTAAAGTATTTTTGTAGACGGCAAGCGAAGGTTGCTTTGGTCATGCAGAAGATCAGGTTGCACTTCTTCAAGGTCGCTCATATTGACCTTATAGGCACCAAAGACGAGTTGTTTTGACTCGCTCACCTCTCAGCCAGAACTTTTCACGGATAAACAGACCTCATAAATTTGCGTTCATCTGTTCTTCAGTAGGTTTGACCAAGTAAATCGTATAGGTTTTCTTGACCAGTTCCTATGCTTGTTTGTCTGAACAATTGCTCCACTGATACCACCATGCTCCAAGAGAGCTGTCTTGCTCTCTCCCAGAGCAATTGAAGGAGAATCATGAACAATGACCTTAAAAGGAAAAGACGATGTTCTCACACCGTCAATCACAAGCTCATTATGCTTTTATCATGCAAATCCTCCTCTCAATTGTGTCTTCCGTTGCAATTCGTCAGCAATCCTCTGCGCTACCTCATCAGCAATCCGAATGATGTCAGCTTCTTCTCTAATAGTATTACCACTGATGGTAATGTTGATAGTCGGTGAAGTTCCACCCATTGTCTGATGCAATACCTCGACCGATAGCACCAAGTGTTTTTGTCATTTAGCGGTCATCTGCTTTCATTCCCAGCTTCGCACCACCAACCATGAGGTTATGGCCATTCATTCCAAAAGATGGTTGGTTTTCGTCATGATACCGCCCTTTGGCATACCATTCGATGCTGATACTTGGAACACCCTGACTCAACCAGTCGAGTGGATTGGCTGAACCGCTAACAGAGAAGTGAGGTAGTGGGATATGTGGCCAACTAATACTAAAGTTGAACAATCCTTTGATAGCTTCAATAGCTGTAGATACAGCATCTTTTGCGCCATTGATAGCGCCACTGAAATGGTACTCTGATACCTTCCCAAACACTTGATACAGTACTAGATATAGCATTTATACATTTGAGACAGTATCCTTGATGCCGTTCCAGACATTTGATACAGTTCCTGAAATACCGTTGAGAATATTTGAAATGTAACTCTGGATAGCTGATAAAATGGTCTGAATAATGCTTTGAATAGCTTGCCATACAGTAGAGAATACTCCCTTGATGGTTTCCCAAGCGCCTGACCAATCACCAGTGATGATCTGCATAACTGCTTGAATAACACCAAGGACAACATTGATTGCAGTCTCAACAACGGTCTTGATGATTTCCCAAGCTGTTGTAATGACAAGTTGGATATTATCCCATGTGGCTTGAATGAGTGGACCTATGTACGTCATGACCGTGTCAATAACTGTTGAAATGGCATTCCAAACAGTCTCAGCACTTGCCCTGATAAGTTCCTGGTTCTCCGTCCACCAAGCAACAACCGTTCCAAAAGATACTCATGACAAAATTAGAAATCTCTGACACGACTGCATTGATGACTTCAAGAATCGCATTCCAGACGGTTGTAACGACTTCACGAAAACCTTCGTTAGTTTCCCAGAGGTATTTTACAACACAACAATCGCTGTTATGGCCACTACAACTCCTGCAATCATTCCAATAATTGGTAATGCTGCTGCAATCATTGCACCAAATGAGGATCATTGAATACAGCTTGCAGGGTTAAGAATATGGGGGACTAGGCTCCCACACTGTCAAAACCACACCTAAGATGACAATGAAATCTTTTACTGGATCAGGTATGAATTGAAACAGCTCAGCTACACCTCTTCACAATCGCTTGCCAAGGTTTGGAAAACAGGGATCATCATTTCCAGAAGAGGTTGCCCAATAGCAGATACGCATTGGTCCCAGCTTGTTTCAGATTCCCATCACGTTTTCTAATCCGTCTGATTCTCTTGCAGCCTCGTCCAAGAGCTCCTGAGAGTTTATTTCGTCTCGACCATCTGAAGCAAGGTCAGTTGCTTCTGCGCTTTCGCTCAAGTCCTTGAATGATTTACCCTACAGTTTATTTGCATGCGCATTCCTAGTTGTCTCTGTCGCAGAGATTCCAAGAGCAGCATCGTTAGCAAAGTTTCCCTTCAAAAAGATTGTAAGCTCTCTGTCACGCTCTCAATAGATTTGTCATAGAAGGCTGCACCATCTGCTGCCCTAGCTTGCACGAGAAGCAAGATCCAAAGCTTCTGCTGTATCCAATCTCAAGTTTTGGCAAATGAAGCCATCTGAGTGAATGATCCTTGCAATCGCTCTGGGACAATATCCATTTCCTGACCAATAGCATTCAACGCTTCTCTTGCTTTGCTCATATCTCCGAAAAACGGTAGTAATTGAGCATTACAGCTTGCATTTTGAGCACTGTCTTCTAACGCTTCTTTTTCCTACTTCCACAAAGCTTTTCTGAAATAGCACTCAACTTCTCACTAAACTGTTGAAGTAGTTCTGCCTTAGAATTTCTTGAGATTTCACTTAAAACTTTCTTGAGTGCTATCAGCAGCAGACTTCTGTTCCTTCATCTCATCATTGAGATGATTAAAGCGCAGTCTTAGCCTGATTTAGCTCAGCTTTCCATCTTGTTGGCTTGTGTGGAGTTCTCACCAAATTCTAGCGATTTCCAATTGCTGTTCTAGATTTGAAATCTGTTTACTTACAATCTCAGACTGGGCACCAATCTTTTTCTGGAGCAAGAGCATTTCTCTCAGCTTCGCTAGCATTTGAACCTCAAAGCACTTTCTGCAGTTTGAATGAGCTTGTCACCCTTAGTCATCTCTGAAGCAAGTTGACTCTGTTCATTCTGCAATTCTTTCAATTGCGTTTGTTGCTTTTAGTGGCATTTCCATTCTCAGCAAGTGCCTAGTTTGACGTTTACAGTTTACCTTCATAGCTCTTCAGGACGTTTTTTGAGTGACTTCGACTTCACGTTGGAAAAGCTGTGCAGTCAGTCACCAATATCACCATTTTTGAACCGCTGTCTCACCCGGAGACTGAGCTTGTCTCAAAGTTTCCAGTTTCTCTTTGGTCGTCGAAACCTGCTTTGTAAGACCTCTTGTTTCTGAGTCAGGGAGCGTTATGTCTCTGTATCAAATTTCAAGGCCTTGTCAATCTGTCTCAATCCTGACTTGCATCAGTAGCAGCCTTTATTGACATTTTTCAGAGCCTTCTGTAAGGGCTGCGTGTCGCCATCAATTTCAATTTTGATACCTTTGATATTTCCTGCCATATTTCCTCCTTTCTCATAGAAAAAGCGCTGAGAGAACTTCTACGACTGATAATGTAGTTAGGACAAGGAACTTGACCTCAGAATCACTCTTCAGCACTCATATTTGAAAACCGTCAAAATCAGCTTGCGTGGCCTTCCGTTCGCCACCTTTGTCCTCGCTCCGTAAATTCACATAATCCGTCTGATAATCCAGAGCCATTCCAATTGAGATATGCTTTAGATCATCGATAGACAGACCAGTTTCTTTACAGCAAGACAAGTATGACTCTACCATGAAGATTTCTTCGCTAGCTGATTCTGATTCATCTGGTGCTTTTTGTCGTCATGCTCGCATTCAGCATTTCATCAGCACAGGACCAACTTCCTGAATCGGAAGACTTCATTTCCATGAAGAATTGTTCATAGGGTTTGATTTGAGGATTTGCAGATTTAGCAAAGGTCCAAAAGAGACGGTTGAAAAAGGTCATATCAAAATCTGACAACATCGAAATATCAATATTAGTCGCCGTCAATTTCCTTTTGTCGGTTTCAGCTTGTTCAATTCATTCATGAATGATTGATTTTTCAACATCGAGAGAAATCTTGAAAATAATCTTTCCCAAATTGTTGCTTGTAGGCGATAGGAGTATAGCCGTAGTCTCCAACTCATACTCCTGATCACCAATCAAAACGATTTTACGCATAGATTTTCTCCTTAAGCTGCAACCGCAGTAGGCTCATACACTTTCTTGAACCAGTTGTCATAAATTTCTTTATTATCAGCTGACGATAGAACGTTTAACAACTGAATCCAGAGGACGAGGACTTGCCTTAAAGCCAAAGTTCACGCTCATTGACGTTTGTACCGTTCTTGGTTTTTGAGCCATTACCTGGACGACTTGCTGAACAGCTAGTAAAGGACGACGTGTTTTATTCTTGTCACCCTGAACTCAAACATCAAGGCAATGATGTGAATTCTGCATCAGCTTTTTCAGTCAAAAACACCCGTCTGAGCATCTTTGATTTCACCCAAAATCTAGCTCGCAAAACATTTTCAATAATGTGAGAGATTTTTGAATTTCCATCATACCCTTCGTTTGAGTTCATGAAGTGATAATCAATATCGTCTGCTTTGATTGGTGTTGATTCACCTTGGATCCAATGTTAGTTCCATTGCTCGGAAAACGGAAAATCATCGTAAGCAATCACTCCATCAGCACCAATCGATTTAATTGGCGCAACGTGAACATTTTTAAACCAAAGGTTACTTTATTTTCTTTTGAGTCATGTCATTCCTCCTAATATAGATAGACCGTATAAGACTTGACATAGAGTCTTTCCGTCTCGATAACATGTTTCTTCTTGAACATCGAAAAAGAGCTCGTGGGTTGTCACACAGCTCTTCCAGACGTTCTTCCAAATCTTCATCCCCTTATTCTCAAAAAGCCAGCTCAACTGTCACGCTCTTAATCTGATGATTAACCGCGTTGTCAGCTGCGATTGATGACTGGACTTGATTCATAATAGACCAGGTAAGGTAGGTCGAGCGTTCCCAGTTTTAAACGCTCGATAAGTGACAGGTAAGTTTACCTGTTCCAAAAATGGCAGCAAAGTCTGATAGCTTCATTTCCCAATCTCCTTGATACGCTTCTCAAAGTTTTTGAATCGCTTTCTCCTCAGCGGGTTTGGGATGTGAACAATACCAGCGACAGACCACCATTTCTTGAAAGGTGCCCATTTCTCAAGTATGAGTAAGTACTTGCAACTGCGTTGAACACAACAAAAGAGCCATTAGCAACTTCTTTCTTTTTCCAATTTCTACGATACTTTCCGTACCGTTTCGGACTTGTCTCTTTCAACTCATCCACAGTCTCATCAGCTCACTCTGCTCTCGCAATCTTATCCACTTCTTCAGTAACCTCATCCAGCAATAAGCTGTCAAGCTTCTTTTCGCATATCAAATCAGCAAGGTCATTACTCATTTCAATACCTCTGATAAAGTCAACTCTAAAATTTCAGAATCGATAGGATAGGTTTCAAGATGACGATATTGCTTGCCTTCAAATTCTCGCAAACTCCTGATTCTCATGCTCAAAACTTCGAATCTCAACGACTAAGCTCGGTTTTAGACCTGCTTGATTTGCTTGATAAAATTCAGAGCGAGTAACCTTCTTTTTACGACACAACAGAGTAACTTCAATATCTTCAGAGATTGGTTGAGTAGCTTATCCTACCTGTGACTTTCTTAGAGATCAGCGTTTAATTTCATGATTCCACATCTCTTGACCTCTTTTCTTTGATGCTATCTGTAATTATGCAGTCGCCACTGAAGCTGCGACGTGGCATATCCACTCCCACCTTCATAGCGATAAGCAGCATAGTCAACGATAAACATTTCATGGTCAGCACGCTCATCTAACAAGCTCGATACCGAGGTTATCGGTCAACTCAGTGATGACACTTGAAATGATCTAACGGCTTGTCTCTCTCAAGTCAGTTGAAATACCCAACTTTAAGCTTCAGCAATTCCAAAAGCTGACTCTCGTCCATGTTTACTCCTCAACTTCCTTAGCAGGCTCTTCAGCAGTTTCCTCAACTGTTTCTTCCTGCTCAACTGCGGGCTCTTCTTTCACTTCTTTGGTTTTCAGGAGCTGGCTAGGTTCATCATCTCCAAAACGTCAAGGAAGATGGAACCAGCAGCAGTTGGCACCAGTCAAAAGCGCTCGTTTGTAAAAGCTTATTCGGGCTCATATCCTCACGAGGAAAGATATCGCCAACAGCATAGCTCATGATTTTTCAGGATCAGACAAGTCCTTGAAAGGACGGATTACTTTATAGCTCATACGCTACCTCCTTAAGCTACAACATCAGTGTAGGTTCCGAAGAATCCAGCTTCTTCATCTGCTTTCTTCACATCCAAACGGATGAAAAGCTCAAGCAATTGTCCGTAAATGTCATTGTTCACCCATTTAACAGATACTTGAGACGATCAAACTTTTGACAAACTCAGTGACGTCACCGATGAAGAAATTTCATGTCTCCTTCATTTCCCAAACACTGTGTCATCTACTTTGTAGATTGTTTTTCCACCAAACGAATAGCCAGTAGGTGAAGCTACATCAGTTTGAAGCATGTAGCGTCCATCTTTGTCCTTCACCTTGTCTAGTGCAGCAAACATTGACTTAGTTACAACGATGCTTGCTTTGTAAATTGATTTAAGCTTCTTGTTGTAGATATCTTTAATACCATCAAATCCAGCTGCATCTGCTTGGGTAGCTGTTTTGAGGACAGCTGTAACTAATGACAATTCAGTATTTTTCACCTTGATTGAACACTTCATCTTCAACGATGGACATGATGTCATAGTCTGCGTCGTCAATCATTTCTTGTGACACAGGGACATATCCGCGGTAAGTCTTGATTGAATAATCAATCTCGCTGATTGCTGGTTTTCCGAGTTCTGGATTTGATTTCAATTCATCTGTTGAAACCATTACGACCATCTGTTTTCTTGATAACTGGATATTTACCGGATCCACTGTTAACTTTAACACGCTCCACAAGATCCAAAAGTGGATTACGTGTTTTTTCAAGAAAGTGAGGTTTTAGTACTTCAGTCGGGATCAGAGCTGCGCTTCCTGAATCAGTAGTTTTCAAACCTACGATGTCACGAGTTTGACCAGTACGAATGCATTTAGGCAATTGCGTCACGTTGTTCCAATTTCTGTCCTCCACGTTTTTCTTGACTTGCGTCAAGTCGGTGCTTTACGATTTAGTTCTTCAACTTGATTTTGCAGATCTTCGATTTCTTTTTCAAGTTGTTCTTTTTCTGCCAATTTATCATCCAATTCTTTTTGGATGTCTTCCAGGCTCTTTTCAACCGCTGAAACTTCTTCGTCAGTTCCAGCTTGTTCCAATTTCTTAGCTTCAAGTTCAGAACGCTTGTTCAATTCTTTTGATTGATTCTTCAAGTTCCACCACTTTTTCTGCTTTGTTTGCGCATGCGAGCGCTTAAAATCAATGATTTGTGCATAGGTTAAATTTCTCCTTAATTTCTTTCTTGCGCTTGTCCAGCGCTTCACGATGGGCACGTTGTTGACTTTCAAAGTCTTTCTGTCGTGCAGCAATTTCCGTTTGCGGATAGGCTGAAAGTACATGGACTCACTTCAAAGATTTCTAATTCTAAGATCGTGTCCAGCATGAACCATCTGCTTGCTCTTCCGTATTGATTTTGATCGGGATGAAACCAAAGCTACATCCAATTACATCGCCACGCTGAACACGAGCATAGGCTCCAACAGCTTGCGGATCATCTTGTTAATGATGATATCGCCGTAAAGTCCGATTTCATCAACTCCCAAAATGACCGTCCCGTTACCAGTACGACCAAGCACTAAACTATCATCATGGTTAAACAATGCCTGATGTCAGCTCCTTTGATAGTTTTTCAACACCCTCACGTTTGATCACCTCAAAAGTAACCAGCCATAATTCAGTAACTTCATCGAACTTGATAAAGTATCCACTCAAAAATCAAATCACCAGTTTCACTTTCTTCTCGTGTTTTTGAACTGAGCAGTGCGATAGCTATTCCGTTTGTTCATTCTCTTCCTCACCTCCTTTCAACTTCTTCTGGTCCCCAAGTCTGTCTTGCGGTAGATAATTTTCAAGAGCAAGGAGCTCATCCATATCAGGATCTGGTGGCATCCCAAGCCAATCCCTCCACTCGTTTCGACGCATTGCCATATTTTGGTCATCTGTTTAGCTACTGATGACAATTCTGTAATGTCATACGAATAAAGAGGCGAGAATTAAGTTTGAAATACCGATTATTTGAAACGAGTAAGTCTCTCGTTAAGGTCTGAGTGATTGTCGTGGCGATGCTCATGACCGTTGTATTGACAAAGTTGTTGTATTCTTCTTTGTCGAAACTTCCAACTCCTAAAATAAAAGCTGGAACTCCCAAAAGTCCAGCAACTGTTTTCTTGTCAATTTCAACAGATTCATTGATAGCGATATCTTTTAAGCTGAGTGGCTTAACCTGTTCTACACTCAACAAAGCATCTGGAATAATCCACGGCTCACCTGCCTGACTTGTTGTTAAGTATTTCTTAGCGACCTTGTCTCGTCCCTCTTGCGTGCCCAATTCTCCATTCGAAGAATCAACCTTAACAATCAAGCTAGGAACGTTCTTGCCATTCATAAAGCCTTTTTTGATTTGAGTCGCAAGATTTAAATTCCTAACAATATCCCTCAGAGCGAGCCTATATCCAGTCCCTACAAATGGATTGTCTGGATCAGGATTGATTACAAAGTGCACGATTTCGCTTGGGTTGTAGTCAATGCCACGATAGTTCACAACATAACCAACATCGTCACTCTTGAATGATACTTCACTCATTGCAGAATGGTCTCAGGTTCAAAATGTAATCATTTACAGGATCATACTCAACATGAAGAACTGAATTACCATCACCAAATAGCAACAGGTCACGCACAATCTTGAAAATCCAAGTCTTACGAGTCATGTTGTCGCATGGATTTACATCAATTTTTCTAGCTAGTCCGTCCTTAACTCGTATGTCGCCCTTGTCGGTATTTTCCATCAAGTGAATGGTCATATTTGATACCATATCAGCAATCTTGTTAACCGCAGCAATCACATCAGGATTTCGAGCCAAGGCACATAACCATCTACCGTCGATATAGAAGCCAAAATCTGAATGAGTGATAACATTTGTCTCACTCTCGACTCTTACCACGTTCAAAATTCTATCTAAAAGCCCCATCTTTCCTCACCTCCTTTCTCTAATCGAAGAAGCTCATCACATCGCTATTCTTACCAAGATTAGCAAGAGCTTGAATGCAAGCAAAAACGCTGGCATCGAACAAGTCAATTCTTGCAGTACCACCGTCACCGTCTAATTTTTCATATTGCACAGCGTCATCCACCTTTTCAATTGCTCTAACATTGCTCACACAGTATTCGTAAGCGTCAGAATGAAGATAGTAAAACTCTTTATTCTTAACTTTGAACTCAATCCGTCTGAAGCCTTCTGATTTCAAATAAAAAAGCTGAGGTTGGTCAATCATCTTGAACCGAGCTTGTTTCATCTTCGTTAGAAACTCACGTCCAAACTTCCTATCCATTCCATGACAGCAATCTTGAACCCTTTCTCCTCATCTTGATGAACCATTTAACAATATCATCATAGAGAACGGTCAGGAGTATTGCTCATCGTCAGCCAACCATCAGACTGCCAGCCAAAAAGTGGAATTCCATCATCATTGGCTTTCTTTTGAGCATTGATACGAGGAAAGAAAGCGTGTGTGATACAGATATCAACATCTTTCTCGCCGTCATGGTAGACACCATAAAGAGCAGCAGCTGTCAAGTCATGCAACCTTGACAAGTCCGCTCCACCATACCACTGAATAGGCAAGCGTGCCAGTTCCTCTAGGGTCCAATCGTATTGACTGTCTGAGCGATGAACTCATCAGGATTGAAATAAGCATTCATAGAGTTTGTGAAGACATTCAAAGTCTTGTTGAAAAACTCATTTCTTGTCTGTGGATCGTTCATAGCCTGCTCAGCTTCTTCTTTCAAAGCCTTGAGCGACACCGTCACACCCCACGAGGGGTTGGCTTTCTAAGAACATTCTCGTCCAGGTAATCTCCCACATCTCCATCGGTCGTTTGGTCAGCTTTGCAGATAAACATGAACAAGGAATCATCCTTAACCAATTGCTTGAGGACCTTTTGACAATATTTCAGACGGTTAGCTAGAAAGCCAGTAGGAATATCCCCAGCCGTAGAGATAACAAAAAGCATACTGTTTCGGTATGCTGACATTGTTTTCTTCATAAGACCATATTTCTTACTGTTCCTCATTGTGTGAGCTTCATCCAGAATAATAACGTTTCCGTTCAAAGAGTCCAAACGGCTTTCATCGTTCGCTAAAAGCCTGGATAAAGAAAGAACCCTCATTACCAAAATTAGCAGTGATAGAGTGTTCTTGGTTGTTATCCTTAATACGGATGTTCTTGTCATTCCATCGTTCAACATTGAACTTCAAGAATCCAAAGGCTTCCATCGCTTGCTTAACTGAATTGGCCACGATGTAGCATTTTGAACCGCTATCCGTGTCTAATATCTGATAAGCAAGTGCGATTGCAGCAGTAAATGAGGTCTTCCCATTCTTCCGAGCAAGCATGATAAGCGCTTCTTTGAACCTGCGCTCATTCGTACCCTTATAATAAAAACCAAACAGATTGACTACTACGAAATGTTGCCACGGTTGCAAGAGTAATGGCTTGTTACGGATTGATACCGCAAACATATCATCACCCTGCTGATGGACTATCGTGTTCTCGATAAAGTGAACAACGAAATCAACGATTTCCTCATCCATTTCAAACTCGGGATTGTCAAGATCACGAATGAACCTTTCAGCAGCAAGAATATTCTCCTCGCAATGTTCCTCTCTGTGAGAAATGACGTGCCGAGCATACCCTTTTCGCTTTTATCAAGATTGCCCATTGCCAGTCACTCGCTTCTTCTTTTGATTTCGTTTTTGAACTTCAGGACCTCAGTAAGAACTGACTCGCCCTCTTGTTCACTTTTCACCTCACCGAGAGACTTCGGATTCATCATCAGCTGATTAGAGTAGCTGAGAATGTCTTTCTCAAAATTTCCATCGCTGTTAAGATTGGAACTTTACGCTCATTCTCTGCACCAGCCTTTTATTGACGTAGGTGTCTGTTACTGGATAACCCATGTCAGCATAATCTTGAGCAAGTTTCTGATACTGATATAGCATGCCTAGCAAAAGATGTCAATGATCATTTTCGAACTCTTTACGATAAGTGCCCAAGTCTTTCATCTGCTTTGACCACTTTTGACTTAATCGACTTCGCTGTAACTGGTTTGGCCAAAACTACCTCCTTTCGTCAAAATCGCTTTGGTTTTTTATCCTCTTTTTGTTTGAAGGCTCCCTGACTTGGAAAAAGTTCCTTCACTCGGTACCCTACTGGCCCAAAATGATAAAAAGAGGGGGACTAAAATTTTTCATTTTTCATTTTTTGAAAAATTAAAAATCTTTTTTCTCTGCCATACAAGCCTTTGGTTGATTACTCTATCGTTCACTCTATCATGAAACGTATTGTGTTTCTTATTCGTCAACGGCAAACAATTCCATCCAACGAATTCAGTTCAGGATATTTCAGACACAGGAAAGATATGGTGAACCATTTCTGCTTGAACAGAAATTCCGTAACGCAAACTTTCTTGACAAAGATAATCATGCTTACGCATTATCCTATCACGGAACTTCTCCCACTTCTTAGACTTCAAGGATGGTCTGATAGGTTTGTTGTACATTGCAAACCTCCTTTCCATCACTAAAAAGGACAGGCCAGTGACCTATCCCCTCTCATACAAGAAAACCATACACCATAATAAACTCTTGTGAGACTTCAAGATGTCTTTTGTCTCATTCTTAAAATTATTCAGGATTGTCTGGTACGTTAAAACGTTTTGAAGTAAACTCTAAAGCTCAAGGATCTGTGATTGTGGCTATTTCTGATTCTGGGATTATAGAGATTTTTGTTGCAGAATCTTCAACTATTTCTTTTTCCCAATCTACAAGGATGAATGTACGAGCTGGTCCGAACTCGCTTGGAATGACATGTATCCAATTATTTTTGAAATTTATTTCCCTGATTGCTTTTTATATCTTTGTTTAGTTTATCAACTGCTCTAGATTCAAACAACATATCGCAATATTCTTTTAATCATGTCTATACCTTTTTCTAGGTTGTTTTATCCCTCACTTTCACATATCTTATATTTTGTTAAACTGACTCTAAAATCTCAAACCCTTACTAATCATGAGGTTTTAAAGCGTTTCTGTTTTTCAGTTTATGCTTAACTCATTATGTGAAAGTAATATCTCAAAAATTAAAATGACAAAGTTTCGTAGCATCATCAAGCTTCTGCTTGTTCTATCCCTATGTATCTCAGGGTGATTGCTAGGTGATGAGTGATTGAACATCTTTGTAATGTTCCCACGTCCTTTGTCTTGTTGTAATATTTATAGCCGAATGTCTTGCGCATTGTATGTGTGCCGACATTATCAATGCCTAGTTCTTCAGCTGCTTCATGAATGATTTGATAGGCTCGCTCACGAGTGATCGCTTTATTCTGACCTTGCCTACTCTTGAATAAGAAATGATGAAATGGTTTCTCTCAACATATCTCCTCATTTCTTTCTTGAGTTCTTTTGTCATCCTCCTTGTTATCTGCTTGCCAGTCTTCCGTTCTCTCAGCTTGATGTGCCATCCTTGAACATCTTTAACTTTCAAGGTAAGTATGTCTCCGACTCGCAAGCCAGTATTCAGGCCTGCAATGAATAGCATATAATACATCTCTATTCCATTCTCTGAGATAATCTTTCATTGCCTGAATGTCGTCATTATCTTTATCGGTGATACAAATTCCATGTTCTACCTCCTTTCCATGAAAAAACAAAAAGCCAGCATTTGCTGACCTTGACGATACTTCTGTTGGACAACTTTTCTGACTAGAATTAAGGATGACTCTCAAGATGTGATGTGTGTTTTGTTTCAGAAGTTCATGCTATCATAATAAACCCTTTTTGTGAGACTCAAGATGTCTTCGTCCTCAATCTTTATTTCTACAACTCACCTTTCAGTATAGCGTACTGTCTCTCAAGATAATCCCTTCTACGTCGATAGATTGTAGCTTTGCTCATGAATCTCTGTTCTGCTATTTCTTCCCATCTCAGTTGAGGATATCTCCAGCAGATTAGATTTCCTTATCTTCATCAACTAGACTGATCAAGAGTTTGTTAATAGCTTTGAACCCTTCGAGAAATTTCAAGGTTGATCATCTGCACTCTTATTGCGATGGTTTCGGTAGGTTTGCTTTATTCCTACGCCAGGCCCACTTTGAGCATCTGGATTTCGAGTTTCTACTCTAGCCTTCTCAAATCTATTGTACGTTGAACGTTTTGAAATTTGAAAAGTTCTCTGTCTAATGTTTTTGAGGTCTTCGTCGCTTAATTTCTTTCAATTCCACCCCTCGATATCTTCTGTGATTGCTTCCACTTTGATAATCTTACCTTCGTTATTGTTGTTGAAATAATCTAGCACCCTTGCCGTTGACTTTCTTTATAGACAACTTTTTCAACGATCTGGACCTTAGGCATCATTTTCATCATCTATCCATCCAACTAACCAAGCAGGATTTACATCATGTTTTAGCGATCGCTTTCGATTTGCTTAATGGACGGATATCCACCCTACGGTCGTCAAAATGAATTGTATTTTGGGAAACCTGTCTCTTTTTCGCCATTCGACCGACAGAAAGACATAGGTCCTCTCAAGTTCTTTCAATCTTAGCTGCATCTGTGCTCCCCACTTTCTAGTATTAGCTTTTATGAACTCAGCCTGCTCTTGCATCTGCTTCCATTCATAATCCATGATAATTTCAAGTTGAGTGTTACAAAGATCTTTTAAGAAATCATTTTGAGCTTCTAATTTCTCAATATCTTATAGGCCCTTTCATACAGTTCATCTTCCAGAAATCTACTGCGTTCTCGCCATTGCTTCCTGAATAATGATGTAAAGTTGGTTTCTTGTACTTTTGCCATTACAACATTACCCTCATCTCCTGCTTTTTAGAGATTCTAGTTTCGTTTGAGTAACTCACGAACACTCCCGTAATTTTGTACTGTGATAGTGTACATGTCGCCAATCTTCCTTTTTGTAAGATTCTGCTCTTTGATTTTCTGCTCCTTGATTATCTGTTTTGTAGATAATCATCGGCTTCTTCTCTCTAAAATACGGATCTTGTCCATCTGCCAGATGTTTAACCCAGCTGATAGCAGAATCCAGATAACTATGAATCGTTTCATTTTCATTATCACAAACACCACCATTCAATTCATTGAATTCTTCTTCTTTAGTAAAACCCTTGATCAATAGTTATTTCAAAAGTTTCTAAAAGAAATATCACCAGATTGTAATTTACTTGCATTAATACTCCCGGACTTTAACACTACAGCAACTGAATAAAAGCTTGAAAAACTCTCCCATAGCGGAAAAAGTATTCCCTCCATCTGTACTCGATTTTTAATACCTATGGGGTAACTGTTAAACAGTTTACGATATTTCATAATCAATCGTGTTTCGTGTTTTTATTTAGAGACATCACCCACCTCCTCGCTCTTAATTTCTCTAAAGTGTTCATATCAAACCACTCTCGATAAATCTGCAGGTGAGTTCTTGTTAATTCCATTTCCTAAGCGATTATAAACCACATGCACATTGATATCTGAACCCAAATGTTTTTCTCAAACGATCGCGATTACCTCACATAAAAGTCGATATTTCGTTTTCGTTGTTGATAAGGCTCGCCTTTATCTATATCTCTAGTACACCACATTAGTACCTTTGAAATGACATCATTCTTTGTCAAACAACTCTTAAAAGAAAAGTATGTGTTTGTTTTTGGGATGAGAATAAGTTCTAATTGTCTGTTTATAAAATGAGTCAGGAAAAATAACTCATAAGCTTTTTCAATTCTCTCAAAGACTTCATTATTCATCACTCAACCTCCTCCACTTCAAATAGTGGACTATTAAACACTTCACCAAACCAGAATATTCTAGTTCCTTTTCGTGCAAATTTTTCGTTTTTTCCCAATTGTTAGTGGAATCCAGTTTCTGCTTTGATTTAGATAATCATCTGTATTTTTAACTTGACTTTGTATTTTGGCTCTTTCTCGTCCTCGTAGTCAGTCAACCACGCTCGAGCAAAAAGTTCTTGGTTGTTTTTGTCATTAAGCCATTTCTTTACGAATTCGCTTTTTTTAGCGTAGAGATGGATGTTGTTACTATCTAGTGCATCACGCAAACTAAAAATTTTTAAAAAGTTGGCATTCGAAAATCCAGTCATCCATAAAATTAGGGAGAAGCACTTTATTCAATTCTTGTCGAATCTTATCAGCATCTTTCAATTGATTTCAAACCCATGCTCCCTCAAGTTTACCTTGTCTGTCAGCCACTACGGTATTTCATCGAACCGTAGTCGTCCCCTAATTCTTTAAGGATATCATTCAGCCATCTAGTCTGTGTCGCCGGATCAAACCCTCTGATTCGACGAACGACATCTTTTAACTTGAACGGCAACGGTTCTGGTTCGTCTAGTTCAGAAATAGTCTAATTACCGAGTCTATTTCGATATATTCTGATTTGTTGCCGAAAAGATTTTTAAAACCTTCTATACGCTCAATCAATTCTGTTTATTCATCTTCAATCACCTCTTTTTCTTCAAAATCGTCAATATAATTGATATTCTTAGGGTTGACAGACAAATTTCAATCCTCATCAAATTTCCATTGTTGAACTGACTAGTAATCTTCGTAAGTTCTTTTTCTGTAAAGTTCTTACTAGAAAACTAGTTCTTCACCATTAGTGAAGTGAATTTTTATTTTTGATAATTGCTAACTTGTCACTTTTCAGGTTCATAACCAAGCTATCCTACGCTTACTCAAAATAATCTGCTAACTCATCTGCTCTATTCGTTTTGATTTGGCTTTCTCCATTTTTCCCAACGTTGAATACACCGAGTTGGTGCAGCTATTGCTTCAGACAATTCCTGCTGAGTCAACCCTTTTTCTTTTCTTAATTGTTTTAGTCTGTTCATCCTTCACACCTCCCTAAAACGGCAAATCATCATCTGAAATATCATTGTCTCACCTTGGCCATAACTTGGTGGCATCTGATTTTCCATGCTTGACTGGTTCGCAGTATTATCCTTCTTTTTCAAGAGTTTGAAAACTCAGCCACAACTTCCGTCACATAGACACGTTGCCCTTGCTGATTGTCATAGCTACGAGTCTGGATGCGGCCAGTGATTCCTACCAGGTTACCTTTTTTGCACCAGTTTGCGAAATTTTCAGCTTGCTGGCGCCACATGGTGCAACTGATAAAATCAGCTTCACGATCACCTGCCTGATTCTTAAAATTGCGATTCACTGCTAAACTGAATGTCGCAACTGCAACATTTGATGGTGTGTATCGCAACTCAGGGTCACGAGTCAAGCGACCCTACTAACACAACATTATTGATCATTCTCTATCTCCTTCTTCATTTTTCTAAAAACAGCATCTTTTATAAAAGTATGCCAATTTCATAGTGCTTGTATTCCTCGGCTGTCACTTCAAATGTTTCTTCAACGTGCTTATTTCCTACATGTCCAGAAACGACTAGAATATATCTTCTTTTGGTTCTTGTTGGCACAAGTACCGAACTTTTTCCTGTCATAACAGGTATGAATGTTGTGTGAGGTTCATCAATGTACTTATCTACCACCGTCCCACTCGAAATCTGGTGACATGCTACGAGGAAGGATGCGAGTAAAACAACACATATGATTTTTAAAATATCTCACTCCTTGTCCTCCAAACTAACAGTTATAGCTTGTTTAGCTTTCTTCGGAGATAAAAATAAGTGTTTCTCCTTTTTATAAGTTTTTTAAATCCTTCTTTGTGAATTTCACTTTATGGACTTCGTAGTTTCTACTATTTATTTCAATCATCTGGCAGAACCTCCTTAGATGAACAAACTAGCTAGCCACAGAACAAATGCAAAAATATATAATCTTTGAAATGGCTGAGTAAGTTGAAATTTCTTCATCACTATAGATTGTTGATTTATGAAGGTTAGTAAAGCATCTACTCCCAAAAGCTTGCCAAACGAAAATCTTTCCGACAGGGAGGATTGTCGTTACAACTCATTCCAACCAAATTGAACAACAAACGGTGAGACAATTGTTACGAGTAATACACACACAATAACTCTAGTCATTTTATAAATCCTCCTCTTTGACAAACACCCCGTCAATCATCTTACCTATGGTCCTTAATGACTTCATGTTTCTTCTAAACAATTTTTCAGCTGTAGTAGCCGTTGCAAAAATGAAACCGTACTAATCACGCTATCAAGAAACATTAAGTCTGCTTTTGATTAACTGAATTTGTGTTTCATTGTGACAGACATGAGCTATAAGCTTCTGAGCGATATTCCCTAAACTAGAAACCATCAACAGTAATTCAAGTTCCTGTTGATTTGCTGAAATCTGAGCACCGTTCTTAATCTGTTGATCAGCTCAATCAAAACTACCTGAATATCACCAAGCGCATCGTAAATCAGTTCAGATTTATCCTTTGCGATACCCTCGAACAATTCTCCTGACTCTTCCATGAGCTTCAAGAATTGTTTGACAGGATTTGCTTCATGTAAATTTCGGTCAACAAACCACTGTTGAACCTTTTTCTTCCAAATTCATTTTTGTATTCATCTTACTTTTCCTCCGTTTTCTAGTAATCAAGTAGTAGCAATCAACTGCTCCGTAGTCAATCCTGATGTTCTCACCACTCATGCTTTTTCCGAAATCGTGGATGACTGATTGCTGAGTAACTAGCTTGATGTTTCTTTAATTCATTGATTGCGCTATGGATGTGACCGAAACTACCAATGAGTATCTTTCGGTGCCCGTTGTAAATGAAGTATAGATTTATCATCCATCCACCTCCACTGGATAGAAATTCCCAAAGGACACTCTCAATGCCTTGCCCACCTGCAACGCAACCGCACGAGAAATAAACCGCATAGCTTTTCGCTCGTCAGAATACGAGACATCAATGCCAGTCACACTAATAGCCACAGACATCAAGAACGGTTTGTCTTCTCGACCCATGTTTCAAGATAAACATCAACACCTCCATTTTCAAGCCTTTCAAGTAGTTCACGTTTACGCTCTTCGAGTTCCTTCTTAGTCTCATCACTGGTATTGTTGACATAGTTAGGCTGTGACCATTCAGGAACATTTGATTTTTGATTCCCTGACTGACCCTTGATTTTACTTTCTTTGTACGCTCGCTCACGTTCATCGACTGCTGCAATCGTCAAAACTCCATCGTTTTTCCAATTCGTCAAAAATCGCTCTGATATAACTCAAAATTCCTTTTACCATTATCAGCAGCAAGACCAATTGCTTTCAGGACAACCTTCGCTTCCATGCCATCCAATGTGATGAACTCTTTCAAGAGTTCAAATTGAGTTCCATCCAAGGGAGCGATACGAGACTGATATTCTTCGACGATGAGTGCGACTGGATTTTCATCTACATCTTTCTCTATCTCTGTATCTATATCTATATCTATATCTCCGTTACGCTTCGTTACATCGTTGTTACATTGTAACGCCAATTGATTTTCTCGAAACTTGCGAACCCTTCTGGCGCTTTCGGTTTCACTACCTACCATCTCAGGAACTTGCTCTAAGAAATAATCTCTGTCATTTTTCTAGTTAGCAAACCTTTTGCTTTCTAAAAAAAGCAAAGTAATTTTGATGTCTTCAACATTCTCATCAATCATAAGAGCGATTTCTTCAGCAAGATTATCAGCAAGTCCATCGTAGTAGATGCACCCTCCATCTTCCAAACTAATCAACATCATTTTGAGATAGATGATGGTATGCGTGTCGCCCCTGCAATCTTTCCAAGCAATTTCACTTTTTGATTTGAAAAACCTGAGTGAGTTGGAATCCAGTAGTATCGCTTGTTTTTAACAGCCATTGATACCCTCCGTTTCTTACTAATCGACATCAGCTTTTACCACAATATCTAGACGCTTCGTCGCTTCATCTACTGACCTGCCGTCTAAAATATCCTTGATCATGTGGCTTATGTCATGCATCGTTTGAGCTTTTGCCTTACCTTTTCGGTTTCTGGAACCAAGCCCAGTTCTTGCATAGTTAGAAAAAGTAAGGCTGAATGCCCTGCATTTCTTTTTGAAGTTGTTTGATTTTTGATTGTGCGAATTGCTTTAAACATTTTGTTCTCCTTATGCTCTCAATTTTCGTACTTTCTTTTCTAATTCTGAAAATTTCATAAACATCATTGACATCGTACATAGTATCTTTCCTTGCTTACGAAATCTTAATCCTTTGCGTTCTAGCATCTTGACATAGCTATGAGTGAAGCTCGAATTTCTTCATCAAAGCCTGTTGATTGATTGGCATGCGATCATTCTCTCAACTGCTCCCTTGACCTGCTTTTTTCAGCAAAGGCCAATAATTGATTCGTGAACAATTCAGCACTTTCGCCGTCCAATCGTAATTGTAACGTTATTCCTTCCATTTTCTACATCCTCTCAACTATGCGGGCAAACTTTTTGTGATATAATGGTTTTAATTATTTAAGTATGCGCTCTGATTTCCATCAGGTGCTTTTTAGGTTTCAAATATATTGTTACCGTTTTTGGTGACTTTCTGGTAAAAATATCTTGCAAAGGTTTATCAAAAAGCTACGCAAGAAAAACATTTCATCCTGAGTAAAAGCGCTCTGTCCCTTCTCTTTCTGACGATATGCCGTCTCAGAAATTCCAAGTTTTTGAGCTAATTCTTTCTGTGTAATGCTTTTTTCTTTTTCTTAGTTGATACAAATAAATTTGCACGTTCCTACCTCCTATCTTAATTCATCTATGCTGATTTCCAAACGCATCAGCAATTTTGCATATGTTCGGCCAAGAAAAGGTATTTCACCTTTCCGTTTTTCAAATCAGAAAAGAAACTGCGTTGACCCCAGACATCTTAGACAATTGATAGCCATTCAAATTTCTTTTCCTGCATTATTCGGTTTAATTGTTCCCACATTTTTACACCTCGGATACTATATGTTGTTAAACAAATATATTTAATTAACAATATGTTGTGTTTTTTCTGTTGCTCATGTTATAATCATTATTGACTAGGACCTCTCACCGTTTTTAGTCAAAAATTTCAACAGAAGGAGGTTCAAAAAATGAGTAAGTTTAGCCATAAGCCAAACCACGTTGTTAAGAAAACTAACCTGGGAAAATCTCGATAATATTCTATTATCTAATTTTTCAGAGTCGACTACTGATAAACCTAGCGCAGTAATTCAGTTATCTGATTTTGAAATGTCTAAAAGCTGAAATTATCGAAAAAGCAACCGCCTGCTCAAAGGTTATCAAGTTATCGATAATTCTGATGGTTACTTAAAAGTTTCTATAGCGAATTTTAAAGATGATATATTTGTACGATTTACATCAATATCTCTTTTTAACTTAGCAATCTGTCTATCAGATTGCTTTTTCTTCCCACTATACGGATACACGTCTGGTCTCATTTTTCCTACTCCTTTCTCTATTATTTTCGCTCTATGAGCAATAGCTAGAGAGAATCGCACCTCTCTACGCTACCTAGCTTCTTTCGCTTCTTCAACCTTTTCAAGAACCAAGATTGTAAGAGCTATTTCCTGAAAATCTTTGTCGTCAAATCCGATAACGTCTCCGTAAACTCTGATGGCCGCTCAGTAGTGTGTTGTACACTGCATACATATCATCTGACGATAGTTTTTCACGATCAGGATTTCTCCTAATTTAAGTGAGCGTTCTCACGGTTCTTAACATGAAAGATTTCTTTGCTAGTGCGATTTGTTCTTGTGTTGTAAGTCCTTTATTCATGTTGTTTCCCTCCGGTTTGTTTTTTTGTTATTTCCTTGCTTGATTTAATTATATCACCATTTTGGTGACTAGTCAACAGTATTTTGATTAAAAAGTAAAAAGTTGCGTTTCGGTGACTTTTTATATAATCTACTTTATAGAATTACTGAAATTGAGGTACGGAACATGGATTTGAAAAATACATTGGAAACCAAATTAAAACCTTTCGAAAATCAGCCAGTTTTACTCAAGATGAGCTTGCAAAAAGATTGAATACTACAAAACAAACAATCAGTCGATACGAAAAAGGAGAAAGAAAAGCAAATCAAGATATGCTTTTTAAGTTATGTGATATATTTGATGTTTTCGATTGATGATTTCTTTCCTGCTGTCTCAAAAAATGCAGTAGAATCCACCAACTCACTCCCATACGCTTCGGATTTACTCACTCAGCAGATTACAGATAAAGTGGTACAATTAACCACCCAAAATAAAAATCGTGCTACGAACGTCTGAGGAGCTTTTGGAGAGTCAAAAAAACGAAGAAGAAACGAAGATAACCGAAGTATCGGAAGTCATTCAGCTCTACAGTTACGACTACTACGACCACCCAGCTTCTGCAGGTACAGGGCAGTATTTGAACGATGTTCGAGTGGAACGGATTGAGTTGCCAGTAGATGTTGATGCTGATTTTGTCATCCCAATCAAAGGGGACTCATAGGAGCCTGACTACCACGATGGCGACCTTGTCTTTATCCAAAACCAGCGTGGACTTAAATAACGGTGTTATTGGAGTATTCAACTACAACGGTGATGCTTATATCAAGCAGCTTGTCATCGATAAAGAACAGGCATACCTACATAGCTTGAACCCAGCGTACAAAGATATGCCAATCACCCCAGAAACAGACTTCCGAATTATAGGCGAAGTAGTGGATTTGTACAGGGAGAAATAACATGAGTGACGAAAGCAGACCAATGGAAGTGATTAAACACAACCCATTGTCAATGTCATAGACGAAGAGATGGATTAGAGTCAATGATAAGTGGCTGCTATCGAGTTTTTCGGTAGACGATCCAAACGAACCTCCTATGACCGAAGAAGAAAAAGCCAATGTAGCCTTAATTATTCAACAACACTTATCAAAAATCCGAATAACAAAAGACTCTATAAAGACAGTAAATTAAAAAGGAGAATATCCATGAAAACTACTAACTACAACAACTATCTTGCTTTTCCGCTACTGTTTTAGTAGCATGTTCTAATAGTCAGTCAACTTCAAAAGGTAATACTGAGCAATCTAAAACGGAGCAAAAACACTACTTCAACAGATACAAAAAGCCAAAGTAGATAACAGCAAATATGATGAGTTAATCTCTGAAATCAAATCAAAATTAGATCCTGAATCAACTGGAGCAATAAGCGTAAAGATTCAAAATAATGTAATCGATTCAGACTCATCTGAACCACATGATACTATCATGATTTTGATAACTGAACGGCTAAAGATAAGGCCAAAGAAGCTCTTGGTGCAGTCCAATCAAATTCCGCTACTACTGACCAGAAAAATGCAATCACTTTGCTTCGTATGTCTATTTCTGAATTTGCTAAAAGCTACCCGACGAGAATGCTACTCTTTCCTCGGTTACGAAAAATCTGCTGACCAATACGACCCTAATCGCTAAATCTTCAAAACAGAAAGATATTATTCCTGTTGACGAAATCATCGTAGAATAAAAATCCTCACACTCTCCGACGAGCTCTTTGAGTGTGAGGTTTCAATCTTCCATATAGCAAGCAATGGAAAAGATGATAAAAATACAACTATAGTTTATCATAAATTCTGCACCTTTTCAACTATGCGGGCAAGCAATCGAAAAGAAAGGACTTTTATGATAAAAAATACATTACAAAAAGGAGAACTAGATATCTCTTTCAAACATACCTTAGCATAGACCCTGCAACTGGAAAAGAAAACGCACAACACGCCGTGGTTTTAAGACCATCAAAGAGGCCAAGGCAGCCGAACGTGATCTTCTCTTAGATGTTGAAGAGAATGGTTTTTCAAGCAATGCAGATTTCCAGAAACCCACATTCGCTGAAGTTGCTGAGCTATGGCTTGAAAGCTGAAAAGAGCACTGTAAAACCAACAACTTATCAGAACACTAAGAAGAAACTTAATGTTATGATTGACTCATATTTTACAGATATGAAGATTCAGCAAATCAGTGTAGCTTATTGTCAAAAGGTTGCTATCAAGTTAAGTAAACGCTATATCCTATATTCTAATTACTACTCTGTCATCAGCCGTATTTTCAAGTATGCCGCTTCTCTTGACATCATTAAGTCAAATCCTTTAGACAAGATTATCAAGCCTAAAAATAAGCCCTCCTTAAAGGTCAAAGAGAACTACTATACAAAGCAGGAGCTAACGGATTTTTCTTACAGTTTCCAAAGCAAATTGTAAGCCAGTAGACTCATACCTTTTTCACTTACTCGCTTTTTCTGGATTGAGAACTGGAGAAGCAATCGGCCTCATGTGGTCAGATGTTGACTTTGAAAATAAACGGTTAAGCATTTCTCGCACGGCTGTCGTGATTGGTAAAAAACAAACTGTTCAGGATCCTAAAACCAAAAGGAGTAGAGAGGGTTATCACCCTTAGATGATGAAACTGAATGTTTTGAAACTCTGGAAACGACAGCAAATAAAAGAATATTTCCATACTGGTGTGCCTTACAAACATGATTCGAATTATATCTCTACAAATAATAGCGGTGGATGGCTTTTAGCTGCAACTATGAAAGTGAAACTTAGCAGATTCTTTCGTAAACACAATAAGCTTAAAAAAATTTCGCCTCACGGATTTAGGCATACACATGCTTCTCTTCTGTTTGAAGCTGGTGTTACAGCAAAAATTATTTCAGATAGACTCGGTCACAATAATGTTCAAATCACCTTGATATGTATACCCACATCAATGATAATCAACGTGTTGAAGTCGTTGACCAGCTCATGGATTTCATCCGCTCCAGCTAAAAGTAAAGTCGTATTCAATATCGTATTCACTTTTGCTTAACACGCTAGAAGTCCACTGGTTTCAAAGGATTAGCAAGCTATGTACTATTTATGGTATAATGAAAGAATGAAATACCCAAAAATTGATTTAAAAGAAGTTCGTCAACAAGCTAAACAGTTTCAAGCTGAACATCCACGTCTATTGCTTGTCTTTTTATTACCAAGCATTTTCCTGATTCTATCCAGCTTTATAAGTCCGTTGTCCTTACTTGATGAGGGATTCTTGAGCAATCCTTCTTTACTTTTTTGATGAGCTTGATCCAGTCCTCACTCTTTCCTCTAGCAGTAGGATTTACAAGTTCTATTATCCTAGCTGGTGCTCTGTTTACAACCATTAATCTTTACAGAATTTCCGAGATAGAGCTTTCCTTTAAAGATAGTCTGTCCTTACTTGACAACCGCTTCTTCACCCAGACCTTTCTGACTCTCTTGCTCAAGCGTTTCTATCTCCTTTTTGTGGAGCATCCCTAATCTTTTTGAGTCTCACTTGCTCTTTTATAGCAGTGCCATGGCTCGTAAATTTGTAGAACTTCATCCCGAATTTCCAGCTGTCGACGTCACCAATTCAGATATCTGAACATTTTCTGCTCACTTTTGCACTCTACTTTTTGGTAGCGTCTTTTCTGATGATTTTTGGGAACCATTGCCTATCTGCCGCAATACTACGCATATTCCCAAGTAGAGCTGCTCCTTTTCAGTGATACCCTTGCAATTGAATTGCTGCCAAGTCGCGTACTCAAAACCAGCCGCTTCCTTATGAAAGGCTATAAGTTCCAACGCTTCGTCCTTGATTTACAGCTACTTCCTTGGTATCTCCTTATCTGGATCAGCTTGGAATTGCGAGCATCCCTACTTTTCCCTTATATCTATAGTAGTCAATTCTTCTTTTATCAAAGATTACTCGAAATCAAGCGGAGAAAAGTTTAATGTGAATGATTAAAACCAGCACCTTCAATGGAAAGTGCTGGTTGTTTTTATTTCAAGAAAAGGATACTCAAGAGTGCTAAGATTGCTGGACCACCTTGCTTTGAGAATGATTTTTATCTGCTGTTAAGGCACCATAAGTAGCTGCTCCTATGACAAATAAAACAAAGATTGTTACGATTTCTAAGCTATGAGAAATAAATTCGTAAATAAGAATCACCCCAATCAAAGCATTATAAATTCCTTGATTTTTAAACAATGAGGTGACAGATGGTCGTGCTAATTCTTCCTTGTTCATATTAAAGACACGACTGGTTGTGTCTGATTGGGTTACCATACTCTCCAAATAAAAGATATAAAAATGTTCGAGGGCAACAATAGTTGCTAAAATAGTAGTAATGATTGACATCGTTTTCTCCTTAAAAATTCTATTTTTTTCTAACCCCTGATACTAGTTTTGTCAACAAAGCTGTCAGGTCTTTGCTGCTCAGTAGAGGATAAGACGTTCTCCATCTGTTCCTTCACTCGCAAGTGTTGTTTAGGCGGATTGACCAAGAGTTGATTCTTGGCTTCTTGGGTTAATTCAACTAAGACTTCTCGCTGATTGATTGGATTCCGATTGCGACTGACATAGCCCTCTGACTCAGTATCTTAAAATGACAGGGTCAAGGCTGCCTTGGTCAATTTGTAACTTATCCTGAACGGCAATCTGGTTAGCAGGGTGACTGTTGCAGTAAAAATTGCAGGATTTGATAGCGGGTCAAACTAATTCCCCAATTGTTTCTCAAAAAGTTGAGTGATGGTCTGATCTGTTAAATGGAGCTGGTATAACAATTCATGCATTTTTAGTATTTTTCTCCTTTCTTTTTATATTTGATTTATCAATAGTTGACTTATCAAGTATAATACAGAAAGATTAAAAACGCAACTATTTTGCTCACTCCGAAAAATAGCCTCTTGGTTTCAATCCCAAAAGGCTATTAATTCTATATTCTAGATAAAATCCAGTACTAACCTACCAAATCTGCTCGAAGGATTTCTCCTCTTTATCGATGACAACTTCGATGGCGTGGCCTGCAAAAATTTCCTCACTATCATCATAGTAGAGAGTCAATTCCCCATCTTCGTTGATTGATAGTTCACTCAAGGAAAGTGAGTTGGTAAAATACTCTTCTGTTAACTCCACATCATTTTCATCTGAATCAATCCAGTCTTGAGCTGTTTCCCACAGTTCTTTGACGATATACCTTTTTAATCTCAGGATCTTTGGTTTCAAGATTCTCATAAATTTGCTTTTCAAGTCAGTCGAAAGATCTGGGAGGGAAGACTTGTCATCTGCATTCGCATCAAACATCACATGAAATCTTCGTTCCTTTAAATTCGATACTTCCTTCAAACCAAGAATAGGCTCTATTTAAGGTGAATTCGCCAAGAGCGTCTTGAATAATGACAGGTTTTTGATAGCTTTCAATCAAGGTCTCTAACCTAGCATCCGTAGATTGGTCATCTAGGTATTCTAGCAAGTGGTAGCAGTTATTAACTACTTCTGACATATAGGCTCTAGCTCCATGAAGAGGCGTTTTTGACATTTAATACGATGAATTTTGTAGGGTTCAAAACTAAATCCCCAATGCTTTTCTTTAAATTCTTCTGGAGTCAAGAGCCATTCCAAACGTCCTTCAAGTTCAGAGAAAGTCCTGAGTTTCGACATTGACACTAGCTTTAAAATGAACGGACGGTATTAGACAACCCATCTTTTTAAAGAAGCAGCTCCATTTACATTTTGGAGGGTAAAAATCAAGAGTTCAACAATTTCTCCAGCAAAATTCCTGTTCAAAATCATCTCTTGTCTTTCTCAAATGGAGTTTTTAATCGGTTTATCATTCCTTATCATCCTTTCTCTCTTATGCTTAAAATCGTTTAGTACGATTTTTGTATTCGCTTACATTTCTATCATGTTTTTAGATTTTATTTCACTTAGCAATACTATTTTATAGCAAAAAGAAGCTACACTTTTGAATGTATAGCTTCTATTAATCATTAGTTCATCGATACGTGAACGTGGTCATAGTGATTTTTCTGTTACGCTACCACGGTCTGGCATTGATTCCAAGTGTAGGCTGGTCCGTATTTACTATCGTATGGTGCGTAGAAACGTTGTTTTCCAGATGATGTAGCTGATGCCACGGCTAGCCATATTTTGGATAGCATAATCTGCAATTTGGTCTCCAAGAGCTGAACTTACTGGAACCATAAAGTCAATGGCAAGACCTTTTCCGTGGTCTCCACTATCTCCTGGACGGTAACCACTAAAATGATGTGATGCCGAACAAGTTTGCAATTTCTTCTTTAAAGGCAGCCGTTTGTGGCTGAAGACCCTGCATTTTCTGATTTTGAAGCTGCAATACTTGCATAATCAGGTGCTGCTGGTGCTGCATAAGTCGCTTTGATGAGCGCTTGACTTGGTTCTGCTTGATAAGTTGATCGTGCTGATCTGAGTCTCTGATGCAGCTTGCTAGCTCGTGCTCTGTCAGCTGTTTCTTCCACTACAGGTGTTTCTGACCGTGCTCTTCCACTGGTGCTGAAACTTCTGCAACGGCTCAGTTGTTGTCTCTGCTGCAGATTCTTCTGCTGGTGTTGCAACTTCTGTAGTGGCTTCTACTACTGACTCTTCTACCGGTGCTACAACTTCTGTAACGGCTTCGTTGTTGCTTCTGCCACTGGCTCAGCTACAGTCTGTTTCTGCAACTGGTTGAGTTAAATCTTCAACCTGTACAGTTTGGTCATCTACAGTGACTTGGTTGGTTGTCAAATCTGCTGTTGCAGTTGTCACTTCTTCACCTAGAACTGCTATCAGGGTGTTTGAATTTCAACCTCTGTCACTTCTTCTTTTTCATTTACAGTTGTTGTAAGGACTGTCTCGGGAAAGATCAAATCAATATTGCTGATCTTGTTCAAAGTTAGCAAGAACGTTCACATCCACCCCAAAGCTTCGGCAATGGTACTCAAGGTATCACCATACTGAATCGGTATAGCTTGTTTTATTCTCACTCTTGGTAACATCGTTTTGAATTTGCTCAACACTACGCGCTGTCCATACTAATTCTTCTGCTTGAGTTGCCAATACAGGGGCAAGGGATAAGGCTACTGTTGATGCTAAAATAATTCTTTTCTTCATACTATCAAACTCCTTTTCAAATGTAGTACCTGTCTATCATAACACAAAGAAAATAGAAAAAGCCCTTTTTGGGGGCTATTTAACAGAACTGTACATTCGTTGTAACAAATCACATTACTTGAAATAGTTTGTTAGTTTCTTGTCATCAGGCTGACACATTCTTCTTGAAGAAAAGTTCTAGAAGGAAAGCGAGCTAATATCTTCTAAATGCTCTATCTGTTGATTACAAGTTGCAGGTGAGGCAAGGAAATTGATACTCTGAATCCCACTATTTTGAGCAAATTCGATATCCAAAGTCCGATCGCCGATATAATAAGTTTGCTGAGGATCTAGTTCATACTTATCTAGAAGATAAATCGCAGCTTCTGGACTAGGCTTCCGAGAAAAGCCACTTTGATTGGTTAAAATTTCTGTGAAATAGTGGGCCAAACCCAAATTTTCCAAAATTGTAAAAAGCATTGTCCCCTTTTATGGGTATAAACAAACTGCTCAATTTCCTTGCTGGTCTGCCCAAGCTAAGATTTCACGCACCCCCGGCATCAGAACAACTTTGAGCATTCTTCTCAGCCAAACTCTGAGCACGAACCTGATTGAGCATATCAGCATCCAAGCCTCTTTCTTCTCCCACCTTTTCCAACAGATCTTGAACGGAAGTTTTTAGAATAAAGGCACGAACCTCAGCCTTATCATAAGGAATGTCAAACTGAGCAAAAGGTCTCTTCGATTCCTGCTAAAAATAGCCTCGTAAGAGTCCAATAAGGTCCCATCTAAATCCCAGATAAAAGCCCAATTTTTGTTCATATGTCATCCTTTCAAATGAGATATATTGATATAACGATAGCGCAGGAAGAACCAACGAAAACCATTATCCAAAAAGCGTTCCTGCCCAGATACCATGCAAAGCCCCCATCCAAGAACAATTCCCATCAGATACCCTGTTCCGATACGGATACACCACATTCCGATACTTGTCGCATAAAAGGGAAGTCGGGCATTTCCCAAACCCTGCCAGACAGCTGTATAAATAACTGTTCCCGTCGTCATAGGAGTCCCTAGTAGAGAGAACAGCGTCACCATAACACTGGCTTCAATAGCCAAAGGATCACTAGTGTAGAGGTGACTTAGGGGCGTTCCGAGAGCATAGATACTGAGTGTTAAGGGCAACATAAGAAAGAGAGAAAGCCAAAAAGTTTGCTTACTTAAGTTGTCTACCCTTGCCCAATCATCTTCTCCAACTGCTCGAGCTACCTGCATGACTGTTGCTGTAGCGACACCAAAGGCTGGCATATAGTTAAACTGAGTCAAGACTTCACCGATCGCATTTCCTGCAACTGCCTCCGTCCCAAAGGAAACAACCAAGGCAATAATGACCACATCTCCAGCTCTCATCATGAGACGTTCTCCCGCTGCAGGTAAAGCCAAGGTCAGCAAGTCTTTTGTCCAGTCCAAAAGCTTGGTCTCGTATATGGAAGTTTTAATTGCGACCACAAAATCACAACCCCGATCAAACGAGATAGATGGTCCCCAAGCAACACCAGCTATCCCCATATCAAGGATGAAAAATAGCGATACTTGAAAAAAGGATGTTTAAAGCATTGGATAAAAAACTCACATAAAGGGGAAGGCGCGGATTATGGGTGGCGCGAATCAAAGCCCCCAAACTAGTCATCAAGCCCAAGAGGACGATTGTCCCACCGACCAAAGCTAGGTATAGTCCACCACTCTCAGCCACAGACGCTTCTGTTCCCCAAAAGACCAATCATCTCTTGTCCTGCAAAGATGGATAAGACCCCTAAAAACTAAACTCAGTAGTAGGGTAATCTTGAGTGCTTCTGTCACATGATAGGCCAGTCTAGATTGATCTTTCTGTCCTAAACTTTTGGAAATGACACTGGAAATAGCCGCTCCCAAAGCAATAAAAATCGCTTGGTAAATGGTTATAATATTCCCCGCTACAGACACACCCGAAATGGCGATTAAGCCCAGATGGGCCACCAGATAGCTATCCACCATTCCCATGAGCATCTGCAAGAAATTTTCACCCATGGCTGGCAGAGCTATGTTGAGAATGTCTTTATATTTTCTTAAACAATCCTTCCTCCTGATGAAAAGAAACTCAGTTAGTTGCCCAACCGAGTTTACTTCCTCTGTCTTAAAGTCCTAGATAAGATTCTACTGCAGTCTGCATCATCTGCAGCTGCAACAGTTGTCTTGTGACGAACTGGAGCTGTTTCGAGGCCATCAACTGCTGGTGGCACTGCTACTCCTGAAATTTCATGTAAGTTGAGCCAAGGCTTCAAAAGTCGCTCAAGACCTGATTGCCCAGTTACAGCTTCTACCGCAACCACTGGGGAACTTTGTATGGACTCAGCTGTTGATGCAATCACGGTCTTAGTCGCATCACCTGTCGCAGCTTGGTATTTTTTTATAAACAGCTGAGGCAACCGCTGTATGAGGGTCCTCAATATAAGAATCTGACCTCGTAGACACGCTTTGATTTCTGCTGCGTTTCTGCTTCCGTCGCATACTCTGCTGCAAAAGAGGTCAAGAATCTCTGCATCAAAAATCTGTCAATTCATACTGACCTTGGTGATTCAAAGCATTCATGAGTTCAGCTGTCTTAACTGCATCATTACCCAAAAAGGTGGAAAAATCAAGCGCTCCAAGTTTGAAGAAACCAAGATATCCATAGATGGGCTAGTGGTTACCTTTAAACTCACGCTTCTTGTCATAGACACGAGTTTTAAAGAAGTCTGTCAAGACATTGTTGTCATTTGAAGCACAGATCAATTTACCAACTGGGAGACCAATTTGCTTAGCATAAAAGGCAGCCAAGATATTTGCCAAAGTTTCTGTCGGTACAGTGAAGTTAACCTTGTCACCAGCCATTAATTTCGCCAGTTTTGACCAACTGAGCGTAGGCATAAACATAATAAACAATTTGTGGTACCAAACGACCAATGTTCATAGAGTTAGCTGATGAAAATTGCAACTTGTTGGCTGCTAATTTTTCACGAAGAGCCACATCATTGAACATATGTTTCACGTTTGTTTGAGCATCGTCAAAGTTTCCATCGATAGCGATAACATGAGTATTGTCGCCAGTTTGAGTGGTCATTTGCAACTCTTGTACCTTTTGCTGACACCGTCTTTTGGATAAAAAGACGATAATCTCAGTTCACTGAACATCCGCGAAATCCTGCCATAGCAGCCTTTCCCCTAGTATCTCCAGATGTCGCTGTCAAAATGACAATCTTGTTTTCCAAGCCATGTTTCTTGGCAGCTGTTGTCATAAAGTATGGCAAGATAGACAAGGCCATATCTTTAAAGGCAATGGTTGAACCGTGGAAAAGTTCCAAGTTGTATTGGCCATCGAGTTTGACAAGAGGCGCAATGACTGGTGTATCAAACTTGCTATCATAGGCATTGGTGATACAGTAATCCAACTCTTCTGCTGTAAAGTCATCCAAAAATGCTGACAAGACAAGCTTAGCTACTTCTTGGTAAGAAGCGTCCTTTTAATGTGTCAAAAATCCAAATCTACCTTTGGATAGCTAACTGGAGTAAATAAGCCTCCATCTGTTGCCAAACCTTGCAAAATCGCTTGGCTGGCTGTTACTGTATTGTTCGCATCACGCGTTGATTGATAAACTAATGTCATAAATCTCTATCCTTTATCTATAGTCCTATCCATTATAACATGATTTTTTTCAGAAAATTCTCCTTTATAAGAAAAATTATAGAGTCAATTTTTCTTTTCAAAGGCTCTAAATAGGTCATTTCTTGCTGACCTCTCATCTTAAGTCCTTGCTCTGCTATAGCTAGCAAAGTCTTTTGGAGAACTGGACATCCCAGCTGTTTCTTCATCTGTGAGCTGTTTCTTAGAAAATTGTCTTCTCAAAAGACTTGTAGTCACGACCAAATCTCTCAAAGAAAGGTGCTGTTTCTAGGTAAAGTTTTCAAGCTTGTCTAGATTCACCAACAAACCTAGATGAAAGGCTGCTGAAGCAAAGGTTCGATCTAGCGGGTTGTGTACAAACACTACGAAATTCAACAGTCCCTCGTGTTGTCAAGTCTTGAAACTGGTAGCTTCGATGACTTGAAAAATCCTTTTCCTCTAGGAACATACTAGTTTCTTTTTCCATTTAGATCCCATAAGCCTAATCTGACTTGTAGACTAGATAATCTCTAGCCCGAATTGGGAGAAAAATAGTAGGTTTCCCATCACGTTCTGCTGTAAAAATCGCAGAGTGGTCTAGATAATCAAAGAAATCATCCTCATCTTTGAAGAGTTTTGAATTGACACCGACATTCTCTGGATAAATTCCATGCATGGAATCTTCCCAAAAATATCTCGTGAAATCTGGGTGTCCCAGTCTGCTCCTGAAAACTGAGAATTGGCAAACAGGTAAGCTTTGGCTGCTTCTATCTGTGTGAAAGCATTGATAACACGTAAGTAGTTTGACTTTGAGACATCTAGCTGAACTTGACTACCACAGATAAAGGCTCCATATTGTGGAAAATCATGCAAAGAAACGGACTCCTGATTGTTGCCCATCTTCAGATAGTCCATTAACATCTGGTATCGTGGATAAGCTACAGGTCGATTATCATTGCTATCCCAGTTTGGGTGAATCCCCCAACCCTGGATAGCATGATTCTTTTCTTCTAGCTTTTTCTGGATTACCTTCATATAGGCCTGAAAACGTCCTTCAACCTCTTGGATATTCTGAGCCCTACCAAAGGCAAATTCCAAGGTCGTGTAGGAAACCTCAAACAGAATTCGATCTTGACTCAACGGTTCTACAAGTTGAATCGGATTGCCATCCTGGTCTTCCTTCTCAACTTCCAGCTTGAGAGCATCAACCAAAAAACTCATCAATTCCTTGCTGACTTCAATATCTGTAGGTTGGCCTTTCGTATGAACGATTGGAAACTCCAACTCAATGCCAATGTAGAGCTCTGGATTTTCTTTTGATATTCTTTAAATAGCGGTCTTTTAATAACTGAACTGAAGGGGACATACATACCTCTCATCTAAACTTCTCTATACTAGAAAAACAAATTACTCTCTATTATACCAAAAAAGTCCCTAGAGAAGGAAACTCAGAAAATCTGTTTGCAAGCTCTCCTAGATTTAAGACCTAAAGTCAACTTTCTCATCATATGAAATTTTATGATAAGACGTCAGATATCATTGTTCAATTTTTCACAGTCTCATCAACCGGTTAAGCGATTACATATGTTTTTGCATCAAAACCCTTTGTACTATATTAAATATAGTGATATACTTCACATATAAGCAAAAAGAGGGCAGTTCAAATTGACTTTCACTTGAAAAGCTTTCTCAAGCCAAGCCCTTTTCCTCTGCACCTCAACGACTAACCAAGGAGGATAGCTATGAAAGCTGTTGTTGTAAATCCAGAAAGCACTGGTGTTGCTATTGAAGAAAAAGTTCTCCGTCCACTCGAAACTGGGGAAGCTCTTGTAGAAGTTGAGTACTGTGGTGTCTGCCACACTGACCTCCACGTTGCCCATGGTGACTTTGGAAAAGTTCCAGGACGCGTTCTCGGTCACGAAGGATCGGTATCGTAAAAGAAAGTCGCACCTGATGTTAAGAGCCCTCAAAGTTGGCGACCGTGTCAGCGTTGCTTGGTTCTTTTGAAGGTTGTGGTATGTGAATACTGTACAACTGGGCGCGAAACTCTTTGCCGTTCCAGTGAAAAATGCTGGCTACTCAGTTGATGGTGGTATGGCTGAACAATGTATCGTAACTGCAGATTATGCTGTTAAGGTTCCAGATGGTCTCGATCCAGCCCAAGCTTCTTCTATCACTTGTGCCGGTGTTACTACCTACAAGGCTATCAAAGAAGCAAAAGTTGAACCAGGCCAATGGGTTGTACCTCTATGGTGCTGGAGGGCTTGGTAACTTAGCTGTCAATATGCTAAAAAGTATTCAACGCTCACGTTATCGCAGTAGATATTAACAACGATAAACTTGCTCTAGCTAAAGAAGTTGGTGCTGATATCGTGATTAATGGTCTTGAAGTCGAAGATGTCCCAGGTCTTATCAAAGAAAACAAACGGTGGTGCTCACTCAGCTGTCGTAACAGCTGTATCAAAAGTTGCCTTTCAACCAAGCAGTTGACTCTGTTCGTGCAGGCGGTCAGTAGTAGCTGTCGGACTCCCTTCAGAAAATGATGGATCTAAGCATCGTCAAAACAGTTCTTGACGGTATCCAGGTCATCGGTTCTCTCGTTGAACACGTAAAAGATTTGGAAGAAGCCTTCCAATTTGGTGCAGAAGGTCTCGTTGTACCAGTCGTTCAAAAACGCCCTGTCGAAGATGCTATTGCTGTCTTTGATGAAATGGCTGCTGGTACCATCCAAGGTCGTATGGTTCTAGACTTTACTCACTAAGATAAATAATAAATGCTAAAAACGAGGTAGGGACAGAAAGATCCCACCTCGTTTTTTTGCATATTTTCAAAATTAAACCAGTCAGCCTTACCATGTACAGCTTGCGGCTTTCCTAGTTTTGCTCTTTTTGATTTTCATTGAATATCATTTTGATGACAACTAATTGGACTTGAGCACTTTTTAGACGCCCAAGAGCACTACTGATGTAAACTTCCTAGCCCCTCCGCTTTTTATATTAAATTTTTACCATTTTATAGACGATTTTATGAAAAAGTTGATATATCAATATTTTGCAAAGATAGAGCTTTGAGATTTTCACTCTTTTATTATAATTAGTTGCTTTTTCTGAAAATCGATTTATACTTAAGGAGTCTTAAAGTTTTCTTAAACTACAAGTCAAACATTTTATAAGGAGGAATGACAATAATGAGTATCGGAATCATTATTGCGAGCCACGGTGAATTTGCCGCGGGTATTCATCAGTCAGGATCTATGATCTTTGGTGAACAAGAAAAGGTTCAAGTTGTAACCTTTATGCCAAACGAAGGTCCAGATGATCTATACGCCAAGTTCAACAATGCTGTGGCTGCATTTGACGCAGAAGATGAGGTTCTAGTCTTGGCTGACCTTTTGGAGTGGATCTCCATTTAACCAAGCTAGTCGCGTAATGGGAGAAAAACCCTGAGCGTAAATTTTGCCATCATCACAGGACTTAACTTGCCGATGTTGATCCAAGCCTACACAGAGCGCCTCATGGATGCTAATGCTGGAGTGGATAAAGTCGCTGCGAACATCATTAAAGAGGCCAAAGATGGCATCAAGGCTCTTCCAGAAGAGCTAAATCCAGCTGAGGAAGTTGCAACTGCTGCAGCTGCTCCAGTTGCCCAAGCTGCTATTCCAGAAGGAACTGTTATCGGAGACGGTAAATTGAAAATCAATCTTGCTCGTCTTGACACACGTCTTCTTCATGGACAAGTCGCAACTGCTTGGACACCAGATTCAAAAGCTAACCGTATCATCGTTGCTTCAGATAACGTTGCAAACGACGACTTGCGTAAAGAGTTGATCAAACAAGCAGCTCCTAACGGAGTAAAAGCTAACGTTGTGCCAATCAAAAAATTGATTGAGGTTGCAAAAGACCCTCGTTTTGGTGAAACACACGCCCTTATCTTGTTTGAAACACCTCAAGATGCCCTTCGTGCTATCGAAGGCGGTGTACCAATCAAGACTCTTAACGTTGGATCAATGGCTCACTCAACTGGTAAAACAATGATCAACAACGTATTGTCAATGGACAAAGACGACGTTGCTACATTTCGAAAAAAATACGTGACCTTGGTGTTGAATTTGACGTACGTAAAGTACCAAACGACACGAAAAAGATTTGTTTGACTTGATTAGCAAAGCTAACGTTCAATAATTAACATTAAATAGAAAAGGAATAAAAACCATGTCAGATATTTCAATCATTTCTGCTATCTTGGTTGTAGTTGTTGCCTTCTTCGCAGGTCTTGAAGGTATCCTCGACCAATTCCAATTCCATCAACCAATCGTAGCATGTACCCTTATCGGTCTTGTAACTGGTAACCTCGAAGCAGGGGTTATGCTTTGGTGGATCACTTCAAATGATCGCCTCTGGTTGGGCTAACATCGGAGCTGCCGTTGCTCCTGACGCTGCTCTTGCCTCTGTTGCCGCCGCAATCATCATGATTAAAGGTGGTAACTTTACTACTGAAGGTATCGCAGTCGCAACTGCAACTGCAATCCCTCTTGCCGTAGCTGGACTTTTTTCTTGACTATGATCGTTCGTACAATCTCAGTTGGTTTGGTTCACACTGCAGATGCTGCTGCTAAAGAAGGAAACATTGCAGCTGTTGAACGCGCTCACTACTTTGCCCTTGCTCTTCAAGGTCTACGTATCGCTGTTCCCAGCTGCACTCTTGCTTGCAATGCCAGCTCAGCTGTTCAAGGCGTATTGGAACTTTAATGCCAGAATGGCTGAACGGTGGTATGGCTGTTGGTGGTGCCATGGTCGTTGCCGTTGGTTACGCTTTTGGTTATCAACATGATGGCTACTCGTGAAGTATGGCCATTCTTCGCTACTCGGTTTTGCCTCTGCAGCATCTCTCAATTGACTTTGATTGCCCTTGGTGTCATCGGTGTTGCCCTTTGCCTTCATCTACCTCAACCTTTCTAAACAAGGTGGAAACGGTGGCGGAGGAGCTGCAACTTCTAACGATCCCAATCGGTGATATCCTAGAAGACTACTAGAAAGGGGAACAATCATGGCTGAAAAATTCAATTATCAAAATCAGATCGCCAAAAAGTTTGGTGGCGTTCACAATTCCTTCAAGGTTCTTGGAACTACGAACGTATGCAAAACTTGGGTTGGGCTATACTCTTTGATCCCAGCTATCAAGAAACTTTACACTAAAAAGAAGACCAGTTGCTGCTCTTGAGCGTCACCTTGAGTTCTTCAACACTCACCCATACGTAGCTGCTCCAATCATGGGGGTTACTCTTGCACTTTGAAGAAGAACGCAAACGGTACTGAAATCGATGACGCTGCTATCCAAGGTGTTAAGATCGGTATGATGGGACCTCTTGCTGGTATCGGTGACCCAGTCTTCTGGTTTACAGTTCGTCCGATCCTTGGTGCCCTTGAGCATCACTTGCTGCAACTGGTAACATCGTTGGACCACTTTCTTCTTCTTTGGATGGAATGCAATCTGTATGTCATTTCCTTTTGGTATACACAAGAGTTTGGTTACAAAGCTGGATCTGAAATCACTAAAGACATGTCAGGTGGTATCTTGAAAAGACATCACTAAAGGAGCATCTATCCTTGGTATGTTCTATCCTTGCCGTTCTTGTACAACGTTGGGTATCCATCAACTTCACTCATCAACCTTCCAGGTAAACAATTGTCAGAAGGTGCCTACATCATCTTCCCAGAAGGTCCTGTTACAGGTGGAGAATTGAAGGGTATTCTTGGTCAAGCACTTAGTGGATTGAGCTTGGATAGCGTTCAACCACAAACGCTTCAAGGTCAGTTGAACTCATTGATTCCCAGGATTGATGGGACTTCTCCTTACTTTCCTTTGCATGTGGTTGCTTAAGAAAAAAAGTATCTCCAATCACAATCATCCTTGCCCTCTTTGCAGTTGGTATCGCAGCTCGTTTCTTCGGTATCATGTAATCTCGGCGAGAATGTACAAAACAAAAAGAATCAGGTTTATCACCTGATTCTTTTGGCTCTTTGTCAAATAGTGTTGATGAAGAACCCTAATGAAAAAGAATCAATCAAAATTGACTACCTGTTCCGGTTGAATACCGAAGACGGTAGCCCTAGGGTGTTTTTATTAAATTCTCACTTTTTGGGGTCAGTCCCTAAGCCTGATAGTAATTTTTGTTCATACTATTCCCTTTAGTCATTTACTACTTTTAAGTTGCATTGCTTTAGCTACTTCTTCTGCCTTTGATCCCTTAGGGTGTATGGATTTCTACATCTGGATTACAGTTATCCACAAAAATAGAAGTATTCTGTAATTTCTGTTACACTTGCTGGAATTGTAATAGATTTAATTGATGATGTCCCCAGAATACTAATGTTCCAATACTCTTTTGTTCCTTCTGGGGAATACAACTGATTCTAATGAACTGTCAGAGTTGAAAACATCATCTTCTACTGTTTCTATTGACTTACCAAAGTGGACATACTTTAACTTATTGTCAATCGTAAACGCACCTTTTCCAATATATCGTACTGTATCTGGTAAAACGATTGCCTCACAATGTTTCAAGTTCGCAAGACCACGTTCTCCAATTGCGATAACAGGTTTACCTTTAATTTCCTTTTGACACTGAACAACCTTATCGTCAGAAGTACAACTATAGATGACATAACCTTCTTCCCATAAATATACGCATGTTAATATATTAATATCTTTAAGGATTTATAACTATAGTTCCTTAATTTTCCCAGCAAAAAAACGAAAGGCACCACAAGTTATTTATGTGTTTTCTTTAAACGATTCATGTACTTCTGTCGCAACTTCTCACCCGCCTTTAATTGCGGTTGCGATAGATTGAGGACCTAAATATGCATCCCCTGTTATTAGTTCATTTCTATTGTATTCTGATGTTGACCGAAAGTCAAATTTTTACCTTTCATCTAGAACACTAAAGTCTACTTTTGTTCAATTGCTGCAACGACAAGGTCACATGGAATAATATGTTCACTACCTGCCACTTCATGCGTTAATCTTCTTCCACTTTCATCTGATTCACCAAGTTCCATTGTAATAACCTTTACACCAGTTACTTTCCCACTCTCATCACGCAATACTTCTTTAATATTCTCTAAGAAATGGAATGTAACACCTTCATTGTGTGCATCTTTGATTTGTAGTATAGCTTCTAGTATATTGTTCATATGGTCATCATCCTTTTGTTTTAGGTTTAGGCGCTTTTAATATAATGGATGTTGGCCTTTTTGTATACACTAAAAATAGAGTTGGTGGAAAAATTTCCATCAACCCTAAAAATTATAGAACGATACAAAACCCCTGACCAGAGATGGTCAGGGTTTTTGTATTTCAAAAATTATTCTGTAAATTCTATAGTTACTTTTTACTTCAGAATCCATTGAAAGAAAATATTGTTTTATAATAATTGATTGCAGATTCTTTAATTTCACTCTTAAATTTATCTAAATACTCTGCTTGTTTATCACTAGAAAGTTGGTTTGTGACCAATTTCCCCAGTATCAACATCTTCTGTAGTCCCACTTAATAACTCTCCATGACTATCATATAAATCATAAGGATCATCTTTTGAAAGTTCAACACCAATTACTTCCAATTTTGGAACAATAACCTTATATTCTTTTTCGCTTATTTGTTCAACCTTTACACTACTTTTAATTCCAAATTTAGCGTTATAATTTAAAAATTACTAATGCTGCTTTTTAGAGAACGGCACATCAAACCCAAAAACTTGAGTTGTTTTTGTTTCAGAAATAATTTCATTAATTCCCGCATTCAAAAAATACAACTTCATTCACTTTTTCAATACTTTTCGATATTAATTGACGATTTGACTTCTGATTTATGTTCCTTAGGTAAGAAAAATAGCACTCAATAGCTATAATAGCTATTAATACCAGATTCAATAGAACACTAAACTTATTAAATTTCTTCTTTAATATAGACAAGATAAAAAAACCTCACTTTAAATAATCTATCTAAATTTTACACATTCTAAAAGAAAACAGTCAATATTTTTCGTACTATCTTCTAAAAATTAATTGTGCCTATTAAAAAAATGAAATTAGTTTGTTGCATTTGATTATATTTTTGAACACCAAATCCATTTAAAATTGAGTGCTATTTTGAGCACTAAAAAGGGCTCTTTGTCAAATAGTGTTGATGAAGAAATTTAGGAAGGGATTAAGCAACTAATTGTTGCTTAATTCCTTTTGTTTTTAGACCAAACATTTTTGTTATTAAAATAATCCTATTTCTAAAATAGTAATAGTTTCTAAAAGCCGTAGGCATTTCTTTTAAGCACTTTTATTTTATTGTTTATTCCTTCAATAGGGCCATTTGTTTCTAGTTGGATACTCACAAGTATTTTTGAATATATGGCAAGTAAGTCATAAGAGTCTTTAATACTCTTTTTAAAACCAGAGATAGGGTCTAATTGCGTAGCTGCTTCAATCGTTTCCTTTGAATTCTATATAATCTCTATCCTGTATACATTCACGAGGTGAATGTACAACCTCATAATCATTTTTAGAGATGGATTGTTTTCTAAGATATAATCTACGATTCCTTTACTTGTTATGAAGCTTTCAAAAAGCTTATAACGATTATATTTATAGTTCTGAAGTTCATTAGGGTTCTTTAAAATTAACTTCCAATAATGTTTTAACTTTCGATATAATTTAGGATTTTTATAACGATGCTGATTCATGATACGTACCCGAGTTCGATTTAGTTCTCTATTCAAGGCTTGTACAATGTGAAAAGGATCAATGATAATTTTTGCGTTAGAAACATTTCTTTTATTAATTGAATGTATGGCAAGTACATATCGATGGAGATAGTTTTCACCTTTAATCTAGTCTTAGGCTCAAAACGATAAAAATATTGTTTCAAACTGTAAGATTTTCTATCTCGTACAACATCGACCAACTTGTGTGTAGTGCTATCACAAATAATGAAGCTCATATTACTATCGGAAGATTTAACAGATTTAAATTCATCAAAACACAAATGCTCGGGTAAATCATGTAATGGTTTAATCGTTAATAATCGTGCTGTATCATCTATGATACGTCTAACGGTATGAATTGAAACATTTGTTTCTTTTGGCAATATATGTTTCAGATACTGTTTCACTTATTTTTGATTTAATTTCATTTTTTTAAGCGTTTCGAGATATGACAGTGTTTTTTCACGATTCGACTAGTATCTGCAGTAAATGAAGAACCACATTCTCACAGAGAAATCTCTGATTTCGTAGATTTAAGTAGGCTGGAAGGCCTGAAACAGAACGAGAGTGATACGAGAAGTTTTCGTCCCGTTTTTAACTATATTATTATTTTCTGGCTAACGCACCCACAAACGGCACAAAATTCTGGTTTATGCGTATATGTAGCTGAATAAAATAAAGATTTTCTATTTTTAAATATCTTCTCTTGAACATTTATTATCCCAAATAATGTTTTTTTATCTTTGATTTGTAGTGTAGCTTCTAGTATATTGTTCATATGGTCATCATCCTTTTGTTTTAGGTTTCAGCGCTTTTAATATAATGGATGTTGGCCTTTTTGTATACATTAAAATAGGGTTGGTGGAAAAATTTCCATCAACCCTAAAAAAATTATAGAAACATTCTTTTTATATCTCATTTATTCTGCCAAGGCACCCATTGGATCCCATGGTGCAAGGACGATTGGTTCTGCTTCATAGCAGCTCGTTCTTCTGCTGTTAGTAATTCCTTTACGAACAACGATTTGGTATGTGTATTCGTCCATCCAAGCGTCTGAGGCAACAAAGTAACCATCTGTACCGACCTTGTCTCCCCATGAGTTTTCAACTTTCCACTTGGTTGATTTCCCATTTTCATCCAAATCAACACCTGTCAAGACCATAGCGTGAGTCATCAAGCTTTCGCTGTAGTCCAAAACGTCCAGCCTTGTCTTGAGTGAGTTGAATATCCATGCTTGATTCAAAGTCATAAACATCTGTCGCAAGATTCCTGCTTTTACGGTTGCTGAGCTGGCCGACATCCGAACCAAAACCAGACAGTTTCTCCTGTTTGCATTTGGGCAATAGCCAATTCTTTTCAAGCGTTCCATGGGTACGTTGATGTAGCGAACTGCACGGCTACCAACAACGTTCCCAGCATCTCAACTGTGTAGGATTTGCCATATGGTTTATCAGCAGTTGGAGCATTGATCACAGAAACATAGTCTTCTAGTGGAAGATCGACATATTTCTTGTAAAACTCTTGTGGAGTGATGCCTTTTTCGCTTTGGTAGTTGTTATCCTTATCGCGATAAGCAAAGTCAAACTGACGTGGTGGGAGACCTAGTGACATGGCAAGGAAAGTTAAAGATTTCTTGCAAAGAGGTCTTCTTTCTTAGCTTGAACAGTCGCTAGGTCAGCACCAGAAGCCAAGAGGTCACGCAAGATTTGAGCATCTTGACGAAGCAATTTATTAAGGATTGCATTGAGCTCACGGCTACTGCTAGATGAAACAGACTCTGGATAAACAGACTTAGGAACGACACCATATTTTTCAAAGAGAGCTACAACCATATCCCATTGTCCACCATCTTGTTGTGGAGTTTGGAGTAGGAAGCTAACCTTACGGCTTGTCAATTCTTGGTCAGCAGTCGCAATGACTTGCTCCAAGAACCAGTTAGATTTTTTTCATACTTGTCCCAGAAGAAGGTGTGGGCTTGTGACAATTCAAAGTTTTTCAAGTTTGTATTGAGAGATGAGTTTGTGGCGGAAAGTATTAGTGCCGCAAACATCCAGCAACGACCAGAAGCCTTCTGGTTAGTGACCTTGTCCTTTGTCAAATCAAGCGAGAAAACAGGTGTATTGTCGACATGGCTTTGACGACGCTCTAAGGCTGCAAAAATTCCATTGTGACTGGCAGCATTTTCGATAGCTTGGTACTTTACATTTGCTTCATAGTTGGCAAATAATTTATCTGTAAATGATTCTTGAATCGCGTTCATAAAATCCTCCTTTTTTCTTACAGTCTATTATAACTCTTTTCACAAAGGAAGCAACTAAAAATCGAAAAAGGTAGGGATATTTTCCTACCTTTTTCCTGATTTGATCCAGTTTATTGAACACTTTCAAGCAAGCCTTCTAGTTCTTCCTTGCTTAAACGACGCCATTCCCCACGTTTCAACTCCTCATCTAAGGTCAAAGTTCCCATGGTCAGACGTTGCAAGTCCACCACTTCCTTGCCACAGTAGGCTACCATCCGTTTTACCTGGTGAAATTTTCCTTCTGCGATGGTCACTCGGACCAGACTTTGATTCTTTTCTGCATCCATAGACACAAGCTCCAGCTTGGCAGGCTGACAGGTGAAGTCCTTGAGCGGAATTCCTTGTGCAAATGTCTCAACATCTGTATCTGTCATTATTCCCTTGATCTGCGCTAGATAGGTTTTATCCACATGACGTTTTGGTGAAAGTAGAGCATGAGCCAGCTTGCCATCATTGGTCAAGAGCAAGAGTCCATGCGTATCGATATCCAAGCGCCCTACCGGGAAAACTTCCTTAGCACGTGCATAGTCATCCAACAAATCCAACACCGTCTTGTGTTTAGGATCTTCAGTCGCTGAGATAACGCCCTGGGGCTTGTTCATCATATAGTAGACAAACTCTTCGTACTCTAATTTTTTACCGTCAAAACAGATCTCGTCCGTATATTCATTGATTTGTAGCTTTGCAGATTTTTCTTTCTTGCCATTGACCGTCACGCGCCCAGTTTTTAGAAAGTTTTTGACCTCAGTCCGACTCCCAACAGCACAGGCTACTAAAAAATTTATCTAATCTCATAGAACTATTATAGCATGAAAATTCTTGGTCTTAGAACAAAAAAGCCGCCTGATTGAGCGACTTAATTTTTATAGGAGATTATTATGAAAAAGTTTTTAGGAGTATAAGTTAAGTTCTTCTTAACTTATGCTTACAGTATAAACTAGATTCCTAAAAAGTTTTCTTAAAAATTTTCTCCTCAAACTTAAATTTCTTTAAATCTTCACTGTTAAAATCAAACGTTCTATCAATACAGATAAAGATTAGTTAAAAAGTTAAAACCATAAAGAGGAGTAACAACACAAATAGTGATAAGCTAACAAGTAAGGTTAAGACTTTAACAAGCGTATTGCTTTTGCCAATAGCTGGGCTTTCCGATATTACTAGTAGCATCCATAGAAAATATTTGAGTTTGTCTTGGTTGAATGGTCACAAGAATGATTAAGGAAATAGCTAAAATAATGGTTAAAAATTATCAATAATTCAGTCATTTAACTACCTCAAAAAGTCCTATTAAAGTAAATAGTAAACCAATCAAAATCATTATTCCTAGCAAGATTGAAAAATTTTATTTATTTTTTTCGCCTCGAGTCGATTTTTCCTTTTTAATCGGGTTGCTGTTTCATCTCTTCCATGCGACCTTCAACATCTTGATAAAATAGATCTTTTTTTAGTCATGGCTTTCTCTAAAAATGGTTTCCATCCGCTCCTGATACATGATTGGATCCACATAATTGGCATGGTAACCTTGTTCTCCAAGAGCTCGTCCCATCTCCTTAACGTTAGAAAGAGCTAATTCAATAGTTTGAATCATGCCATCGACTGCTTCCTTAGCGAAAATATGATTTGGAGCTGTATAGCGGCGATTATGCGCTGTTTCCTCAAAAGCTAGGACCAATAGATTGTGTTCAAAGGCCTGGCGAACAGCCTGAAGAAGTTCATTCCCATAGTTGATATCCAAATAGATATCTGATAACTGATAAAGCTCCTGAATCTTCTGAGGACTAGCATTTTGATAGAGTACAACATTAGGGTAGCGGAGCATATCCATCAACTTAGCTGACATTTCTGTCACTGCTGCGATTCGGAAAGTGACCCTTGGTAAACTCTCCACCAGTTTTTCGACTTGCTCTAGTTGATCCGAATTGGTCACTATCAAGGCATCAGGACGAACAAAATTATCACGCTTAAATTGATAATGATATCCTAGGTGACTAAACTTATGATGGAATTTTTCATCCGTCAATTGTAGGGCGCGTTCATAAGTCGCATAATCTGGAATGATAATGGTCTTCGCTCGAAGCTGGTCATTCTCCAAGATCAGTTGCATATTTCCAGGAATATGGTCCTGCAATGGTTCCTGCCAAACCAAGATATCCTGTCCTGATTTTTCTGGGAAAATGGTAGGAAGTCAAAAATGAAGTAGATAAAGTATTAAAGAGAAGGTGGTCAAGATTCACTTTCAAACCCCTGCAAGAAGTCTATAACAAAGGCAACTCGACCAGAAAAATGACGCAAGCCTTGCCCTTCCAAGGTCAAAAGAATATCACCTGTGACATGGTTTTCCAAAACAACTTCCTTTTGAGCTACGTCCCGATAGGAAGTCATAATAGCTTGCCCCAAAATATCATAGGTGGTTTTTGCAAAGCAAGCTCCAAAACGATTGTAGTGATCTACTTGAAAGATCCGACCTGCTGGTGTTTTCCATTCGACTTTTTTTACCAAACGAGCCTGTAAACCATCTGCATAATGAATGACCGCCCGTTCTTGAGAAAGATCATTAATGATTGCAGACTGATTATCCCCAGCAATCTCCCAAAAAGTCTGGGTACAGGAACTTGGTTAAAATACAAGGGTTTACCACTGTCATAACCCAAATAATAGGTGAAGGGGGAGACAACTCCATCTGGTAAAAATCCATCTGGTTCAATAACCACAGCCAAATCAGATAGTCCTGCTGCAGTCAGACTATAGTGCAAATCTTGACTTTCTTGATTATATAGATCAAACAACTGAATCATCCACTACCTCCTTGATTGTTTTTTTCCCATGTGTTCAGAATCTCTTGAGTCAAGAACTTCTCAGCTATCTGGTAGGACTTTTTCTCATGCCTTTCCAAAACGATTTTCCGAAATACAGTTGGCAGATTTTTTTCTGCATAAGCTTTTCTTGATTTCATCTTCGACATGGTCAGATGAGCTTGGAATCAAGTAACCATTTTCGCCATCTTCGATAAATGTTTGATTTCCATACGGAACATCAAAACCAATCAATGGCAAACCTGATCCAATCGCTTCCATGAGTGTCAAACCAAAAGCCTTCACTTGTAGAAGCAGTTAGATAAACTTCATATTGAGAGTAAATATGAGATAGGTCTGCATGTCCCTTAAGTTTAATGTAATCCTCTGCCTGATTTGTTGTAATGATTTGTCGCATAAAGATTCTTCACTCACCACTACCGTAGATATCGAAGGTTAATTCTGGCAATTCCTTATGAGCCTCAATCACAGCCTTCACGAGCCAATCAATGTGTTTTTCCTTAGCCAAACGCGAAGCTGTAATGAGAGAAAATGGTTTACGACTCTTGTGGTTTTGTTAATTGATCAACACTTCCAACTGGAATGGTTACGATCTTAGGTGATGTGAGGTATAGCGAGCAAACTGTTGCTCTAAGACTTCCTTTTTGACGATCCGTTGAAACGATAAAGAAATCGACCTTATCTGCATTGGTAAACTGATAGTCATAATAGTTATTCCAAAGGATATAATCCTCATTTGTCGCATTTTTCACTGTAATGCTCTGCATGAACAACTACCGCTAGATGTGCTGCTTGCGCTTCCTCAAAAACAACCTGCCCAATGCCAGTCTCACGATCTAAAATCACTAGATCTGATTTGCTTAACTGAAGAGTCTGCATGAAGTAACGAATTAGGGCAGGCTTCCCGTATAAAATGCGATCCTTAAAACGGTAAACTTCCTCGATCCCTTGATTCATGAACATTTCATAAGCCGGAGTTCCATCTTCATTGTAGAAGGTTCTTTGGTAGAGTGTCGCTACATTGTCTTTAGGAGCAAAATATTCTGTGCAATAGCGTGTGTAAGAGAAGTAATCTTTGCGAACCAGATTACCGGCAAACACATACTCCACATGTTGGACAAAATCTTTTCTCTCATCTACCAAATAACAAGTGATAAACTTGTCTTCATCAGAAAAGAAGATTCGTTCAACTTTCCCATTTCTTTCACGATGGCTTTCTACGCCTTCAAAATAAGCCAAAACATCATCTACAGTCACACTGGTCGGTGCAATTTGATATCCGTAAAATAATTATATAGCCAAATAACTTCCTCATCATTAAAATCCAATATTTAGCTGTCAAATGCTGGATATTATCAGCTAAAATCATATCTGTAAAGATAAACTTAGACGGCAGATTCAGACTGCGAAAAAAATACCCGCACGATAAGCTTGAGCGTATTCAACACCGCTACTAGCCCAACCAATTCCTAAATTTATATTATAAATTGTCATATGTGTCTCCTTTTTATGGAAAATGGGTTACGATTTCACCTTTAGAAGTGACCTCTACGAGCCCCATTAGTAGATTACGAACCATATCCAGATGAATTTGTTCTTCATGGTTTCGAATCCTGAATAGGCTTCTTGATAGTACTCAACAATAGGGTTTTTTTCTGAGTTGAAGATTGGCCACCGACCGCCATCATCAATTGTTGCAAGATAGTCAACCTGTTCTACCCAGTTGTCATCAATGGCTTTTGAGTAGAGAAAAGCGTAAGAATTGTTCATACAGACCATATTGTTTCAGCAATGCTTTCTTTTCAGAAAGCTCCTTATCAATAATTTGCTTCAAAAAGTGCGAACTGCATTTTTATCAGATATATCCAGATACTCTGGAATTTCTTTGATATGAAAACTAATATTGGTCACAATAAAGTGGAATAACAACTCTCGACTTCTCATAGTTTACAGAAGACACTTTGATTTGTGTAACTATCAATAATATCTTCGACCACACCCTCTAAGTCACGAGAACCATCTATTAAACGATCTCGTTCCTTATATACCATCTCTCTTTGAATATTCATACTTTCAGCATACTCTAAAGTTTGTCGACGTGCAGACCGTCCTGCACTATCGCTGGCACGCTGAGCTCTCTCTACTAGCTTGCGGTACTTACGTCCTCTTAAAACCACTGGATTTGTCATGTCTTGACGTGGTAATCTTTATATCGTTTATGCACCCAATTAGGACCAAATTTTTTAATAACATCATCCTCCAAGGATACGAAAAACTTGCTCATACCTGGATCACCTTGGCGTCCTGAACGTCCTCGGATTTGGAGGTCTATCCGTTGACTCTCCATCCGCTCTGTACCTATAATGATCAAGCCTCCTAACTCTGCAACTCCCTTGCCCAATTTTATATCTGTCCCTCGACCAGCCATAGAGGTAGCTACCGTAACAGCTCCAAGCTGACCAGATTCAGAGATAATTTGGGCTTCACGAGCAACATTATTTGCGTTTAAAACATTATGAGCAATCCTTCACGGAGTAGAAGAGATGAATAGAGATGAGACATCTCTACAGAGCCTACAAAAACCAGAACAGGATTTCCCTTTTTATGATACTCTTTAATGTATTCTAAAGAAGCATACACCTTTTCTGGCAAAGTAACATAGAGATTATCTGGATAGTCAATTCGTTGTTTAGGACGATTTGTTGGGATTCGGACAACTTTCATATTATAGGTTTCAAGAAATTCTTTCTCTGCCACTTTACCTGTCCCTGTCATCCCCGATACTTTTTGAAACATTTTAAATAAACTCTGATAGGTAATCGAAGCCATAGCTCGACTCTCTGGGGAAAGCTTTACATGTTCCTTAGCTTCAATCGCTTGATGAAGTCCCCCCTGTAATTTCGTCATCTCTAATAGACGACCTGTCCCCTTATCAACAAGTACCATTTCCTTTCCACGAATGACATAATCTTTATCCCTAGTATAGAGTTTATGAGCCCTTAGAGCATAAACTAAATGTCTTGCAAAGTTCGCATGCTTTTCTTTATACAAGTGATCGATTCCTAAAAAGTTTTCAGCCGCCTTTTGCTCCCTTTGTAGTTAGCCAAACCTCATCTTTTTCTTCCTTGAAGATGTAGTCTTCCCCTTCAACTAATGTTGTAAAAAGAGTATCCACTAGCTCGTAATGATTTGACTGAACACGGGGAGAACCTGAAATAATCAGTGAGTCTGAGCACTGTTCTAACAGAATATCATCGATTTCATCAATGATTACATAATCAAAAGGTCGTAAAAAAATTTTCCTGACTCATTAGATGCCAAATTATCACCCAAATAGTCAAAAACCCAAGACACTATTAGTGGTGTAAATAATATCCGAACTATATATCCTTTTTTTCTCTTCAGGTTTCAACTTTTGTTTAGGATTGCTAGTAAAAGGTACACCTACCGTTAGACCTAAAAACCGATAAACCTGCCCCATCTCTTCAGCATCACGTTTAGCCAGATATTCATTGGTTGTTACGAGCATGGTCCCTTTTCCTGTTAAGGCATTTAGATAGACTGGTAATGTAGCTGTTAGAGTTTTCCTTCCAGTATTCATCTCAGCGACATTTCCTTGGTGGATAATAATACCACCCAAAACCTGGACATCGTAGGGGAACATCCCCAATACTCGTCTATCCGCTTCACGTACTACCGCAAATGCTTCCACTAAAAGATCATCTACTGTTTCTCCCTTGGTTAACCTCTCACGAAATTCCAGTGTTTTTGCTACAATTTTGGTCAGACAAAGATTGCATTTTTCCCTTTAAAGCATTGATTTTCTTTAAAATCTTTTTGCTTTTCTAAGATGGAACTGTTGATAGAATTCTTTAACCACAATGAATCTCCTTAATAGATAAAGAATAAAAATCCATAGATTCAAAGCCAGCACTTAATAAGGAAATTTGATAATAATAGGTATCCTCAGGATAAGAAAAATTAAATTCAGTTGTTTTTCTATTTTTCTCTTCAACAATATCCCATATCTATTAAAAAGTTACCTTGATGTACACCCCTGTCTACGGGCCTACAGTCCATAGAAATACTGAATTGATAATCTTGATTCCTTTTAAGCAGGGGAAGGCTTGCTTTGAACCCTAGAAGCTTGAAAGTTTACATTTGAAGACCAACTTCTTAAAACAACGCCTGATGTAACCAATGGATTTAAGATACTGACATGCTGATCTGAATGACAAGTGACGGTTGTACCATACATGTAGGTGCCACTGACCTCTCCCCATTTTATATCGTCTCTTCTATTGATAATCATTGATTAGTCCTTCCAAAAATCTCCTTCTAAAATCATATTATAAAAATGTAGGAACCAGCTACATTGGTATTAGTATCGTCATTATGCCTACCGGATGTTCCTTTTGATAGTACTTTTTAGCCCCTGTGTTACAAAGATAAGTTACCAATTGTTCATATGCTTTTGTATCCATCTCTTCGTCTTTCATATAAGACAAAACCAAAGGTAGTTTTTGAAAAATCTGCACTTTTTAAAAGCATCCCAAAAACGTTGATCCAACTCTAGCATATCTTTATCACTTCTTCCACCTGTATGATGTATCAAAACGTCGAATCCTAAATTAGATACCCCAGAGCATCCAAACGACCTCTACGAGCTATCGTTCCAACATTCGCTAGTGGTTTTCCGACTACAACAGCGTGTGGTTCAAAAGTTGCTGCATAATAAAGGGATGGAAAAGTTCCCATAGAAAGACCTGACAAAATCAAATCTTTATGATCAAAACCTAGATACTCTAAATAATGACGAATCGTATCTACTAACTTTCCTTCGAGTTCTTCACTACCCAGATAAAAGGCTCCTCCTTCTAACCGTGGATCTGAAAACAAGAGAAAAGGACATCCCAATGACTTCATCATAGTAACCTCAAAACCTTCCGCAGGACGATATCCCGAAAAGTAGACTGCCAATGGAGGCTTGAAATCTCCAGGATGAAAGAAATAATTAATCTCATCACGTATACTATCGTGTAAAATATTACCACCAAGAACAAATTTACCAAATTGTTTTTCGGCTCCAACGTTGATGAAGATTGCCCAATTTAATGGTACCTTTCTCCTCGTGCTTCAACTGATACAGTCAAGTAAACGTCTGCATCTTCACATTCAACAACAATTGCTTCTGAAAGATCTTTTTCTTGATAGATTGTCTCACTAAAAAATCATCGATAGAGCCAGAAAAAGATTTTTCGAATTACAAACTGAAATTCACAATTTCATATTTTTCATACTCTAGCCAGAGTTCTATGGGGAGATTTTTAAATACAATAAAATTATTTGACCAAGAAGCAACTTGACTAAAGTCATCTCCAAAGTTACCCTCTAAAGTTAGATAGTCTAGACCTTGGTAAGAAATGGAGCCGTGAAAACTTGGATGAACTTGAATACTAGATGGAAACACTTTATCTCCATATCCGCCACCAAACAAGGATGTTGACAAATCATCTAGAAGTTGTTGGGGATCTGAAAAATCTACACCTTGTGCACAAGACCTTTTTCAACAAAATCAATAGATCGCTGCATCATTCGTTTTAAAAATCATGACTATACATAAGAGTATAGGGATTTATTTGATGGATAAAAGGGAGTAAGTCTCTTATATATTGCCCCTCTTCTATGAGAATAGCATCGAAACTCTTAATAGCTTCCATATCCATTATTTTACGAAGAGCAGTAGAGGAATTTGGACAAAGATAGTACCAATCCATATTACTAGGTATGTCATAGTAACGCTTCCAGTTATCAATTCCTATCTGTAATATTTTATGATTCTTTGACATGTCTAACCTCCTCAATCCAATCTTGCAATTTCTCTAAGAAGCGTTGTCCAGTATGCTCCTTGATTTTATCAATAGAGTAGATTAAGGACTGATTCCACTCTTTCAGCCTATCTATATAATAATGAGCTCCTTGTGAAAATTCTGTGATATCAGAAATCACATAACCATTTTTTAAATGTTCCACATAGGCAGTTTCAACTTTATTTATCTGAGGGATACCTGCACTGATTCCCGCTATTTGAGTATAGAGGTGGGGATGTTTATTGAGATCTACAATCAACCGAACAAATTCTAGTGTTTTCATCAACTCTAATTCATCATTCATATTCACAAATTGAAAACGTGATTCTTGATTTTGATTTTCTTCTAATGGATTTTCTGCACCACCGTAGTCAACTTCTTTACTCAAGCGCTTCGATAGAAATTTTTTCTTGAATAATTTCATCTACTACTGTTTGAACTTCTTCCATTTGTTCCTGACTAGCAGAAAAAGGCTCCAAAAACGACCTCTGTATTTTGATTTTTAGATACAAATGATAAAACTTGAAATAATGCTTCTTTATCAATACTTTCAGAAAAAAATCTAATTGGAAATAGATGATTGATTCCTTCCTTGTTTGACTCGCCCCAATCTCAAGCGGGTATCGAAAGGAGAGATGGTGAAACTTACTTAATTTCTCAGGATATAATTCCTGTAACAGTTGCATCCTATCCTCTCTATCCACTATGATTAAGTGAGCTTGTTCAAAAGATGAAGCTAGTTCTCTAAAACTTTCTTGAGAATTACGGCCAACAAAAAGACTCAAAATTTTGATGTTTTCACTTGGTAGATGATCAAAAACAAATTGATTGTGATGAAAGATGTGAAGGTATAAGGAAAGTATCATCTATCTGTAGATGCTTTTGCAAAAATTTATCCAAAAATTCAGCTATCAGAAACCCCATATCAGGATATTCAAGTTGATTAAATCGATAACTAAAAATTGGGTTTATTTCAATTCGCCCAGCATCTTGTATATACTCTCTAAATTGCCAAACACCATTTGGATTAAGATAGTCTTGATAACTTGGGACTCCACCTTCGAAATAAATAACACTTGATACTAGGCCTCTATCATCCATTATATAATGCTGATCTAGCTGACCATCAGTTTGAAAATACTGAATATCGCTAATAAAACCCTCAATACCATGCTCTATCTTCGCATATTTTCTACCTGATTTTTGAACCACTATTGCAAAAGGACCATAAAGAAATTGACAATCTCTATCCCATTCGATATCTCTGATATTTAATACTTGAGTATGTACATCTTGAAGATCTTGCATATCATCAAAAACAGAGTAAGTCTCTGTTTCTAATACACCATGTCTATGTAAATAGTAGCGCAGATGAGGTTGATAAGATAATACTAGTATCTGTGACTCAATTTCTTGACCTTGGAAAAAGTCTAATCTGATTGAAGGTATCATCAAACTCAAAACGAAACTGAGAAAAATACCAGGGAGTTAAATCAGCGTGCCAGGGTCGATTACTTCCATACCAAGCTGGAATAAAATAATACATCACAACCTCCTAAATCAATGGCTTATAGGTTTCGTTTAATCTTAAAGCCGAAACTTCGTCTCGAACCGTAAAGATCATTCCACCAAACATCATAAATAAACCTGGGATCATTGCAATTTTTAATAGTTTTTCATCAAATAATACAAAAAGCATTGGACCACCAGCCATAAAGACGTTTAAAACACCACCTATCATTGCAAAAACGAAAAACTAATTGATTGATAAAGCGACTAGTCTCTTCTCTCGGATAGATTCCATAAATATATTCTCCTGATTTTTTCATCCGATCAGAAATTTGCTCCCCACTCATATTAACAAAAGCAAAGGCGATGCTAAAAAGAAACAGAATAACAATATACATATAAATCCATAGTGGTTTCCCAATTGCAAATTGAGCTGAAAGTTCTGCAAAAATAGTATGGTTTGGCAAAAACAGTTTGCAAATAATAACAGCAAATAGGTTGGTAAACTCAGAAAGGTCATTACATACATATAAGGCATTCCACCAGCTGGGTTCAGCATAACTTCAAAATAAGAATACCGTTTAAAACGATTATGAAGACCAATTTTATTGACCGCTATACGATAACGTGCCCTATAGAGAATGGCTACAAGATAAGTAAAGATAAGTCCCATTAGAACAAGTGCTACCACAATAAACCATGATATATGAATGGTTCTAAAGGCATCAATTAAATCTTGAGGTATGTTTAAGACCATACTAGTAATCAAGATAAGCATAGAGCCACCTATACCAACAGTTGCATTGATATCTGACAGCCATACTAAGAAGAAGGTTCCAGCTACTAAAAGACAAGTATTCATCAGTATAATCAAAAGACTTGGTAACTGGGATTGAATTGGTAGATTTAAGGAAATAGCTAGAGCTTGTATCAAGGCGATAAATAAGGTTAAATACATCTGTCGTCTATTCTGAACTTCTATGGCTCCATTGTTTAAACCCAATTTTTTTGAAAAAGAAAACATTTGCCACAGGATCATGCTGGACATCCACGGAGACAAACCAACTGAAAAGAGGGACAAACTACGAAGATTTCCTCCTACCATCGCTGTTGAAAAAGCAAGATAGGCAGCTGAACCACCTAAAAAGTCTCGATTATTTACATCAACAAAGGAAGGGTCAATCTACTCCCAAGTATATATAAAAAATAAACAATACTGTGGCAAGCCCTTTTTTACTACAATAGATGAAAAAAGTTTTTTTCAAAAATTATTCCTCCCAGTCATTAACATTAAACGATTAATTTCTCAGATGTCCTACTATTTTAAATGAAAAATTAAGATTATAAAAAGTAATTTTTATAGTATCTTTTTTTACTTTTTCTATGTACTTATAACCCTACTATTATAACAAAAAGCAGAAAAATCTGCTTCAACTTCCTGTAGAAAAGTATCTAAATACCTCTTAATCTTTTATATTATAGGTATAACCAGAGAATTTGTTCCTAAAAACTCATTTAAAAATCAAAAAGAGCAGAAACTTTATCTTGTATAGTTGTTTTTTTAAGAACTCTATCATTACCTCCCTAGAATACAATAAACCTCCTGCTAAACATGATCTACTTTTCAAAATTAATAATTCCTGCAACCAGATTTATTCTTAACCCAAACCTTTTTCTTCGATTTCTATAGGTAGTTGAAAAACTTAAAGACTTTTTACTTGGGCAAAGATGTTTTCAAACTTCATGCAACGTGATAATATGAACGATTATATACCCCATCATTCTCTGTTAAAGACGAAAGTTTACTTGATTTGATGGGTGTTTTGACCTGAGTATATATCTTCATTAACCCTTGATAACCACTATCGACTTGAATTTCCTTTGCTTTTTACAAGTCTCGACGACTCTCTAAATAATTTCAGATCTTGCAATAATATAACTGATTATCTAAAAAAGAATTTTACGTGATTATATACAATAGCTTAAGTCTTACTGGCATGATATTTCCTTTTTCCAGAATAACTTACTTGTTGCTGTTATGAATCCTTGAATTTTGACTTCTATTGCTTTAACAATTACAGTATCCGTTTCGTTTATGTTTCCAATACTAAATCCATGCTAGACCAAAACCTCTTCAACCCAACAACTACGACGGAGAAGATTGCTTTCGTCTATACCAAAATCAACCGACATCTGTTCATAAATGCGATATTCTCGGATATCGTCTTTGATTTTCGCCCCCCTTAGCATATTTCGTTTAGTAGGCTTATCTCAGCATTTTTATAATTTCCTCAAAAGTGCTTAGTTTAATTCATACTAGAAGTTGAAAACAGCTATCGGCGAGGGCCCGACTAGAGTCATAATTCATATCTCTATTTTATCACTTCTGTTTCTGCAGAAAGTATAGTAATACTTATAAAAGCTGTTGAATTTCAAAGCATATACTTAAAACTACGATATTTCTTAAGCATGCTGTCAACAGAAAGGTGCACTTTGATTTTTAAATAAGTATAAGCATAGTTCTTACTCTTTTTTTCCTGTTCTGATTCCAAGAAAATGTTCAGCCTAAAGCAGATATCTCTATATTCTTCTGTATCTATCATTTGGTATTCTTCCAAAAGCCTTTTTATAATCCTTTTAAAAGATTTACAAACCGAATACGCATAACTGAAACATCTAATCCAGCTAAAACAAGATCTGATATTTTCTTGGAGAATACTTCAACTAAATCTTTAGCCCATGAAATATCAAATTTAGTTTGCATTATACTACCTGAACGTGTTCTATATATATAGAGATTATCATTTACAAAAATTGTTCGTTTACTCCTAAATATAGCCTGATGTGAAGCCTCATCATCAAATCGTCGACCATGAGTAAAAAGAAATCTCATCGAACAATTCTTTTTACATAATTTACATACAGTTATTATAAAAAGCTGAACTATTCCATTTCCAAGCACCTGCCTGTCTATCGATTAACTCTTGAGATGTTAATTCTTCACAACATAGTCCTTATCCCATACATAAAAATAGTAATCATTTTCATCGTAGATGCAATAATTGCCTATGACAATATCCGCTTGATGAGTTTTTGCTTGATCATACAGTACTTGAATCATACGCTCTTCTATCATATCATCTGAATCAACAATGACAATATACTCACCTCTAGCTTGCTTGATTCCAAAGTTTTTAGCTATAGCTACTCCTTCATTCTGCTTTGCAGAAATACACGAATAGTGAGAATCATTTCTAGCAAATTGATCACAAATATTTCCAGATAAGTCTTTTCGAACCATCATCTACCAGAATAACTTCTATATTTGAATAAGTTTGTTTAAGAATACTTTCTAGACATTCCGCTAGATATTGTTCTGTATTATATACAGGAACTATAACACTAATTAATTCTGTCAATCTCTCATATCTCCATTTTCTAATTATATATAAACATTTTGTACATCTAAATACTTTCATCAATTAAAGAAAGTAACTCAGTATATCTTCTAAAAATCTCTGTATTTTTTTAAAACCATTTTCTTTAGCTTGTGTATACCTTAATCTCAAACATCCCATGACATTATTCTTTTCATCGGAATATTTCCATCCCTTTATGGTATAAATTGTTAATCTTTCTACCAAGCATTCTAAAACATCTGTTAAAAAGTTTCTCATTAACACCATTTCCGATGCTTTCTATTCCTTCTTAAACAAAATTTCCCAACTAGTTATATATACATAACTGTTTAATTCCAACGATGGAAGTTCCAATACCAGTTCTTCTCCAGTACACGTTTTCTCATAGTAATCGTCCCAAATATGAACATAATAATTTCTATCACTCTCATTATAAATGGTGTGATGTGAGACAACAGTATCTGCATCATTTCGAATAGCTGCTTGATATAAATCTTCCACATCAGTTAAACTCAACCAATCATCCGAATTAACAAAGGTTAGATACTTCCCATTTGATCTTTGAATACCATAATTTTCGTGCATCAGTCCTCTATTTTCTTTTTCAAAATATCGGAAACGGCTATCGTATTCTGCATACGCTTGACATATGGCTGCTGAACTATCTGTCGAGCCATCATTCACCATCAAACAAAACCTCAAAATCCTTAAAGGTTTACGACAGTACACTATCCAAACATGATTTCAGATAATCCTATGCATTCTAGATTGTGCAATGATCGATATTGTTTCTAGCATTCTACTTCCTTTTGCTTCCTTAACTCTTATTAGTGGATATAAATTGTAAATTTTCTTTAATTTGACGATAGGTTTCTGTGTCAAACAGATTCCATGCTATCCTCATATTACACTCCATTTAAGGAGAGCAATTCTTGGAAATGTTGCAGATAGCAAGAAACATCATATCCTTTCAAAGATAGTAAGACAATTCTTTCTAAACTCAATTTAATTGAATCCTCAATGCTACTAACTGTCACACATTTCGAAGTACTACCTTCACGTTGTCTATAACAATAACTATCCTTATGAAAAATAAAACAATTTTCTCTGCAAGATCATAAATTTTATAAACTAAAAGCCGCATCCTCTGATGTCATTCCTTTTGGAAAAACGTAACCATTCAAATAAAGATTTTTATACAATTTCCCCACACCGTGGACAAGAAAAAGTCCCCTCTTGAATCTCAAAAATAATGTTCTAGTAAATATTTACTATCATAGTCCTTTTCCCAAGGTTCAAAAACATGTTTATAAAATGTCGCATTACTTTTCTTGAAAAATAAAATAATTAGTTATGGAAATATCTGCATTATAGTGACGAAGTTTACTATATAGTTCTTCGATATAAGTCTCAGTCACCCAATCATCCGAATCAACAAAGGTAAGATATTCTCCTCGGGCTTGTTCAATTCCATAATTTCGAGCTTCAGACTGCCCTCCATTTTCTTTTTCAAAATAACGAAAACGTGCATCTTTTTCAACATACTCTTGACAAATCTGTCCGGAACCATCAGTAGAACCGTCATTCACTAGGATAAGTTCCCAATTGCGGTATGTCTGTCCTAAAATGCTATCCAAGCATTGTTTGAGATACTCTTCGACATTGTAAACCGGCACAATAATACTGATTAATTGATTTTCCATATTTCACTCTCTTTTATCTTTCAAAAACAGGTAATTCCCATTCTCAGCGTGCTCCAACTTTTCGCGCACTCTTGCTTCCTCTTGGACAAATTCGGTCCCTTCTAACATGGATAAATTTCTCCTTAGAGCAAATTTATACTGATTAAAGGCTAATTCCATCGGATATTCTAGCTCTGGCATCGCCATCAAGGTTTCAATACGCTCCTCGATCGCATCTATAAAATCTAAATGAGATAAGTTGTAGTTCTGAGTCAGTCCTTTAAAGTTGATTCTGTAGGCATAAACATCTGAATCATATCGAGTCATCTTTTCACTTGCTAGATAGAGTTTCCACATAATGAACTGGTCTTCTGCATATTTTCCCTTAGGAAAGCGAATTTCATCAAATAAATGCTTTTTGAATAGTTTCCCCCAAACTGCAGAATAGCGAAGTAGGGTATAATCCTCCATGCTATCCATGCCTTGTATAGCATCTCTAGCACTGAGCGGAGATAGTAGTTCGTCTTCTTTTGGTTTTGGATAAAAATAAAACATACCTTCTTCAAAACGACAAAACGATCCTACGACAATATCTGCTTCAGTTAGTTGACTTGCATAATACAGATTTTCAATACTCTTCTCAAACATAAAGTCATCTGGATCGCAGAAAAAGATATAATCACCTGTCGCAATATCTAATCCTGCATTTCGAGCATCCGACTGTCCACCATTTTCCTTATCAAGATAGATAAAACGAGAATCATCTTCTGTTAATTTCTTTGCAATAGTGATACTATCATCAAGACTACCATCGTTGACAATGATAACCTCTATATTCGTATAGGTCTGTATCAAAATATTATTAATACATGTTCAATGTATTCCTCTACATTATATACAGGAATAATAATCGATATCAATGGAAAAATCCATATATTTATACCTCTCTACTTAGACAAATCTGCAACAATCTGACTATTATAGTCTTCATCCTCTATAAATTCAATCCCTTGGTCGAAATTAAATTCTGCTGTATGCTTGTGTTTTAGTTGTACCTTTGTCTCTGCTCCCATTTTCATCCATTCATACTCTGAGTCAATATGTCCAAGATCTAAAGCACGATACCCTAATCTAGACAATCGATATGCCAATATTTTAGCTGTTGGACCCAACATCAGTAAAATCAACCGTCCTGTTGCGTGATCCATAATAGCTTGTTGAATAGCATCCACTTTAGAAAAAGCATGATGAGAAGGGCAAATAATGCGTTTGATAGAGCGAACATTGTCAAATAAGTCATTACCGACTCCTGACCGTGTAGTCGCTCCCTCTACAATGAGTATATCTTTATCAGCAAATAAGGCTTTGATTTTTTCAAATTGGGTAGTCGCACAACTCTTATCTTTGTTATCAATATAAAATCGTGAAAGCCAGGTTGAACCATATTCCTTGGCTTGACAAGTCTCTTTGAAAAATCTACCATGATAATCCAATTCTTGTTTCCAAAAATTTTCTGATTCTTTATTTTGAGGAAAATTCCCCTTAAATACTTCAAAAATCTCTGGTAGACAGAGCAGTACATTATCTTGATTATCCGCACCTAACAAGATTGCTCTCATTTCTTGAGCTAAGTCTTCTTGATACTCCTGATAAGCGATACTATACCCAGCCATCAAATTAAACTCTCCATCACCGAACCGAATCAAGGACTTGTCTGTTGCTAGAAGTTCATCTAGGGTCTCATCGATAGACATGACTGAAATATCAAAAAATTTCTTCCTGTTTAAAGGACTGACTAAATCTCTGATCCAATTTCAGAAAATAAGCGAATCGCATCCTCCAGCTTTTTCAATTTCTTTTCTTAGAAACAAATACTGGGCAACACTTCCCTTATGAGTCGCATAGAATGAAAATATAGGTTTTTTTAGCTCTTCCATACGTCTTAAAATGGCTTCATCAATGTCCCCATAATTAATATTCAGATAAGCATCTACATCCTCGAATAAGTTTTCCAAAGTAGCAGTGGTGCACTCTGGATGCAGATAAATATTATCAAACTGTCCCAAACCATTTAAATACGGACCTACAGCAGTATAAGCTGCGATATGAAAGCGATGTTCTGGAAATGTCGTTGCTAGACGTTCAATGCTTTCAAAGCTCTCTGTCGTTGTAAAAGTAAAGAAATCAAGACCTTCTTTCTTATCCTTTACAAAGCTAAAATTATCCAGATGATGGGCTAGCAACTGTTGAAAGTCAAGATGATAGAAATCCCACCATTTTTCACGAAATCTATAGGAAACAGAACTATTCCATGGCTTTCTGTTTGTTGTATAGTGAATAACAAGCGGATCATATTCTAGATTAAAATGTTCTTGCCAATGATTATAAAAAGCAATCAAGTCATACCCTACCTGGACATTGTAGCGTTTATCCAATTCTAACCAATTATCCTTAAAGATCTGGTTAAGAATTCTCTGGACATTCTTAGAGGCTTCTGATTCCAACTGTTCATTTTCCAAATTTGCATGGAGTTCTAAGCATTTATTAGAAATGCTTAAATTTCTCCATTTAACAGCATCAATAAGCAGAACACCAGTATTAAAACTGCCATCTATATCCTTTACAGCAGCTACTGGAAATCCTTCTAAATCCGTAGACAACAGCGACTTTAAATGACCATTTACAAGGGTATCACTATCAAGATAGAGAACCTTCTCCCTATCCACTAGATCTGCAATAAAATACTTGGCATAGGGCATTAGACTATTAGAAGATGAAGTTTCTAATTGAGATGAGAGTTTCCCCATATCAAATGGAATACTATAGACATTACCTCTAACATTTTTTTACAATGCGTCTTATTTTTCTAAACCAGTCGGGCATAATGCCTTGGTTAATGATATAAAAATCAACTGATTTATTGTGATACATGATGGATTTCATGGTCACAGCCAATTGTTCTGTATAAGCTTGATCAGCAATCAAAACGATTGCAAGTCTTTCTGATGTCATCTCTCCTCCGAAATTCCATATCCAATACTATTCTTCACTCAAGTCAACGACAATTTGCCTCAAGTATTCTTCATCATTTGCTAACTCTATTTCTGTATCTAGATTAAACTCTGCAGTATGCTTGTTTCTCAATAAGACTTTCTTTTCCGCGCCCATTTGCATCCATTCATACTCAGAATCTATATGTCCAATATCAATAGCTTGAATCCCTTTAGAAGCGAGTTGATAAGCTAATACTTTTGCTGTTGGACCCAACATTAATAAAATCAATCGGCCTTCAGAGTGCTTGAGTATTTCCTCCATAATCTCAGCTTTCTTTGAGTAGGCATTTCTGGACGGGCAAATAATTCTCTTGATGCTCTTAGCACCATCAAATAAATCATTTCCCACTCCTGATCTAGAAGTATAGCCTTCCACTATCAGGATATCTCTTCCCTCCCAGATAGTTTTCAACTTTTCAAACTGTGATTTTGATTTTGATTTATCTAAAAAATCAATATAAGGTCTGGAAATAAAAGTTGAACCATACCAAGGGTTATGGCAATACTCTAGATAAAACTCTTCATAATCCTCTAAGTATTGACGCCAAAAGGCAAGTGCTTCTGGAACAAAGCTAAAACGGTTTTTTATACCTTCTGTAAACCAATCACTAGCTGCGGATTACTTTGCTGCTTGAAAAATAAATTTTAATTCCTCTGCAAGCTGTGGATCATATTGTTGATAGTTGATAGACTGTCCCAACATGATCGCTGCTTCGCCATCACCAAATCGAGCTATGAAGATTGATGCTCCAAAAATATAATCGAGTGTTTCATCTATGGTCTGCACTTCAAAAATCAAATGATTTATTGGGCAATTGTTTTGTTTCAGCATAGCTCCTAATAGCATCTACCATGACATCAACATTTTTTATAGCAAATAAATATTGACCCTTATCTCCATTCTGCGTTTTATAGAAGGCAAAGATTGGAACTTCCTTAGCTATTACACTATCTAACACGCCATCTACTGCTCCACCATAGTTAATGTCCAGATACAAGTCTGTACCTTCTATCAATTTCTCCAACTTTTCCAAATCTGACGCAGGATAAAGATAAACATTCTCTTTTTGGGCTAATTCCATCAAACGTGGTCCCATCATGGTTCTTGCAGCAATACGAAAATCACACTCAGGAAGTGTATCAACCAAATATTGAATATGTTCTAAATCCTGACTATTTGTAACTGTCAATAGCTGTAATCTTTGCTCTTCTGATCTTTTTTGAATACCTAACTCGAAAACAGCCTTTAATAAAAACTGCTTCGCAAAGAATCCTTGGCTGAGTAAGAAAGAAAAATATTGCACCCTACGACACATCTCAATATAGGTCTCTTTCAGATAGATGCTCTACTAGAGCATTTACTTTTCTAAGCTATCTGCTACCAAGCCTAATCCTTGCTCTACGATAAAGGCAGAGTTCGATAAGGTAGAAGGAATAATAACTGGAATACCAGCAGCTAAATAAGTACTTAATTTATAGGATAAATTCATACTATAATAGTCAAGATTTTTGTTCTTCGTTCTGATGGGTACTCCATACTAAACCAAATCCGCCTTTTAGAAAGTTCTAAAAGCATTTCTCATCTGTCTTCCAACCTGCAATATGCACCTGTTCAGATGTAGGAAATTGATCCTCATTTGAAAAAATTGTTAGTGGAACTGTCCCAGACCAAGTTTGTAGTTCTGGAAAACGACTTAAAATTTCCGCAAAATAAATTGACTTTTTAAATGCAGGGGAATACAAATCTAAATCATGGGGTGATCCCACATTTCTTGAAAAAGGACATTATTGACTTTAAGCCCATTTTGAACCAATCTTTTTCGCATAGCTGCTGAAGGTAGAATGATGCTATCCGCCATATTATAGAGACTGATATAATCATCTAAAAGAAAGGCATTTTGTTTAAACATCAAAGGAATGACATCATGAACAAATATAACAATCTTGACTTGCAGAGCTTTTAGCTTCGCTAAAAATTCTCTTTCAAACTCAATTCCATTCCATGTTGGTGTTTGAAAAATGACTACATCTCCCATTGAAACACTTGCTAGAATTCCGTCTAGTCTTCTACTTCTTTCTTCAACTGTTTCAGAAGTAGCATGGTAAAAATAAATTCCTAACTCTTTAAACCCAAGTTGAGTAGCAATTTTTTGAATAGCATTTTGCGCAATAGTTGCTGTACTTTCTCTTGCCATTCCATATAGATTGGTAATATGTAGCTCATTTTTCTCCACTTTCTATCATATCCTTTATTTTCAATATACATTTTAGGGTAATTATGTCCTGAATACTATCTCAACTAATTTTCAACATTGTAGACTGGAACTATGATACTAATTAATTCATTTTTCATATAATTATTCCCTTAAACATAATGTTTCTTAACTGCGCTCTTTTTACAATAGATTCCCATCAGTATAAACTACACTATTTGCTGGGATATCTTTACGCACTAAGCATCCTGCACCTATAATGGTATTATCACCAATCGTCACTCCTTTTAAAATAGTGACATTACTGCCTATCCAGCAGTCTTTCCCAACTTTGATTGGCGTAGTGGTCCACTGCCACTTTTCAATTGTGTCAGCTGTATAGATATGATCATGGTCGTAAAAACGAACTCCCTCTCCCATCATAGTCCCAGAACCTATTTCAATTCTTCCATGCAATTAAAACTGCAAGAATTATTGATAAAGACGCCATCATGTAAAATCAATTTTCCCCAGAAATATGGAAAATTTTCAAAATTTCTGCAAATAACATTTGTACCTATAATAAAGCTAGCTTTTATCATCAACTTGGAAAACATTCCATTTACCATCTTGAATCATTTTTCTTGATGATTGATTCTCACTTGTTAGAAGTCATGCTCTCACGAATTTTTGAACCAATTCATTCGGTCTGCTTGATAGAAAGATTTCTTGTCCTTGATTTCCATGCACAGTATTTTCAAATGCAAAGATAGGTTTTCCTGCTTCTACAAACTTAGCAACAATAGAATTCACTTCTTGAAAATGATTGATATCTAGTAGAAAGTCACACAAGTTGACTAAAAAATCTAATTGTAAATCGTTTGAAATCGTAATGAGACGAACATTGTGACTAGACTCAAGTGCTCGGATCTTCTCAGAAAATTGAACCGTCGCTGCGATGTGGAAACATACATTAGGTAAGTTCTCTAGAAGATATTCTAACTGTTCAATCTGATCACTAACAGTCAAAATTAGAGCATCTCCTACTATTTGATTTTTATTCATTCACTCAGTTCTCTCAATTTCTTAATCATTTCCTGGACTTGATCAACTGGATATGTGTCCTGATCCACTTCATAAGATTTGGTATTTTCAAAAGCTAGAATAGGCTTCTCTAATCCTGTAAACTGGTCCAGTATTACTTCTATCTTTTCACCATGATTAATATCTAATAACACATTACTAGTCTCCACTAGTTCCCTATCTAATTCCTCTAATGAAACAATTCCAGAATAGACAGTGACATTGGGATAAACCACAAGTCGAGAAAGATTTTCACTAACAACGACTCGAGCCGCAATCTTAAATTGAATATCTGGTAAGGACTGAACCAAAGTCTCAATTGCTTCAATCTGATCTGATGCGGTGTAAATCAAACAAGTAAAGGGATCTTTGATCGGATAGATATGGTGTTTTTGCAAGGCATGTAGATGATGATTTTGTCCCAGCTCTGTCCATTCAAGATTATGATAGTACCACCAAACATCACGATAGGTTTGTCCAGCGTGTACCTGCCAAGGTTTTCTTTCTGATAGATAATGGATAATTCCAGGATATTCCTGCCCTTCTGGGAAACTATAGTCTGCAAATCGTTCATGAATAACAATGTGGTTATTATCAAAGTCCAACTCTAACCACTGGTTTTCAAAAAGCATATTCAAAATACTTTGATCAGCTTGATCTACCTTGTCATGCCATTCATTCGTTAAATCAATCAATCGTTGGGTCATTTGTTCTTGTTTCCATACACGATTGTTGATAAAGCAAAACACCTGCATTAAATATTTCTCGACCATAGTATACTTTTCCACCATAATCTCGAATTGCAGCCAATGGATAATCTTGCAAGTCTGTTTCAAATAAGTCATCTAAATTTTTCGTTACGACCAAATCACAATCCAAATAAAGAGCCTTATCTTCTTTTACAAAGTCAGCTACAAAGTAACGCAGAAAGACTGTATAACTGATATCTGTTTTATAACGTGAAATTTGCTCGGATGTTACTCGACAATTGATGATTTCTGAATCAAATTTTTTTCCAATCGCTTATTTAATTGTTTAAACCATTCGTTAGGAAATCACTATTGATGAGATAAAAGCGAATTGATCTATTATGGTAACAAATGGATTTCACCGTTGTCATCACTTGATCGGCATACGAAAAATTCGCAGCCAATACTATGGCTTTTTTATCTTTTTTCTTTCTGTTAGTCAATTCTTCTAGGAGAAATTTTTGCTTCAAATTCTTTATAAGTATTGGTGTCTGATAGACCACTAGCTTGACCATTAGCAAGGCTAACCTCCAACATTTGACGGTAGACTGATAAGTGTTTTTCAAGAGGATAACCTAAATTAGCTAGTAACGTAATCCGTTCTGACATTGCATCCACTAAGGCATGCATCCACTTTTCTGTCCAAATTCTAGAACTACTTCCTCTCTTTGACGATAAGCATATAAGCCTTTATTAAGATATACTGTTTTTTTAGCTAGTAGATAAATTTTTTGATTTAAATATCCGTCTTCACCCAGTTTGCCTTTTGTCAAAACGTAAATGATTAAATAAATCAGCCCGATAAAAGTGTTCCCCAAACAGAGATAAGTGCAAAACTTTTCATTTCTGACGACTCATATAAGTTTTCAAAGATAGAAACATTGTCATATACTTTTCATAGTAAGAATCTCCAAATATATGAAAGTAGTACATTCCCTCAGACTCATTATAGAGTAATAATTTGCAACCGCAATATCTGCCCGATATTCCATCAATTTCTTATACAAAACTTCTACATAGTCTTGTTCTACCCAATCATCCGAATCAACAAAAGGTTACATAGGATCCTGTCATTCGATCTAATCCCAAATTTCTCGCTGCTGATTGACCACTATTTTCTGTTTCTATATAGATGATACGATTATCTTTTTGTACATACTCTTGACAAATATTACCCGAGTGTCTGTAGATCCGTCATTGACGACAATAATTTCAAGATTCTTATATGTTTGCGCCAGCAAACTATCTAGACATTGCTGTAGATAATTTTCAACATTATAAACTGGAACAATTACCGTGATTTTTCGCCCATAAATCAATTCTCCTTCCCTATATTATATCATGTTTCACAATACATTTCATTGCAACTCCTCTCCAAGATCTAAAAAACCTGAAAGTTTTAAACTTCCAGGTTTTTTTATTTTAGTTCAGAAACCATCAGCTATTTCAATAGCTTTTAGTTTTATTCTTCATCTTCATCTTTTGCGACGTTTCGCTACTAAACCTGAGACCTGTTAGCTCTACCATAGCTCCTAGAAGAGCTGAGGAAACTGAGGCTGACGTTCCAGTATTAGGCAACTGTTTACGTGTTTGTGTCTTACTTGTAGTAGCTTGAGAAGCATGATGAGTTGAAGTAGAGTGAGCCATTGATGCACTTGCTGAAGCCGAAGTACTTGTTGACGCTGAGGCTGAAGCTACGCACTGGTTGATGCTGAAGCTGAAGCTACTGCACTTGTCGATGCTGAAGCACTTGCTACTGCACTTGTTGACGCTGATGCTGAAGCTACCGCACTTGTTGAGGCTGAAGCTGAAGCTACTGCGCTGGTTGATGCTGAGGCACTTGCTACCGCACTGGTTGACGCTGATGCACTTGCTACTGCACTTGTTGACGCTGAGGCTGAAGCTACCGCACTTGTTGATGCTGAGGCACTTGCTACTGCACTTGTTGACGCTGAAGCTGAAGCTACCGCACTTGTTGATGCTGAAGCACTTGCTACTGCGCTAGTTGATGCTGATGCACTTGCTACCGCACTGGTTGAGGCTGAAGCTGAAGCTACCGCGCTTGTTGATGCTGAAGCTGAAGCGACCGCGCTAGTCGATGCTGAAGCTGAAGCGACCGCACTGGTTGACGCTGAAGCTGAAGCGACCGCGCTAGTTGATGCTGAAGCTGAAGCTACTGCACTTGTCGATGCTGATGCACTTGCTACTGCACTTGTTGATGCTGAAGCTGAAGCGACCGCACTTGTTGATGCTGAAGCTGAAGCTACTGCACTTGTTGATGCTGAAGCTGAAGCTACTGCACTTGTTGATGCTGAGGCTGAGGCTACCGCACTTGTTGATGCTGAAGCTGAGGCTACCGCACTTGTTGATGCTGAAGCTGAAGCTACTGCGCTGGTTGATGCTGATGCACTGCCACTGCACTTGCTGATGCTGATGCACTTGCTACTGCGACTGGTTGACGCTGAAGCTGAAGCGACCGCGCTGGTTGATGCTGAAGCTGAAGCTACCGCGCTGGTTGATGCTGAAGCTGAGGCTACCGCGCTAGTCGATGCTGATGCTGAAGCGACCGCACTTGTTGATGCTGAAGCTGAGGCTACTGCACTTGTTGACGCTGAGGCACTTGCTACCGCACTTGTTGATGCTGAGGCTGAAGCGACCGCACTTGTTGATGCTGAAGCACGCGCTACTGCGCTAGTTGATGCTGATGCACTTGCTACCGCACTGGTTGAGGCTGAAGCTGAAGCTACCGCGCTTGTTGATGCTGAGCTGAAGCGACCGCGCTAGTCGATGCTGAAGCTGAAGCGACCGCACTGGTTGACGCTGAAGCTGAAGCGACCGCGCTAGTTGATGCTGAAGCCGAAGCTACTGCACTTGTCGATGCTGATGCCCTGCTACTGCACTTGTTGATGCTGAAGCTGAAGCGACCGCACTTGTTGATGCTGAAGCTGAAGCTACTGCACTTGTTGATGCTGAAGCTGAAGCTACTGCACTGTTGATGCTGAGGCTGAGGCTACCGCACTTGTTGATGCTGAAGCTGAGGCTACCGCGCTTGTTGATGCTGAAGCTGAAGCTACTGCGCTGGTTGATGCTGATGCACTTGCCACCGCACTTGTTGATGCTGATGCACCCTGCTACCGCACTTGTTGACGCTGAAGCCGAAGCGACCGCGCTAGTTGATGCTGAAGCTGAAGCTACCGCGCCAGTTGATGCTGAGCTGAGGCTACCGCGCTAGTCGATGCTGATGCTGAAGCGACCGCACTTGTTGATGCTGAAGCCGAGGCTACTGCACTGTTGACGCTGAGGCACTGCTACCGCACTTGTTGATGCTGAGGCTGAAGCGACCGCGCTGGTTGACGCTGATGCTGAGGCTACCGCACTTGCTGACGCTGAGGCTGAAGCGACCGCGCTGGTTGATGCTGAAGCTGAAGCTACCGCGCTAGTCGATGCTGAAGCTGAAGCGACCGCACTTGTTGATGCTGAGGCTGAAGCTACCGCGCTAGTTGATGCTGAGGCTGAAGCTACTGCACTTGTTGACGCTGAGGCTGAAGCGACCGCACTTGTTGATGCTGAGGCTACTGCGCTGGTTGACGCTGAGGCACTTGCTACTGCACTTGTCGATGCTGAGGCTGAAGCGACTGCACTTGTTGATGCTGAGGCTGAAGCGACCGCGCTTGTTGATGCTGAGGCACTTGCTACTGCACTGGTTGATGCTGAAGCTGAAGCGACCGCACTTGTTGAGGCTGAGGCTGAAGCGACCGCGCTGGTTGATGCTGAAGCTGATGCTACTGCGCTGGTTGATGCTGAAGCACTTGCTACCGCGCTGGTTGATGCTGAGGCTGAAGCGACCGCGCTAGTCGATGCTGAAGCTGAAGCGACTGCACTTGTTGACGCTGAGGCTGAAGCTACTGCACTGGTTGATGCTGAAGCTGAAGCTACCGCACTTGTTGAGGCTGAGGCACTTGCTACTGCGCTTGTTGAGGCTGAGGCTGAAGCTACCGCACTTGTTGAGGCTGAGGCTGAGGCTACCGCACTGGTTGACGCTGAGGCTGAAGCTACCGCGCTGGTTGATGCTGAAGCACTTGCTACCGCGCTTGTTGATGCTGAGGCTGAAGCGACCGCGCTGGTTGATGCTGAAGCACTTGCTACCGCGCTGGTTGACGCTGAGGCTGAGGCTACTGCGCTTGTTGACGCTGAGGCTGAGGCTACCGCGCTAGTTGACGCTGAAGCTGAGGCTACCGCACTGGTTGACGCTGAGGCTGAGGCGATCGCGCTAGTTGATGCTGAGGCTGAAGCTACCGCGCTTGTTGATGCTGAGGCTGAAGCGACCGCGCTGGTTGATGCTGAAGCACTTGCTACCGCGCTGGTTGACGCTGAGGCTGAGGCTACTGCGCTTGTTGACGCTGAGGCTGAGGCTACCGCGCTAGTTGACGCTGAAGCTGAGGCTACCGCACTGGTTGACGCTGAGGCTGAGGCGATCGCGCTAGTTGATGCTGAGGCTGAAGCTACTGCACTTGTCGATGCTGATGCACTTGCTACTGCACTTGTTGATGCTGAGGCTGAAGCTACTGCACTTGTTGACGCTGAGGCTGAGGGCTACCGCGCTAGTTGATGCTGAAGCTGAAGCTACCGCGCTAGTCGATGCTGATGCTGAAGCTACTGCGCTGGTTGAGGCTGAAGCTGAGGCTACTGCACTGGTTGACGCTGAGGCACTTGCTACCGCACTTGTTGAGGCTGATGCACTTGCTACTGCACTTGTTGAGGCTGAAGCTGAGGCTACCGCACTTGTTGAGGCTGAAGCTGAAGCGACCGCACTTGTTGAGGCTGAGGCACTTGCTACTGCACTGGTTGATGCTGATGCACCTGCCACTGCACTTGTTGACGCTGAAGCTGAAGCTACTGCGCTGGTTGATGCTGAGCTGAAGCTACTGCGCTGGTTGATGCTGAAGCTGAAGCGACTGCACTTGTCGATGCTGAAGCTGAAGCGACCGCACTTGTTGAGGCTGAAGCTGAAGCTACCGCACTTGTTGATGCTGAAGCTGAGGCTACTGCACTTGTTGACGCTGAGGCACTTGCTACCGCACTTGTCGATGCTGAAGCACTTGCTACTGCGCTTGTTGACGCTGAAGCTGAAGCTACAGCACTTGTTGATGCTGATGCACTTGCTACTGCGCTAGTTGATGCTGAAGCTGAAGCTACTGCACTTGTCGATGCTGATGCACTTGCTACTGCACTTGTTGACGCTGAGGCTGAGGCGACCGCACTTGTTGACGCTGAGGCTGAAGCTACCGCGCTTGTTGACGCTGAAGCTGAAGCTACTGCACTTGTCGATGCTGATGCACTTGCTACTGCACTTGTTGACGCTGAAGCTGAAGCGACTGCGCTAGTTGATGCTGATGCACTTGCTACTGCACTTGTTGATGCTGAGGCACTTGCTACTGCACTTGTTGATGCTGATGCTGAAGCTACCGCGCTAGTTGATGCTGATGCACTTGCTACTGCACTTGTTGATGCTGAAGCTGAAGCTACCGCGCTTGTTGACGCTGAGGCACTTGCTACCGCACTTGTTGACGCTGAAGCACTTGCTACCGCACTTGTTGATGCTGAAGCACTTGCTACTGCGCTAGTTGATGCTGAAGCTGAAGCTACTGCACTTGTCGATGCTGATGCACTTGCTACTGCACTTGTTGACGCTGAGGCTGAGGGCGACCGCACTTGTTGACGCTGAGGGCTGAAGCTACCGCGCTGGTTGATGCTGAAGCTGAAGCTACTGCACTTGTCGATGCTGAAGCACTTGCTACTGCACGTGTTGACGCTGATGCTGAAGCGATCGCGCTAGTTGATGCTGAGGCACTTGCTACTGCACTTGCTGACGCTGAGGCTGAAGCACTTGCTACCGCACTTGTTGATGCTGAGGCACGCTACCGCGCTTGTTGATGCTGAAGCTGAAGCGACTGCACTTGTTGACGCTGGGAGGCACTGCTACTGCACCCTGTCGATGCTGAGGCACTTGCTACCGCACTTGCTGACGCTGATGCCGAAGCTACCGCACTTGCTGAGGCTGAAGCTGAAGCTACTGCGCTGGTTGATGCTGAGGCACTTGCTACCGCACTGGCTGACGCTGAGGCACTTGCTACTGCACTGCTGACGCTGAGGCTGAAGCTACCGCACTGTTGATGCTGAGGCACTTGCTACTGCACTGTTGACGCTGAAGCTGAAGCCACCGCACTTGCTGATGCTGGAAGCACCTGCTACCGCGCTAGTTGATGCTGATGCACGCTACCGCACTGGTTGAGGCTGAAGCCGAGCTACCGCGCTAGTTGATGCTGAAGCTGAAGCGACCGCGCTAGTCGATGCTGAAGCTGAAGCGACCGCACTGGTTGACGCTGAAGCTGAAGCGACCGCGCTAGTTGATGCTGAAGCTGAAGCTACTGCACTTGTCGATGCTGATGCACTTGCTACTGCACTTGTTGATGCTGAAGCTGAAGCGACCGCACTTGTTGATGCTGAAGCTGAAGCTACTGCACTTGTTGATGCTGAAGCTGAAGCTACTGCACTTGCTGATGCTGAGGCTGAGGCTACCGCACTTGTTGATGCTGAAGCCGAGGCTACCGCACTTGTTGATGCTGAAGCTGAAGCTACTGCGCTGGTTGATGCTGATGCACCTGCCACTGCACTTGTTGATGCTGATGCACTTGCTACTGCACTTGTTGACGCTGAAGCTGAAGCGACCGCGCTAGTTGATGCTGAAGCTGAAGCTACCGCGCTAGTTGATGCTGAAGCTGAGGCTACCGCGCTAGTCGATGCTGATGCTGAAGCGACCGCACTTGTTGATGCTGAAGCTGAGGCTACTGCACTTGTTGACGCTGAGGCACTTGCTACCGCACTTGTTGATGCTGAGGCTGAAGCGACCGCGCTAGTTGATGCTGAAGCTGAAGCGACTGCACTTGTCGAGGCTGATGCACTTGCTACTGCACTTGTTGAGGCTGAAGCTACTGCGCTAGTCGATGCTGAAGCTGAGGCTACTGCACTTGTCGATGCTGATGCACTTGCCACTGCACTTGTTGACGCTGAAGCTGAAGCGACCGCACTTGTTGATGCTGAAGCTGAAGCGACCGCACTTGTTGATGCTGAAGCTGAAGCAACCGCGCTGGTTGATGCTGATGCACTTGCCACTGCACTTGTTGACGCTGAAGCTGAAGCTACTGCACTTGTCGATGCTGATGCACTTGCTACCGCACTTGTTGATGCTGAAGCTGAGGCGACCGCACTTGTTGATGCTGAAGCTGAAGCGACCGCACTTGTTGATGCTGAAGCTGAGGCGACCGCACTTGTCGATGCTGAGGCTGAAGCGACTGCACTTGTTGATGCTGAAGCTGAAGCGACTGCACTTGTTGACGCTGATGCACCGCTACCGCACTTGTTGACGCTGAAGCTGAAGCTACTGCACTTGTTGATGCTGAGGCTGAAGCTACCGCGCTGGTTGACGCTGATGCTGATGCTGAAGCGATCGCGCTAGTCGATGCTGAAGCTGAAGCGACTGCACTTGTCGATGCTGAGGCTGAAGCGACTGCACTTGTTGACGCTGAAGCTGAAGCTACCGCGCTAGTCGATGCTGAGGCTGAGGCGACCGCGCTAGTCGATGCTGAGGCTGAAGCGACCGCACTTGTTGATGCTGAAGCTGAAGCTACTGCACTTGTTGACGCTGAGGCTGAAGCGACCGCACTGGTTGATGCTGATGCAGAAGCTACCGCACTTGTTGACGCTGAGGCTGAGGCGACCGCACTTGTTGATGCTGAGGCTGAAGCTACCGCGCTTGTTGATGCTGAAGCTGAAGCTACTGCACTTGTTGACGCTGAAGCTGAAGCGACCGCGCTGGTTGATGCTGAAGCACTTGCTACTGCACTTGTTGACGCTGAGGCTGAAGCGATCGCGCTAGTTGATGCTGAGGCACTTGCTACTGCACTTGTTGACGCTGAGGCTGAAGCTACCGCGCTAGTTGATGCTGAGGCACTTGCTACTGCACTTGTTGACGCTGAGGCTGAAGCTACCGCGCTGGTTGATGCTGAAGCACTTGCTACCGCGCTGGTTGATGCTGAGGCTGAAGCTACCGCACTGGTTGATGCTGAGGCTGAGGCTACTGCGCTGGTTGATGCTGAAGCTGAAGCGACCGCACTTGTCGATGCTGAAGCTGAAGCTACCGCGCTAGTCGATGCTGAAGCACTTGCTACCGCGCTGGTTGATGCTGAAGCTGAAGCGACCGCGCTAGTTGATGCTGAAGCACTTGCTACCGCGCTGGTTGATGCTGAGGCTGAAGCGACTGCACTGGTTGATGCTGAAGCTGAGGCTACTGCGCTAGTCGATGCTGAGGCTGAAGCGACTGCACTTGTCGATGCTGAGGCTGAAGCGACTGCACTTGTTGACGCTGAAGCCGAAGCGACCGCGCTGGTTGATGCTGAGGCTGAGGCTACCGCGCTGGTTGATGCTGAAGCACTTGCTACTGCACTTGTTGACGCTGAGGCTGAAGCGACCGCGCTGGTTGATGCTGAGGCACTTGCTACTGCACTTGTTGATGCTGAGGCTGAAGCTACCGCACTTGTTGACGCTGAGGCTGAAGCGACTGCACTGGTTGATGCTGAAGCTGAGGCTACTGCGCTAGTCGATGCTGAGGCTGAAGCGACTGCACTTGTTGACGCTGAAGCCGAAGCGACCGCGCTGGTTGATGCTGAAGCACTTGCTACTGCACTTGTTGACGCTGATGCTGAAGCGATCGCGCTAGTTGATGCTGAGGCACTTGCTACTGCACTTGTTGACGCTGAGGCTGAAGCGACCGCGCTAGTTGATGCTGAAGCTGAAGCGACCGCACTTGTTGAGGCTGAGGCACTTGCTACTGCACTTGTTGAGGCTGAAGCTGAAGCAACCGCGCTGGTTGATGCTGATGCACTTGCCACTGCACTTGTTGACGCTGAAGCTGAAGCTACTGCGCTAGTCGATGCTGATGCACTTGCCACTGCACTTGTTGACGCTGAAGCTGAAGCTACTGCGCTAGTCGATGCTGAAGCTGAAGCGACCGCACTGGTTGACGCTGAGGCTGAAGCGACTGCGCTGGTTGATGCTGAAGCTGAAGCGACTGCACTTGTCGATGCTGAAGCTGAAGCTACCGCGCTGGTTGATGCTGAAGCACTTGCTACTGCACTTGTTGACGCTGAGGCTGAAGCGATCGCGCTAGTTGATGCTGAGGCACTTGCTACTGCACTTGTTGACGCTGAGGCTGAAGCGACCGCGCTAGTTGATGCTGAGGCACTTGCTACTGCACTTGTTGACGCTGAGGCTGATGCTACCGCGCTGGTTGATGCTGAAGCACTTGCTACCGCACTGGTTGATGCTGATGCACTTGCTACCGCGCTAGTCGATGCTGAAGCTGAAGCTACTGCACTTGTCGATGCTGATGCACTTGCTACTGCACTTGTTGATGCTGAAGCTGAGGCTACCGCACTTGTTGAGGCTGAGGCACTTGCTACTGCACTTGTTGAGGCTGATGCTGAAGCTACCGCGCTGGTTGATGCTGATGCACTTGCCACTGCACTTGTTGACGCTGAAGCTGAAGCTACTGCGCTAGTCGATGCTGATGCACTTGCCACTGCACTTGTTGACGCTGATGCACTTGCCACTGCACTTGTTGACGCTGAAGCTGAAGCTACTGCGCTAGTCGATGCTGAAGCTGAAGCGACCGCACTGGTTGACGCTGAGGCTGAAGCTACTGCGCTGGTTGATGCTGAAGCTGAAGCTACTGCGCTAGTTGATGCTGATGCTGAAGCTACAGCACTTGTTGACGCTGAGGCTGAGGCTACCGCGCTAGTTGATGCTGAAGCACTTGCTACCGCACTGGTTGATGCTGAGGCTGAAGCTACCGCGCTAGTCGATGCTGAGGCTGAGGCTACTGCGCTTGTTGACGCTGAAGCTGAAGCTACCGCGCTTGTTGATGCTGAGGCTGAAGCTACCGCGCTAGTCGATGCTGAGGCTGAGGCTACTGCGCTTGTTGACGCTGAAGCTGAAGCTACCGCGCTTGTTGATGCTGATGCACTTGCTACTGCACTTGTCGATGCTGAAGCTGAAGCGACCGCGCTTGTTGAGGCTGATGCTGAAGCTACTGCGCTTGTTGAGGCTGAAGCTGAAGCGACCGCACTTGTTGACGCTGAGGCTGAGGCTACTGCACTTGTTGACGCTGAGGCTGAAGCGACCGCACTGGTTGAGGCTGAGGCTGAAGCTACCGCACTTGTTGATGCTGATGCTGAAGCTACCGCACTTGTTGACGCTGAAGCACTTGCTACTGCGCTGGTTGAGGCTGAGGCCGAGGCTACCGCACTGGTTGATGCTGAAGCTGAAGCGACCACGCTAGTAGATGCTGAAGCTGAGGCTACTGCACTTGTTGACGCTGAAGCACTTGCTACTGCGCTAGTCGATGCTGATGCTGAAGCGACCGCACTTGTTGACGCTGAAGCACTTGCTACTGCGCTAGTCGATGCTGATGCTGAAGCGACCGCACTTGTTGACGCTGAAGCTGAAGCGACCGCACTTGTTGACGCTGAGGCTGAGGCTACTGCACTTGTTGACGCTGAGGCTGAAGCGACCGCACTGGTTGATGCTGAGGCTGAAGCTACCGCACTTGTTGATGCTGATGCTGAAGCTACCGCACTTGTTGACGCTGAAGCACTTGCTACTGCGCTGGTTGAGGCTGAGGCTACCGCACTGGTTGATGCTGAAGCTGAAGCTACCGCACTGGTTGACGCTGAGGCACTTGCTACTGCGCTTGTTGAGGCTGAGGCTGAAGCTACCGCACTGGTTGATGCTGAGGCTGAGGCTACCGCGCTTGTTGAGGCTGAAGCACTTGCTACTGCGCTGGTTGATGCTGAAGCTGAAGCTACTGCACTGGTTGATGCTGAGGCTGATGCTACCGCGCTTGTCGATGCTGAGGCACTTGCTACTGCGCTGGTTGACGCTGAAGCTGAAGCGACCGCGCTAGTTGATGCTGAAGCTGAGGCTACTGCACTGGTTGATGCTGAGGCACTTGCTACCGCACTTGTTGACGCTGAAGCACTTGCGACTGCGCTAGTCGATGCTGAAGCTGAAGCTACCGCACTGGTTGACGCTGAGGCTGAGGCTACCGCGCTAGTTGATGCTGAGGCTGAAGCTACTGCACTTGTTGACGCTGAGGCACTTGCTACCGCACTGGTTGACGCTGAAGCTGAGGCTACTGCGCTGGTTGAGGCTGACTTAGATGCACTCGTTGAGGCTGACTTAGATGCACTCGTCGAGGCTGACTTGGATGCACTCGTTGAGGCTGACTTAGAAGCACTTGTTGAGGCTGACTTAGATGCACTCGTTGAGGCTGACTTAGATGCACTCGTTGAGGCTGACTTAGACGCACTTGTCGATGCTGACTTAGATGCACTCGTTGAGGCTGACTTAGATGCACTCGTTGAGGCTGACTTAGAAGCGCTGGTCGACGCTGACTTAGACGCACTCGTTGAGGCTGACTTAGACGCACTTGTTGAGGCTGACTTAGATGCACTCGTTGAGGCTGACCTAGATGCACTTGTTGAGGCTGACTTAGATGCACTCGTTGAGGCTGACTTAGAAGCGCTGGTCGATGCTGACTTAGACGCACTTGTTGAGGCCGACTTAGACGCACTTTGACTTGCTGAGACCGACTTAGACGCACTTGTACTTACTGAGGCACTTTGACTCGCAGCTGTAGAAATAGACTTGCTAACTGAGATACTTTCAGACGTCAAGTCCTTCAAGCTACTTTTCACAGTATCTACTGTCTTATCACGGTAAGTAACTGTAATCACACCACTATCTGATATAGCAAGTGAACCGATTTCTTTACCTTTAACATAATCTGTACTCGCAAGAATCTTTGCATTAGCCTGCTTAAAGTTCTCAAGAACTTGATCCTTTTCTTCCTTCGTTAGTGCGGAAGGATTTTTAACACCTACTGTCGCACCACTTACAGGATCTTGGCGTTCATTAAATCCTCTAATGATAAATGTAGTTTTTTTAAGATCCCACTGAATTCTAGGGTTATCACTAGCACCATACTCCACAGTATATTCACCAGGTGTCATAGGAGCCCAAGTGTTACCAGTTCTACCTACAGTTCCATAAACCTCTGTAGTCCATGATTTATTAGTAAAAAGAATAAGAAATAACTTTGTTAGTCTTTGGATCTCTCTGGACTTCTGCAAATTGATATTCTTTTGTAGGAAAGTTTTTTCCCATCAATCCTGTAATAATTGCATTGTTTGGATTTTGCCAAAAATCTCGTAAGCCTTTATCGTCATTGAAGTCAATATTATAGCTTACTGCATCATCATTATATACCTCAATACGTGATGGCATAGTAATGGTTGGCGGATTATCCGTTTGTCTAGAATTACGTGAAACACTTGGATTCACCGGTTTTTCAGGCGTTGTAGTCTTCGGCCCTGTCGTAACGGTGTTACTTACAGCGTTAGAAAAATTCCCCGATGTACTACTTCCCTCAACTGGCCAACTACTTGTACCAACCTGAGCTTGTAACGTAGCCGTTTTTGAACTATCACTCACGGTTGCATAAACAAGAACTGTACCTTCAAGATTTCTATTTTGATCATGCCTATAAGTAAAAACATATTCATTGTTGGAGTTCTTGCGTAGCTCCATTTCTCGGCCATTGAATGTTGCTCTTGTAATTGTAGTATTAGCATCAACTTGAGCAATTAGTCCCGCATGATTCAATGCATCACGTGAGGTCATATTGATATGCCAAACAACTTCACGCGTGTCGGAGTTAAAAGTACCTGATTCAATCGCTGAACTAGTAATTTGACCTAAATTTGGTCTGTTAACAAACCCTCTTAGATCTACTCCTGTTGGCATAGCTTGCCCATTACGACTATCACGTTGACCTGAAGTCGCACGTAAAACGGCATTAGCAATTGAGTTACGAGCTGAAGTTGCAGACTTAACAACTGCTCCTAGGTCCGCATTTGGATCCTTGAGAGCAGACTCAATCTCAGTAATGGCAGTTTGCACCTTAAGAATGGCTGAGCTTGTATCTGGTAGGTCCGCTGCTTTAGCAAGGTATTCGCCCATTTCAGCTGATAGTTTCGCTAGTTTTTTGCGATCTTCTTCAATCTTCTTAGCTGTCGCCTCTGATGTTACGGTAGCAGCAATAGCAGTGGTCGTAACATCCCTTGCTTAGGACTGAGATTTTCCACTTTTAGAAATAGCATTGCCAGCGTTACCTTACCATCCAAAGTTGGAGTAGCAGCTGCCTTTTGGCTAGTAGTTTCTTGGGTATCAGTTCTGCCAGCTTCTGCTTGACTTTCCGTTTGTGGAGTAGCTACATTAGCAGTCTGTGAACTACTTACAGTTGAAGTCACCGATGCTGATACAGATACACTTGCAGAAGCTGATGCACTGGCTACCGCACTGGTTGAAGCTGATGCACTTGCCACAGCACTCGTTGAGGCTGAAGCTGAAGCTACCGCACTGGTTGAGGCCGAAGCTGATGTAGAAGCACTCTCACTGATAGAAGTTGATGCTGAAACAGAAGCTTGTTGCTCATCATCTTTATTAACAGTTCCCAAGACAGCTTGGTCCGAAGTAGCTAAAACATCGGCACTCTCTACTGTTTTCTCAACTGCTGTTTGTTCATTAGCATAAACATGAGATTGAGTAGCAATCCCTCCACCTATAACCGTTCCAGCGGCAGCTATACCTTTGAGAATATCTAGTCCCGTTATAGTAGTTGATACTCGATCTTCTACCACTTCAGTTGTAACTTGAGCCGTGTCAACCCCCCCACGAATGACTTTAAACAAGCCAAAAAGCGAAGTAGAAGCTCGTAACCAGTGCTTCCCTGACTTAATTAATTTATATCTCGTAACTCGATCTGTTTCTCTGTATCGTCCTTCTTGACGTCTAAAAAACATAATTTCTTCTCCTTGAGTACATTTTTATCGCAAAAATAAAAACAATTCTAGAGAGTTGTGATATCTTTTATTACCTTTAATTGTTGAAATAAAAGATGTAAACACCCGGTATCTCTCTAAAAAAATCTAATCTATACCATTTTTTTGCATCATTATATTATAGCACATTTTAGAGAATTATGTCCAAACATTCAAACTTAAAACACACCTATAATATCTTTTATATTTTCAGATTATTCTGTATTTGATTGTTATTTATAGAATTACTGAACCTTATATATCTACTTTACTGTAATTGATGTTTAAAAACTAAAAACCAAGAAATTTTTAGGGTCAATATCTCTGAAAAATTTACATACAAAAAGCCGCCTGATTGGGCGACTTAGTTTTTATAGGGAGATTATTATGAAAAAGTTTTAGGAGTTAAAGTTAAGGTCTTCTTAACTTCTGAGATAAGTATACAACTCCTAACTTAAAGTTTCCTTAAGTTATTTTAAATGTGAGATTTTTCCATTTTTCTCGCCAATTTTTCTTAGATAAACGTTTTTGATAGAGCTTCATCCGGTCTTCATTTTCTAAGAAATGAGGAGTCGGAGCAACCTGAAAGTTCAAAAATATCTTCCAAACCATAAGGGGCAAAGAGCTCTAAAGTTGCATCAACATGCAAGCGAAGCCCTAATGCCGTGCAGCGTTCTGGATACTTACTCATAGCATCACGAGAACTTGTATAGGGCGAAGTGTGAGGACTGTGCAGATGCATATAGACCTGATTTTTCAACTCCCACTGATACTGGGGGAAGTCCTTTTTTAACTGTCTCTCTATGGCTAACGTTTCTTCATAACTGACATCTGGATCAAAGAAAATCACATCCACATCCGTATCACGGTCAAAGGCTGGTTTATCGGACAAAAGATTCCAGATAAAATTTCGAACCGAACCAGCCGCCAACTAGGAATCATTCAACTCAAGTCACGGATGATGGTTAAGATTTTCATCAAATCTGTGTTTAATTGGATAGCTTGTAAAAGATCTTGTCTGATAAGCATAGTTACTCCGTTTTCATCGATAAACTACATGGGCTGTAAAAGTTACTGGCTCGTTACCTACATTAGTGAGGGTAATATCATACGGTTCGCTACTAGTCACATCAAATACATTCTCACCCTTATACCTTGCTATCAAACCCTTTTCACTAATATATAAATCATTTGAAGATCTATTATCAACATGTTCCTTTACAATTTCTCTATCTTCATTAACTTTAAAAACGAGAGATACGCTGTTCCTCAACATCATACCACAAGTCACTGTCTCTAAGTGTCCAGATTTTTTGTCCAGTTAAAAGTAGTTCACTTGTATCTTTTTTTACTAGATAGAGTTCGGTCCGAGGATCTAGTGCTTCGTTTGCTATACCTATATGTATTTTGACACTTTGTCCTGGCCGTAGAGTGTAATAACTATTATAAATATAGAATACAAGTCCTATAAAAAGCAAGAAAAGCAAGCTAAATCCGATTTTTTTATTCTTTATAAATGCGAACAGGATTAATAATAGAAATATTAAAAGGTAAGGCTATAAGAAGTAGCAAAAATATCAGTATCATCAGTATTCCTTTCTTTCGACTAGAATGGATTATTTTTCACTGTATTCATACCCCAAATGCTCATAAGCCTTGACCGTCGCCACCCGTCCTGAACGAGTTCGCATGATAAAACCTTTCTGGATCAGGTAAGGTTCATACATATCCTCTACCGTCTCACGCTCTTCGGCGATATTAACCGAAAGAGTTCCTAGACCTACAGGACCCCCACCGTACATCTCAATCATGGTGCGAAGGATTTTCTGGTCCACATAGTCCAAGCCTTCATGATCTACATCCAGCATAGTCAAAGCCTTATCCGTAATGACATCATCAATCAAGCCATCGCCCATAATCTGGGCAAAGTCACGCACGCGCTTGAGGAGACGATTGGCGATACGAGGAGTTCCACGACTGCGTAAAGCTAACTCGGAAGCAGCCTCATGGGTGATTTCCATCTCAAAGATATCTGCCGTCCGCTCGACAATCTCTGTCAAGTCAGCATGGGTCATAATATTCCATGTGACCAGTAATCCCAAAAACGGGCACGAAGAGGATTTGAAAGCATCCCGGCTCGAGTTGTCGCACCAATCAAGGTAAATGGTGGCAATTCCAGATGAACGCTACGGCTAGCTTCCCCTGCACCAATCATAATGTCGATGTAAAAATCTTCCATGGCACTGTAAAGCACCTCTTCTACTGACATGGGCAAGCGATGAATCTCGTCAATAAAAGAGAACATCTCCTGGCTCCAAAGTCATTCAAAATCGCTACCAAGTCACCTGCTTTTTTTCGATAACAGGGACCAGACGTCTGCTTGAGATTGACTCCCAATTCATTGGCAATGACAAAAGCCATGGTTGTTTTCCCGAGACCTGGAGGGCCAAACAAAAGAACATGATCCAGCGCCTCATCACGCATTTTTGCTGCCTCGATAAAGATTTGAAGCTGATCCTTGACCTTGTCTTGTCCGATATATTCACGTAAATATTGGGGACGGAGGGTACGTTCTACCAACTCCTCATCACCCATGATTTCATTATCTAAAATTCTACTCATGTTCCTATTATAGCAAAAATCCAGCCTACAAACAAAAAAGCCACCTGATTTGGTGGCTTCTTTAGGGAGATTATTATGAAAAAGAAAAGTTTAGGATTTCCATTAAATAAAGTTAGGAGGTCTTTACTTAATAACTATATGATACAAGAGAAGACTTAAAGTTAGCTTAACCTATAAATTTTATTTTTTTGCTAGAGATTTTAACTACTACCAGCCAAAGCAGAAAAGTTAGGAGGCAGATACTCACCACTATTAAGTATGTTTCTTCCTTTGTTAAAAGGTTCTGCCAATTAAGCCGGATTCCTAATTTTTCTTGAAACTCTTCTAATAAGCTACTATTCCCCATAAATGTAGTTTCTAATTGCTCCTTCATTAAGACCTGTCTATAGAGAGAAGCAAGATAGGTAGCCGGTGTGCACTTCATGAGAACTTGAGCGAAGTTAGGGAAGAATTCCCATTGGTACATAAGTTCCTACTAAAAAAATCCTGAAGCTGTACCTACAATGGTAGCCAATTTACCCTAGACTATCTACTGACTGGAAATGATAAATCAAGAGTGCATTTACCAATGTTGAAAGGAGACTACTTAGCAGCATGATTAAACTTATTTCAAATAGCTTACTCATAGCTGGAATTTCTTGAAAATAAAGGCTCATAACAATAAGCATAAAGGCTTGCATAACAAAGGAAATGATAAGGCTACTAATAAGATAAGACAGTTGCAAGCCCCAGCTCCCTAAGTCTGTCAAAAAGAGATCCTGATCCACTTGATTTTCACGGTCTTGTACCATCTGGGTCAAAGCTGTAAAACTGGTTGTAATCCCAGTCACAGCCAAGGTTCCACCCATCAGCCAGTTATTTAAAAGGCTCTTATTATCAGGAAGTTGGGACCAGGCATCCATCAAATTTTTCTGCAAAAAAATGATATAGAGTAGAAAGGAAATCAAAGCTCCCAGTAATGAGAAAAAAAGACTCCTGAACGATTACGAAAAATACAACAAAAAATCACGTTTTAATAAGGCTAACATTAGCGCACCTCTCTTCCTGTAAGAGCTATGAAGGCATCATCCATAGTTCCTGGACGAAATTCAAAGCCAGCAATCTTCTCACGAACTTGGGTCAAATAATCAATAGCTTCCAATTGGCTCTTAGGATAAAGACTATACTCAAACTCATTTTCCTTTTCCACAGGCATATTTTTAGGTAAGAATTTCTCCACCTGCTTGTCTTTAAAACAAATTTTTAAAAGATTGGAAGCGTACTCACTTTTAATCTCAGTAGCAGAACCTTGGGCAATAACCTTTCCATGATCTATAATATAAAGTTGATCTGCCTCATCTGCTTCATCCAGATAATGAGTCGTTAAGATAATAGTCATCCCTTCATCTCTTTGTAGACGATACAATAAATCCCAAATGGATTTGCGAGTCTGAATATCTAGTCCAGTCGTAGGCTCATCTAGAAATAAAATATCGGGATTGGATAGGAGAGCCCGAGCAATGTCAACTCGACGTTTCTGTCCTCCTGATAAAGTTCCATAAAGTTGTTTCTGAAAAGCAGTCAACCCTAGTTGATTGATTAAATCTTCCACACGACCACCTTTAATCCCCTTATACTGCTGGGCACGAATGGCTAGGTTTTCTTTGACTGTCAACTTTTCATCCAATACACTTGCTTGAAAAACAACTCCAATCCTAGTATTGGGCGCATAGATGATTTGACCATTAGTTGCTCGTTTAAGTCCGATTAACATTGAAATCGTGGTCGATTTGCCAGCCCCATTAGGTCCTAAGATTGCGTTAAAACTTCCTTTTTTAAACTCTAAATTTATATTTCTAACTGCTATATGGTCTCCATAGTTCTTAGTGAGGCCTTTTGCTTGTAAAATCATATTTCCTTTCCTCCTTTTTCACACCTCAGTTTAACAAAAAGGAAAAAAAGAAAAAAATATAGTTTGGTGCTATGTGGTCGAAATGGATGATTATGTGGTCAATTCTACCTTTAAAACTTTCTGCATTTGAACATAAAAAAAGCCACCTGATTTGGTGGCTTCTTTAGGAGATTATTATGAAAAAAAGAAAAGTTTAGGATTTCTATTAAATAAAGTTAGGAGGTCTTTACTTAATGATTACATGATACATGAGTAAACTTAAAGTTAACTTAAGATAAAAAGAATTATTTTAAATTTTTTTCGATCCACCCAAATCATTCCTGTACAATCATAAGTAGATAAGGTTTCAAACCCCAGAGAACGGTAAAAACCCAAGGTTTTTCTGTCTGTTCAGTCGCTAGTTGTATTTGGTAGGCATCCTTATAGTCAGCCAAGGCTTCTTTCATCAAGTTACTACCAATTCCTTGGCGCTGATAGCTAGGCAAAACAATCAAATCCTGGACAAAAAAACGGATGAAAAAAACCGTCTCCAACCAGACGCACTAAACCAACGATTTCCTCACCATCACGGGCAAGATAAAGTCGCTAGTGAATGAGACAAGGCCTGCTCCAACATCTGTGGCTGATTGGTATAGTTTGTCCAACCAACTGCCTGATAGAGATGTAAAAACGTCATCAATTGAAACAGATGTTTCTTTTGTAATCTTAATCATAGTCAAACCTTTCTAACATTCTCTAAGAGATTTCAACTGCTTTGCCCATTTTTCATCAAAAATTTTCAGGACTCAACCACGCTTCCAAAACGAGCTTTTGACCTTTGAGCCAGTCCTTATCAATCATGGACAACCAATCCGTGTCTCTGGTACGACCCTTTATAGATAACAGCTTGGCGGAAGGTTCCTCATAGACAAAAGCCCAAACGTTCTGCTGCTTTTCTAGATGGAAGATTGAGGGCATCGCACTTCCACTCATAGCGACGATAGTTGAGTTCTTCAAAAGACATAACGAGCTAGCAAATAGTGGGCTTCTGTTCCCATCCTGGTCTGCTTTGAGAGCTCGGAGAAAAAGGTCACCGCGCCAACTTCAATGGTGCGATTAGCTTGGTCAATACGCATGAGCGAAAAAGTTCCCCAAACGCCTTTACCAGTCGCTTTATCGATAATCGCATAGTAGAAAGCGATCCTTGTGCTCAATCATCTGCTTTAAAGCTACGATTAACTCTTCTAGATTAGCTACTGGTGGTTGAAAAAGGTAGGTCCACATCTCACGAGGGACTATCTGGGCCATAGACAGCTAATAAATCCTCTGCATGCTTTTTCCACCGATAGAGCTTCTATAATCGTATATCGCCCTTCTATCCGTACAAGTGAAGGCAAAACTCCAGGTGTATCATCTACAGGTTCACCAATCATCTGACCGTATTCATTTACTGGCATAGCTTTCTCCTTGTCTCACACTTATAAGTTTAAAGATGTGAATAGTATATCACATCTCACAGGTAATCTACAAAAAATCCTCCAGATTCTAGCTCTGAAGGACTTTCATTTAAATTTATTTCGTTACGATATTTACCAGTTTGTTCGGTACCGCAATCACCTTTCACGATTTCCTTTGCCATCAATCTCTGCTTTGACTTTTTCATCAGCGAGAGCAATCTCTTGCAATTCTTCGCGTGATAGGTCTTTAGCGACCATGAGTTTGGCACGGACTTTACCTTTGATTTGGACGACGATTTCGATTTCGTCTTCAACCAATTTGCTTTCGTCCCATGTTGGCCAAGCTCACGTAAGAGATTGACTCACCTGTTGCCGCAACTGTTTGCCAGAGTTCTTCTGCCAAGTGAGGCGCAAATGGAGCGATCAATTGGATAAAGCCTTTGGCGTAGTCCACATAGAGTTTATCTTCCTTGTTAGCCGCGTTGACAAAGACCATAAGTTGGGCAATGGCTGTGTTGAATTTGAGGGACTCAATTTGCTCAGTAACAGATTTAACCGTTTCATTATAAACCTTGTCGAGAGCGCCATTGTTTTCTGAAACAATTTCCTTACTTGTAATCAAACGGTAAACACGGTCAAGGAATTTACGGCTTCCTTCCAAACCTTCTTCTGACCAAGCAATCGAAGCATCAAGTGGTCCCATAAACATTTCATAAACACGAAGGGTGTCGGCACCGTATTGCTCCACCACGTCGTCTGGGTTAACAACGTTCTTGAGTGATTTAGACATCTTGGCTGGCGCTTGCTCTAACTCCTCTCCTGTTTCCACATGGAAGAAAGAACCGTCACGTTTTTTTCAACCTTGTCAGTCGCCACAAGAGCACCCACGGTGGTCACGATAGCTTGTTCCCAAAATCATTCCTTGGTTAAAGAGTTTTTGGAATGGTTCTTTCGTCGGAACAACACCGAGGTCATAGAGGAATTTGTGCCAGAAACGAGCGTAGAGCAAGTGAAGAACGGCGTGTTCTGCACCACCCACATAGATATCGACTGGCAACCATTGTCTGAGGAGGTCCTCATCAGCCAATTTCTCAGTGTTATGTGGATCGATATAGCGGAGGTAGTACCAGCTTGAACCTGCCCATTGTGGCATGGTGTTGGTTTCACGACGACCTTTGACGCCATCTTCACGAGTCACTTCAAGCCAATCTGTCAAGTTAGCTAGTGGACTTTCACCAGTACCTGAAGGACGGATGTCCTTGGTTACTGGCAAGACAAGTGGCAAATCACTTTCTGGAACAGCTGTTGAAGTCCCATCTTCCCAATGAATGATTGGGATTGGTTCACCCCAGTAACGTTGACGGCTAAAGAGCCAGTCGCGGAGACGGTAAGTTACCTTCTCTTGACCACAGCCTTTTTCTTCCAACCAAGCCACAATCTTGGCAATAGCATCTTCTTTGTTGAGACCGTTCAAGAAAGTCAGAATTGACGTGAAGACCATCTTCTGTGTAAGCAGCTTCTGCTACGTTTCCACCTTCCAGCACTTCTACGATTGGAAGGTCAAACTGTTTAGCAAATTCCCAGTCACGTTGGTCGTGGGCAGGTACGAGCCATAACGGCACCTGTTCCATAGCTAGACAAGAACGTAGTCGGCAATCCAGATTGGGAATTTCTTTTACCATTTAACAGGGTTGATAGCATAGGCACCCAGTCCAAACCCCTGTTTTTTTCCTTAGCAAGGTCTGTACGAGCCAAGTCTGACTTCAAAGCTGGCTTGGTGTTTGTAGTCAGCTACAGCCTCAGCTTGTTCCGCACTTACGATAGCATCTACTAGTTCATGCTCAGGTGCCAAAACAGTGAAGGTCGCCCCAAAAAGGGTATCAGGACGAGTCGTAAAGACGGTGAATTCCTTGTCTGTTCCTTTGACTTTAAAGGTTACATTGGCACCAGTTGATTTCCCAATCCAGTTGCGTTGCATGTCCTTGATAGACTCTGGCCAGTCAAGGTCATCCAAGTCATTGAGCAAGCGCTCTGCATAGGCAGTAATTTTAAGCATCCATTGGCGCATTGGTTTGCGGACAACTGGATAGCTACCACGCTCAGATGTTCCATCTGGAAGAACTTCTTCGTTGGCGATGGCTGTTCCCAATTCTTCAACCCAGTTTACTGGCACTTCAGCTTCATAAGCCAAACCTTTTTCGTAAAGCTTAGTGAAGATCCATTGTGTCCACTTGTAGTAGTTTGGATCTGTTGTGTTGACTTCACGATCCCAGTCGTAAGAGAATCCAAGCGCATTGATTTGACGTTTGAAGTTGGCAATGTTTTCCGCTGTGAATTCCGCTGGGTCATTCCCTGTGTCCATAGCATATTGCTCTGCAGGCAAACCAAAAGCATCCCACCCCATTGGGTGAAGGACATTGTAGCCTTGGGCACGTTTGAAACGACTGAGAATATCTGTCGCTGTATAGCCTTCTGGGTGCCCTACGTGCAGACCTGCTCCAGATGGATAAGGGAACATGTCCAATGCATAAAACTTCGGTTTTGAAGCGTCTGTTCCTGTCTTAAAGGTGTGATTGTCAGCCCAGTGTTTCTGCCACTTAGGCTCGATTTCTTTATGATTGTAAAAACTCATGCTGTCTCTCCAATTTTCGTGATGCTCCTATTATACCATTTTTAGAAGAATATTGTCTTCTTTTTCGTGGTTTTTATCGATATCCGACCTTTTGAACACTAAAGTAGTTTATACTGATAGTTTTCTAAAATTCTATCCAAATGAATATAATATCCTATTCAATAGTAGAATACTCAGCTAGATATATAGATGCAAAGATCATACTTTTTATGGTAGAATATAGGAAAGAGCTTTTCTCAGAAGGAGGGAAAAGATGAACAAACAAACCATCGCAGTTTATAGGGACCCTGGTTCTTGGGGAACTGCTCTATCACAAGTCCTAAATGACAATGGTCATGAAGTTCGTATATGGGGAAACATTCCCGAGCAAATCAACGAAATCAATACACATCATACTAACAAACACTACTTTAAGGATATTGTCTTAGATGAAAAAGATTGTAGCCTACCAAGACTTTAGAAGTAGCCTTGAAGGGATGTAGATGCTGTCTTTATTTGTTGTCCCAACCAAGGTTACAAGACTCGTTGCCCAACAGGTAGCTGCCGTTCTTGGACCATAAAGTGGTCGTCATGCACGCTTCAAAAGGCCTCGAACCTAATAGCCACAAACGTCTTTCAACCATTCTTGAAGAAGAAATCCCTGAAGAACTTAGAAGCGATATCGTCGTCGTATCTGGTCCTAGCCATGCCGAAGAAACAATTGTACGCGACATCACCTTGATTACTGCTGCTTCTAAAGATTTACAAACAGCCCAGTATGTTCAAGAACTCTTTAGCAACCACTACTTCCGTCTTTATACCAATACAGATGTTATAGGAGTAGAAACAGCTGGTGCTCTTAAGAATATCATCGCAGTGGGAGCTGGTGCCCTTCATGGACTTGGATTTGGAGACAATGCTAAGGCTGCTATTATCACGCGCGGCCTTGCAGAAATCACTCGTCTAGGTGTCAAGCTTGGAGCAAATCCATTAACTTACAGTGGTCTTTCAGGTGTTGGTGATTTGATTGTTACCGGAACTTCTATCCACTCACGTAACTGGCGCGCTGGAGATGCTCTGGGGCGTGGAGAAGCCTTGGCAGATATTGAAGCTAACATGGGAATGGTGATTGAAGGGATTTCAACGACCAAAGCGGCCTACGAGTTGGCACAAGAGCTTGGAGTCTATATGCCTATTACCCAAGCTATCTACCAAGTTATTTATGAAAATGTAAATATTAAAGATGCTGTTTCTGAACTTATGAACAATGAGTTCAAGGCAGAAAACGAGTGGTCTTAAACCACAGTTAGAAAGGAATCTCATGATGCAAAAAGTTAGAAAAGCCGTTATCCCTGCTGCAGGACTTGGAACTCGCTTCCTTCCTGCTACCAAAGCCTTGGCTAAAGAAATGCTACCAATCGTAGATAAACCAACTATTCAATTCATCGTTGAAGAAGCTCTTAAGTCTGGAATCGAGGATATTCTTGTTGTCACAGGGAAGTCAAAACGCTCAATCGAAGACCATTTTGACTCGAACTTTGAGCTAGAATACAATCTCAAAGAAAAAGGAAAGAATGATCTCTTGAAACTTGTTGACGAAACGACTGGCATGCGCCTCCACTTCATCCGTCAAACTCACCCACGCGGACTCGGAGATGCCGTTTTGCAAGCCAAAGCCTTTGTTGGGAATGAACCTTTTGTAGTTATGCTTGGGGATGACCTTATGAATATCAATGATGACAAGGCTACCCCATTGACAAAACAACTCATCAATGACTATGAAAAAACTCATGCTTCTACCATCGCTGTAATGCCTGTACCACACGAAGAAGTTTCTGCCTATGGCGTTATCGCACCTCAAGGCGAAGGAAAAGATGGACTTTACAGTGTTGAAACCTTCGTTGAAAAACCAGCACCTGAAGATGCACCAAGTGATCTAGCTATCATTGGTCGTTACCTTCTCACACCTGAAATTTTTGGTATCCTTGAAAATCAAATACCTGGTGCCGGAAAATGAAAATCCAGCTCACAGATGCCATCGATACTCTCAACAAAACTCAACGAGTATTTGCTCGTGAATTCAAGGGTGCTCGTTATGATGTTGGAGACAAGTTTGGCTTTTATGAAAACTTCAATCGATTACGCACTTAGACATCCACAAGTCAAAGATGATCTTAAAGACTACTTGATTAACCTTGGGAAAGAACCTCAGGAGAAAAAAATAATCGCTTTTTACAACACGAGGCTGGGACAAAAGTCCTAGCCTCTCAATTTTCTTTTGGATTGTCGAGCAAGACGCAGTGGTTGAGTGGGTTTCTACTACGCTGATTTCATCAGCTTTTATAGCCCTACTCAATCTGTGCGGAGGGTAGGACGACGAAATCGAATTCTCAACGAATTACCGATTTCTGTCCCACTCTCTTTCTATGCTTAAACACCAAGGTCTTACCCTTTTATATCAAGGCTCATTCTAAGCCTAATTGCTTGCAAGAGAAGCTTTTATGGTATAATAATAATAAAGAGTGAGGAAATTCTATGAACAATCGATTAACAAGAATCAAACAAAAAGGACTGGCCTTCCTTCAGTCTCTAAAATCAACCATTTCAAAAAGATCCAGAGAAAAACAGTGGAAAAATCTTCTAAGAAGAAAAACTAAAACCAAACTGACCATTTGGACTATTTTTTGCCAATATCTTGCTAGGAATCAAAGCAACTTTTAACACTCTTTTCATCCTCGCATTCATTGGTGGGCTCTCGGATCAGGGGTTGTCTTGGGCTATGCTGTTTCTCTTTTTGATCAGGTTAGTGTTCCACAAACAGAGGATTTGCTCAAGCAAGTCAATAATATTTCATCCATCTCTGAGATTCGCTATGCAGATGGTTCCATGATTGGGGCTATCGAAAGTGACCTCCTTCGGACATCTGTTTCATCAGAGGATATTTCAGATAACCTGAAACAGGCTATCGTTGCGACTGAAGATGAACATTTCGCCGAACATAACGGAGTCGTTCCTAAAGCGGTTATTCGTGCCAGTCTAGGAAACTTTATCGGACTTGGTTCTTCCAGTGGTGGATCTACTCTAACACAACAGCTTATCAAACAACAAGTTGTCGGGGATGCTCCGACTCTAGCTCGAAAAGCCAGTGAAATTGTGGATGCCCTGGCCTTAGAACGTGCTATGACCAAGGATGAAATCCTGACAACCTATCTCAACGTCGCACCTTTTGGGCGCAATAATAAGGGACAAAATATCGCAGGTGCTCAGCAGGCTGCGACTGGAATTTTCGGAGTGGATGCAACCAAACTTACTGTCCCTCAAGCAGCTTTTCTAGCCGGATTGCCACAAAGTCCTATCTCCTACTCACCTTATGAATCAACTGGTGAGATGAAGAGTGAGGAGGATATACAACTAGGTATCAAGCGTTCCAAAGATGTCCTTTACAATATGTACCGAACAGGAGCCATCAGTAAAGAAGACTATGAAACCTATAAAGCCTATGACATTAAGCAGGATTTCTTGCCAGCAGAAAATGTTAGCATTACTGCTAAAGGCTTCCTCTACTTCTCTGCCCTCGATGAAGCCACGAATCTCATGTATGATTACTTGGTACAAAAAGATAACGTCTCTGCACAAGAGCTAAAGAACGAATCTATCCAAAAATCCTATCGTGAATTGGCCGAAAAAGAAATTCAAAACGGCGGCTACCGTATTACAACCACCATTGATAAGGCTATTCACACGGCCATGCAAAATGCGGTAGCAAATTACGGCTACCTGCTAGATGATAGTTCAGGGCAACCTGAAGTTGGAAATGTCTTAATGGACAACCAAACAGGGGCAATCTTGGGCTTTGTTGGTGGACGAGATTATCTGACCAATCAAAACAACCATGCCTTTGATACCAAACGCTCCCCTGCCTCTACCACCAAGCCTCTCTTAGCTTATGGTATTGCTATTGACCAAGGGCTCATGGGAAGTGCTAGTGTCTTGTCAAACTATCCAACTAACTTCTCTAACGGAAATCCTATCATGTATGTCAATAGCCCTGGTACAGGAATGATGAGTTTGAGAGAAGCTCTCAATTACTCTTGGAATATCCCAGCCTACTGGACCTATCAGCTGCTTCTTCAAAAAGGGGTTGATGTTCGTTCATACATGGAAAAAATGGGCTATGATATCCCTGAGTACGGCATCGAAAGTCTACCTATGGGGGGAGGAATCGATGTCACTGTAGCTCAACATACAAATGGCTACCAAACCTTGGCTAACAATGGTGTTTACCATAAGAAATACATGATTTCAAAAATCGAGAAGACCAGCGGCGAAGTCATTTATGAACACAAGGATGAGCCTGTTCAAGTCTACTCCAAGGCAACAGCAACGATTATGCAAAGTCTACTGAGAGATGTCATCTCATCCCGAGTGACTTCAACCTTCCAGAATGACCTTGCGTCCCTTAACTCTAGTCTCGCAAGTGCCGACTGGATTGGGAAAACTGGTACAACCAACGAAGACGGTGATATGTGGCTTATGGTTTCAACACCAAGACTGACCTTGGGTGGCTGGATTGGCCATGACGATAATAGCCCACTCGCCAAGGGTGCAGGTCACTATCGAAACGCTAACTATATGGCTCATCTGGTCAATGCTATCCATCAAGCTTCTCCTTCTGCTTGGGGTTCCGAGCGCTTTAGTCTTGATCCTAGTGTTACTTCATCTCAAGTCCTTAAATCAACTGGGCAAAAACCAGGTAAGGTTCCCATCAACGGAAAAGAGATTAATGTAACAGGAGAAACGGTGACTAGCTACTGGGCTAACCAAGCGGGTGCACCAACTACGACCTACCGTTTTGCGATTGGTGGAAGTGATTCAGACTACCAAAACGCTTGGTCTAGTATTCTTGGGAAGTTTACCAAAAAGCATCTACTTTCCTCATCAAATAGCAATAATAACAACAATACTAACAATCGTAATAACAATAATAATACTGCTACCAACAGTAATACTGGTAACAGTAGCTCTACACCAAATAGTAGTAATAATCCACCTGCTTTCTAGTAGCCAACAGCAATAAATACTGTGTTGTTTGAGAGTGAGAAAGAAATGATTTTTCTCCACTCTCTTTTTCTTTTTCATTTCATGGTACAATATGTACATGAATAAATATCAAAAAGAATATATTTAAGGGAACTATCTATTCTCTCCTTTCTGGCTTAATTTGGGGAATCTGTGGAATTTTAGGAGAGTACTTTTTTGCCCATTATCAAGTATCATCAGGCTGGATTACCTCCATGCGTCTCCTAGTCGCAGGTAGTGTGGTACTCTTCTTGTCTAGCTTTCAACTCCGATCCCAGCTCTTCAATATCTGGAAAAATTGGAAAAATTATCTGCCTTTTCTGGCCTATGCCATCTTAGGAATTTTTTCTGTTCAGTTTTTCTTCTATCTCTGTGTCGAGTATTCCAACGCTACCACTGCAACTATCCTCCAATTTATCAGCCCTATCTTTATCCTCCTTTTCAATCGCATCATTTACAAGAAAAAAGCTTCAAAAAGTGCCATTTTCTATGTCTTGATTGCAATGATTGGCGTTTTTCTGATGGCTACAAAAGGAGATTTGTCTAAATTGTCAATTACTCCCCTAGCTCTCATAACAGGTCTCCTTAGCGCACTAGGTCTCATGTTCAATGTTATATTGCCCCAGCGTTTTGCTAAAAATTATGGTTTCGTGCCTACTGTTGGATGGGGGATGATTATCGCGGGGCTTTTTAGTAATTTTCTCTACCCTGTTTATGAGATTAGCTTCCAGGTTGATGCCATTAGTATCTTGATTTGTTTGACCATCGCCTTTTTGGGAACGGCCTTTTGCCTTTTTCCTTTCGATGAAAGGCTGTTTCCTGGTCTCACCCTTGGTAGTATCGGTCGTCAGCGCAAGTGAACCGCTATCCTCGGCAATCCTCAGTGTCCTTTTTCCTTGGGATGGTCCTAGATGGTTTCTTGGTACTGGCCATGATTTTAATTATCGTGCCTATGATTTTTTTGTCAATCGAAGAATCAAAATCCAAGAATTAAACACCCTCTTTTGATACTTTAGGCTTCAATTTTGAAGCCTTTTTTGATAGAATAGTAAGCATTACAAAGAGTGAGGAGACTCCTATGACTGCTACAAAAATGAATGCACAAGAAATTATCCAATTTATCGCCAATGCTGAAAAAAAGACCAGGGTAAAAGTGACCTTTGAAGGACAACTTGCTGGAACTATCCCTGCTTCTGTTACCAAGCTTGGTAATGTTCTTTTCGGAGACTGGAAGGATATTGCTCCTCTTCTCGAAGGACTGACTGAAAACAAGGATTATGTTGTTGAGCAAGATGCCCGCAACTCAGCTGTACCTCTCCTTGACAAGCGTGACATCAATGCCCGTATCGAACCAGGTGCTATTATCCGTGACCAGGTTGAGATTGGTGACAACGCTGTTATCATGATGGGGGCTGTTATCAACATCGGTGCTGAAATCGGTGCTGGCACTATGATTGATATGGGAGCTATTCTAGGTGGACGTGCTATTGTTGGTAAAAATAGCCACGTGGGTGCAGGCGCAGTCCTTGCAGGTGTTATTGAACCAGCAAGTGCAGAGCCTGTCCGTGTTGGTGACAATGTACTCATCGGTGCTAACGCTGTAGTCATCGAAGGTATTCAAATCGGTAGCGGTTCTGTTGTTGCAGCAGGTGCCATCGTCACTCAAGATGTCCCAGAAAATGTTGTGGTGGCAGGTGTTCCAGCTCGTGTTATCAAAGAAATCGATAGCCAAACCCAACAAAAAACAGCGCTAGAAGATGCGCTTCGTACCTTGTAAAAGTGAACAGAGGCGGAATTTCCTGCCTCTTTATTGTCTAGTAGAAAGGATCTAAGTATGTTAGATTTAATTCAAACTCGACGTTGTCTTCACCAAATTCCTGAGATCGGTTTAGAAGAAGTCAAGACTCACGCTTATTTACTCAATGTCATCGAGAAATTAACAGCTGACAAGGATTTTGTTCAGATTCGTACGTGGAGGACAGGTATTTTAGTTTACTTGCAGGGAAGTCAGCCGAAACGAACGATTGGTTGGCGGACAGATATCGATGGACTCCCAATCGTTGAACAAACAGGCCTTCCCTTTTGCCTCTCAACACCCAAGACCGCATGCATGCTTGTGGGACACGATTTTCACATGACCATTGCCCTTGGAAGTCTTGAACGTGCTCTAGAAAAACCAACCCAAAAACAATCTCCTCTTTCTTTTCCAACCTGCGGAAGAAAACGAAGCAGGTGGTATGCTCATGTATGAGGACGGTGCTTTTGGGGACTGGCTACCTGACCAATTCTATGGACTTCATGTCCGTCCTGACTTAAAGGTTGGACAGATTGCGACCAATACCCACACTCTCTTTGCAGGAACTTGCGAGGTCAAGATTCGCTTCAAGGGAAAAGGAGGACACGCTGCCTTTCCACACCAAGCCAACGATGCTCTGGTTGCTGCGAGCTATTTTGTCACTCAAGTTCAGTCAGTTGTCAGTCGTAATGTCGATCCTATCGAGGGAGCTGTCGTCACTTTCGGTGTCTTTCAAGCTGGAACAACCAATAATGTCATCGCTGATACAGCTTTCTTGCATGGAACCATTCGAGCTCTCACACATAGCATGAGTCTATTGGTGCAAAAACGTGTCAAAGCCATCGCTGAAGGTGTCGCAGCTGCTTTTGATATGGATGTGGAAGTTGAACTAAAACAGGGAGGCTATTTACCAGTCGAAAACAACCCTGAATTAGCCCAGGAATTGATGACCTTCTTTGATGAAAAAGAGGGATTGAACTGATCGATATTGAACCTGCCATGACAGGAGAAGACTTTGGTTATCTTCTCTCCAAAGGTTCCTGGGTGTCATGTTCTGGCTTGGAAATTGATAGTCCCTATGCTCTTCACCATCCACAGATGAGTCCTAAGGAAGATGCTCTGGCTGTCGGTGTCGAGGCTGTATCAAGCTTTTTAGCTAAGAAAGCTGCGGAGTAAACTATGAAAAAAGCCATTCGCAAGCAGGTCTTACAAGAACTCAAAGCTCTTTCTAAAGAAGAAAAGCAGAACATGAACGATTGCCTCACAGAGCAGCTCCTTCAACATACTTTCTATAAAGGAAGCAAAAACTATCGCCACTTACCTATCTTTTCCTCATGAATTTCAGACAGTTAGACTGATCGAACAAGCTCAAAAAGATGGAAAGAATATCCTCATTCCCAAAACTTATCCACATGGGAAAATGGACTTTGTTCTATATGAATCAGAGAAACTCGAAAGAAATTCTTTTGGACTTCTTGAACCTCAAGGAGACTTCACTATCGTCGAAACTTCTAAGATTGACCTGATCCATGTTCCTGGTTTAGCTTTCAATCCTTCTGGTTATCGGGTTGGCTACGGTGGTGGCTACTATGACAGATATTTGAGTATTTATTCTGGCAAGACCATCAGTACGCTTTACCCTTGTCAGATTCAGGATTTCCAACCTGATCCACACGATATTCCAGTTGAGGAGGTACTTATCTATGAAAGAGATTTTTGATCGTCGTTATCCTGTCACGAGCTTCTTTCTCCTCGTGACAACCCTGGTTTTTATACTCATGTTTCTAACCAGTGGTTTCAATTACACAAGCGCAGCCACCTTGTATCAATTCGGAGCTGTTTATCCCCCAGCAATCAAGGCCATGCCTGAACAAATCTGGCGCTTATTCTCCGCAACCTTTGTCCACATTGGCTTGGAGCACTTTTTAGTCAATATGCTATCCCTCTACTTTTTGGGACGTCAGATGGAACAAATCTTTGGTTCCAAACAGTTTTTCTTTATCTACCTTCTATCAGGTATGATGGGAAATCTCTTTGTCCTAGTTTTTAGTCCTAATACCATTACCGCAGGGGCTTCAACTTCTCTCTACGGAATGTTTGCTTCTATTGTCGTCCTTCGGTATGCTTCACGCAATCCCTACCTCCAACAACTTGGTCAATCCTATCTCTCCCTCTTAGTCATCAACCTAGTAGGTAGTGTCTTAATCCCTGGAATCAGCCTTGCTGGACATGTGGGTGGTGCCGTGGGTGGTGCATTGCTGGCTATCGTCTTCCCAGTCCAAGGAGAACGAAAGATTTATAGCCCAGGTCAACGGGGTCTTGCAACCCTAGCTTTCATTGCTTTATCAGCCTTACTACTTTTTATCGGACTATTATAAGAACAAGAAAAACCATTGGAAGTTCTCAAATTGAGAAGTTTCAATGGTTTTTTTGAATCTATTTGAAAAGTAGCTTAAAATCCATTATTGTCACTGAGTTCTTTGAACCAGTGGCCTGATTTTTTCAAACGGCGTTCTTGCGTTTCTAAGTCAAGTTCTACTAAACCATAGCGGTTTTTATAGCTATTGAGCCATGACCAGCAGTCGATAAAGGTCCAGATTAAGTATCCTTTACAGTTAGCGCCATCTTCAATGGCACGATGAAGTTCACGAAGGTGACCTTTGACAAAGTCAATACGATAATCATCCTGAATCATTCCATTTTCGCGGAATTTATCTTCACCTTCAACGCCCATGCCATTCTCTGTCAACATCCACTCGATATTACCATAGTTTTCCTTGATATTTTGAGCAATATGATAAATCCCTTGCTCGTAGATTTCCCAACCGCGGTGGGGATTGATTTTACGACCAGGCATGACGTAAGGTTCATAGAAATGCTCTGGCAAAAGCGGGCTGTCAGGATGCTTAGCAAAACGTGGCGCCATGACACGCAAAGGCTGGTAGTAGTTCACTCCAAGGAAGTCTACTGTGTGCTCCCTGAATAAGCTCCAACTCTTCTGCTGTAGAATCTGGTAGCAAATCATGCTCAGCTAAAATTTCCACCAATTCTTCTGGATAAGTTCCCAAGACAGATGGATCTAGGAAAGATTGTGCCTGAAAGAGGTCAGCAATGCGTGCAGCTTTGACATCCGCAGGATGCTGACTACGTGGATAAGCCGGAGTCAAGTTGAGGACAATCCCAATCTTAGAACCAGGTAAGACCTCATGGCAGGCTTTGACCGCAAGAGTGCTGGCTAGCTGGGTATGATAGGCAACCTTAACTGCTGCTTTGGCATCCACCTTATGTGGATAATGGGCATCATAGAAATAGCCGAATTCTACAGGAACGATAGGTTCATTGAAGGTAATCCATTGGTCCACCAAGTCTCCGTAAGTTTCAAAACAGAAACGAGCATAGTCTTCATAAGCCTTGATGGTCGCCTTATTTTCCCAACCATCCCCATCTTCTTGAAGGGCAAAAGGCAGGTCAAAGTGATAAAGATTGACTAAAAGGCGAATTCCCTTAGCCTTGATAGCTTCAAAGACCTGGCGGTAGAACGCCACACCTTGAGGATTGACTTCTCCACGTCCTTGTGGGAAAATACGAGACCACTGGATAGAAGTTCGAAAAGCTGTATGTCCTGTTTCTAACAAAAGTTCGATATCTTTTTCCCAGTTTTCATAGAAGGTCGATGTTTTATCAGGTCCAATGCCATTGTAGTAACGGTTTGGCTCTACTTGGTACCAATAATCCCAGAGATTATCTCCCTTGCCGTCACTCAGTACTGTCCTTCTGTCTGTGGTCCAGAAGTGGAGGAACCCCAGACAAAAATCCTTTTGGAAATTTTAGCATAGCTCTACCTCTTTTTACGCTTTTTAATGCTTTATACTCTTCGAAAATCAAATTCAAACCGCGTCAACGTTGCCTTTGCAGTATATGTTACTGACTTCGTCAGTTCTATCCACAACCTCAAAACGGTGTTTTTGAGCAACCTGCAGCTAGTTTCCTAGCTTGCTCTTTTGATTTTCATTGAGTCTTACTTTCTTCATTATACAGAAAAACAAGGCAAAACTAGTTACATTTTTGTCTTGTTTTTCTTCTGATTATAGATTTTATTTATTTGTTAGGATTTCAAGAGTTTCAAGCAAGTTATCTGCGTGAACTTTCGATTGTATCCCCTGTCGCCTTGATCTTGACTTCTACGATACCGTCAGCTGCTTTCTTACCAACAGTGATACGGATTGGAAGACCAATCAAGTCGCTATCACTGAATTTAACACCGACACGTTCGCTACGGTCATCTGTCAATACTTCGTAGCCTTTTATTGACTAAGGCCTTCGATGCGATTAGTCAATCCCAAGACTTGCTTCGTCCCTTAACATTGACCGGAATCAAATGCACATCAAACGGAGCCAATTCTTTAGGGAAATTGATTCCCCTAGCGTAACGGTATTCACCTTTAGGCGTTTTGTTAACAAAGAGACGAGCGTGTTGTTCCATAACTGCTGAAAGGAGACGGCTGACACTGATACCGTAGCATCCCATGATGATTGGCACAGCGCGACCATTTTCATCCAAAACATCTGCTCCCATGCTTGCTGAGTAACGAGTCCCAAGTTTGAAAATGTGACCAATCTCGATCCCACGTGCAAAGTTGAGCACACCTTGTCCATCTGGAGAGATTTCACCCTCACGAACTTCACGGATATCGACATACTCAGCAGTGAAATCACGACCGGATTGACACCAGTTAAGTGGTAACCATCTTCATTAGCACCAACAACAGCATTACGGCTATCTTGTACCTTGCGGTCAGCTATAATCTTAACATTTTCTGGAAGATTTACTGGACCAAGTGAACCAAAGTCCGCTCCCAACAATTCTTTTCACTTCTGCCTCAGTTGCAGGTTCCAAGAAATCTGCACCAAGGTAGTTTTTTTCAACTTGACTTCATTGAGCTGGTCATTGCCAACGAGTAAAGCCACAACTGGCTCCTCATCTGCGATATAAACCAAGGTCTTGATTGTCTGCTCTTCAGAGATATTCAAGAAGGCTGCGACTTCATCAATTGATTTGACACCTGGTGTTTCCACACGAGCCACTTCTTCTTCCGCAACTACACGATTGCTTGGTTTGTAGGCGTTAGTTGCCATTTCCAAGTTAGCCGCATAGCTTGACTCACTTGAGTAGGCAATGGTGTCCTCACCAGAAACCATCCATTTGAGTAATTCTGCCTTGATTTCTTCTTGCACTTCTGCAGGAATTTCATCAAATGATGCGACGGACTTGTCTAAAACAACCCAACGGTCAAGGTCTGTACGAGCAGGTGTGATGGCCATAAACTCTTGGCTATCCTTACCACCCATGGCACCACCGTCACCGATGATGGCTTTGAAGTCCAAACCACTACGAGTAAAGATACGCTCATAGGCTGCCTTGTACTCATCATAGGTTACATCCAAGCTATCGTAGTTAGCATGGAAGCTATAACCATCTTTCATGATGAATTCGCGCGTACGAAGAAGTCCATTCCGTGGTCGTTTTTCATCACGATACTTAGGCTGGATTTGGTACAAGTTCAGTGGTAACTGCTTGTAAGACTTAACAGAATCACGGACAATCGCTGTGAAAGTTTCTTCGTGAGTTGGACCCAAGATAAAGTCTGATTTCTCACGATTTTTCAATTTGTACAAGTCTTCCCCGTAAGTCTCTATAACGGCCAGATTCACGCCAAAAGGTCAGCACTGAGAAGGGCTGGAGCCAACATCTCAACGGCACCAATCTTGTCAAACTCTTGACGCATGATGTTCTTAGCTTTTTCGATAACACGGTTAGCAAGTGGTAGGTAAGAGTAAACACCTGCAGATACTTGACGAACATAACCAGCACGTAACATAAGGGCGTGGCTGATAACTTGAGCATCGCTTGGCATTTCGCGAAGCGTTGGGATAAGCATTTTACTTTGTTTCATAATGACTCCTCTAATTCTTAAAAGAAGGTTCGCATGATGTCATTCCAAGTTACGGCGATCATCAAAACGACCATAATGACAACTCCGACCAGAGTGACATAGGTTTCAATTTCTTGTTTTAGTGGTTTGCGGCGAATAGCTCTCAATAATATTGAGCACGATTTTTCCACCGTCGAGCGCAGGAATCGGAATCAGATTGAAAAATCCTGATATTGATGGAAATCATAGCCAAGAAGAACAAGACATTCTCAAGACCATTTTTTGCGGCATCACTACTTGCCTTAAAGATAGCAACGGGGCCACCAAGCTTATTCAAATCTGGTTGGAAGATCAAGCTTTTCAAAGCATTGAGAATGCGTAAAGCTGAATCAGCTGCACTTGTAAATCCACCTACAAACATAGACCAGATATCTGATTTGAGTCTTGGCTGAACACCCAGAATATAACGACCTTGACTTTCTTCAGGTGCCACACTCACTTGTTTTTCAGTTCCACTCTCAGCAATAGTCACATCCAAAACAGGCGCTGTTTTGTCCTTGGTTTCTGCATCGACCGCCTGAATCAAATCTGCCCAGTTTGAAATCTCGTGACTGCCGACCTTAGTAATTTGGGCCGTATTTTCAACACCAACCTTAGCCAAAGCGCTATCTGGAATAATATTGAAGTTATTACTTTGCGTATCACGAACGCCACCTTGCATGAAAATCAAGATCCAGAAAACGATGACTCCTAGAATGAAGTTATTCATAGGACCAGCAAAGTTGGTGATCATTTTACCCCAGACAGTCGCATTTTGATATTGGACATCTAAGGGAGCGATACGAACTTCCGTTCCATCAGCTTCCACAATGGTCGCATCATGATCAACTGAGAAGGTCTTCTCTTCTTCCAAGACCAAGCCTCTAATAAAGAGTTTATCCTCAAAATCAAACTGAGTGACCTGCATAGGCAGAGCTGTCTGGTCAACCTTTTTACCAGAGAGATTGATACGCTTGATCTTGCCATCCGCAGCCAGTGTTAGCTTGCGGGAGTTCCAGTCTTGATTTCTGTCGTATCTTCACCCCAACTCAAGATATGAACGTACCCACCAAGTGGCAGGAGACGAATGGTATAGGCAGTCCCATCTTTTCCGATATGAGCAAAGATCTTGGGGCCCATCCCGATGGCAAACTCACGAACCAAAATCCCAGACTTTTTAGCAAAGTAAAAATGCCCGAACTCGTGAACCACCACGATAATTCCAAAGACTAGAACAAATGTTAGTAATCCTATCATTTAATTTCTGTTCACCTTTCCTTAAAATAAGCCAAAGAGGTGCATAATAGGGAAAACTACTAGCATACAGTCAAAACGATCCAGTACCCCACCATGACCGTAGGGATAAATTTTTCCTGAGTCTTTGACTCCAAAATGACGCTTCATAGCACTTTCGATTAGATCACCCAACTGACCTGCTAGACTAAAGAAGATAGCAAAAACCAGCATTTTGTAAAGCCCATATGGTAAAGCAACGGTACTATCGACTAGCATAAAGATGAGAGTCGCTAGCATAGCAGCCAAGATCCCCCCTATAGCACCTTCTATGGTCTTGTTAGGCGATACTCTCGGAGCAAGCTTTCTCTTGCCAAGCTTCATCCCCACCAGATAGGCACCGCTATCTGTTGCCCAAACCAAACAAAGTCCCAAAAGGGCCTTATCCAAGCCTGCAATTCGAGCATCAACCAAGGCATTAAAGCCGAAGCCAACATAGAAACTCATGGCAATCGGAAAAACAGCATCCTCAATGGTGTAGTTCTTGCTGAAGACTGTCGCTCCTAGCATGATGAGGATCACAACTCCATAGGCTACAACATTCCCATCTACAGGTAAAAACTTCCAGTAGTTTTCCAAAGGCACGGTCAGAGCAAAGGTCGCTAGTAAAGTCAAGAGACCTTCAGGCGTCATGGTATTTAACCCTTTCATGCGAAGCAACTCATGCACTCCCAACATAGCCACAAGTCCCATAGAAATCTGTAACCATAGACCACCGAGGATCAAGATTGGTATAAAGATAGCCAAGGCCAAGATAGCAAAGAGAGTTCTCTTTTGTAAATCCTTTATCATAATAACTCCTATACTCCTCCAAAGCGACGGTTGCGACGATTGTACTCGACGATAGCCTCTTTCAAGGCTTCCTCGTCAAAAGTCAGGCCACAAAACATCCGTGAAATAAAGCTCGCTATAAGCAGCCTGCCATGGCAAGAAGTTACTCAAACGAAGCTCCCCACTAGTCCGAATAATCAAGTCAGGATCCCGCAAGACTTTTGGCAAATGCCCCGTAAAGAGGTATTCCCCAATCAACTCCTCGGTAATATCACCAGGATTGATCTTGGCATCTAAAACATCTTGCGCTATCAACTTGACCGCTTGTGTAATCTCAGCTCGTCCACCATAATTAAGGGCAAAATTCAGAATCAAACCTGTATTTAGCTTGGTCAGCTCCTCTGCTTTTTTCAAAGCATCAAAGGTCTCTTTAGGCAAACGATCAGTCTCCCCAATCATCTGGATCTTCATGTTTTTTTGGTGCAATTCAGGGACATATTTGTCATAAAACTCAACTGGTAGGTTCATGATAAATTTGACTTCTTGGTCTGGACGAGTCCAGTTTTCAGTTGAAAAAGCGTAAACTGTCAAAGCCTTAACGCCCATATCGCTAGCTGCGATTGCTACCTTTTTCAAAGCATCCATCCCAGCCTTATGTCCAAAGACACGTGGCTGCATCCGTTTTTTGGCCCAACGACCATTACCATCCATGATAACACCGATGTGAGCTGGCACCATTTCTGGCGTTTCTGTTACTTTATCTTTTTTTAAAAATCCAAACATGATTGTATTCCTATTCAAAAATCTATCGTTTCATTATACCATATTTTTCACTTTTCTTCTATCATCTTCTCTTATTCTAAGGCGGAATTCACCATATTTCTAAGATTACAAAGCCTTGCATTTCCTAAAGAAAGTTGATACAATAAACCTATAAAGATTAAATCCTTGTTCAGTCACAGGGATTTTTTATTGAAAGGATTTTATGATGTCAAAAACTCCAACGTAAAAACAATTAAGAAACAGCCTTCGTCGTTCAGGTGTGTTTTCAAATGCTGTAAACAAGGTTGTCGAAGAAACAAAGAAAGTCGTTAAACATGCAGAACATGCAGCAAGCGAGGCTGGAAAAGCTGTCTCTAAGCAAGTAGAAAAAGCTGTAGAAGCAACTAAAGAGCAAGCCCTCAAGGTTACGACTTCTGTTGAAGAGTTCGCAGCTAACCTAGGTGGACTTCCACTTGACCGTGCTAAAACTTTCTACGATGAAGGGATCAAGTCTGCTGCTGACTTCAAAAACTGGACAGAAAAAGAACTCCTTGCTTTGAAAGGAATCGGTCCAGCTACAATCAAGAAATTAAAAGAAAACGGCATCAAGTTCAAGTAATCTTTCTTGTCCCTTGCATTTCCGTCAAAAACTTGTTAAAATAAAGCCATTAGAGGTGTTTTGAGTCCCACATTTTACAGAAAGTGGCGGTGCTGAGAAGTCCACAAATGTGTCAAAACTGGTTGCTAATGAGATGAAAAATTGAAATATTAGAATAGTCTTTTTGTTTCCGTTTAGGACTAGGCAGCTCGCATTGGCTGTACTCAAGTACGCCAATGCGAGCTAACGACGTCATAAAGGAGAAACAATAAGACGAGAGTTGCGGGCTCTGCCCGAAATTGGGTGGTACCGCGGATAAACACATTCGTCCCTGTCAGATTGATGACAGGGACGATTTTTCTTTTACACCCCTAGCCAAAGGAGGTTGTCATGAAACAATCTTTTAACACCAGTAAGCTCTACTATGGTTTTCCTATCTTCATCTTGGGATATCAGGACAAGAACTTTGGGCACAATATCACGACCTGCAGTTCCTCTTATAGTCTGGGGAGATTGGTTGGTCATAGGTGTTGGTGCTGAGGAAAATGCAGCTGACCAGATTAAGCATTACCAACAGTTCACTGTCAACATCCCTGACGAAAACCCTCATGATCCAGATGGAGCAGGCTGGCTTTATCAGCCATCGGGAGAAATTGAAACACCTAGGGCTTGACTACGAGATTTCTGAACGAACTCAGGCTCCGATTTTGGAGGCCTGCCCAGTCGTATTGGACTGTCAGGTAGATCGAATTATCGAGGAAGATGGCATCTGCCATATCTTTGCCAAGATTCTCGAGCGACTGGTTGATCCAGAGCTCTTGGACGATAAAGGGCATTTTAAAAATGACCGCTTTGCCCCAACTTACTTTATGGGGGACGGTCATCAACGCGTTTACCGTTATCTGGATGACCGAGTCGATCCCATGGGGGAGCTTCATTAAGAAAGCGAGGAAGGAAGATGACAAGAGCAGAGTTGCCAGAACGAATCGAAACGGAGCGCCTGGTCTTACGAGTCCGTACCGTGGCTGATGCCGAGGATATCTTTGACTACGCTAGTCGTCCAGAAGTCTCTTACCCAGCAGGCTTTCCACCCGTCAAGACCTTGGAAGATGAGATTTATTACCTAGAACATATCCTTCCCGAGCGCAATGAAAAGGACAATCTCCCAGCAGGCTATGGAATTGTGGCCAAAGGGACTGATAAAATCATCGGCTCTGTTGATTTCCCCCGTCGCTACGAAGACGATGTGCTGGAGATTGGCTATACCTTACACCCGGACTATTGGGGGCGCGGTTATGTGCCTGAAGCGGCGCGTACCTTGATTGATTTAGCTTTTACAGAACTGGAGCTTCACAAGATTGAATTGTCTTGCTTTGGTTACAACCTTCAAAGTCAACGAGTCGCAGAGAAACTTGGTTTCACTCTTGAAGCTCGCATAAGAGACCGCAAAGATGCCCAAGGCAATCGTTGTGATGATTTGAGGTATGGCTTGCTGAAGAATGAGTGGGAGTGGAATATATGAATACAAGTGATAATATTGATGAATTTATAGTAGCATTAAAAAGATTTAAATGAGATTATTGAGAAAAAGAGCAAAGCTTAATTTACTTGATAAAGCTGTATTAGCTGAGTCATTTTATAAAGAGATTTTGAATAAATTGTTTTCATGGGAATTAAAAAAATTTAAACATAGCTCAGTCTAACTTTTGAAGCAATTGATTTAATTGATAAATCTAATAATATTCTTGTTCAAGTTTCTTGTACATGTGAGAATCAAAAAAATACATAGTACAATTTCCAAAAAAAGAATTATCGAAAGAAGATTATAAAGGATTTGAGCTTTATTTTGTTTTTTTGTTGGCAAACAAAAATAGTAATGTAAAAAGGCAAATATAACTGTATTCCACAACTAAGTTTTAATCCTAACAAGAATATTCTTCTGACAGATGATTTAATAAAATATTATCAAGATTTAAATCCAAATGCACAAGATAAGATACTTAATATTATTAGAAGTTATCTAACTAAAGAAAATAAAGTAAATAATAGTATTTCAAAAATGGAAATATCAGAAATGATACTTGAAATTTTAGATGAAAAATAGCCAAATATTTTATAAGTATGGTCCAAAGTCAGACGTTGCTTTAAATAGTCCAATGAGCGAAGCTTCATTTAAAATATGGTGTGAATCCAAGATGAAAAATTATTGGTAATAATAAGAAAAATATTAAATATATATCAACAGCATAAATTGCTTTTTAGTCGGGAAGAAAAGTTATTATTTCATAAGTTTGAATTAAATGTAAAATCATTTGAACAAAAATAATGAAGATAGACTAGATTCAAGTGCTTATGAACCATTTCCAGAAGAATTTCCTAAGATGTTGGAAAAAGATTGTTAGTAATCAAGGAGTAAAATAATATGTCAAATTATAGTGATGTACCAAGACCAGAGTCAGTGGTTTATTTTGAACAGATATTGGATAGTCATGTTAAGATTGTTAGATATGAAAAAATTAGAAGATTTCGTTTATAACTTATTTCTTAATAGTGGTAAGACATATTTAGTTTGGTTAACAAATAAATACACTGTATCTATTAATGATATTGTTGAAAAAAATTGATGAAAAATTTTTGATGCGTTAGTGACTATTAGCGGGTGGAATGACTATACATATGAAGCAAAAAGAATATGCTCTGAAAAACCATTTTTGGCTTATTCAAGTCTCGTGAATTTATGGGCGCATTAAACTACCCAGATCCGTCTCAATATTATACTGGAATTGATGAAGAAGATGGAAAAAGGATGTATGGAGAACATGGGTATAAATTTGATTGATGATTTAGAATTAAAAAGAATATTAAACATTAAGATTCGGTTTGAACTTTATCATTTTGGATCTTCTTTAGAGAATAAATTTTTCAACGATATTGATTTATTGTTAGTCTATAACAATAGTGAAAAAAACAATCAAAGAGAACTCTTAATGTTAAAAAGGAATATTACAGATTATCTGTATAATCAGTATCATAAAAAATATTGATATCACTGTTTTTATCAGAAAATGAAGAAGAAGAAAAAATTTTTAGAACAAATACATTACTCAAGAATATATTAAGGAGAACACACATGTCTAAAGAACTTTCACCTAAATACAATCCAGCCGAGGTTGAGGCTGGTCGTTACCAAAAATGGCTTGACGCTGATGTTTTCAAGCCTTCAGGAGATCAAAAGGCTAAGCCTTACTCTATCGTGATTCCACCACCAAACGTTACAGGTAAACTTCACCTTGGTCACGCTTGGGATACGACTTTGCAGGATATCATCATCCGTCAAAAACGCATGCAAGGTTTTGACACCCTTTGGCTTCCTGGTATGGACCACGCTGGTATTGCCACTCAAGCTAAGGTTGAGGAGCGCTTGCGTGGTGAGGGCATTACCCGTTATGACCTGGGTCGTGAAAAATTCCTCGATAAGGTTTGGGAATGGAAAGACGAATATGCCACTACTATCAAGGAACAATGGGGCAAGATGGGGCTCTCTGTAGACTACTCTCGTGAGCGTTTCACTCTTGATGAAGGTTTGTCAAAAGCCGTTCGTAAGGTCTTTGTGGACCTTTACAAGAAAGGTTGGATCTACCGTGGTGAGTTTATCATCAACTGGGACCCAGCCGCTCGCACTGCCCTCTCTGATATTGAGGTAATCCACAAGGACGTCGAAGGTGCCTTCTACCACATGAACTATATGCTGGAAGACGGCTCACGCGCCCTTGAAGTTGCGACAACTCGTCCAGAGACTATGTTTGGGGACGTTGCCGTTGCGGTCAATCCAGAAGACCCACGCTACAAGGACTTGATTGGTAAAAACGTCGTTCTTCCTATCGCTAATAAATTGATTCCAATCGTTGGGGACGAACACGCAGATCCTGAATTTGGTACTGGTGTCGTGAAAATCACGCCTGCCCACGATCCAAATGACTTCTTGGTTGGTCAACGTCACAACTTGCCACAAGTCAATGTTATGAACGATGACGGAACTATGAATGACTTGGCCTTTGAATTTGCAGGCATGGACCGTTTTGAAGCTCGTAAGGCAGTCGTTGCCAAGTTGGAAGAAATCGGTGCCCTTGTTAAAATCGAAAAACGTGTCCACAGTGTTGGTCACTCAGAGCGTACTGGTGTTGTGGTTGAGCCACGCTTGTCTACGCAATGGTTCGTCAAGATGGATCAATTGGCCAAAAATGCCATTGCCAACCAAGACACAGAGGACAAGGTCGAATTCTACCCGCCACGTTTCAACGATACCTTCCTCCAATGGATGGAAAATGTCCATGACTGGGTAATCTCTCGTCAGCTCTGGTGGGGTCACCAAATCCCTGCTTGGTACAATGCTGAGGGTGAAATGTACGTCGGTGAAGAAGCTCCTGAAGGTGACGGATGGACTCAGGACGAAGACGTCTTGGACACTTGGTTCAGTTCTGCCCTTTGGCCATTCTCAACCATGGGCTGGCCTGATGTCGATTCAGAAGACTTCAAACATTACTTCCCAACTTCAACCTTGGTTACAGGTTACGACATCATCTTCTTCTGGGTGTCTCGTATGATCTTCCAATCATTGGAATTCACTGGCCGTCAGCCATTCCAAAATGTCCTTATCCACGGTCTTATTCGTGACGAGCAAGGACGCAAGATGTCTAAATCTCTCGGTAACGGTATTGACCCTATGGATGTCATCGAGAAATACGGTGCCGATGCCCTTCGTTGGTTCCTTTCAAACGGTTCTGCACCAGGACAAGACGTGCGCTTCTCTTATGAGAAAATGGATGCTTCATGGAACTTCATTAACAAGATCTGGAACATCTCTCGTTACATCCTCATGAACAATGAAGGCTTGACCCTTGAGCAAGCAACTGCCAATGTCGAAAAAGTTGTCAACAAGGAAGCTGGAAATGTCACAGACCGCTGGATTCTCCACAACCTCAATGAAACCATTGGAAAAGCAACTGCTAACTTTGACAAGTTTGAGTTCGGTGTGGCTGGTCACATTCTCTACAACTTCATCTGGGACGAGTTTGCGGACTGGTACGTTGAGTTGACCAAGGAAGTCCTTTATAGCGATAATGACGAAGAGAAAGTTATCACACGTTCTGTTCTCCTTTACACTTTGGACAAGATCCTTCGTCTCCTTCACCCAATCATGCCATTCGTGACAGAGGAAATCTTTGGACAAATCTCAGAAGGTTCTATCGTTACAGCTGCTTACCCAACTGTTAATCCAGCCTTTGAAGACCTCGCTGCCCACACTGGTGTCGAAAGCCCTCAAAGACTTGATCCGTGCTGTTCGTAATGCGCGTGCGGAAGTAAATGTTGCACCAGCAAGCCAATCACCATCCTTGTTAAGACAAGCGATAGTGACTTGGAAGCCTTCTTTAACAGCAATGTCAACTACATCAAACGCTTCACAAATCCAGAACACTTGGAAATCGCATCAACCATCCCTGCACCTGAACTTGCTATGTCAAGCGTCATCACAGGAGCAGAAATCTACTTGCCACTGGCAGACCTCCTCAATGTCGAAGAAGAACTGGCTCGTCTCGACAAAGAACTCGCTAAATGGCAAAAAGAACTGGATATGGTCGGTAAGAAGCTCTCTAACGAACGCTTCGTAGCCAATGCCAAACCAGAAGTCGTTCAAAAAGAACGCGACAAACAAGCCGACTACCAAGCCAAATACGACGCGACCGTCGCACGTATTGATGAGATGAAGAAGTTGGTGAAATAAGCTATAAACCTCGGCAATTTGCTGGGGTTTTTGGTATAATAGGTAATAGTGTGTATTTGATTTAATATATTTTATTTATTTAAAAAGGCTTAATTATGATTAATATAATAGATTTATTTAGCGGTGCAGGTGGATTAACTGAGGGATTCAGAAATCAGCGATATAAAAATATTGGGACATGTAGAAAGAGAAAGCAGCTAGAAACTTTAAAACTTAGGGAAGTATATTATTATTTAAAGGAAAAATAAATTAGGACTTTATAATGACTTTTTTTAAATAGTAAGACTAGTATAGAGGATTTGTTGAAACATGTACCTCGAGAAAAATTGAATAAAAATTCTTAACTTTGAAATTAGTCAAGAAAAATATTCACAGTATTTTTAGTTTTTTTTGATGATTTAGGGGAAAAACGTTGATGGAATTATAGGTGGTCCTCCATGTCAAGCTTTATTCAACCATTGGAAGAGCTAGAAATGCAAGTAAAAAGTCTTCAGATGAAAGAATTTATTTATATAAATTTTATATACATTTTTAAAACAAGTATCAACCCAAATTTTTATTTTTGAAAATGTAAAAGGATTATTGAGCTTTAGAGATGCTGATGATGAGTTTTTTTATTACCTAGAATGAAAAAGAATTTGAAGAAGCTGGCTATTCTTTAGGGTTATGAAGTCTTAAATACTAAAAAACTATGGTGTCCCACAATCAAGAGAAAGACTTATTATTTTTTTGGAGTGATGAATGAGAAAAAGAACTTATTCAAGAATTCTTTAAAAATCTTAAAAAAATATGAAGAAAATGAGGTGGATGTTAAAACAGCTTTTCAGGGATTACCTAGTTTGAAGGCGGGAGAAGTAAACAATTCTTATACAAATTTATCAAATGATTATGTTGAACAAAATTTTTTTACAGGATTCTAAAACGCTATTAACTCAAAAATATTGCAAGACCAAATAATAGCAACGATTTAGCAATTTACAAAATTGTAGCAGAAGCTAAAAAATGGTAAAAATATTAAATATAGTGAACTTGACTCAAAGCTAAAAAACCCATAAACATACGGATAAATTTTTGGACAGATTCAAAGCTCTTTTCATGGAATTCTCCATCACATACAGTAGTTGCATATATTTCAAAAGATGGTCATCATTATATTCATCCAGATACAAAACAAAAATAGATCAATTACTGTGAGAGAAGCAGCTAGATTACAGGGATTCCCAGACAATTACTATTTTTAGATTCTAGAACCAGTGCTTTTACTCAAATTGGTAATGCAGTTCCTCCAATCTTTAGTAAAAAGATGGCTGATGCGATTTTTAACATTGAATTTTAAATAAAAATCAACATATGTTCATCATTATTTAGAAATTGAACATATGTTGATTTTTAGTTACAAAAAGATCGAACGCAGTAAGAAGTTGAGGAGCTACAGCATTCCAGATTGTTTTTAAGGTATCAAATTGAGGGAAATTATGAGCATCATGCATTAATGTATTTAAATGCTCCGTTGCTCTTATACTTGAAAATTCGGCAATTAGGCTTTGAACTCTATTTGAAGCTATTTTTCCTTTTCTAGAAAGCAGTCGAACCATGGTTTCGTACTTAACTTTAAACGAAAGTTTGTCAACTTCATTTTCGGCAGTTAGTGTTTTTGGACGGTTATTTTCTATTATTAGATTACGAGTACTTGCTTCCACCCAGTAGCGTTTCAATAATGTTGTTGTTGTACTTTCAATCATAGCACGCAATAGTAAGCCTTGGGTTAAAATGAAACGATCGATATTTTTATCTTCTGCCGCTTCTAACATCTCTTCTCTGAGCATTCTAATTTTTGGACCAACCGTTTTTGGAACACGAAAACTAGGCGGAACTAATTCTTTTATATACACTATGATCTTTTTTTATATGAGGTAGTTGATTTTATTGCAGATTCTAAAATGTCTTGTTTTTGTTTGTTCGGGGACATCAACATCATCATTTTCTAATGCCTTACTGATTTTATTGATACTTTTTGATCCTCTGTTGATAATGTAGTTTCTACTAAGGACGAATTTTTGTATATTTTCTTGCGCTCTTTTTGCTTCGGAACGTCGCTTTCTCCATTCTCTTTGAATAATCCCAATTAGTTTGTTAAGATTTTCTTTGATTTCTATTAACTCCTCATCAGCTTTCCCATCTAATCGATTGTCTCATCTGTTGAAATAAAAATCTTTTTATTATCATCATCAAGAAAAATCAATATTAAAGTACCCAGTTGCATAGCTATAGAAATTATCATTTGCTCTATCTTGAAAATTGTGTAACAGATTGTTCACTGGCTAGCTTCCTCTAGACAGTACTGAAAAATCCACGTTGGTTTTGCTTGTAAAGGTGTTTTCTTGGTATAAATAATCCCTGTTTATATGAAACTCTTTAAGTTTATGAATGACTATCTGAGATTGTTTGTTTGTAAGAGTTTCAAAATCATCTGGAAAAAGAAAAAGTAAACTCAGTTTCAACTTCCTTGGGTCGTATACTATTGATAAATACTTTCTCATCCAATTCCATAGTGAGACCGTTTTCGTCTATTAAAGTGACTAAAAAAATCTGTACGAGAATATTTATTAAATCTTTTAGAAAGACTCTCATATAATGATTCAATTTTGGTGAGATTTTTTTAAAGTAATATCTTTTAATGATTATTTTTGTACCATTTGGTTCAGATGTTTTAACATTGTAGTTGATTGTTTTTGGATGATAAACACTATTGGATGAACTTTTGTATGTCATTATAATTCAATTCAAAAGAATTAAGTTTTCCGTTTTGGATACTGTCAATGATAATTGTATTAGCAATACCAAATAATGCTAGTTTTCCAAGTCCCTTTTTGCCTGTGACTTTTCTACCATTTTTCGAGAGCCCTGGTTTCTCTTTTTCATCATTTTTGTTTATCTGTCAAACGTCTATTTCTAGCAATAGTTAAGAAGTTTTCATTTTATCTCCTTTGCTGACATACCGTTACCGTCGTCTGAAACAATTATTATTTTTCTTTTATAATTTATATTGATTTGGACATTATGACTGTCAGCATCCCAAGAATTAGTGATGAGTTCAGCAATTGCTTTGTGGTAATTGTTTGTATAATCCAATACCTAGATGTTGAATCGTTGCAGCATGGTAGTTAAGTGTAAATTCTTCAGACATATCGGACTCCTATATTTAATATTTTGTTAAATATAGTATATCATATTTTAAAAGTAAAATATCGTTAATACTGGTCATTCATTTTGACTCAAATCTATTTTGTATTAGATTCATAATAGTAGTTTGACAACACGGTAATTGCTGCTGCAACAACATTTATTATTTTTGACATATGTTATCTCCGATAATTTTTTTCTTACTTCCCCTCACAACCAGCCTTCTTCCTCGGCAGTTTTGGCTGCTTCAGTCTCGGTTGCTGGCGCCTAATTTGGAGAGGATA
>BNJU01001659.1_pt1:125000-164680 | contig 164680 bp, 215 predicted proteins | sample 8539281 | NCBI WGS metagenome assembly BNJU01 (sample SAMD00202456, study PRJDB9452) | human saliva metagenome | isolation source: human saliva | place: Japan | reverse complement strand
TATTAAACAAAAGTGAATATTTCCCTTTTTCAAAACCCCTTTTATGGCATAATATCTTAGCAAAGTTAAATTATGGTCGTTGTGTCAGAGTATTAAGAGAAAGGGAGATTTTATGAAAAACCTGTAATCGGTATTTCCACAAGTGTAATTGTGGATCAGGGAGCGGATTCCCCGGATATGAGAGGATTTATGTTAACAAAGATTATGTTTCTTCTGTGATTTGCAGCAGGAGGAGTTCCGATTATGATTCCGATGGATGCTTCGGAAGAGAATTTGAGACAGACTTTGGACTTATTGGACGGAATCATTTTTCTCCGGCGGACATGATATCGCCCCGATTCGTTATCAGGAGGAGCCTCATCAGAAATTACAGGATATCTGTCCGGAGAGGATGAGTTTGACTTTTTGCTCTATCGCCTCGCAAAAGGAGCAGAAGCTTCTGATTTTAGGGAATTTGTCGCGGTTTTCAGCTCATGAATGTTTCCGAGGAGGGAAGCTTTATCAGGATCTTTCTCTGAAAAGACACAGAAAGCTTTTAAGCACTCTCAGGGGACATGGTCCGAATCTTCCAACCCATACTGTGAAAAGTAGAGGAAGGTAGTAAGTTTCATCAGATTCTTCGGAAAGAGGAGATTCGCGTAAACAGCTTCCACCATCAGGCGGTAAAAGTCGGTTTCGGAAAATGTAGTGATATCAGGGAAGAGCTTTGGATGGTGTGGTTGAGGCGATTGAACTAAAGAATTATCCTTTTGGAGCTAGGCGTTCAGTTCCATCCGGAGATGCTGCAGGCGAAGGAAGAGGATATGAAGAAGATTTTTCGCGGCTTTGCTAAGCGCTGCAAAAGGAGTATCAGGGGAAGAAGTAAAGGGGAATCAATGAGTAAAACAGAAAAAGTTGGGATTTTGGTCTATCGTACTCTTAACAATTAACTCTATCATCGGAACCGGAATATTCCTTTCTCCGGGTTCTGTAGTGAAGCAGGTGGGATCTTTCGCACCTGTAGCTTATCTTTATGCAGCCGCCTTTGCGGCAGTTCTTGCTTTGAGTTTTGCTTCCGCATCCCGTTATGTGGTAAAGAGCGGTGCGGCATACGCCCTATGTGGGTGCTGCTTTTCGGGGAAAAATGCCAGCCTTTTATATCGGAATTACCCGTTTCGTTTCCGCAAAGTATTGCTTGGGGCGTTATGGCGACCGGTGTGGTGAAGACGGTTTTGCAAATTTTTGGGAATGGATACGGAAACTTTTCTTTGGTGACTGCGGGCTTTCTTTGCCTAATGTTTATTTTTGTTTATTATCAACCTCTTTTGGTTTAAAAGGTACTTGCATGGGTATCCAATATCTCCACTTTGGGAAAGGTTCTGGCATTGGCTCTGACCATCCTTGCAGGGACTTTTCTTCCTCTTACAGCAAAAAGTCTGCGGCAGATCTTTCTCTTATTGTTCCCGGTAACAGCAGCGGAACGGTTCCGGCTATGACCACAAAGTCTTTTGTTACTGCGATTATTGCAGCATTCTATGCGTTTACAGGTTTTGAAGGAGTAGCGAGTGGTTCTTCCGATATGGAAAGCCCGGAGAAGAATCTTCGAAGGCGCTTCCTTTATCCATTTTCCTGATTGCGGTAATCTATCTCGGTATTGTTTTTGTCTCGATGAGATTGAATCCGATGGCACTTCTCGAGTCCAAGAATGTCGTGGTTTTAGCCGATGTTTTTAATAGTCCGATTTTACAGAATACTATCGTTCTGGGTGCTTTTTGTTTCATGTTCGGAATCAATATTGCGGCTTCCTTCCATACGCCGAGACTCTTGGAAGCTATGGCGAAGGACGGACAGGTAAATGCGATTTTTGAAAAGAGAACGAAGGGAGGCTTCCCTTATCCGTCCTTTATCTTCAGTACGGTCTTTGCGATTATGATTCCAATGGCTTTTCGCTACGATATGAAGGGGATCATGATTATCAGCTCTATTGCCCGTTTCGTACAGTTCCTTTTTGGTTCCCCTTGCCGTGATGTACTTCTTCTATGGAAAACAAAAGGGAGAAATCATCGAAAAGCCGATTAAGAATTTTATTCTGGATGTTCCGGTTTCCGTACTTGCCATTGCTCTTACGATTTTCCTTCTCAGCCAATTTAACTGGGTCGGACAGTTCAGTATTGCAAAGGACGGTGTGGTAGAGCCGAACATCTATGCTATCGTTGCCATGATTTTCGGATACATCCTCTTCCCGATAATTGCGTTTGCTTTAAGAGGGAAGAAGAATTAAGTTCAATAATTCATAAACAGATGCTTAAAGCAATAGAACTTGCACAATAAGTCCATGTCCTAAGAATAAAGGTGCTTCAAATATTCTCCGGTTTCCCGATTGTAGAGAAGCTCTTCCTTCATACTGCGGTACTGGAGTGGACTCATACCTATTTTCTTTCGGAAAATCTTGGAGAAACTCAGAGGATCATGGTAGCCGACCTGAAAAGCGACTTCCGCTACGGAACGCTTTGTTCTCCGAAGTATCGATTTGGCATTTTGCATACGGACATAAAGTAGATATTCTTTGGGAGAATACCCCGTATCCATCTTAGAAGCTGTTAAAAAGATGGGCACGGTGTACTCCCATTTTTTCTGCAAGAAACTGAATGCTGAGATCCTCACCGTAGTGCTCGTCGATGTATTCACGTACATCATGACTCAGACTTCGTAATTTCTTTGTTTGCTTTAGACCCTTTACCTCATCACTTTCTTTATCTCGGATAAGATTGGCAAAGAAAAAGATGAAGATAAGCTACACGCGAGATCTGATGCTCTAAGCTGAATTCTTTTTATCTAAAAATCTTATTAATGTATTGGAGAAGATCTTGCACATTGTGCACGATGCGAACGGGCTTTGCGGGACTAAAGCCGGCATCGGACAAGAAGGAATCTGCATCGATTCCTCTACATGCCAGCCAGAAGTAAGACCAGGGATCCTTTAGATCGGCTTCATACCAAGCAAGGGTATGAGGGTAGAGAAGAAATGCATTTCCGGCAGAAAGTTGGTAGAGTTCACCGTTCACACAAAGTGTTCCCGATCCGGAATAGACAATATGAATCAGGTACACATCCCTTTTGTTCGGGCCATACTTATGCCCGGGATGGCAGCGTTCTTTTCCGCAATACATAAGCTGCAAGTCTGAAGCCTTGCATTCTGCATCCTGAAAATTAATATATTGTTTTTCACCCTCTAAGAAGGGAACATCTCCGGAGAGAGAATTTTCTCTTGTTTTTCTCATTTTCTTTAGACTGCTCCATGATGTGTTTCGACATTGTGCATATTGCTTTTAAAATACGAGTGGAACCGCTATTTCGGCACCACTCGTTGAATCCGTTCTTCTATCTTCGATAGAAAAAAACAAAGCTTCTTGTTTACTTATATGGCTTTAATCAGGAAAAGTAAAGATGCAAAATCGCCGCCCTTCCTGCTTAAATCTTCTCTGGCGATGGGGATACCGATTTCCATAAGCTCTGCACCGTAGGCTTCATAAGAAAGTTGCTTATCTTTTAGATTGTAACCGGCATGGAGTACGGTATTTTCTTTTCTTTCTAAGGAGGGATTTAAGTCGGCTGTAATGCGGTAAAGCGTATTTTCTCTTAGCCCCTTTAGCTTAAAGCGAATCCAGGAGGCATTTACAAAGTTCAGCTTTTGAAAATACATGGCAATGGCTTCCGTCTTATCCGGGGATACAACGGAGAATCCGCATTCGTTTCCTTCAAAAGGAGAAAGCAGTCTATAAAAATCTCCCATCAATCTGTATGAGTCTTCTGTGCTCCTTCATAAAGAGGATTTCTCTCTTAACTTCTTCAATCTCAGTAGGAGAAAGAAGATTTAGATCAAGTTCATAACCAAATGTACCGAAATAAGCCATATTGGCACGGGTTTCCAGAGGAGTATTCCGGTAAAAGCTGTTGATTCGGGTACAGCGGATACATGGGCTCTATACTGACAATGGGGATAAGCGATGGAGCTGCCATACTGAATCTTTAGCTCTTTCTGCCGCATCACTGTCGTCGGAACACCAGGCCTGAGGCGCATAGTAGAGCAAGGCGGCATCAAAGCGTGCACCGCCACTCGCGCAGGATTCAAAGAGAATATCCGGAAATTCCGTAGTCAAGCGATGGTATAGATCGTATACACCAAGGATGTAACGATGCATCATTTCTCCCTGTCTTTCCGGCGGAAGAGCAGCAGAGTAAAGGCTCCGACATATAACGGTTCATATCCCACTTGATATAGGAAATTTTCGATTCGCGCAGAATTTTTGGCTACTTTTCTCATAGATATAGTCCACGACTTCTGTTCTGGAATAGTCCAGAACATGCTGGTGTCTTGCGTGAGAGGAAACGCCCCGGTGCATTGATTATCCAGTCGGGATGCGCACGGTATAAATCGGAATCCATATTGATCATTTCCAGCTCAAACCAAAGACCGAAATCTAAGCCCATGCTACAACTTTTTCCGATAATCCTTTTATTCCGCCCTGGAAGCTTTTCTAGGTTAGCATCCCAATCGCCAAGTCCTCGATAATCATCATTTCGTTTTTCCGAACCAGCCATCATCAAAACAAAAAGCTCTGCTCCGACTTCTTTAGCTTTTTTTAGCAATCTGCAGAATTTTTTTCTTCGTTAAAAATCAAAGAAGGTCGCTTCCCAGTTATTGAGGAGTATAGGGACGCTCTCGATTTTTCCATTTGCTGCTCATTAAGCGATTCTTCATAAAAACGATGGTACGCTTGACTGAGTCCCGTTTAAGCCCTTGTCGCTGAATGCCAGAATTACTTCCGGGCTTTGGAAAGATTCTCCTTCACATAGGCAGTAGGAGAAATGCTCCGGATTTATGCCGAGCATAACCCTGCTCATTTCAAAGGTGGAAACTTCTACCTGAGAGAGAAAATTACCGCTGTAGACCAGATTGAATCCATATACTTTTCCCTGATCTTCATCCGCTCCCGTTTCTAAAAGTGCAATGAAAGGGTTATGCTCAGCCCCGGAGCAGGTACCGTTTAAGCTTTGTATGCTTTGGATTCCCATTTCCAGTTTTCTTTTCTTAAGATAGCGTTCTCTTCCCCAGGCACCGGAAAGATGCAAAAGGGAGAAATCCTTGTCCATGAACTCTACACTCATGCTCATGGCTCTTTCCAGGAATATTTTCTCTTTTCCCTTCTGGGTAAAACGAACGTTTCGGCAGAGTATGGGGATAATCACGATACAGTGTATACTCCAAAACCATTTCGGTTTGGGACAGATTATCAAATAAAGTAATGTCGAGCGTCAATGCTTCCTCTTCCTTTTCCACATAGGACATGGGGAGTGGAAGATAGGAGGGCTTTCCGCTTTTTACCTCATGACAACGGTACTTAAAATCGGATACGCGAGATCAGTTTTCCTGTAAAATGCTAAAGGCCGGGCTCCGGTAGTCTCCTGTGCCGTAGGAAGGGTATTCTTGCGCACTGTAATGCATGGAAAGAAGTCCCGGCTCAGAATGCATACGCTCATCTGTGATCTTCTGGCTTCTTCGTGTAAATAGGAGAACCCCTCTCTGTCAGGGATCCTCTTTCCATAATAAAGATGCTCCAACTGCTCATTTTTCCATAATGCGCATAATATAGGATATTTCTTCGTTATAGAGGTGAAAAACACGTTCTTCTTTATGAAATACAATTGCAAAAATTCATTGTATGCTCATAAAATGCCTATGTATTCTTTTATAAAAATGTCTATGTAATCTTTTTATAAAATGTATGTATTCTCTTGTCGGAATGGATAGGAAGCCTAATAGTAGCTTTACTACAGCTTTTCCTCCACTGGTTGCAATTCCTTCGATAAATTGCTTTTGGAAAAAGATGTATAAAGACAATCATAGGGAAGACAGGCAATCAATGAGGCTGCCATGAGTTCCGGGAATTTTTGTCACATACTGTCCCTGCATCTTTGGCCAAGGCAGAGGAGAGGACGAGCATATCCTTATCCGTGTTTACAATTAACGGCCACATCAGATCTTTATAAGCAAAAAGTGCGGTAAAGATACCCAGAGCCACCATGCTGGAACGCATAAGGGGCATCATGACAAAAAGGAAGCACTGTCCTATATTGCATCCGTCCAGTCTTGCGGCTTCCTCCAAGTCGGTCGGCAGAGTCATAAAGCCCTGACGCAGAAGGAAGGTTCCAAAGGCGGTAACCATACCGGGAAAGACCAGAGCAAACATAGTATTTAACATTCCCAGTTTGGAAACCATCAGATATTGCGGAATCAAAAACACCTGATTCGGCACCATCATTTGAAAAAGGACAAGGGAGAATGCCAGATCTCTTCCGGGAAAATGCAATCTTGCAAAGGCATAGCCGGCAAGTGTTGCAGTTACTATTGCACAGATCACCCTAAAGAGAATCAAGAGGAGTGTATTTCTGTACAATAGAAAAAAATTCATATTGCGGAAAACGGTTTTGAAGGCATCTGTTCTCCATTGCTTTGGGAAAATGATAAAAGGGTTTTACGGAGGTAGCTTCCGTGGCTGTTTTTAAAAGAAGTCAAAAATCATCCAGAAGAAGGGAACCAGCATCGTGATGGAGACGAGTATCAAAGCCGAATGGACGATGATTTTTTTGAGATTTTTCTTTTTCTTTCTAAACTTTCCATCTTCCCTCCTAATTATAAATGACCCATTTTTCTGCGCGATCATCTGTAATACTGTGACCAGCAGAGTCAGGAACATGAGGACGACAACAATAGTAGAGCCGTATCCGATATTTTTATTTACAAAGGAATATTTGTAAAAAAGATAAACCAAAGACTGGGTTTTATCTAGAGCCGGGTTGGTTTTATCCATAATCATGTAAATTAAATCAAAGACCTGCAATGAAGCAATGACACGCGTAACCAGTACAAAGAAAATGGTTGGAGAAAGAAGCGGTAAAGTGATATGGAAAAAGCTTGTCACGGCAGTAGCGCCGTCAATCTCCGCTGCTTCATAATAGTCCCCGGGAATCTCTTGTAATCCTGCAAGAAAGAGAACCATGTTGTATCCGAGGATGGACCAGATTCCGATGATGGCAATACTGTAAAGAGAGAACTTGGGATTGCTGATCCAGCTGATTCTTAGGTGTAATATATGGTTGATTAAACCGAAGTCCGAATTATACAGCCATCTCCAAACCATGGCGATCGCAGCGGGAGCGGCAACCATAGGAAGGAAAATAATTGTTCTGTATAAAGGATCTTCCTGCTATTTTTTTATTTAATAAGACAGCTAGGAGCAGAGAAATAACAATGGAAAACGAACCTCCACCAAAGGCGTAGCGTACCGTATTCCATAGTGCCTGCCAAATCTCTGCATCGGAAAAAGACATTCTGATAGTTTTTAAATCCTACAAAAATATTTCCTTTTCCGAAATCTCCTGCTTTATAAAAAGCTTTTGGATAATCGTGTTGATGATGGGAATAATATTTAAAAATGACTAAGCCGAGTACGGTTGGGAAGGATAAAGAGCCATCCCCAAAGGAACTCGTTTTTCTCTGCTTGTAAAGGAAAAATAATCCTTTTTCTGTCCAGCCATGACTACTCCTTTAAAAGAGAGCTGTGAAACACAGTCTTTTCGAAACTTGTATTCACAGCTCTCTCAAAAATCGACCTATTACTTGTGCTCTTCAGCGAGTTTCTCATTCATCTGCGCAGCCATCTGCTTGCAAGCTTCTTCCATGGTCAGCTCTCCGGTATACACTTTGGTTTACCAGCTGTGTATTGACGTCTTCCCATGCAATTGTACTTCTGGAATAGGGAAGAATTTCCATATCGTCCATCATATTGAGGTAAGCTTGTAAATTGAAAGGGAGCGCTCTTTGCCCATTCATCGGATGTGCCCTTGTAAGCGGACATGGTTACACCAAGACTTGCCTGCTTTTCTCTGTGCCTTTCTCCGGAACCGAGATATTCAATCAGCTTCCATGCTTCTTCCGGATGCTCGGTATTCTTTGCAGCAGCCCAACCTAAGCCGTTGTAGATGGAAACTCTTCTTCCGGTAACCTTGTCCTTCGGAAGTTCGACGCAGTCTGCATTGGCCAAACTGAATTCATTATTCTTGTGTGCGGCAATCATCCAGGATCCCTGGAAGCACATTGCAGACTTGCCGGACTGGAAAAGTACATCCTCCGAATTCTCAGCCATGGTTTCTGCAGACGGAATCAGACCCTTCTTTAATCCATGTTTCTACGTACTTTCATGGCTTCGATACTCTTTGGATCATCGAATCCGGACTTTTTGGTCTTATCATCGTTTAAGATATATCCGCCTCTGTCTAGAATCATATTGTAGTATCCGGCTTGGTCATTGTCCGGCTTTAAGCAAAGACCGTACTGTGATCCGTCCTCTTTCTTCAGCTTACGAGCGGCATCGGTTAAATCATCCCAAGTCCAGTCTGCGGTAGGATAGTCCAGTCCTGCTTCATCAAACATCTTTTTGTTGTACCAAAGCGCAATGGTATCGATATCCTTCGGTACAGCGTAATTCTTACCTTCATAGCTATAAAGTCCCCAGATATCCTCAGGATAGTTCTCTGTCTGAATGACTTCGGAATTTTTGATTTGATCGGTCAAATCAAGAAGCATATCGTTACTCATATAACGCTCGGATTCATTGGAGTGCATCCAGAATACATCCGGCAGCTGTCCACCCCTGTGCAGCGGCTTCCATTGCGGTCCAATAATCTGCCCAACGAACAACGGAAATTTTGGTTTTGATACCTGTCTCCTTTGTGAAATCGTCCATGATTTCTTGGATGCCGGGTTCCTGGTTTGGATCCCAAATCTGCACGGAAAGAGTGGTTCCGGAGTCGGATGTCTGAGAATCCTCAGCAGCCATAGTGGTCTCCTCAGCCTGCTGGCTATCAGGCTTGCTGTCTGCCTGCTCAGCCTGCTTCCCGCATGCTGCGAGGGCCATGATGGAAAGCCCAAGGGTTAACGCGTACTTTTTCATAAAATGCCTCCTTTTGTATCTTCTATAAATTTTTGTACAAGAAAAAGAATGGATAAAGGTCCACTCTGTATCTTCATTTTTGTTACAAGAGAAGTTTGCTTTTTGTCTGAAATCCTCTTGATGATAGCAATACGACTTCGATCCTGCTGAAAAATTGACCCTTTCATTCCACTCTTAGAAAGTGTTTTATATTCTCTATACTGACTTGGAAAATCTCTAAAAATCTTCCCCTATGCCTTGTATTATAGGCAATGAAAGTACTTTTGGCATGGCAAAATGTTGCGAATATCATGAAAAATGTTATGGTTTTTTATGATGCATGATGCTATTTTAATAAGAAAAGATAAAAAGCAGATTGATATAGGGGCTGTAAAAATAAAAAAATTTTTCTAGCAATATAGGTCTGAACTGGGGCACGCTATTTTCGCCACGTACGGATAGCGAAAAACGCTTTTGTTTTTCGCAGTACCGACGGGCTCAGACTACCCGCATTCAGACCTATATTGCAATGAATCCTTTATTATTTTTGATTTGCCAGCCCTATTTGCGATCTAACGACTATCTATCGCATGTCAGTATCCTGTTTGCCGAATCAATACTTTTTGAAATCTTATGCTTTTGAATATTGATGGGATTCGACACCGGTGCATCGTCCTCGTTGGTTTCCTGTGAGGCGATTTTTTTCAACAACATCCATTCCTTCATAAACCTGCCCGAGTACGGTATAGCGGCCGTCTAATTCGGGGATCCCGCCCGACTTCCCTGTACTTTGCCTTTACATTTTCCGGGAAGGAGATAATAGGGAAGGGAGGTTTCATTTCGCACTTTGCTACACTGCACGATATAGAACTGATTTCCGTTTGTATGGGGACCGTTATTTCCCAAGCAGAGGGCGCCATTAAAGTTGTGGAGTTCCATATTGACCTCATCTTGGAAGAAACCGTTGTAGCTGGATTTCGATTCGTCTCGGAACCGTCCAAGGCTCCTCCTTGGATAACATAGTCCTTGATGACTCTGGCAAAGGGGGTTCCGTTATAGAAGCCCTGCTTGGAGAGCGTAATCCAGTTTTGTACGGCAATGGGAGCCTTCTTAGGGAAGAGACGCAATTTAATTACACCCGCATCGGTAGTCATGATACAAACTTCTTCTCCTCGTCTTGGCTTTTTCCAACTGATATAGGCTTACATCGGATACGTCGATTCCTTTATCCTGCCAGAGAATCCCGATGATTTTCCACTTCTGCGCTTGTGCATCTCCAAGCTGTGCCATTTTCATAAGAACGGTATGCTCAGTCACTTTGTTTGATCGTTCCGTAACCTGAAACTTTAATTCCATGATGCCACGAAGATCATTGTATTCATCGGTCCCGCTTACACGGTGGAGTATCGGCATCTTACTGTAGATATAGCGGATGTCTTTTTTTCCTTCAAAGCTTCGGAAGAAATTACGGATCCCTTCTTTTTCTTCTTCTGCAATATCCGGAACAATAAAGTCTTCGATGCCTTTCTGCTCTTTAATGGCCTTGATAAACTCTTCTTCACGTGCCTGCAAAAGAGTTTCGTCCCAGCGACGGGATAACATCTGCCAGGTCTGCACTTCGTCATCATAATTTTTGGCAAAGCCGGTAAAGGCAGTGAGAGAAAGTATTCCGAATAGGGCACAACCAAGTGCAAGAGCGAGTTTCACGAACGATTTTCTCATACAAACTCCTTTCTGTCATGAGAACTTATGCAAATTTACATAAGTAGAATGGTGAATTGCAGTTTATATTTCATTAATAATAACAAAATATTTTTAATATTTAAAGTATAAAAATAGAAAAAAACTTACTATAATCTCATGCAAGGTGAAATGGAAAGCTTTTTCAAGCGTATGAATTAGATGCAGTAAAAAGGAAAGATTATCGCCTAAACTTCTACACAGGTAGCTATGGTATTTCTTTGGGAATCACGGTAAGATAGGTTGTTGTATTTTAGTAAAATAAGCCGAATAGGCAGAGAGAATAGAGAGTATAAAATGAAGGCAAAGAACTTGGGAATCTTAGCGGCGGAGGGCTTTCCTGTGCCAAAATTCATCGTGCTTTCGGAAAAGGAGGAAGTGAAACTTTCTTTTTCCGAAAAAGGACTTCTTTGCCGTTCGCTCTAATTTTTTTCCGCAGAAGACAGCGGGGAGCATTCCTTTGCAGGGCAGTTTTTGACGCGTTTAAATGTAAAAGAGAAAGGTAGAGGAAGCGGTTCAGGAGGTTTTTGCGTCCTACGCCGGAAGCCTGGATTATAAAGAAAAAGGCGAATAGGGGGAAGGAAGAATACTGTTCCCAAAAAGCAGGGGAAAAGCAGAACTGAGGGAGAAAGCAGAACAGGAGAAAGCAGAACAGAAAAAAGCGGAACAGAAAAAAGTAGAATCATCAGTAGAAACCGTCATCATTCAGGAAATGCTGTTTCCGGAAAAATCCGGTGTCCTGTTTACAAAAAATCCCAAAGGTCTTCTCAGCGAAATGGTGGCGGTTCTCGGACAGGGTCTCGGAGATAAGGTAGTGGAGGATCAGGAAAATGTACTGACCTACCACTATTTTCCGGGGGAATGTTTGTATCAAGAGGGAAAACTGCGGGATAACTATATGGGAGATGAAAAGGATGCAGACTTAGAGAAAGCAAGTCGGATTCGCTTAGAGAACGAAAACTTTGCTGATTCAAAGAAAGACCATCGTGCCGGAACACTTGTTCTTACAGAGAAAGAGCTTAAAACATTATTTACCCTTGGCGAAAGAATCGAGCAGTTATTTCAAAAACCCATGGATATAGAATTTGCCATAGAAGGGGGGAAGATTTACATTTTACAGGCCAGAGAAATCACTACTTTAGACACACATCTTCCCATTCGAATTTTAGACAACAGCAATATCTCCGAAAAGCTTTCCGGGAATCTGCCTTCCTCTTAGTGTGAGCTTTGCAAAGGAAATGTACTCGGGATTTTTCACTTCTCTCGGAAGACGCTTTCTGGGGAAAAAAGTTTCTTCCTATAAGGAACTTTTTCAACGCATGGTGGGAGAATTTTTCCGGAAGAATGTATTATGAAATCTCCTCTTGGTATGATATCCTGCGGCTCCTTCCATTCTCTAAGAAAAATCATTCCGATTTGGCAGGGAATGCTTGGGGTATCCAATGAAGAAATATCCTTTTTCAAGAAGAAGCTGAGCTTCTTTTTAAAAGTGTAGAATTGCCTTTTTATTTTGCTATTATTTTTCGTTTCTCAGAGAAAAAAATGAAGGAGCTGGACCGGCTTTTTCCAAGAGCGCTATGCCTCTTATACAAAAACAGGTAGAAGACGAAGAGGATGTCAAAGGCTCTGTTTTTCGCTCTTTTTTTGAAGATGAAGGAAGACCTCTTAAGAGTGGGATATTACTTTGATGAATGACATGGTGTCCTTTATCAGTACGCATCTGTATGGGAAGAAAACGGCATTTTCCTTAGAAACCATGAAGCCTGTGCGAGCTCTTTCCGCCTTAAAGGCAGTAGCCGAAAAGCATGGATTAGACAGCGAAGAATACCGCAGGGAAAAAGAAAAGCTATATTTCCGCCTATGGAGATCGGATAGAGGGAGAGCTGAAGCTGGAAACCAGAACCTTTAGAACCAATGAAGAGCTACTGGACCGGTGGATTTTGGATGCTTTAGAGACGGAAAAGGCGGAGCAAGATTCCCGGGGAGATTTTCCGAAAGAAAAGTATAGCCTTCGGAAAGACTGTTCGGAAGCGGAGCATAGTATGCAAAAAGCTTATGGGAAGAAAGATAGTTTTGAGACAGATGGCGTAGAGACAGATTGTGCTGAGACAGATTGGGAAGAGACGAGCCGAATGGAGAAGTCTTCCGAGCGAAAACAGCGAAAGTCTTTCCTTTATCGTCTTGCCGAATCCTCCTGCAATAATCGGGAGATTTCCCGTCTTCATCGCACAAGATGCTTCGGTCTTATGCGGAGCATTGTAGATAAGATTGGAGAGAAAACGATAGGTTTTGATGTATACTATCTTAGCTTAGAGGAATTAGAGGAAATGCTCTTTTCCGGCAAGGATTTTTCCTTGAAAATTGCAAGAGAAAAGGAACTTCGAAAGGCCTATGAAAGACTTCCTGTTTTGTCTCGGGTAAAACTCCTCGGAAAGGTGGACAGAGATCCTCTGGAAGGGGAGATTCGTGTTTTAAACTATGAATCTTTCAAGGGAAAAGGGAAATATAGAAGGTCAAATAGGCCCGGATACATGAAGAGCAGGAAAGCGAGAAAAATCAGGAAAGGAAAAAGCGAAAGAGGATGGCGAATCCACGCCAAGAGTTTTTCCTTTGGGAAGAGGCGTTTCAAGGGCATTTTTCCGGGAGAGGTTTTAAAAGATTAAAAAGCTTACAGGAGGTCAGTGTAGCAGATGCTAAGGGAAAATCCTCTTAAGCTATTCTACGGATCCGGGCTGGTTCCCGTATCTCAATATGGCGGAAGGACTCATTACAGAAAGAGGCTCTCTTCTATCCCACAGCGCCATTCTTGCAAGAGAGTTGGAAAAACCTGCGGTGGTCAATATTCCGAATATTATGGAGGAGCTGCACAGCGGAGACATTGTGGAGATAGACGGGGATTTAGGTATTTGCAGTGTCATAAAGCAAAAGGAAAAATAGGATTGCAAGACAAGTGAGAGGGGAAATCCGAAACTTTATTCTGCCACTTGTTGTAAAATAGAAAGGGAAAATGAAGAACTATCGAATCAAAGCGGTAAAGGATCAAGGGGAGAAAGAGCAGTTTTTAAATCTTCCTGCTATGCTGTATAAAAAGTCCTGCCTTATGCAGGACAGGAAAATGGAGGAAGCGGTACTTTCGGGAAAGCACATTTTAGTGCAAGGAAATCTTCGTTTTCTGCCCTTTCTTTGCATAAGCGTTTCTGAGGAAAAAGAAAGCGTAGCAGGGCGGATTGCTTTAACGCTGTATGAAGATGAGGATTACGGCTTTGTAGGCTTCTATGAAAGTATAGAGGAAGAGAAAGTTGCCCTTTTTACTCTTGGGAGCCTGCGAAAGGAAGCCAAAAAAAGCAGGGAAAAAAAGGACTGAAAGGTCCCGATTGACATTTCCTTTTTCGGAAGGTATCGCTTTGCTTTGGAAGAAAAAATGCACCTATACCGGGAGAACCGGCAAACAAAAGCTTATTATCCTTATCTTTTTGAAAAAGCAGGGCTTTTCAGATCTGTAACCGCTATGTTTCTCACTTTTATGATGCTTTTGGAGCCGTCCTATGAGAATGCAAAGGCAAAGAAACGCTTGGAACATTTTCAGGAAAAGGGCTACCGATTTTTGCACCCTACAAAAGAGAACTTTGACCGATACCTTTCTGAAATTTATCCGCTTTTAATGGAGCGCTATAAGGACTTTCAAGGCTTTCGCCATATTGACAAAGAGTCTTTTCTAATCCTTTACAGCTCCTTAAAGTATATTGTAGATGAAGAAATGGTCTTTTTGGCTTATGATAAGGAGGAGCTGAAAGGTTTCTTCCTCTGTCTTCCGGACTATGGAAATCTACTTGAAAAGCCTCTCAATCCGATTCGCCTTTTGCAAATCCTTTTCAAAAGAAGAAGGTCAAGCTGCTATATTCTTTTGTATTTGGCGGTGAAGAAAGGTTCAGAGGGACTGGGACTGGCCTTTTCTCAGCTGATCGCGGAAAGCTTAAAAAAGAAAAAGGCAAGGTCTATTGCGGCACTGATCCAAAAAGGGAAGGCCAGTGAAGGCTATTTTCAGGATAAATGCGTGGGAAGTAGAGAGTATGTATTGTTAGCAAAGGAGTTTTTGTAAACTTAGATGAAAAACATCACGTTTCGACAAAGCGTAGTCTGTGCTCTAAAAGGGCTGTATTTCGGCCTAAAAACAGAGAAAAATTATAAATATTACTTGTGTCTGAATATTCTTTTTGTTCTATTGGATTTCTTTTTAAAAGTAGATTTGGCCACTTGGTATGCGGTGATTTTAAGCTCTGCCGGGGTGTACGCAATGGAGTATATGAACACGGCAATAGAACATCTTTCGGATTTTGCGACGAAGGAGGAGCACCCGGAAATTAAGGTAACGAAGGATTTAGCGGCAGCAGGAGTGCTTTGCTTCGGCATTGCTTTCTTTCTGATTCAGGGGATTGCCATCGGAAATTATTTTTGGGGCTAACAGAAAAGTTCTTTTTGGCTAGCAGAAAAGCTCTTTGTGTATCTTTACGTATCTTTCATTATACTTAAGCCCTCTTTGCTATACTTAAACATATTTAAGCAAGAGGAAAGCGTTTCGGAAGAAGCAAGCTAAAAACGGAGAAAGTGAAGATTATTTTTCTTGTAGGAGGATAGACTAGATTGCAGTGGATATTGTCTTTATACATCACCATGTTCCCGGTGATTTTGGCAGGCGTTTTCAATATGCTGCTTTTTGAAAAATTCCTTTCTTGAAGAGTCGTTGCAAACCGATTGACGGAGGAAAAAAACTGGATAGACGGAAAGCGGATATTTGGGGACAGTAAAGAGTGTTTTGGGATTTTTGGCTCATGACTCTTCTTGGCGGATTTACGGAACTCTTTTTGGGGGACTTCTTTTGCAGGGCTTAGGAGAAACTAAGCGAAGCCTTTTGTATTTGTACTTTGAAAATGCCCCCGGATTTAATTTTCTGATTGGCATGCTTTTCGGCTTTTTGTATATGCTCTTCGAACTGCCCAATAGCTTTATCAAAAGAGACTTTCGGTTTCTGCATCGGAGCAGGGAGACAGAAGGCGAGGGCTAAAAGCTCATTTTCTTTATTTTGGATCAGATTGATTCCATGCTTGGGATTATGCTTTGCCTTGGCATACTGGTGCATCTGACACCTGCACAAACTGTATTAGCGATTTTTCCTGGGAGGGTTTACCCATGTTCTCGTGAACTGCTTGCTGATTCTCTTTAGGGTGCGGAAATATCTATAAAAACTGAAAAATAGTCATTAAATAAAAGAGAATATATTGACAAATAGCAGAGAAATAGAAATACAAATGCTAAGAATATTTTAGATGAATTAGTTGAGGAAATATTGATGAAGAAAAATTTTTTTAGGGGTCTATCACCCCAGTGTACTTTTTAACCTATCTTGGACTTTCCCTTTTCTTTTATATGGAATCTTCTTTGGGAAAAAGCTTGGCATTTTCCCTTATTTTGCTTCTTCTTGCCGGGCTTTGTGATACCTTTGACGGCATGGTGGCAAACTCTTTTCAAAGAAATGATCTGGAAAAAGCCTTCGGAGTGCAGATTGATTCTTTGGCAGATATGGTTTCCTTCGGCGTGTTTCCGGTGCAGATTTATCTACAGTACTTTTGCAAAGCTTGGCATCTTTTCTTTTGCGCTTTCTGTAGTATATCTCCTTTCGGTGGTGACCAGACTTGCTTACTTTAACGTAAGCGCCGGGGAGAAGAAGGATTATTTCATTGGCCTTGCCGTGACCTATGCCTCTTTCTTTATTCCCTGCTATGGTCTTTTAAGTTTGTATTTTTCCATAGAGAAAATCCTTCCCGGAGAGCTTTTTGTATGTCTTACTGGCTTTCTTCTTTCGTTTTTCATTTCAAGATGAAGAAGCCGAGTTTGAAAAGCACGCATCAGCCTACTGCTTTTTGGCTGTTCTCTTTGTGATTTTACTCGTGAGAAAGCTGTAGGCGGAAAAAGCAAATACTGCCGGGGAGAAACAATTTATGCAAAGAGAACATAAAAGCCGCATGTTGAAGACGTTGAAAAGTTTTATGCAGAAGAAGCAGACAGAAGTTATTAGGGAAAAAACGATAAAAAAGGAGCAGACCGTACTCCCGATTATTGAACGAAAAACAGGCAGATTGATCCGCGAAGAAGAGTATGGGCAAAAAGCAATCTACTTTCTATATCATCATTTTATTGGAAGAGTTCTTCTCAAAATGATTTTTGCCCGCCCCTATTTTTCCTTTCTTCGAGGCTTGTATTACAACAGCTTTCTTTCTAAAAAAGAGATTGTGCCTTTTGTGGAAAAATATGGACTTCCCAAGGAGTATTTAAAGAAAAATTATAATAGCTTTGGGGCTTTCTTTTCCAGAAAAGAAGCGGTGTACTTAAGGGATGCCGGGGAAAAAGAAAATACGAAGGACAATGGAGAGGATGGAAGGAAAAGATACGAGAAAAAGGACAGGAAAAAGGACAGGAAAAAGGACAGGGGGGAAAGTTGCCTTTTTATGCCACAGCTTCCGGAAAGCTTCTGGCGTATAAAATAGATCAAGAAGGAGTGATTGTGCTTCGGAGAAATCTGATTCGAAAAAGAGAGCGGTACGAAAAGGTAGTACGAAAAAAACTGTGCTAAAAGGGTTGACCGGGTTACAGGAAGATGCTACTCGGAAAGAAAGACAGAATGAAAGAAAGGCATCCAATCCGCTCTCTTTGGAAATCAAAGGGAATCTCTATTCCATAGAAAAAATTCTGAAGGCTCCCTGTCCGGAATTCTTGAAAGGGGGAACGCTATTGATTTTTCGCCTGAGCTTGCCGGACTATCATCGCTATATTTTCCCGGCTAGAGGAAAACTTTTAAGAACAAAGAAAATCAAGGGAAGACTGGACAGCGTGCGAAAAGAGGCAGCCCATTTTAAGGCATTTTCCGAAAATAAAAGAGAAATCAGTCTTTTGGAACTTAGCGGCATGGGGAAGATTCTCCATGTGGAAGTGGGGGCAATGCTCGTGGGGCATATTCATAACCATGTGGGATGTAAACCGTCTTTCGATAAAGTCGTAGAGTGCCATAAAGAAAAAGGGACAGAGTGTTGTAGAGAAAAGGGAAATATTCAAATTAGCGGGAAAAATCATTTGGCTCATTGCTTTGCCGCAGGAGAGGAAAAGGGCTATTTTTCTCTGGGAGGCTCTACTATAGTAGAGATTCTCAACAATAAAATTGTGATTGATGAGGGACCTTTTGAAAAACACAAACAAAGGGCTTGGAAACGAAGCTGGAAATCGGGGAAAGGATAGGCTATGGAAAGGCTTAAACGCTTAAATATCTACTTTAAGGAAATGTATCCCATAGTGCCGAGACTGGGACTGGGCGTGATGATTTTCTTGGAAATCTACTTTATTGTGCTCTTAAACCATGGAGTGGGAAAGGATGTGCTTCTTTCGTATCACTCGGTGGAGGGACAGTCGGCATTTTATAGTTTTTTTGTGCAGCATGATATTTTGGGCATGCTGATTTGCAGCTTCACGGTTTTTAGCTTCCTGCTTTGGCTAAGAATAGCGGATGATTTTAAGGATTATGAGCTGGACAAACGGCTTTTTGCCTTTCGCCCTCTTCCCTCAGGAAGAGTCACGAAGACTGACTTACGGATATTTGCGACCATTCTCATTTCCTTTACCTTGCTCCTTAACTTCCTTTTTATGAAGAACTTTATCTTCTGCTTTATTCTTTACACCTACGGAAGCTTAATGGCGGTGTGGTTTTTCCAAAAGCATAAGATTGCAAAGTCCCTGCCACTGGCTCTCGTTACCCATAATCCGGTGCAGATTCTTCTAAATCTCTATGTGATTTCCTATGCCATTATGAAATACAAATTGCCGGTTTTCGATATTACCAATTTCATGGCCCTGTGCTTACCCTGTATTTTTCCGGCTCTCATCTGGGAGATTTCCCGGAAGATTCGGGCGCCGGAGGAGGAAACGGAGTATGTGACCTATTCCAAGCTTTTTCGGATATAAAAAAATGTATCCGCTTTGTCTTTATTTTGACATGGGTAGACATTTGCACGAACTTCATCCTGGTATGGAGGCTGAGCAGATTGTCCGTTTTGCTCCTTTTCTTAAACGCTTTATGGTGTTCCTACTGCTTCTATGACTATGCAAAAAGTCCGGGGCGTTACCGTATCGTGTCCAAAGTGGAAAGATACACCTATATTCAGGAAAAGCCTGATGATTTTAACGATAGTTGGATTTTTGATTTTTCGGAAGAATGTAGAATTTTATTTATCAATACAATAAAAAGAATCTCCCTTTTTGAGGTGGGGATTCTTTTTCGAAGAAAAATAGTTCTATTCGTTATATAATAAGAATAATATTAAAAAGATCTTATTTATCTTTGCGTGAGTAAATCGATTGCAGAAGCTTTGAGAATGAATTGATGAGGTAGCGTTCATGGAAGAAGTAGCATTGAAAAGAGTATTGCAGAGAAGTAGAGCCGGATGGAGAAACAAAAAGTTATGCCTGGAGCACGGCAATAGGGTTACAGGCTATGGGGGACTGCAGATTTCAAAGTTCCTGATTGATACGGCGATTCAAAATATCGCGGGTGGTATATCCATTAAAGTTGCCCGTAAAACCATTGAGGATTATTACGGAGAAGATGCAGGGGGAGCAGTGGATAGGAAGGCGGAAGAAGCGGATAGGGCTGGCTGCCGGGACCTTTGCTCTTTTTAACAGAGGGGCATTTTCCTTTTCCGTAAATACCTATATCGCCATTCATCGGAAGCTTTTTCGAGGAATGGAGGATTCAGCCGAAGTCTGCGAGATTTTTAATATCAAAAGAAAAGAATGGGTGCTGGATGAAGAAAGTGTGCTATATGCCGGTGAAGCGGAACTGCAGGAAATGCTGGCATGCTTATTTATGGAGGAAAAAGACTTTTCTTATAAAGGGCTTTCCATGGAAGAAATCATTCGGCATCTTGCAGAGTTTATAGCGGAACTTTGGCAGATTCATGCCTTTTCTAAAGGAAGTACAAGAGTCTCAGCCATTTTCTTTATCAAATATTTGGAATCACTCGGCTTTTTCTATTCAGAACAATACTTTTGCGGAAAATCCCTTGTATTTTAGGAATGCGCTTGTCCGTGCAAACTATACCAATCTGCAGAAAGGAATTTTTGGAACAACGGAATATCTTGAACTTTTTCTTCGGAACCTGCTCTTAAATGAACAGAATCTCTTGGATAATGAAAGCCTGCATATTAGCGTGGAGATAAAGAAAGCAGAAGAGGAAAGGCTTACGAGAGAACGGGAAGCAAAGAAAGAGAAGGAAAGACTCGCGAAAGAGTTGGAGGCGAAGAAGGAAGAAGAGAGAATTATCAGAGAGCTCGAAATAAGGAGAGAGGTAGAAAAGAATTATCAAAGAGCTGGAAGTCAAAAAGTTGGAAGAAATCATTGCCAGAGAAAGGGAAGTAAAGAAAGTAGAAGAAAAGGATCACCGAAGCCCATATTATAGGGGACAATGTGAATACAGAGAAAACTGTTTTTGCAGAAGAATTGTATCGAAAGGAGAGGGCAGAGCGAGAAAACAGAATTGCAGAAAAAGTAAAGTTGGCGACCCATAAAGCGGTTATAGAATGTTGTGATGTAAAAATGCAAAACGATAACGAGAATAAGGAAAGTGAAAAAGAGCATTTCATAGCGCTTCTTTCTCTTAAGTCCGCCGAGTTTTCAAGTAAAAACGATAAGTCATATTGAGAGGCTATTTGAAGAATTTTACTTTCCAAAAAGATATTTGGAAGAACGTACGTTATTGAAATTTTTGCATTTAAAGAACTCCGGTGCTTCGAAATTCCTGCTCAATCTGTTGCAGGCCGGTATTATTGAAAATGTATCCGGCTATGGCAAGGGAAAAATATAAATTTAAAAAAATAAATAAAAATATTCTATTGCGGATTTTTTTCTCAAAACAGGGAATAATGCTTATCTCTAAGGGAAGAATCGTACAATCTTTTGCCATAATAGATTTTCTAAATTAAATATAAATATTAAGTTTTGAAAGTAGCTGAACTAGAATAGTATAAATTTTGAAATAAGACTAAGATATAAAATGATACATTTTGAGACTGACTCAGAAATGAAATTTTAAATTATTTAAATACTATAAGACATAAAATAATAAGTTTTGAAAGAATTACAAAATTAAAATTACAAAAAAATATAAAAATATACAAGTTTTGAAAGTGAAATAAAGATGAAAATACTGGATAGAAAAAGAATATAAAAACAGACTGATTCGTTTGCGGGAAACGGAGAAAATAAAGATTATTTCCGGAATCAGGGGAGCAGGAAAGTCGGAATTACTGCACGGTTATCAGAAATGGATAGAAGAGCATGTGGAGGGGGCAAATATCCTTTATCTGGATATGGAAGACGCTCAAAATGCAGAGTTAAAAGACGGTCCATCTTTGCTCAGCTATATTGAAAATGAAATATGAGGAAAAGAGCACTAACTTTCTTATTGTCGAGGAGGTTCAGCACTGTAAGAACTTTGAGAAAGCGATGCAAAGTGTATATGAGAGAAAAATGTTTAACATTTACCTCTCCAGCTCCAATGCCTCTTTTTTATATGAGGATAAAACTGCTTTTTGGGATGAAAATTCCATTGAACTGCCGATTTTTCCCTTTAGCCTTTCTGAATATCTGCGGTACTATGAAATCAAAGCTCCTTCCCTCAGCTTTTACCGACTTACCTTACATTTGGCGGTTTATCTGCAACATTTTCGCTTTAAATTCAAAGAAGATAAGACGGAATACATCAAGGAATTATACAATAAAAAGATAAAGAAGGATTTACGAAAGACATACGGCCTTAAAGATTCGGCTCTTTTGGACTCTCTGCTGGCCTATTTGATGCTTCATCTTTCTATCTCTACCTCGGCAAGTAAAATTTCGAGTCTGTTTAAAAAAAATCATTTGGAAACAAACCATATTACGATAGGAAAATATTTACAGTATCTTTGTGCTACGTTTCTGCTCTTTAAAGTAAAACGCTATGATATTCGAAAGAAAGTCTATTTAGAAACTGCCGATAAGTATTACCTGACAGATCTTGGCTTCCGCTTTGCCTTACTGGAAAAAAGAAAAACCGGACTGGAAGGGGATATGAAAAAACCTCGTTGCCATTGAAATTCGAAGAAGGGGTTATGAAATTTACGTAGGGAAGCTCTATCAGAAGGAAATCAACTTTGTGGCGATGAGAGAAAAGGAAAAACTTTACATACAGGTTACGGATGAAATAGAAGAGGAAGATAAGCTTTAAAAGCTCTATCTCCCTTTGCGTGCGATTAAAGATTTCTATCCTAAGCTACTTATTGCAAATACGGGAAAGGACGAGTTTGATGTAGATGGGATAAGGATATTGGATTTGACGAAATGGCTGATGGAAGGCTAGGGTTTTAGTGATTGAACTAAGCAAGGAAACGAATGCTATAAACCGGGAAAATAAGAATCATTGGAGGTGGAAACAATGTCAAAAAGGATTCCGATTCACAAAAGATCTTTTTATGTCGTTTATGTATCGGGGGAAAAAGAGATATTTAAGCCCTTAAATACAGGATGGATTGATGAAAGAGTGGCGACTGTTCGGGAGTGGGTTGCCAATGTTTACTTTTATAAGAAAAATGGAAAAACCATCATGATTGATGCCGGCTATAATTATGAGCGTCTGAAAGAAAAAATGGGCTGGCTCGACATTTCCCCCTCGTCCATAGATGAGATTCTTCTTACGCACCTCGATACCGATCATGTCGGTGCTGTAGAGAAGGATAGTGAAGGAATTTTTAAGAGCGCAAAACTGTATATTGGAGAAACGGAAAGTAAATATCTGACCGGGGAACTTCGCCGCAGAGTACTTTTTAAGCTCTATAAACTTCCGAAAGTGGATATTGAAAATGAAATCGAGCTCCTGCAAGACGGGGATATTTTCTATATTGGAGATATTAAGGTAGAGGCGATTTTGGTGCCGGGACATACCTTGGGGCATCTGGTTTATTTGATAGATGATGCCTATCTTTTTACCGGAGATACGATTTGGTTCGGGTCGGACGGAGGCTACAGCTTCTTGAATTCTCTTGCAGAAGACAATGCACTTTCTATTCGTTCGCTTGAAAGACTGGAAAAGCTTTTAAAAGAAAGAGGACTTTCGCCGAAGATTATAAGTGGACATACAGGCTGGACAGACGACTTGGAATTTGCTTTTCGGCACAGAGATAAGATTTGTAATTCGATGAAAAAACAGAAGCCGCATGACCCTACAGCGCCATATGACGGCTATGACGAGAGGGAGGATACGGAAGAGAGGGCAAGAGGCGAGAGACTCCCTAAGGCATGGAGTTATGAAAATCTTTAATCAGCCGATGTTAGCAATATGGTTTAAGTATGTAACTACGATAAGTTGGCCTTTCCTACCAAAGCTTTTTATCGTGAGAAAAAAATCTTAAGGAGAAAAAGATGAGAATGACAAAAAAAATCGGAGCAATGGTGCTGGCGGCAGCGCTCAGTCTTTCTATGGCACTTCCTGCTTTTGCGGGACAGTGGATTTTCGACGGACCGGAGTCTTGGAAATGGTGGTATAAAGAGGATAATGGAAGCTACCCCCATAGCGAATGGAAGCAAATTAATGGGGAGTGGTATAATTTTGATGAAAATGGATATTTGAATGTTGGCTGGATTAACGATCCTATTCAAACAGTTCATGAAGATGAAGATGGAGGCTGGGTAGAAAAATTCAATCGTTATTATTATCTGGATGAATCCGGAAAAATGTTAAAAAACCAAAACTATATTGGCGGATATACGGATGAAACGGGGCTTTTGCATTGTGATGGTTTGGATCTGGGATCAGGGGTGTACAGTAGATATAAGACAAAAAACTATCCTAAACCGCCTGTTGAAGACTCCGGCATCTTGGAGTATCACGACTATGGAGAACATGATTATTATCGATACAGTATAAACGATTATAAAACTGCATTTTATGCCGAGGTATCCAAGCACATTGCAAAAAGAGAAACAAGCTTCACTGTAACTCTTAACAGGCTGAATAGCAGAAGAGATGGCGCAATTCTTTGGGAGGGCATTAATGAAGTGTTCCTGCAGAATAACTTGATTGCAGATAAGTGGAATTATGATTATAAGACGGATGATAATACAGCCTACTTTACCGTAGTGGGTTATGATGAAGGCGCCTAAACCGTAGTTTGATTTTTAAAAGAGACTGCAGAGTTGAACTCTGCAGTCTCTTTTTCTTTTGCGCCATTCATTATTAAGGTTTTTTCGCGCATATACTTCCGGGTTCTTTCCATTCTTCAAGTTGCATTACTTGAAGTAAATCATATATAATCGATAAAGGCTTTTTCTTAAAAAGTAGGAGAGAAGGATGGAAATTCATTATTTTAGATGGCTTACCAGTTCGATAGGAAGCTTTTTATTATGGCAGAACCTTCTTCTTTGATGGAAATTCCTTTACTAAAACACAACAGGAGCGGAAAAATGACGGAAAACAAAAATTATTATAAGAAGAAACTCATTCTTTTTCTTGTTCATCATAACAACTATTTTCGGATTATTGAGCCTTTTCGGCTATTACAGCGCAAAAATTCAAGACCCTTGCAGCTTCTTTCTGCCGTATTGTACGGTACGATTAAGCTCTTTCTTATTCGTGTCTCCGATTTCTCCGGAAGAGAAGACTCCTTCATCTATGAATTCGCAAAGTGGGCGGCGCCGATCCTGACCTCCGCCTTTTATCTTTACGCAGATTTCAATGTCTTACTGCATGTAAAAAAATGTTCTTGTAAATCGCCTGAGTGCAAAAGCATGTTCTCTTTTTGGAAACAGCGAGATGGGGAGAGCTTCATCGGCAATTTACAAAAAGAAAAACTATAAGATATCTCTTGTTACAAAGGATTTTCTGGATGAACGGGTAAAGAACAAGTACGAGAAAAAGGGAATTGCGTGTTATCAGCTTGATTTTGAGAAAAGCGATAAGAATGAAATTAAGGAACTTTTTTCTGCACTGAATATTTCTAAAAGCAAAGTACATTTTCTTCTGCGGAGAGTCCGACTTGGAGAACTTCTCTCTATGCCAATGTCATTCAGCGCATTAAACCCCAAAAGTCCATTTCACCTATGTCCACTGTGAGTCCGGTACGGTGGCCGGCTATATGGAAGAACTGCTTAAGGAAGAGAGAAAGAAAGAAGAAAGTCTAAAGAAACTGGATAGTTTGCATTTTAATCAGAAAGACCTGACGGTGCGTCTTATTATGGAGGATGAGCTTATGAGGAAGAGTCTTTTTCGTAGTCTTTCTGAGCTGATAGCTCTGCTAAGCTCTGCTACAAGCTCTTACAAGCTCTACTAAGCTCTGCATACAAGCCCTGCTACAAGCTCTGCTACATGCCTTGCGACAAGCTATACCTATACCTTCTTCCATGCCTTCCGTTACGTTGGAAGCCAAGGATATATCTGTGGAAAAATATGGGACGAAGCGATTCGCCCTCCGCATATTTTTGCTTTTTCGGAATCAATGACTTAAGTCTCCCTCTTATAAAAGCAGCTTGCTAACGATGCGACTCTTTCTCTGCGAAAAAACAAGACTTACACTGATTGGTGATGTGGCAAGTCGGAATCCGGACATACAAAATCCAAACCAAGAAGTGGATATGCAAAAAGTGGATATACAAAAAGTGGATATGCAGAGCATGGCTCCCATGACAAGTTTGAAAAGAGCTCTGGAAATAGACTGCTTTGATCTTGGCAGCTCTACAGAGGAATGGAAACGGCAAGAGAAGCTGCGGCAATATCTAAAGAGCATCCGGGAAGAATCCGCGCCCATGCTCATTTTCCTGATGCATCAGGATGTGATTCAGAACTTAAAGGCCTTAAACCTCATCAATCGTTACTTTTGAAAAAGCTTCCCGAAGATAATCCGCAATGTCTCCAACGTGGACTTAACGAAGCTTCTGCCCCAAAATCAGGGGAAGATTCGAAGTTTTGGAGACCTATCGGAGATTATGACGGGAGAGGTCATTATCCGGGAAGAACTGGACAAGCGAGCGAAAGCTTTTAACGAGTCCTATAATCAGGCGTCCTCTATAGCGGGAATGGGAGAGGGCACAAGCTGGAACGAGCTTTCCTATGTGAAGAAGAATTCGTCGAGACAGTCTGCATCTCACGCTGCGATAAAAGAAGAAATCCTGAAAACGGTTTTTAAAGGAAAATGCAGTCAAGAGATGAGGACTTACCTAAAGGAAAAATTTGAAGAATTCGCTCGTCTTCAAGACTTGCAAAAAGAGAGCAAGGAAGTCTTTCAGAAGGAATTTCGAGCATTTCTAAAAGACAATCCTGTACTGGACTTCCTTTCCCGACTGGAGCACAAGAGATGGTGTAACAGTTACTATGCTATGGGCTTTCGCTACGGGGAAAAGAAGGATGAAAGCAGGAAGACCCACCCTTGTCTGATTGAGGATTGGGAAATGGTAATCGGGGAGAAATTCGACATTTGTCACCCGGAATATGATCTGCTTTCCGTATTCACTCTGTTTCAAGAGGAACGCTAAGAGAGATATCCAAAAGCAGAATTAGGAGGAATAGTAAGAGGGCTATCCAAGCAGAATTAGGAGGAATAGTAAGAGGGCTATCCAAGCAGTATTAGGAGGAATGGTAAGAGGACTATCCAAGCAGTATTATGAGGAATGGTAAGAGGACTATCCAAGGGTAGTTATAAAGAGGAATAGTAAGAGGACTACCCAAAAGCAGTTTTAAGAGGAAGATGCAGAGGAGTATTAAGGATGGAAAAAGAATATAAGTATGATGCCTTTATCAGTTATCGCCATGTGGAGCCGGACCAGAGTATTGCAAAAGAGCTGCACCGCATGATAGAAAGCTTTAAACCGCCAAAGGAACTCTATAAAACCGGAAAAAAGACCGGCTTTCGTGTCTTTCGAGACAGGGAAGAGCTGGCCGCTAAGGATTTGAGTACCTCTATCGAGGAGGCTTTGCAGGAAAGTCACTATCTTATCGTGCTGTGCTCCAAGAGGACACCTTTATCGGAGTGGTGTGAGAAAGAGGTGCGGACCTTCAGAGCACTCCACGGAGATGAGAGGATTATTCCTGTGCTTATTGAAGGAGAGCCGGAAGAATCCTTCTCTGCACCATTAAAGGATCTGAAAAGAGGCGCAGATGAGAGCCTGCAAGATGTGCTTGCGGCGGATATTCGACCGGAAGAGGTGCTGAAAAAGGACTTTCCAGGGCTATGAGACCTACAAAATGAAAACAAAGGAAAATTGCATGAGCTTACGAAACAGGCACTTAAGCTCTTAAAAACGGAAAAGTATCGCATCCTTGCGGCGATGCTTTCTTGCAGTTTCGGTGACCTGAAGCAAAGAGATAAGGAAAGAAGAGGAAGATTGATTCTGACCATTTCCTCCCTTTCCGGTGCCATTTTCCTGCTTTTCGGTATATTTATGGCAAATGCCTACAAAAAAGGCGGAGCAGGCAAGACAGGAAGCGGTGCAGTCCAATGCCCGCATCTTGATGAAGACCTCGAAGGACATTGCCAAAGAGGGGGATTATCTGAAGTCGGTTTCTGGTAGCGCAGGAAGCAATGAAGTCTATAGGGTAAAAACATGAAGTCCTATGAGAGTCTTGCGGGAGAGGAGAGCTCTATCTTAAATGATGCAATTTATCACGGCGGAGCATCAACCCTGACTTCGATTTCCACCGGAAACAAGCTGACCTATATAGCGCTAAGCAATAACGACAAAGTACATTGCCTATGGCTTGGACAACAATATGGCGGCAATAGCCGGTGTGGAAAATGGAGAAGTTTTACATGAATATTCGGGGCATAGCCAACAGGTGAAGTTGCTCGTATTTTCCAACGATGACAAACTCCTTGTGAGTGCATCTTTTGACGGTAGCGTTATCATCCATGATGTGGAAACGGGAGAGGAAAAAGCACGACTGGAAATCCCCGGTGTGCCGATGCTGACTCGTTTTTCTGAGGACGGAACACAGTTTTTCTATGTCTCCTTTACCAGCAATACGGCGGATTTCTATGTTTTTGATACGACGAACTGGAAGGAGATAAGTAAATTTACGGTTGCAGAATCGGTCCGTTTTGCAGATATCAAGAAAGACGGAAGTGAGGTACTGATTGCTTTAAGTGAAAACAATGATCATCAGCTTACCAGAAGAAGCATGAAGGACGGCAGTATTTTGGAAGTAATAGAAAGAGAGGTGAAAGTGGATGCCATGCAGGCTGAATATAGTGTGCCTTACAAAACGGCAAGCTATTCTGCAGACGGAGAAAGCATGCTCCTTTTACCGACTGGGATGTACGGGAAAATCTCTCTTTCGGATAAAAGCCTTCTTTTTAAGAAGGATATAAACTTCAGTTCTACTGCTGTAAAGGCCCTTTATAGAGAGTCCGAATGGGGGAGAAACTGGTGGTGCAGTCCTACTCGAAATTATTTATCTTGGATGGAAAGAGCGGTGAAATACAGGATGAAGTCTATTTTGAGAATCTGGATATGAAGTATTTTAATTATAATTATGAGACGAATACCATCATTGCCTTCGGAGAAAATGGAAAATACTCTATTTGGAAGGATAAGGTTGTTGTTGAGGATGGTTTGAATTATGGGGAGTTGCCCCATCGGAGCTGAAGTATCTGAAGGATGGAAGTAAGTTGATTGCCAACTCGCATGAAAGCCGAACAATCAAGATTATCGATACAAAGTCCAGAATCTCTGCAGAGCCGGTTTATGCAAGAGTCATAGCGAACTCCAACGATTCATCAAAGATGATTCTCTTTGACGGAAGAGATTTTTTGATTTCTGCGGACAATGGAAAAACGAGTGAAAAAATCATACTGGATAATACTATTCCTTTTGGCCTTATGAAAAAAATACGAAGAGCTATATTGTTTCCAATGACGGACGGTACTTTGCCTCTATTTGGCAGAAAAGGAAGTAGCGGAGTTCCGTTTTTGGCGCTCTATGATCTGGAAAAAGAAAGAGAACAGAGAAGTGGAATTGAAAGTATTTCTCCTGCCATCCATTTCTCGGACGACGGAAAGGAAATCCTTCTTTTAGATGAGAAAGAGGGGCTGAAGGTTTTACAATACAGAGGACTTAAGTGAACTGCAAAGCTATCCGGAGATCAATGAATCGGCGGAAAGTATGTTCCTGTCGGAAGATAACAAAAATACTGGCGCTGAACCGTTTCTCCGGTATTATCTCCTCTTTAATCTTGGAAACAGGAGAGCCGGTGGAGGAGATTCCCGGAGAGGCGCTCTATCTGGAGCGCAACGGAGAGGAAATTGCATCAAAGGCATACAGAACAATACGGCATTTAACTGGAGTAGCAAAAGTGGACTTACAAGTATAGAAATGGATGAAGCCTGTGCAGCAGACACCGGTAGGCTTTTGACGACGTCAACTTGTATAACGAGAACGCCGGACTTCTTCTTATGATTCGAAATAATGACACGGAAAGAAAAAGCCTATGTGGTGGACTTTGCAAGCGGGCGTCTGAAAATGAGTTTCACGCCCTCCATAAAAAGTATAACGTGAACGGTCATATTTCTCCGGACGGAAAAACCATTGTCATCGACCAGTTATTATGCGAAGCAATACAATCGGATGCGCAGGAAGCGGATTATATGAGCTCCGCAGTATATAAGATTCTGAGCAAAAGAACAGGTGGAGGAAGAAATAAAACAAGATCCTCGCAGGAAGAACCCTTACGAAAAAGAAAAAAAGAGCAGATCGGTATAACGGCGGAGTAGAGAATTGATTTTTAAGGATTTACCACCTGAATATTGGATAGAATAAGGGCTGTAAAAATCAAAATAATTTTTCTAAGCATTATAGGTCTGAACTTGGGGCACGCTCTCGCTAGCTTCGCCTCGTAACGGATACTAAGCGAAAAACTGCGTTTCTCTTGTTTTCGCAAGTACCGACGGGCTCAGACTACCCCGCATTCAGACCTATATTGCAAAGAATTTCTTTATTATTTTGATTTTTCTACAGTCCACTTTTTCTTTAAAGTCTATATCCACTTTAATTATAAATAACTAAACAAGACTGCAATAGTCATTGCCTCGTGCATCAAGGTAATACCCCTGCACCGAATCGAACAAAGTCAGGACGTAGCATAGCTGATTATGGCTTGTGCTATTTTGCCATGCCTGAACAGTTTTCATCGGACTGCGCTGACCTGAAGCAATGATTTCACCGCATACATCGGCTTCGTTTGTGAAAGAACCGCCCTGGGGACGTGTGAGAAAAATAAAACGGAACATTCTCCGGCTCGTGTTTTCGCAAGATGATCCAGTCCTGCACTTTCCTGTAGAGTTCTTAATCCATGGGCTGCTCTATACTGATTTATACAGAAAAAGAAGCTCTTTTTCGTATTGCTCATTAACAGAAGTATTACTTGTATTGTTGGACTTGGTCTGTACAACATTGTTTACAGTCCATGCTCCACTTTGATTTACGGTATAGCCATCCGGTGTAATCGTGTTTTCCGCCATCCATCCGTAGTCATCAAAATGATAACACTCGGAGATGCCGTCGTTGTTCCCGTCCAGCCATTGCCAGGAAGCTTTTATGGTAGTTGCCGTTTCAAGGTCATACCACCATGCATTTCTGGAGATTCCCCTTGACCATCCAAGGGCAAACGCCGGAATGGCGGAGATAAGAGATAGAATAAAGATAAGGAAATGTTGTTTTAGAATGCTGAGCTGTTTTTTTCTCTCTTTCTAACCCGAAAGCTATATTTTTTTGATTCTGATATTCTGTTTGTTTTGTGACTGTTTTGTTTGTGATGTAATACATAGATGCCCTCCTTTGCGGCATCATACTTCAAATTATCGAATCAAATCAAGTAAAAAGGCAATACTCACAAAATCGTAAAAAAATAAACAGGAAAGTTATTATACAAAAATATAATAAAAAGTAAGTATTTCGTTGTAACCATTACAAAAAAATGGTAAAAAATGCTTAAAAATATTCGGAAATTGTATATTATTAAAAAATAAGATAATATTAAAAATAGATTGTTTTAGTAATATTTATACAAAAACAATCTATTTTTTTATTGTTCATCATTCATTTCATTTTCGATTACTCTATTAAAAAGAGTGATTCCACTATGAGCTGTCTTTTAGAAGTGGCAGTATTTAGGAAGCCTTTATTAAAAAAAGCTTATAAATGAAAAAGCTAACAATAGAAAGGCTTATGAATAGACAGCTCTTATAATTCATAACGAGTATCGCTCGCAAAGCGTGCGGTATCTCGTTTGTAAATCTTCTATTTAATCATAGTAACTAAACAGTACTACACAATAATCGTTTCCGTCACTGTCTACATAATATCCGGAACCAAAGCTTTCAAAAATCCTTTGACCAGCATGACGTGGTTGTGTGTTGGGCTGTCTTCCCAGGCTTGAACCGTTTTCTCCGGAGTGTGCATATTGCAGGCAAGAATTTCCCCATATACATCATTCTCGTTTAAAACGGATCCGCCCTGCGGCCTTGTGTGAGAGAAGCTGACTGCGCATTCCTGCGCTCTGACCTCTGCAATGGCGTCCAAACTCTCTTTTTCGTCCAAGGAACTTAAAGAGGATCCTACGCGATACTGATTGATCTTATCGAGAACTTCTTTTTAATAGGTAGACTTTGACTTACAGACGGAGATGAAGCGATTGCTTTATGGCATTCATGGGTTTTGTTTGTACGACGTTGTTGACTGTCCATTCCCCGTTCTCACTTTACCGAGCAGCCGTCAGCGGTTACCGTGTTTCGTAAGCAGGAAACCGTTCTGATCAAAGCGGTAACACTTTGCAACACCGCTTTGATTGTCATCAATCCATTGCCAGGTCGATTTACAGTAGTTTCCATTTCCAAGGTCATAGCGCCAAAGATAGCTTGCCGTGTCTCTTACCCAGCCCCGAGCAAGTGCCGGAAAGGCGGATAGAAAAAGAAAAAGCGAGAGGAGAATGAATGTTTTATATGCTGTCTTGCATTTCTTTACTAGAAATACTTTTACTACTGTTTGCTCCAATGTTGTGACGGTTTGTTTCTGTGTTTTTTTCATACCATTTCTCCTTTCGAAAAGTTTTTTTCTCTTTGCGTGGCTCTTGATAAGGTAAATCATAATTTTAATTTATGTTTAACTGTTTTTGTGTATTATCGACATAAATTATCTAAAAAAATATAAATCTATATGTGAATTATGTTACTATAAATTTAAATATTCAATATTAAATAGAGAAAACAAACAATATAAATACCATAAAAATATATAAAACTGTACATAATATATATAGACCGTAGAAAATAATTAAAAATTAAGAATGATTTAAGTAAAATAATAAAACTAAAAAAATAAAAAAATAAAAATTTGCTTGTGGAAAATAGAAAAATAAAAGCAAAAAAACACGCAGGAGCCAGTCCTGCGTGTTTGAAATTCATAACGAGTATCGTGCGCAAAAGTCGTGCGCTATCTCGTTTATTATACATATTGCTTATTCTGTTCTTGAACTTGTCGTATCTTTTACACTTTCATCTTCCGTTGCAAGTTTCTTTTGGATCTTCTGTTTTTATGCTTGCTATTTGCAAGTTTCTCTGTATCTTCTGTTATTTTGCTTTCTACTGCAAGCTTTTTCCGACTCTTTCTTTCCCTTTACGATGAAGATAAAATAGGATGCAGAACATCGGGATGATGCAGATATAGGTAAGATTGCTATAGAATATTGTTAAAATCCGTATCCAGAGCAGGAGGAAAGGTTCCGCCGATGTTGTTCACGGCATGGGCCAGAACAACAAAGAGGAGAGAACGGCATTTTTTCATAAAATAACCTAATATAATGCCCATCATTGCAGTGTAAACACCCTGAATAAAACTGCCGTGCCATATACCGAACATAAGTCCTGAAAAGAGAAGAGCAAACCAGGGAACATCCGAGGCCTCTTCAAAGCTGCGGAAGATGATACCGCGGAACAAGATCTCCTCTACCAAAGGTCCGATTGCAACGATGGCAAGGAAAGTCCAGATATACGGGCCGGATTCCAAATCATCATACATTCCCGAAAAGCTTTCGAGCTGATTCCCTAAAGAAGAGGAGTGAGATGCAAGGAAATCCACGATACTAAGCCAGATGCCGGATAAACCGCCAACACCGAGACCGATTACGATAGCGAAGAGAATCCCCTGCCATATCGGAATGGAAAGCTCCGCCTTTTTCTTGGGAAATACCTTTCGGTAGAAGATATAGCAGAGAATAGAGAGCACAGTAGCCAAAAAGGCATCCAAGAATGCGGAGTAGGTACCCCATAAATCAATCTCTATGTGAGTTATATTATGAACAGATCAAGCAAGTTGATGAGGATATCTCCGATTCGATCATAAAGAAAGAGAATCAATAAGGGAAGAAATAAAAACATCGCTCTTACGTTTAAGCCCTTTTTCTTTTCAAAACTATTTTGTTTCAATCTCCAATCTATTTTTAAAAATAGCAAATAACAATGCAAAAAGAATAAAAATCCTTCGACATTTTCTGCGTGGAAAATTATAACGGAAGAATTGGAAAGTGACAATCATTCCTTTTACCCATACTGCTTTCACTTTTTCGTAATAAACTTTTGGTAATAAAAAGATAGTATTCATTTCGATGTTTTTTTGAAAGACAATTACGAGCCAAAAGATTAAATTACATAAATGACTTTGAAAAGGATTATAAAAATTTAATATTTATTTGCTTTAAAAGGTCGATATAGCTAACAGAATCCCTACCAAATTGACTCTTTGAAGGAGGAGAAGGAATGAAGTTTACAAAGAAGATGGCTGCCCTATTTTTTGCGACAGTACTCTGCCTGTCTATGGCTTTGCCTGCCTTTGCGGGAGAGTGGGTCTTTGACGGGCCGGAAAGCTGGAAGTGGTGGTACAAGGAAGATAACGGAAACCGTGTTACAAACGGATGGAAGCAAATTGACGGCGAGTGGTATCATTTTAAGGATAACGGCTACATTGATACAGGCTGGATTAATCTTCCGATAGCGTTTCCGGATGGAGAGGGAGAACTTGCTTGGAAGAATAGCATACCTCAATGGTATTATCTCGATGCTTCCGGAAAATTGCTGAAAAATCAAAATTATATCGGCGGCTATACGGATGACACGGGCTTACTCCATGATGATATGTTTTTGGAGGGAATGTATTATAGAGGGACACGAATCTGGAGAAAGTTCCGGCCTCCGGTAGAGGGAGCCAAATTCAAGAATCCTTGTAGCGACTATGGATACGCGGTAGATGGGACAGGTTGTGAAAGGTTGGGAATATGCATCACCTGACTACAAAACGGATTTTTAACGCTCTTTCCCATGCGATAGGCCCGAACAGAAACTGATTTTTCTTATCGAATCCCACAAGGCGCTTCTATACGGATAAAGCCTTTCTGGAATCCACAATGCTGGATTGGTTCCTTAAAGAAGCAGGAGCTTGGAGTTATTCGGATGATGGCACCGGACTGATTCATGTACACTGGGTAGATTAATAGTAGTGATGCTCATCGAAAGAGGAGAGAGATTCTCATTCCTCGTGGAGATACCGGCATAGAGGTAGGGGATATCCTCGTGATGTACAGGTTAAAAACAGCATAATGAGAAGTTGAGGATGCTGTAAAAATCAAAATAATAAAAGATTCTTTTGCAATATAGGTCTGAATGCGGGGTAGTTGAGCGTGGTACTGCGAAAAACAAAGAAACCGTTTTTCGCTTGTATCCGTATGAGGACAAACTTTTCATCAGAAAAGTTTCTGTACAGACCACTTTAGTTTCGCTTTAGTATACGTGAGCAGTGGTTAAAAACCACAGCTCAGTCAGGCGAAGCAGCGATGCCCTAAGTTCAGACCTATATTGCTTAGAAAATTATTTTTGATCTTTTACAGCCCTTTTTGTTAAAAAACAGGAGAAAAACAATTTATCACAACCTTATAATAATTTATCCTTTAGACGATATTCTGTAGGGATGATAGGAGAGAAAGGCAAGGATTGTTTTTACGAAGTTTTTATAGAACCCATGTGCCAAGGAAGGGGAGAAATTTTTAAGCATGGAGGGGTTTAAGGGTAGAGATAAAATGCTTTTTCCTATGAGTAGGGGAGAGGATTTGATTATGAAAAACGAAAAATTTGCTAAAGCTGAAGAATCTATTGGGGAAAGGAGATGGCTGGAAGAAGAAGCTGTCTATCTTTCCTTGCCTTATCATTGATCCTTTTCGGGAGTGAAAGGCATTCTTTACTGGGAATAGGAGGGAAAATGATGCGCCGGAGGGAAATACGGTAGAAATCAGAGGAGACTCGAATAAAAACCCATCTGGAGGGAGAAACGGTACGAGAACTGCGGAAAAAGGCAGTCCGGGAGGGAAGTTAATTTGTGCGGAAAACGGAGAGCTCAGCTATAGCAGAAAACGAAGAGCTCTTGGAGCGATATAGAGAATTGTTTTCCGAAGAGAGAGAAGTATGAGCTTCCGCTTGACCAGGTAGTGGAGGGATTGATGAGCTTTCCGCTGTTGGCGGAAAGGTTCGTGCCTTTTGTGAAGTGGATCCGAAGAAGCAAAGAGGAAATACGGAAAAAGACAGTATGGATGCGTGGCTTTATTTTCCGGAGACTCTGCCTTCGGAAGACTCTTACTTGCCGTGAAAGGAGAGTCTTATTTCGCAAGCGTAAGAGGACGCGATGCGTCTTCGGTAAGCGGAGAGGAAGCTACTCCCGGAGGAGAAGGCGGCCCCGGACAGGCAGTAAAAGAAAGTAGTGGACTTCCCGGTATTACTGGTCCTGGGCAAGGCTTGCAGCTGAGATAGAGACAGAACAGACAGAGTGGTGCAAAGACAGGGATTTATCCGGAAAACACAGAGCCGGGACGACGAGAAAATGCTCCGAAGCAGGAGTTTCAGCCCGGAGGAGAAACGGAAAATCAAGCGCAAGAAAACGAAGAAAATCTTCCTCATGGAGAGGGGATAGAAGGGCCGGGCTCGGAAGTCGGATCTTCCAAGGAAAGTGCAGAGACCGGGGAAGTCGGTCCTGCAGCGGACATGAGATCTGCAGGAGAAGGCTTAAGAGAGGGAGAAAGCCAAGAGCTTTCTACTTACGGTACGGATACGGAAGCACTTTCCGGAGAGGGGACTTCGTCGATTCCGGCAGCTGATTCAGTTGCATCCGGAAAAAGCTCTATCGAAGAAGGAAATGCAGAAGAGGCGGGAATTCCGGAGAAACGGGACTTACGGAAAGCAGAGCGGAAAATTCCGGAAACGATTGTTGAGACTGTAGAGCAGGAAGAAACAAGAATAGGAAAAGGAAGAAACGACAGCGGAAAGCGAGACGAAAAAGGAACAACGGAGGAATCAAGCGAAACAGAGGAATCAAGTGCGGGAGAAGAGAAGGAAAAGCAAGATAGAACGGAGTATCAGTTGAATGGTACGGAGCTGATTTATTTCCTATATGAAAATGAAGGCGATGATGATTTATCCTTCCACCTTTTTGTAGAGCGAGAACAGCTATCCGAAGATTCGTGTTCCGGGCAGAAATAAAGTGGGCAGACAGCTTCTGCAGGACGGAAATCCCGGAAAAGCGGGAAAATGTTGCGGATTCCGCCGGGGAAGAAGAGAAAGAAGAGACGCTGAAAATCGAGCATCCGATCCGGCTTAAGCTTGGATAAAGACGGAATAAAAAGCGCTGTATAAGGAGATGAAAGACGGCCCCGATGAATATTTCTCCGAACTTCGGGCAGTGAAGCTTCAGGAATACAGTTTAAATGAGCTGGGAAGAATCAGCCAAAACATAGAAGTGGAAGGCTTCGGTACAGTAGAGGTCTTCTATGATAAAGATGACTTTACGGAGAAAGTGGACTTAAAGGCGAGCCTTCTTAAAAAACCGGAGGAAGTAAAAGAAGAACAAGAGGGTGAAGCGACCACAGAAGAAAAAGAAGAAACTGTCGTAGAAGAAACTGTCGCAAAAGAAACTGAAGCAAAAAAAACGATTGTAGAAGAAGCATCTACAGAAGAGGGAGCGACGTAGAGGAGGATGGTAGAGGAAGCGCTGGAAGATGGAAGCGAGACAGGAACAGCAAAAGGAGAAAAGGCAAGAACTTCTGATGTTTTGCAAGAAAAGGAAGTGGAAGCTTTAAAGGAACAACGGCATCTACGATCAGTCCATCTCTTTGGATATCCATTTTGAAGATAAGAAAGGACAGGAAGTGGAACCGTCCTCTCGTATCCATGCGCTTTTATATCGCAAAGACGGCACTTCCGGAAGAGGTAAACGAGGAGAATATCTGATACACCACTTGGTCGAGAAGGAAAACGGAGAGATTGACCATGTGGAGCTTCTTTCGGCTGCGAAAAAAGTTCTGTGAAGAGCCGGAAAATGAAAAAGAAATAGCGGAATCAGGAGAGGAAAAGTTGAAAAACAGAGACGGAGAAAGAAAAATATCTCTCAGACGGAAAGTGGAAATACAGAGAAGGAAAACAGCGAATTTATTGTCCGGGAATTTGAAGTAAAAAGTTTTTCTACCTATTCTTTGACTTGGTCTAGCGGAAAAGCAAACAATAAGAATTATAAATTCTTTTTTGTAGACGGTGACTTCAGACAGATGGGACCGAAAATTGATATAGATATGTCAAAATTTTTGGCGGAGCGCCCCCTCTTTCAGAATAAATACTACAATCCAGATCATCTTGCAACCAGTATGATATATTGTATTTGTGTGCCCCCTTTGACGGCTACAGCATCCATATGAGACAGGCAGACGGATACTCACCTGTGGCTGGTCCGGTAGTCTATTCGGGTTCTTTACCGCTTTCCAGTATGAATACAGAGAGCAATAGGAATACGGGAGTAACTTGGCCGGATCCGGTTGTTTACCTGACAACGAAGAGAGTAATTCGGCAGTGGCATTATGATACTAACCAATATAGCGATAATCCTGCAACGTATTGGGCAGATCATGGAGCTGCATGTAGTGAGAATTATTACCTTTTTTACAAATTAAACGCAAAAAACCATAATCACAGCTATACCAAGTATGATATGGAGATGAAACAAGAAAAGTATATCACGAAAAAAGCGGACGGTTCCTATGACTTGACATTAACCGCAAGACCGAGCGTGGCAGGCGAAGAGAAAAACAAACTGGATATCATCGTGGTTTATGACAAGTCGATTTATATGGCTTTGGATTTTATGCGCACGGTATCGGATTCGGAGGAATTCCCTCACGATGATGCTCGGGCAGATAATGATGCGGGCTCGAAGCACAGATATGGGAAAATTGATATTGATAGCCTGTTGGACGATATTGCGAAAAATCCGGCTTACGATGCACAATTTGCATTGGTTACGATGGAGGAAAGAGAAATCTTAACATCAATGGCGGGGAGTTCTCCGTAACGGATGAGGCAGACAATGATGCGGGAGAAAGTCTGGCTTTACGAAGGATATCTCGGTTTTTAAGCAAAAGCTGGATTCTATCAGTATAGAAAAGGAGAAGAAAAAGGCGCAGTACCAGGAAAATGCCTATGAGCACCATGGCTTGAACTACGCTGCGGGAATTAAGGCGGCGGAAGATTTTCAGAATGGCGATGCAAACAACGGGCTGTGAAGCAACAAGGTCGGACGCAAGAAGAGTAGTAGCTTTTTGTTACAGCTTATGATCCGAACTTTTCCTATTTTCCGAAATACGAAGGCGGAGGGAATACCAACTATTTCTTGCGAAAGGCGGAAGATGCTTACGGAAATAAAGTTGGTCAGTTCCCCGGAAAAGTGGTGGATCGCTTACAACTGGGACCAAGCAGAAACAAATCTTTTAAACTACTATAGTTACTTTATAAAACCGCCTGCAGGAGAAGTTAATTTTGGCAGTTATGCAGGTTATTCTTATGGAAGCGGACGAGGCTTTGAGGAAGCGGCATTAACACAGGCTCGTGGAGCACTTACCGGATTGAACGAGATAGATGCTTTTATGCCATTGGATTGGGACCGGATGCAAACCACAGCCATCTGGAAGACTTGATTGGGGCAAAACGATACTGGGCTAAAAACGGGCATCCCTATGAGCAACCGCTAAGTAGCGATATAGAACAGTCGGTTATCAAAATAACCAGTGACAGTTTCACGGATTTAATAGACATAAAAATGGTCTCGTTCCAAGATTGCGCTGATTCGTATCAGTGAAGTAAACATTTGGGGACCAGCTTAGTGAGAATGTGGAGGTAAACTTCGACAATTCGAATCTGATAGATAAAGCTGCAAAGCTAAGAGCGGAGGTCTGGAAAGCAGACGATAAAGGGAAACTAATATCGAAACTGGAGAATCCTGACGATAGCGATTCAACCAGTAGAAGTCTGGGATTTTCGGGCTTTAAGGGAGTAGAAGCGACTTATGACCCCGTCGGAAAAATAATCGAGTTAAAGACGAAACCAGGAAATTTCAGTTTTCCAAAGGGCTATGAAATCCGTCTTACGGTGAATGTGAAACCTACACAGAAAGCCTACGAAAAGTATCAGAAAAACGTTCTGGATTATTTTTGATAAAAGATAGTGAACGCTGGACTATAGCCGAACAAAGGATATAGGATATCTTGATAATGTAAAAGGAGATAATACTAGCGGAACCAGAACGCCGGATCTTACCTCCAGCTTAAAAAGAAGGAGATATCAGAACGGGACCAGTGGTACCTTTTTATAAGAAGTCCCGGAGGAAGAGTTTCACACTTCCTCGGAAAAAGAAGGATTCTATTCGAATGAAGGGGCTTACTTAAAGTATGTTCGATTTAAAGATAAAAATACCAAAGATGAACCGCCGGAAAAGACATACCAAAAACCGGTTATACAAGTTGACCCGGGAACCATTCGTATAGTGAAAAG
>BNJU01001659.1_pt1:0-120000 | contig 164680 bp, 215 predicted proteins | sample 8539281 | NCBI WGS metagenome assembly BNJU01 (sample SAMD00202456, study PRJDB9452) | human saliva metagenome | isolation source: human saliva | place: Japan | reverse complement strand
GGTGGCGATGAGGTGTGGATAGCGGAGAAATTCCAATCGAACCCGGAGATAGCTGGTTCTCCTCGAAATAGCTTTAGGGCTAGCCTCGCTGATAAGTCTTTCGCAGGTAGAGCACTGAATTCTTGAGGGGGCGTCAAAGTCTACCAAGAGATATCAAACTCCGAATGGCGGTAAGATATAAGCGGGAGTCAGACTGCGGGATATAAATTCCGTAGTCAAAAGGGAAACAGCCCAGATCTACAGCTAAGGTCCCAAAGTACATGTTAAGTGGTAAAGGATGTGGGATTTCATAGACAACTAGGATGTTGGCTTAGAAGCAGCCACACATTCAAAGAGTGCGTAATAGCTCACTAGTCGAGAGGTCCTGCGCCGAAAATTAACGGGGCTAAAACATGACACCGAAGCTTAGGGATGTATTTATACATCGGTAGAGGAGCATTGAAAACGAGATGAAGCGGTACCGAAAGGAGCCGTGGATTGTTTTGAAGAGAGAATGCCGGAATGAGTAGCGAGATGGAGGTGAGAATCCTCCAGGCCGAATATCTAAGGTTTCAGGGTAAAGCTGATCTGCCCTGGGTAAGTCGGGGCCTAAGGCGAGGCGGAGACGCGTAGTCGATGGACAACTGGTGTAGATTCCAGTACTCACTAAATCAGAAATGTGGGGACACATGGAGAAAGAGAGCGGGAATGAGAAGACCGGTGCAAGGGAGGTAGGAGTGTAGGAAAAACCGCTATACAATCTGAAGACCTGATGCGGATCGAAATAAAGTAGAGAAGCTTTCTTCGACTCTGTGGCGAGAAAAAGCCGCTATAGTGTTTAGTAAGCCCGTACCGCAAACCGACACAGGTAGATGAGGAGAGAATCTAAGGTCGGCGGGAGAAGCATTGTTAAGGAACTCGGCAAAATGACCCCTGTAACTTCGGGAGAAGGGTGCCCAGGCAACTGGGCCGCAGAGAAAAAGGCTCAAGCAACTGTTTAGCAAAAAAACACAGGTCTATGCGGAAACCGTAAGGTAAAGTATATGGGCTGACGCCTGCCCGGTGCTGGAAGGTTAAGAGGAGAGGTTAGAGCAATCGAAGCTTTGAATTGAAGCCCCTAGTAAACGGCGGCCGTAACTATAACGGTCCTAGGGTAGCGAAATTCCTTGTCGGGTAAGTTCCGACCCGCACGAAAGGCGTAATGATTTGAGCGCTGTCTCAACAATGCACCCGGTGAAATTGAAGTGCCAGTGAAGATGCTGGTTACCCGCGCCAGGACGGAAAGACCCCATGGAGCTTTACTCCAGCTTGATACTGGGATTCGGTAATGTATGCACAGGATAGGGTGGGAGACTGAGAAGATAGTACTTCGGTATTATCAGAGTCGCTGTTGGGATACCACCCTTATGTTATTGGATTTCTAACCCTTAGGCCGTAAACCGGTCGAGCGGGACAATGTCAGGTGGGGAGTTTGACTGAGCGGTCGCCTCCGAAAGAGTATCGGAGGCGCTCAAGAGTTCCCTCAGGATGGTTGGAAACCATCCAAAGAGTGTAAAGGCATAAGGGAGCCTGACTGCGAGGTTGACGGACCAAGCAGAGTAGAAATACGGACTTAGTGATCCGGTGGTATGAAAGTGGGATTGCCATCGCTCAACGGATAAAAGCTACCCTGGGGATAACAGGCTGATCTCCCCCAAGAGTTCACATCGACGGGGAGGTTTGGCACCTCGATGTCGGCTCATCGCATCCTGGGGCTGAAGTCGGTCCCAAGGGTTGGGCTGTTCGCCCATTAAAGCGGTACGCGAGCTGGGTTCAGAACGTCGAGACAGTTCGGTCCCTATCCGGCGCGGGCGTAGGATATTTGAGAGGATCTGTCCTTAGTACGAGAGGACCGGGATGGACTGACCTCTGCTGAACCTGTTGGGAATCAATCCCATCGCAGGGTAGGCAAGTTGGGAATGGATAAACGCTGAAGGCATCTAAGCGTGAAGCCAACCTCAAGATGAGATATCCCATCGTAAGAGTAAGACCCCTTGAAGAGAACGAGGTAGATAGGACTGAGGTGTAAGTGTAGCAATACATTCAGCTGACAGTTACTAATAGGTCGAGGGCTTATCCAATGCGTCTGATTGATTTGTTTTTACTTCTAGAGTTATTTTAGATATGTGGTTTTTATAAAGGTATGCTGATATAGCTCAGTTGGTAGAGCAACTGATTTGTAATCAGTAGGTCTTCGGTTCGAGTCCGAATATCGGCTTAAGCCTAAGCTATGCTTAGGCTTTTTGTATGTAAAAAAAGCTTTTGCTTTTACTATATGTAAAAAGTTTTGCTTTTTGCTATAGTACTTGCTAAAAGCATGGCATTTTCATTTATAATATTTTGCGGAACCGTAGCTCAGTTGGTTAGAGCACTCGGCTCATAACCGATCGGTCCAGGGTTCGAGTCCCTGCGGTTCCATGAAAGACAGTGCTCTGCACTGTTTTTATATTTAAAAGAAGCATCGTAACGATCACTTTTTAAAAAGACCAAATCTAAACCATGCGTCTTATGCTAAAAATATAAAATAAAAAGATTGGATAGAAGGGCACAAAACTATGGAGAATCTTATTTTTTTCCTTTAATTGTAAAAAAATAGCATCCCTAATAATTGTAGTTTTACTGGTTTTGTATTGGTAAGGACCGGTTTATTAAAAAAAGAGGATAGTCTTCCTCTCTAAAATAGCGGTTTTCCTTCTTTCCCCTGTGTCATAATTAGTTCTTTTTTTCTGTTGAAATGAACGCTACGGTTGGTAAGAACCTCTTTTTATGTTTCTTATATGCCATTTTCACCAATTTTTATTTCTTTTATTAGGAACTTTACTTAGAAAAGTTCTTAGTTAAATGTTGTGGAAGAAAATGTCTCTGGAGTATACAAACTGTGGCAACTTTGCACTTGCTATTTCTGATTTAGGGAAGATGATAGGTCCTTCACGATGCTCATTACAGGAATTGTCCTTGGGGGCATGCTGATAAAAAGCTTTCTTCTTATAAGAAAAATATATCTAATTGCCTTCTTCGACTTTTTGCTTTCCCATTTTTATCTATTGCTTATGAAGCTTTTGCAGTATGGCGTCCGGTTTTTGGACAATCCAACTTTGTTCTTGGTGACTTTCTTAAGTGCTGCAGCTCCTACTGCGGCAAATGTGTCTCAGTTAGCTATTCTTTTTAGAAAAGAGGAGGAGTATGCGAGTTGTATTAATGTTTTTACGACACTACTTACGGTAATATCTATTCCTGTTATGGTGTTTTTAGCGACAAAATATTGACTTGAGATTTATATCAATAAAATGAATGGTTGGTGTTGTTTAGAGAGTTTTAGAGAAAATAAGTGTTGCAAACAGTACATCAGCATAAAGGAGGAACTCACATGTCTAAGGTAAAAAGACACGATCGAAGCAAAAAGGTATTGCTATTCAAGTGTACACAGAAGACTTTTAAGAATGACTATATCAGTCTTACAGATATTGCACGATATAAAAATAGTGAAGAACCTAATGTGGTTGTTGCAAATTGGATGAGAAACTATAACACGATAGAATATTTAGGAATATGGGAGCAGTTAAATAATCTTGAGTTTAACCCCCTCGAATTCGAGGGGTTTTTGAAAGAAGCAGGTAGTAACGCATTTACCTTATCTCCTCAGAAATGGGTTAATATGACAAAAGCAAAAGGAATATATGTGAAGCTTGGAAGAGGTGGCGGTACTTTTGCGCACAAGGATATTGCATTTAAATTTGCCTCGTGGATTTCAGCAGAGTTTGAGCTATATATCATCAAAGATTATCAAAGATTAAAAGATGATGAGAATTCAAGATTATCATTAGGTTGGAACTTAAATAGAGAAATCTCCAAGATCAACTATAAAATTCATACAGATGCAATCAAAGAATATCTCTTAAAGGATCTTACCAACGAGCAGTTATCCTATCAATACGCAAGTGAAGCAGATATGCTCAATGTTGCCTTGTTTAACAAAAAGAGCTAAACAGTGGCGTGAAGAAAAATCCTGACTTAAAGGGAAAATATGAGAGACTATGCAAGTCTGAATGAGCTACTGGTTCTGCAAATATGGAAAGCTATAATGCAATTCTTATCGGTAAAGGTATGGATCAAAAAGAAAGAATGATTGAACTGAGAAAGCTTGCTAGAACACAATTGATGTCACTTGAAAAACTTGGTGACAGTGATATTAAAAAAATTGGAATGAGAAAAAATAATTGCATTAATTAATAAAGCGAAACTAAATTTAAAGTGGGGTGCGGATAGTGATGTAATTTTTGATACGGAAAGAATTGCCTTTTCAGTAGACGAATACATGAAGCTAAAAGCTATTACTTTTAAATCTGCAAGCATGGATATTTTTATATGATTTAACACCCGGGGCTCGTGTCCTAATAATGACAACGGCAGATAGTAACGATGAATACTGGGTTAAGCCCACTACTAGTAATAAGTTTTTTTAAAAAATTATTTTTATAAAGGGATTTATGGAGCAAATATTCATCCAAACAATGAAGAGATAACTCAATTTATCGAAGAATTAGAATTAAGAAACTTAAGTTTAAAGGATACGACTTTAAAGATATTTGAATGGCTAGACAAGAACATAGCGTATAGTCGTTTAAGCTCACCTTATTTTCCATTACAACGAAGTGACTTAGATCTTTTAGAATTCAGAACTGGAACATGTGGAGATTATTCAAACTTTTTAGCTTCAGTATTCATTACTTTAGGTTTTAAAGTTCAATATGTATTACTCAAAACTGATTGCTATAAAATCCTCAAGAACATATTTGTCTTACAGTTCAAGAAAAATAGTGTTTGAAATTAATTGATCCAACAAATCCTTATCGAAAGTTTTGTGGATTTGATTGTCAACACCAAGAATACGAGATAAAAACTCCTGAAGAATTCTTAAAATGGAATAAAGAATTAGAAAGAAAAATATCTAAAACAAGCAGATGAATTTGGAGACCATAGATATGCAGGATTATTATTTGCCCCTTGGATACATCAAGATACTATCTTTGAAAGTGAAGAATTGTTAGAGGTAGTTTTTATTTACTAACTTTAGAAAAACCTAAAAGTTTCCAAATATATAGTACTTACATCGAGTATACAAAAATGGTGGTTATACTCCTGTAATGTGTAGGATAGAAAATGGAATCGAGAATTATAGTATTTCTATTAATACTCCTAAAAATTTATGGGATTCAAATCAATGGTCGGAGGAATACTTAGTAGATGAAGTACCTCAAATTTATAAGGATGAGAAGTACTTTTTATTGAAAGATAATATTCAAAAAAATTTAAAGAAAATCGAAAAATATAGCTAATTTAAAATCATAGAGGAAAAATCATTTGACGCAATAGTATCCAATCTCTTTATTCTATTAAGTGGATAAAACTTTATTGATTCGGTTATACAGCTTCCGAAAATCTATTTTTGGAACCTCTATTGCTACTTGTATACTTGTATTAGCTAAAAATAAAGCAGAAAAATAAGATTCTATTTATCGATGCAAGTAAAGAATTTAAGAAAGAAACCAATAACAATATATTAGATGAAATTAATTTCGAAGCAATCGAAAGCCTTTCGTGAGAAGGCGATATAGAGTATTTTTCAAGATATGTAGGCAAAGAAGAGATAGAAAAAGAATGACTATACCCTTTCTGCATCAACTTATGTAGAGAAAGAAGATACCAGAGAAGTAATTGACATAAAGGTATTAAATCTAGAAACAGCAGAGACGGTGAGGAAAAATCGATGCTTTGAGAGCTTCCATAAAATGAAATCGTAAAGGAGGAGCTGGATGATGGGGAATGATATCATCATTTACAATACAGAAGATGGTAAGGCTAAGATAAATTTACAGTATGACGATGGTACGGTATGGCTTAGTCAATTGAGATAGCAGAGTTATTTTCAGACTACAAAAGCAGAATGTCAGTAAGCATGTTAAAGCTATTTTTAGAAGGAGAATTAGAGGAAAAGTGCAACTGTCAACTATAAGTTGACAGTTCAAAAAGAGGGAAACAGAAAGATTAGTAGACAGTTGGCATACTACAATTTAGATATGATTTTGGCCATTGGCTATAGAGTCCGCTCTATTCGTGGCATACAATTTCGAAACTATGCCAGTAATGTATTGAAAGAATACCTTATCAAAGGCTTTGCCATGGATGACGAAAGGCTGAAGAATCTTGGAGGTGAAATTACTTTCAAGGAGCTGTTAGAACGGATTAGAGACATTCGTTCTAGTGAGAAGGTATTCTACCGTCAAGTCCTGGATCTGTTTTGCCACCAGTATTGATTATGATGCGGAAAATGAATTAGTTAGATATTAATGATACAAAAATTAGCACTCACTATTGATGAGTGCTAATTTTTGTGTTATACTTCTTTCTTGTTAGTGTTCAGGTCTTTCCTGTAAAGCCTGCAAAAATTAGTGGAAAAGAGGTATTGTTTATGCAAAAAAATGGTTCTTTATCTATTCATAGTGAAAATATTTTTCCCATCATCAAGAAGTGGATGTACAGCGACCAGGATATCTTCGTTCGTGAGCAGATTTCCAATGCTACGGATGCGGTAACGAAGCTGGAGAAGCTTTCTCTCATCGGAGAGTGGACGAAGCCGTCTGACTTTAAGGGGAGAGTAACGGTTACGGTTGAGCCGGACAAGAAGACAATTCGTTTTAGCGATAATGGAATCGGCATGACTGCGGAGGAGGTAGAGAAGTATATTACGCAGATTGCCTTTTCCGGTGCGACCGAGTTCATTGAGAAGTATAAGGACAAGGCAAACAGTGACCAGATCATCGGCCATTTCGGACTGGGATTTTACTCCGCCTTCATGGTAGCGGACAAGGTGGAGATTGAGACATTATCCTATAAAGAGGATCTACACCCGTGCATTGGGTCTGTGATGGCGGTACCGAGTACAGTATGACGGACGGATGAGAAGAAAGAGCACGGTACGGATATTACGCTTCATTTAAATGAAGACTGCGTAAAATATGCCAATGAATGGGAGCTTCGTTCCGTTATTGAGAAGTACTGCTCCTTTATGCCGGTAGAAATCTACCTTGACAAGCTTCCGAGGGATAGCGAAATCATTTCCAAGGAGGAGAAGCTGGATTCGGATGTCGTACTCGAGGAAATTCCTGAGAAGGTGGAAAAAGGATGAAAAGGGAGAAGAGAGAAAGACGGAAGCCAAGCTGAAGATTGAGAAGCGCCCCGTTCTTTTAAATGACACGCATCCGCTCTGGGGAGAATCCCCCTCTACGGTGAAAAAAGAGCAGTATCTCGACTTCTACAGAAAGACCTTCCATGACTATAAGGAGCCGCTTTTCTGGATTCATTTGAACATGGATTATCCGTATCACCTGAAAGGAATTCTTTATTTCCCGAAGATTAATTCGGAGTATGAGTCGATTGAGGGTACAATTAAACTGTATAACAACCAGGTCTTTATTGCGGACAATATCAAGGAAGTCATTCCGAATACTTGCTTTTTTAAAGGGTGTGATTGACTCGCCCGACCTTCCTCTGAACGTTTCCCGTTCTCAGCTCCAAAAATGACGGGTTTGTAAAGAAGATTTTTCGACTACATTACGAAGAAGGTTGCGGAGAAGCTTCCGGCATGTAAGACCGAAAGAGAGTCCTATGAAAAGTACTGGGATGACATTTCCCCTTTCATTAAGTACGGTGTACTTCATGACAGCAAGTTCGCGGAGAAGATGACGGACTACATTCTCTTTAAGGATTTGGAGGAAAAATACTGTACTCTTCCGGAATTAAAGGAGAAGGGTAAGGCTGTGAATGGAGCCGAAGCAGAGATGGATTCCGATGCCGTTAATGCTGTTGCTAAGGGAAGAAAAAGTCTATTGAAGAAAATGAAGCTAAAGAAAAGAAGTCTTCGGAAACGGAAAACTCTGCTGCATCCGATAAAAATAACGAGGCGGATGAAAAAGAGTCTGCGGTAGCGGATAATGCGGAGAAATCTGATAATAAGGAAGAAGAGAAGATCCAAAAGGTCTACTATGTTTCCGACAGCGTAGCGCAGAGTCAGTATATTTCTCTTTGAGGAGCATAAGAAAGAGGCGGTTTACCTTACGGAGCGAATCGACCAGCCCTTTATCACGGAACTTGAGGCGAAAAACAGCGGGCTTCGCTTTCCAAAGAATCGATGCCGATGTGCAGGAAGCCATGAAGGAAGAACTTTCTTCCGATGATGAGGAGAAATTAAAGGCGGAGGGTGAAAACTGGAGAAGGCTTTCGAACTGTACTTTCCAAGGATAAGCTTCATGTGAAGGTGGACAGACTTCTTTCCGAAACGCCGGCGAGTCTCCTCTCTATCTCGGAGGAATCCCTGCAGAATGCAGGATATGATGAAGATGTATGCGGTGTCCGGTATGCCGATGGGAGAGCTTCCGCTCGAGGAAACCCTCGTTTTAAATGAAAGACATCCGCTTGTGCAGCATCTTCTTCAGCATGAAGATAGCTCTGGAAAAAGAAGACGGAAAGCTCATTGAAGAGCAGCTTTATGACTTGGCGCGCATCCAGAATGCACCGCTCAATGGAGAGGCAATGAAGAACTTTATTGCCCGCTCGGAGAAGATTCTCCTTTCGCTTACTAAAGTAGAAAAGTAGTTAGTGAATATTTTGTCAAAATTGCCAAAAAACCGGTGGAAGAATTGGATTTTTTTCCACCGGTTTTGTCAATGGTAGAATATTTTCATCTATGGTATAAATATAAGGTGTTTTAGTAACCCGGTAAGAAAAAGAATGTTAATTCTTGCCATGAAGAGCGCTAGGACTATAGGAGTTGTCTGCATACCGGATTTTGGCAAATCTTAAGCGGGAAGACTTAAGACGGAAGAGCAAAATACATAAAAGAGCATTGCGAAGACAATGACATAGACTTGGCAAAAATCAGAATGTAGGGGAGTTTATGAAGAAGGAGAAATTTTTTTATCGTACTTAGTCATCCTTGCCGGAATTTTTGGTTGCCGTAATTTTGGGAATCCGTTCCTGGAGCGGTCCTTCCGCAAAAAAGACGGACGCACCCGCTTCAGCAAAGAAAACGACCGTTACCGTTCCGGGCTTTGGCGGAGATATGCAGATTGAAGTCAGTGCGGATGAGAACAAGATTTATGCGGTAAATGTGCTGAGTAATCAGGAAACCGAGGGAATCGGAAGTAAGGCTGTAGCGGCTTTACCGGGGAAGATGGTCGAAGAGCAGACCTTTAATGTAGACGGAATCAGCGGGGCGACCATTTCTTCCACTGCACTGCGTACCGGTGTAGAGCAGGCTTTAAAGGAGATGGGACTGGATACCGAAAAATTTTCCAAGGGACAGGCCACCGCCGATTCTGTAAAAGAAGGAAGATCAGAATCTGGAAGCCGATGTTTGCGTAATCGGTGCAGGCGGCGCAGGCATGATTTCTGCTATACCGCAGCAGACAGCGGAAAGAAGGTAGTGATTCTGGAGAGCCAGGGTATCGTAGGAGGAAACTCCGTACGTGCGACCGGCGGTATGAATGCAGCGGCGACCAAGTGGCAGGCGGAGAATCCTTTTGAAGAAGGCTCCGGTGTGAGAAAACCTGGCTACTGCGGCAGAAAAAAATATGCCGATAATGCAGCGATTACCACTTTGGCAGAAAAGGTGAAAGAGCAGTATGCGGCATACCAGGCGAATCCGGAAGGGTATTTTGATTCCGTGGAATTAATGGAGCTGGATACCTTGGTTGGCGGAAAGGGAATCAACAATCCCGACCTTGTAAAGGTTCTTGCGGAGAATTCAGGTCCAGCAATTGATTACTTGGAAAAGCTCGGCATGACAATCCATAATGTCGGTGCTTTTGGCGGTGCCTCGGTGAAGAGAATTCATCGCCCGGTTGACGAGAATAACAAGGTGATTGCTGTTGGTTCCTATATGATTCCGATTTTTAGAGAAGAATGTAAACGACAGAAAGAATATCACTCTTCTTACTTCCGTAACGGCGGATAAGATTGAGCAGGATGATGCCGGAAATGTGACCGGTGTGCACGCTCTTTCTGCAGATGGCAGTCAGGTCAATGTAAAGGCAAAGGCAGTCATCATTGCAACAGGCGGCTTTGCGGCAAATAGGGAAATGGTGGAGAAGTATCAGCCGTCCCTAAAAGGGCTATATGTCCACCAATGCCTCCGGTGCACTCGGACAGGGAATTACGATGGCGGAAGCCATCGGCGCGGACACCGTGGATATGGATCAGATTCAGATTCACCCTGACAGTAACGACTACGGATGCACACCTTATTACAGAGGGCTTACGTGGAGACGGAGCAATCCTCGTCAATATGGAAGGCAATCGTTTTACCGATGAAGTAGGAACAAGAGATGCGGTTTCCAAGGCGGAGATTGCGCAGACCGGCTCTCAGGTTTATCTCGTTATTGACAACAAGATGGTGGAGAAATCCGCTGTTATTCAGGGCTATATCAAGTCCGGCTACACCGTAACGGGAGAGGATGCGAAGAGCCTGCCGAGGCTATGGGCGTCCCGGCAGAGGCCTTTGAAAAATACTTTTAAAGAACTGGAATGAGGCGGTAGAGAAGAAGGAAGATGCGGAGTTTGGAAGAACAAGCTTTGCGGCCGCTTTAGATACCGCACCTTTTTATGCCATCAAGGTTACTCCCGGTGTACATCACACCATGGGAGGCTTGAAGATTAATACCATCACAGAGGTACTGAACAAGGAAGGAAAGGCGATTCCGGGACTCTTTCGCGGCAGGAGAGGTTACCGGTGGAGTGCACGGAGCAAACCGTCTTGGCGGAAATGCTGTTTGTGACTCACCGTATTCGGTAAAATTGCAGGGAGAATCCGCAGCAAGCTATGCAAAATAAGAGTTGAAGAACAGAATGCCGGTTTTCAGAATGATAGTTCATGAGCGAAACAGTCTTTCGAAGAAATTGCTTACATAGAAATTGCTCACGAAAGATAGAAAATTATCATTAGACCGTTTATGGGATTTTATAATTGAACATCTTATAAAGGAAAGACTTTCGGGCGATATACAAATTACTTGAGGAACACAGAGAATTGTATAGAAGCATCCGAAAGTCTTTTTGATGTAAGAATATTTTAGGAATCTTAATACAAAATATGAAAATATTTTTCGACTATACTTGCAGTATGCTTGAAAAATGCGATAATATACTATAAGTTTTGAGAAGGACGTGGCATTATGAATAACGATTTGAGTCATACGCAAATTATCAGACCATTACAAGACAGCAGTTTGGCAGTCACAGAAGTGTTAGAGCGAGTTTATGAAGCTCTGAACGAAAAAGGGTACAATCCGATCAGTCAGATTGTGGGTTATGTTATGTCCGGAGATCCTACCTATATTACAAGCTATAAGGGTGCAAGAAGCTTGGTTATGAAGGTAGAGCGAGACGAAATACTGGAAGAACTTATGCGGAATTATGTGGAAAGCAAGTTAAAGAAAGTGTAAGGTCTGTCCGGGAGAACCGGAAAGGCCTTTTTCTTCTTTTACGGGAGTAGTATGCGCATTTTAGCACTTGATTACGGTTCCAAGACAGTGGGACTGGCGATTACCGATGCTTTAGGCTATACTGCAGTTGCCTTATTCCACTCTTTGAGGGAGCGGGAAGGAAAACTTAGGAAAACAGTGCAGGAGATTTGTGATATTGTTTTACGGGAAGATGTAGAAGAGGTGGTTTTAGGGCTACCCTTAAACATGGATGGCAGCCGTGGAGAACGGGCGGAAAAAGGCTGCTGTTTTTTTATGATTTATTAAAAAAAGAAGCTGCGCTGTCCCATTGTGTTTTTTTGATGAGAGGCTCAGTACGATAGAAGCCTCGGGAAATTCTGGATGAAAATGGAGTCCCGAGAGCAAAAACAAAGGAAGTCCTGGACCAGGTTGCAGGCCCAGGTTATTTTGGAGGACTATCTTAGGACGAAGAGTAAAAGAAAGGCGGTATAGATGGAAGGCGGAAGAATACGTTTGCAGTCAGAGGACGGCAGTTTAGAACTTGAGATTTTGGAAGAGACAGTGGTACAGGGAGTGAGTTATATTCTCGTAACGGATGCTCCGGAGGGAGAGGACGGAACCTGTTATGTGATGAAAGATGTTTCTGCACCGGAGGATGAAGAAGCGGACTATGTTTTTGCAGAAGGAGATGAGGCGGAGAGCGTAATGGATGTCTTTTGCAAAAAATGTTAGAGGGAAATGATATTACGATAGAGAGGTAAGAAAGGGTTATATGAAAGAAGAACAAAAAGAGAGTAAGCGGGGATTCGCCACATAGAATTGTGAATTTTAATCGAAAGAATTTGACATCGAAAGAAGCCTTTAGAGGAAAGCAGCCTGCATAGAGCGGGCAGAGGAATCAATAAATTAAGCAATAGAAGGAGCGGGGCAGGGAAGGATGTGCAGGAGAAGCCGCATCCCCTGAAGACTGCTCGTAGCGGTAAAAATCAGTATTACGGGAAGAGCTGTGCCGGAAGAACTGCAGCAGGGAAGAACTGCAGCGGGAAGAACGGGAACAGGAAGAAGTGAAGCGCAAAAATACCGCCGGAAAGGCTCCTGCCGGAAAAAGCGACTTCCAAAAACCGGGGAAGGAAGAACTGTGGAGAAACGGACTATGGCTACGGGAGTCAAGAAATACAAGAGATGCAGAGCGATCCTCTGTATTGCCCACGGTACAGTTTACTTCAAGAAGAGGAAGCAATACGGAAAAGAGAGAATACAGCTCTGAGGACTTCCTGCTTTTGCGAAGCCGATGGAGATTCAGGAAAGTAAGAATAAGGGAAAGAAACCGAAGCATACTTTCCAAGGCTCGGTTAAAGTCATTCCTCTTGGAGGACTGGACCAGATCGGCATGAACATTACTGCTATTGAAACCGAGGACAGCATGATTATTGTGGACTGCGGACTTGCATTTCCCCTCCTTTAATATGCTGGGAATTGATCTCGTTATTCCGGATATTACCTATATTAAGTCACAGATTCATAAGATGAAGGGGTTTTGTCATCACACATGGACACGAAGACCATATCGGAGCACTGCCCTATGTTTTGCAACAGATTAACGTGCCGATTTATGCGACGAAGCTGACCATGGCGCTTATCCAGAAAAAGCTTGTGGAAAACGGTATGGATAAGCTGGTTAAGATGAAGACCATGAAGTTTGGGCAGAATGTAAACTTCGGCGATCTGAAAGTGGAGTTCGTAAAGACCAACCACTCGATTCAGGGATGCATCCGCACTGGCTATTACGACTCCGGCAGGTGTACTCATTCACACCGGAGACTTTAAGGTGGATTATACGCCTGTGTTTGGCGACCAGATTGATTTACAGCGTTTTGCGGAGCTTGGGAAAAATGGTGTTCTTGCCTATGATGTCCGACTCCACCAATGCGGAGAAGCCGGGCTTTACCATGTCGGAGCGAACTGTAGGAAGAACCTTTGATGTGATTTTTGCAGAGCATCAGAACAGCCGTATTATTGTGGCAACCTTTGCTTCGAACGTAGACCGAGTACAGCAGATTATTAACTCTGCAGTAAAGTACAATCGAAAGGTTGTTGTGGAAGGACGTTCCATGGTAAACGTCATTTCTGTAGCATCAGAGTTGGAATATATTCACATTCCGGATGGAACTTTAATTGATATTGAAAACCTGAAAGACTATCCTGATGAGCAGACCGTACTCATTACTACCGGTTCGCAGGGAGAGTCCATGGCGGCACTTTCTCGTATGGCAAGCGGTATGCACAGAAAGGTGCATATCGGGCCGAACGACGTGGTGGTTATGTCCTCTCATCCGATTCCCGGAAATGAACTTGCGGTAGACTCATGTTGTAAATGAGCTTTATAAGCTTCATGCAAAGGTCATTATGCAGGATACTCATGTGTCGGGCCATGCCTGCGCGGAAGATCTGAAGTTGCTTTATTCCTTGGTTAAGCCGAAGTTTGCAATTCCTTTCCACGGAGAGTTTCATCATAGAAGAGCGGCAGCGCTGATTGCGGAATCTGTCGGTGTAGAGAAGGACAATTGTCTTTTAATAGAAAATGGAGATGTACTGGAGTTCACTACAGACGGAGAGGGAAGCAGCTACTCCATCAAGGAAAAGGTGCAGGCAGGCGGAGTCTATGTTGACGGTCTGGGTATCGGAGATGTTGGAAATATCGTTTTACGTGACAGACAAAATCTTTCTCAAAACGGAATCATAGTGGTCGTGCTCACCTTGGAGCGCTATTCCGGAAATCTGATGGCAGGCCCGGATCTCATTTCCAGAGGCTTTGTTTATGTAAGAGAGTCCGAGGATCTCATGGAAGAGGCAAGACTAGCCGTACAGAACATTGTAGACAACTGCTTACAGAGTAGGATGAATGACTGGGGCAAGATCAAGAACTTGATTAAAGACGGCTTATCAGACTTTTTATGGAAGAAGATCAAGAGAAATCCGGTGATTCTTCCGGTCATTATGGAGGTTTAATTTGGGGGGCAGCAGAGCACGGAATTCCTTCCGCTCTTTTACACAGATTTTGTTAAGCTTTTCGCTTAGAATCCTTTTCCTGATTTTCTTGCTTTTTCTGCTTCTGCAGGGAGTTAAACTTGCCTATAGCTACGGTCACGGCTTGCTTTATGAGCATGCCATGGAGAAGGAACCGGGAAGAGAGATTGAACTGAAAATCAAGCAGGAGACAGCAGTTCCGATATTGCAAAAAAATTGGAAAAGCTGGGTTTGATTGACAATGAGGAGGCTTTCGTTTTAAAGGCAAAGCTTTATCATTCTTCCTTGCTTCCGGGAACCTACAGCTTGAGTACCGCAATGACACAGGTGCAGATGCTGGATTTTCATTACGGAAGAGGGAAAGAAGAATCAGGAGTTAAGTGATAAGAATCTCCTAAAAAGACGGAGAAACGGAGGCAGAGTCTTCGGAGGAAGATGTAATCGGTGCAGGAAATGAAAATGCACTCGATTCCGAGACGACGGGCAAGGACGGAAATGCTACTGCCAAAGAAGAAAAACCGCAGGTTGTTGATGCGGGAGCTGAAGGGAGTAGCTTGGAAGAACGAGATAGAATCAGCCAATTTATTCAGAGCTTTCCAAAGAGACAATATAGACTTTTTGAAGGGATCCGAGAGGAAGCGCAGAAGGAAGCAGTCCTGATTATTCGGGACGAGACCGCCGCGCTTCTTCGTCGTATGTCTGGAAATGAAAAACCGAAGTCTATCCTGGAGCTCGGAACGGCGGTCGGGTATTCCGGGCTTTTGATGCTGGATAGCCTTAAGGGAAAGACCAAAGTTATGTACCGTAGAAAATTTTTCCTGAAAAGAATTATAAAAGCCGGAGAGAATTTTCGCGAAAAAGCCCCGTATAATGAGTAGCTATCCGCCTTTTTGAAGGAGACGGAGGAGAAATCTTGAGAGACTCGTGAAAGGGAAAGAGAGCACTTTGACTTTTGTCTTTCTGGATGCGGCAAAGGCACAGTATCCCATTATGGCTTCCGAAGATTTTAGAGCTATTAAATCCCGAAGGTGTTTTATTTTGTGATAATATATTGCAGGAGAATCTTCTTTTAGAGAGTCGCTTTTTGTAGAAAGACGACAGAGGACCATCCATAAGAGGATGAGAGAGTTCTTTGGATGTTGAAGGAAAATCCGGAGCTGGAGAACAGCATTATTCCTATAGGGGACGGAGTGAGCATCAGCATTAAGAAAAGTTAGAGAAAAGTAAATGCGAACCAGATTGACGAGTAAAAGAATGAAAAAAAGGAATAAAAAAGAAATCGATAAGTCAGAGTGAAGCGATAAGGAAAAGCAAAGCGATAAGTAAAAAGCAAAATCGATAAGTGAAAAGCAAAATCGATAAGGAAAAGTAAATCGATAAGTGAAAGCAAAATTGAAAGAGATAGAAAGTAGAAAGAATGAAAAGAAAAATAGAACTATTGATTCCTGCAGGTTCCATGGAGGGGCTAAAGACAGCCATCCATTATGGGGCGGATGCGGTATATATGGGAGGAGAGGCCTTCGGGCTTCGTGCGAATGCCAAGAATTTTACAATAGAAAGCATGAAAGAGGCGGTTTCCTATGCGCATGAAAGAGGAGTAAAGGTTTATGTGACGGCCAATATTCTTGCCCACAACGAAGACCTTCTTCCCATGCGGGATTATTTTATGGAATTAAAGGCTGTGGGGATGGATGCGGTACTGGTTGCCGATCCCGGGTGCCTTTATGCTTGCACGGGAAATTATGCCGGAGGTGGAACTTCATATTTCCACGCAGGCAAACAATACGAACTATGAGACCTTCCTTTTCTGGTGGAAGCTTGGAGCAAAGCGTGTAGTTTGTGCAAGAGAGCTTAGCCTTCAGGAAATCAGGGAGATTCGAGAGCATATTCCGGAGGAAATGGAAATAGAAGCCTTCGTACACGGTGCGATGTGTATGTCCTATTCCGGTCGCTGTCTTCTTTCCAGTTTTTTTACAGGGAGAGATGCGAACCAGGGAGCTTGTACACACCCCTGTCGCTGGAAGTATTCTCTTATGGAGGAGAAGCGTCCCGGAGAGTATTATCCTGTTTTTGAAAAATGACAGAGGGAACCTATATATTTAATTCCAAAGATTTAAATATGATTTCGCATATTCCGGACCTCATTGAAGCGGGGATTGATTCGCTGAAAATTGAAGGAAGGATGAAAACGGAGCTTTATGTGGCGACGGTAACCCGAACCTACAAGATGGCGATTCGGGATTATCTGGAGGATCCCTAAGAATACGAAGCGAATATCCCCTTTTACGAGGAGGAAATCCGAAAGTGTACTTATAGAGAATACAGTACCGGCTTTTACTATCGTAAGCCGATTGAAGAGGACCAGATATACGGCAATAACAGCTACAGTGCCGGAGCGACCTATCTTGGCACTGTGGAAAATGTAGAAGGGGAATATGCCTTCCTTATTCAGAAAAATAAATTTTCCGTGGGAGAAGAGATTGCCATTATGCGTCCCGGGAGAGCAGGGATATCTTCACCAAAAGTCCTCAGTATGGAGGATGCGGAAACCGGAGAAAGTCTGGAATCCTGCCCTCATTCGAAGCAGTCTTTGAAGGTTCGTTTTCGGTCTTTACCGGGAAAAACAGGATGTTTTACGAAGAATGGAGTAAGCCATGTTCGTCTCTTTTTACTCATGGGAATTGCCTCGTTTTTTTATACTTTGCCTTTCTATTAAGCAGTGCGTCCTATCTTTCTGCTCTTTGGATTTGGTTCCTTTTTGGAATTTTGCACCTGTTTTTGGCATTCCTTTATAAAAGACCGTCTCGCTGGAAGAGAAAATCGCTATTCTTCCGCTTTAAGGTATTTTGCCTGACTTCCTATTGTCTTTTTGTCCTCTTGATTTTTACCGTATCTATTCTCTTAAGCCGGTATAAAAAAAGGTGAGGAGGACAAGAATCTGGATTATGTTCTTTTGATTGGCTGCGAGCTGGAAAACAATGCTCCTTCTCCCACAATGTTGCATCGCTTGAAACTTGCGGTTAAATATGCTGAGGAGAACCCGACAACCCTGTTTGTTTTGGTAGGAGGAAGAGGGCGCCACAGTGCCAGCGCGGAATCCAGCGTAATGTTTCAGAGGCTTCTTTGGGAGGGGATATCCAGCGATCGTCTTCTAATGGAGTTTTACTCTAAAAATGCGGAGGATAAAATTCGTTTTGGATTAAACAGTATTGAAAAATGGATAGAGGAGCGTTATTTGGAAGAGGAGTTAGTGCAGAGTGAGAAAGGGTACTATCCCTGAAGACAGTAATTATACTTACCTAAAGGAAGAGTCCTTGGAGTGGGAGGATCGGCCTCCCGACGTCGGCATTATTAGCTCACAATATCAGCTTTTTCAATGCGTGCGATTTGCCGAGAAAGAAAACTCCTACTATCATTACAAGACCTTGTCTGCAAAGGAGCCGCCTTATTTGATTCCTCATTACTATGTGAGAGAAGCAATCACTATTGTAATAAGAAGTATATTCAATCAATTGTAAAATGGAATTCCGGAACAGAATTGTAAAAATGGAATGGAAGAACGGAATGGAAGAATGGATATGGATGCAGTAATGGAACGCATCTGAAAAAGAGGTACCTGAAAAGACGCATTTGAAAAAGACTATCGAGGAGATAAAAAGAAAAATATGAAAAAAATATAATTTAGTACAGGAGAAACATATCGCGGAGCTTTCCACGGAGGCGAAGGTTTACGAGCATGAAAAGTCCGGGGCAAGAGTACTTTGCTTAAAGAATCAGGATGAAAATAAAGTCTTTAGCATTGCCTTTAGAACGCCTGCTGCGGATTCTACGGGAGTCGCCCATATCACGGAGCACTCCGTGCTTTGCGGCTCGGAGAAGTTCCCCCTAAAGGATCCCTTTGTGGAGCTCATCAAGGGTTCTCTTAATACTTTTTTGAATGCCATGACTTATCCGGATAAGACGAGTTTATCCGTGGCATCCACCAATGACAAGGATTTCCAAAACCTTATGGATGTCTATTGTGATGCCGTTTTTCACCCGAATTGTGTAAGGAATCCGCATACCTTTTCGCAGGAGGGCTGGCACTATACCTTGGATGAAAAGGGGAATTTGGGCTACAGCGGTGTAGTGTATAACGAGATGCGAGGTGCTTTTTCCGAGCCGGAATCGGTGCTGGAACGGTATATTTTCCACTCTCTTTTCCCGGATACCACTTATGGAAATGAGTCCGGCGGTGACCCGGAAGACATTCCGAACTTAAGCTATGAAGCCTTTCAGGCCTTCCATGCGCGTTACTATCACCCTTCCAATTCTATATCATCCTTTACGGAGATATGGATATGGAGGAGAAGCTGAACTGGCTGGACGCGCAGTATTTGGCGAAGTATGAAAGAATAAATCCGGATTCCGAGATTGCAAGGCAGAAGAGCTTTTCCGCTATGGTGGAGGAAACCGAGTATTATCCGATTTCCAAGGAGGAGGAGCCAGAGGGAAAGGCTTATTTTTCTTATAATTTTATTCTTGATGCAGGACAAGATGCCAAGAAAAGTTTGGCCTTCTCTTATATCGGTCATGCCCTCATTTCCGGCCCCGGAGCGGTGCTGAAGCAGCGGCTTTTAGAGGAAGGCTTAGGAGAAGATATCTTCGGAGGCTATGCGGACGGTGTATTGCAGCACTACTTCACCATTACCGCAAAGAATGCGAAGGAAGAGGATAAGGCGCGTTTCTTAAAGGTCATTCAGGATTGTATTCGAGAGGCTTCAGAGAAGGGCCTCGATCACAAGACCATTCGTGCAGCCATTCACCACGATGCCTTTTCAGTATAAGGAGGCGGACTACGGGCAATACCCCTAAAGGGCTTGATATACAGCTTAAAGGCACTGGACTCCTGGCTTTTATGACGGAGAGCCTTGGCTTTATCTTGAGCAGGATCGTTATTTTAAGGAGCTGGAAAAGGAGCTGGATGAGGGCTATTTTGAGGAGCTTTTAAAAGAGTACTTCATGGATGTAAAGCACGTCTCTTTTGTTGCACTTCTTCCGAAGCCGGGGCTTACCGAGGAAAATGCGGAGAAGCTCGCGAAGAAGCTGAAGGAGAAAAAAGAAACTCTGTCTAAAGAAGAGATAGAAGCCATTAAAAAGGAAGAGGAGGCGCTCCTTCTTTATCAGAATAAGGAAAATAGCAAGGAAGCTTTGGAAACGCTGCCTGTGCTTTCACGAGAAGACCTCGGAAAGAAAGCGGAGAGCTATCTGAGAGAAGAAGAGAACCTTTCCGGGAAGAAAGTAATGCTTTATCCGGTGGATTCCAAGGGCGTACTTTACCTTCGTCTTCTTTAATACAAAGGATTTCTCGGAGGAGGAGCTTTCGTATCTTTCCGTTCTGAGTACCGCCTTTGCCTATATGGATACGGACAAGTACAGCTTCCAGGACTTGAACTCGGAGATCTATCTGCACAGCGGCGGCTTTTTCAACAGATATTACTTCTATCCCGATTTTCAAGATAAGAATAAATATACAGGCGTATTCAGCTTTCGGCTTTTAAATTCTTGGAAGGCGAGATGAAGCAGGGGCCTGGAGTACCTTCAGGAAATCTGCTTCCATACGCATTTGCAGGATGAAAAGCGTCTTTCCGAGATTCTTCTGGAAATCAAGTCCAGAGAGAGAATGAGACTGGAGGGGACAGGGCATAGCTATGCGGTCAATTCCGCTATGGAGAGTTTTTCTCCGACCTCCTCTTACCAAGAGAGAGTAAAGGGCATTCGCTACTACCATTTTATTGAAAAATTGGAAGAAGAGTTCAGAAAGGACCCGAAGGAGCTCGGGTGAAAAAGGCTGAAGACTCTTTCGGAGAAGCTCTTACGTGGCAGAAACCTACGTATAGCAGTAGGAGGCGATCTGGAGATTTACCGTAAGGAGAAAGAGGCTCTTTCCGCATTTCTCACAAAGTATTTTCCAGAAAAGGAAGAGTGGGAAGAAAGTGTATTTAGTCCGAGAAAGGCTGAAAAAAAAGCTTGGATTACTCCTTCTCAGGTTAACTATGTGGCAAGAGTGGGCTCCTACTATGATAAGGCATTCCCTTATACCGGTGCTTTGAAAGTCATGAAGAATGCACTTTCCTTTGATTTCCTTTGGAAAAATATTCGTGAAAAGGGCAATGCCTACGGGGCAATGAGCGGCTTTGGAAGAAACGGAGAAAGCTACGTGGTTTCTTTTAGGGATCCGCATGTAGGGCGGAGCTATGAAGAGTATAAGAAGATTGCGGCGTACTTACGGGATTTCGAAGCTACGGAGCTGGAGATGACGAAGTACATCATCGGTGCGATTTCGGAGATGGATACGCCAAAGACCGCTTACACGAAGTTCCTTCTCGGCTTAAGTTGCACCCTTTCACATTTAACGGATGAAGACTTACAGAGAGAGAGAGATGAGGTTCTTTCAGCAAGTCCGGAAGCCATCCGGAAGCTTTCCGGCTATATAGAGAAAGCCTTTTCCGAGGAAATTCTCTGCACCATTGGTAATGGAGAAAAGATAGAGAAAAACAAGAGCTACTTTTGATGTAATCCGGGAAATTTAAATTACTTCGGAGAAGTAGACAAATTAAGATTTAGAAACGAAAGTGGATTAAGATTTAAAAATGAAAGTGGATTAAGCTTTAGAAATGAAAGTGGATTAAGATTTATAAGCGAAAGTGGATCAAGGCTTAGCAAAGGCTAGAGCGGTCAAAATGAGAGGAGAATGGCATGAATCAGATTATTGAGGATTTTTTTGCAAAGGAAAAATGGAAATGGAGAAAGCAGGGAGGACTATGGTTAAATCCGGCTTTTGTCTCTATTGTAGGGTCTTCCGAATGCCGGAAAATCCACCCTCTTAAATGCGCTTGTCGGGCAGAAGATTGCGATTACTTCCAAAAAGGCGCAGACCACAAGAAATCAGATTATGGCAGTCTATGATGATGAGAGAGGGCAGATTGTCTTTCATGATACGCCGGGGATTCACAAGGCACAGAATAAGCTCTCCGTCTATATGGAAAGTGTGGCGGAAAAGGCTCTTGGAAACGGAGACCTCATTCTTTGGATTGTAGACAGCACGGAGCAGAAGGGAAAGAAGGAGGAACAGATTTTATCCCTCCTTTCCCACAGTAAAAGAAAGATTCTTCTTGTCTTAAATAAGATGGACTTACTGGGTGAGAGGAGGCACTGGAAAGGAAGAAGGCGGAGTATCGGGACTGCCTTCCCTTTGTCGGGATTGTCGGCGTTTCCGCCTATAAGAACCAAGGCTTAGAGGAACTTCTGGAGACAATTTTCTCCTTCCTTCCCTATGGCCCCCGTTACTATGATGAAGATACGGTAACAGACCTTCCCGTACGAGAAATTGCAAAGGAACTTATCCGGGAACAGGCCCTCTACAAGCTTGATAAGGAGATTCCGCACGGGATTGCGGTACTCATCGACAGCATGCAGGAGAGGAAAAACGGAATCTGGGATGTGAAGGCTACTTTGGTATGCGAAAAGGAAAGCCATAAGGGAATCATTATCGGAAAAGCCGGCAGTATGCTGAAAAGTATCGGTAGCGGTGCCCGCATTCAGATAGAAAAGCTTCTGGAAGCGAAGGTGAATCTTCAGCTTTTTGTAAAAGGTCAGAAAGGACTGGAGGGAGAATCCGGCATATTTGCAGGAGTATGGTTATAGAGAGCAGAAGTAAAGTGCGGAAGCGTAAAAGAGATGCAGAAGTATAAAAGCATAGCAGACGGGAAATGTTCGAGGAAAAAGTGAACATGAATAAATGCGGAAGTAAGATACAAGTAAAGTGTCAGGACAGAGAGGAAGGGTAGTGAAGGAAGACTTCGTTGTGCATGGGGTGGTGCTTTCCGAGCACAGTCAGAGAGAATTCGATAAAAGACTGAGTATTCTTACCATGGAACAGGGGAAAATGACGGTTTGGGCAAGTGGAGCAAAGCGTCCATCTTCTCCTCTTATGGCAGGGAGCAGGAGCTTTGTCTTTGGCACATTTTCTTTAAAGAAAGGGAAGAGTGGATATAATCTACAGTCGGTCAAAGTCGATGCCTATTTTGAAGAAATTGCACTGGACTTGGAAATGGCCTGCTATGCAGCTTATTTTTTGGAGTTGGCAGATTTTGTTTCGCAGGAAAATCTTCCTGCGGAAGAAATGGTCAATCTCCTCTATCTGTCCCTAAAGGCCTTGCTTCATAAGGATCTTCCCAATGAACTGGTGCGGGCCGTTTATGAGCTGAGAGTCCTGCTTTTGGAAGGAGAGTACAGTGAGCTGCCTCCCCATTCCCAAAGGAAGGCAGTGCATGATGCTTGGGAACACGTACTTGGAAGCCCCCTGCAAAAGCTTTATACCTTTACTTTGGAAGAAGGGAGTCTGCGGGATTTTTGTGAAAATGTGGAGCTTCTGACACAAGAAAGCTTCTATAAAGAATTTCGCAGCATTAAGATATTGAACAGTTTGAAGTAGATATGGAACAGTTTGAAGTTGGAGGGTATGGATTTTTTCTAAAAAAAGGGATAGACTATAGATTGTTTAATTCATAACGAGTTCCAATAGATTCTATGTTTCTGCGCAATGGTTGCAAGTCGATACAGGAAGGGAATTGCAATAGGGAAATCTTGCAGGGCAGGAAGTGCAATACAGCTATTTAGGAAGAAAGGGAAGAGGATAAAACTTATGGCAAAGAATTATACGATGGACACGATTGTTTCCTTGGCAAAATCCAGAGGATTTGTGTATCCGGGATCGGAGATTTATGGCGGTCTTGCCAATACATGGGATTACGGAAACCTGGGTGTAGAGCTGAAAAACAACATTAAAAAGGCCTGGTGGAAGAAATTCGTACAGGAGTCCAAGTATAATGTCGGCATCGACTGTGCCATTTTGATGAATCCAGAGACTTGGATTGCCTCCGGTCACTTGGCAGGCTTCTCCGACCCTCTTATGGATTGTAAGGAGTGTAAGGAGCGTTTCCGTGCTGATAAGGTTATCGAGGATTTCTGCGAGAAAAACGGCATTGCGCTGGAGGGCTCCGTAGATGCCTGGTCCAAGGAAGAGATGGAGAAATTCGTGGTAGAGAAGCAGGTTCCTTGCCCGAGCTGCGGAAAGCATAATTTTACCCCTATTCGCCAGTTTAACCTGATGTTTAAAACCTTCCAGGGTGTAACGGAGGATGCAAAGAATACGGTGTATCTTCGTCCGGAGACAGCACAGGGGATTTTCGTTAACTTTAAAAATGTGCAGAGAACTTCCAGAAAGAAACTCCCCTTCGGTATTGCGCAGATTGGAAAATCTTTCCGTAATGAGATTACACCGGGTAACTTCACCTTCCGTACCAGAGAGTTTGAGCAAATGGAGCTGGAGTTTTTCTGTAAGCCGGATACCGATTTGGAATGGTTCCAATATTGGAAGGACTACTGCCAAAACTGGTTATACAGTCTTGGGATGAAGAAGGAAATGCTTCGTGCAAGAGATCACGAGAAGGAGGAGTTGTCCTTCTATTCCAAGGCAACGACAGATCTGGAATTCCTCTTCCCTTCGGCTGGGGCGAGCTTTGGGGATTGCAGACAGAACGAACTATGATCTTCTCAGCACGAGAAGGTTTCCGGTCAGGATATGAGCTATTTCGATGATGAGACCAACGAACACTATATTCCGTATGTAGTAGAGCCTTCCCTCGGTGCAGACAGAGTAACCTTGGCATTCCTTTGCGCAGCCTATGATGTAGAGGAACTGGAGGGAGGAGATGAGAGAACCGTTCTTCGCTTCCATCCGGCACTGGCTCCGATTAAGATTGGTATCCTTCCCTTATCCAAGAAGCTTGGAGAAGGCGCCGAGAAGATTCATGAGGAGCTTTCCAAATACTATATGTGTGAGTATGATGATAGAGGAAACATCGGAAAGCGTTACAGAAGACAGGATGAAATCGAACACCGTATTGTATTACCTATGACTTCGATTCGGAAAATGACCATGCCGTAACGGTAAGAGAAAGAGACAGTATGGAGCAGGTACGTATTCCAATTGCAGATCTGAAAAAGTACTTTGATGAGAAGCTTGCATTTTAAGAAAGAAACAGCAGTGTAAAAAAGGGACTGTAAAAATCAAAAGTATTTTGATTTTTTGCAGCCTCTTTTTTATTCTTAACAAGGGGCACAGGAGCGGCTTGAGACATCTTGTTTCAATGGATTTTAGCCGGTATCAGGGATTACAATTGGAAAAATGTCAGCTCTGATTCTTGGTATTATTGATTTTTTTCTATCTGCACTTAAAAAACATGTTTTTATTGATTTTTGCTACAATAGATTAGTTAGAGAAATTATTAACACACGATTATACCTAGCTAATCTAGGCATGAAACATGGAGGAGAGCATGTACAAAATCACTAGAGTTGAGCATCTCGTTGATAAAGACTGGCTCATGGATGTGGAAGCACCTTATGTGGCTCGAAAAAGCGGAGCCGGGACAGTTTATGATTGCAAAGCTAGGGGAGCTTGGAGAAAGAATTCCCTTAACCATCGCAGACTATGATAGGGAGAAGGGGACCATTACCATTGTGTTCCAGGTAATCGGCATCTACGGAGAAATTCAGTCATCTGAAGGCGGGCGATTATTTTACCGATATCGTAGGTCCCTTGGGCCGTCCATCCGAACTTGTCGAGATGACGAAGGAAGAACTGGAAAAAGGAGAGTATCATCTTTTATTGCCGGCGGTGTAGGGGCAGCTCCCGTTTATCCGCAGGTGAAGTGGCTTCATGAAAGAGGAATCGAAGCGGATGTTATCTTAGGGGCAAGAAATAAGGATCTTCTTATTATGGAAGAGGACCTTCGTAAAGTAGCGAAGAATGTATATGTGACAACAGATGACGGTTCTTACGGTGATAAGGGTGTGGTAACCGACGTTTTAAAGCGTCTGGTTAACGAGGAAGGAAAGAAATACACTCGTTGTATCGCTATCGGTCCTGTTATCATGATGAAGTTCGCGGCACTTACAACGAAAGAGCTGGGTATTCCGACCATCGTTTCCATGAACCCGATTATGATTGACGGAACGGGAATGTGCGGTGCTTGCCGTCTGGTTGTGGGAGACCAGGTGAAATTTGCCTGCGTAGACGGACCGGAGTTTGACGGACATTTGGTTGACTTTAATCTAGCCATGAAGAGACAGCAGACCCTATAAGACAGAAGAGGGCAAGGCGCTTCTGGAACTGTTGGAAGCTGAAAAGTCCCATGGTGGATGCGGAAATTGCAACTAAGGGAGGAAAAATTATGGCTGATATGATGAAAAGAGTTCCTGTTGCTGAGCAGGAGCCGAAAGTTCGTGCAAAAACTTTGAGGAAGTATGTTTAGGATATACGGAAAAAGAAGCGATGGAAGAGGCGGTACGCTGCTTGAATTGCAGAAACCCGAAGTGTGTGGTAGGTTGCCCCGTATCCATTCAGATTAATGAATTTATTCACGAGGTAAAGGAAGGAAACTTCGAGAAGGCGGCAGAAATCATTGCTCGATCCTCTGCTTTTACCGGCTGTTTGCGGAAGAGTATGTCCGCAGGAGACACAGTGTGAAGGCGTTTGTATCCGCGGTATCAAGGGAGAGCCTGTTGCCATCGGAAAGCTGGAGCGTTTTGTAGCGGACTGGGCAAGAGAACATGGCTTCCAGGCGGCTAAGGCAGGTGAGCCGAACGGAAAGAAGGTAGCCGTAATCGGTGCAGGCCCGGCCGGGCTTACCTGTGCGGGAGACCTTGCCAAACTTGGTTATGATGTAACGATTTTTGAAGCTTTCCATGAACCGGGCGGTGACTGCAGTACGGTATTCCGGAGTTCCGTCTTCCGAAGACGAAGGTTGTAGGACCGGAAATTGAAAATGTAAGGAAGCTCGGAGTAAAGATATTGACCAATGTTTTCGTAGGTCGTTCCATTACCGTGGATGAGCTTTTTAAATGAAGAAGGCTTTGATGCCGTGTTCCTGGAACCGGAGCAGGTCTTCCTAAGTTTATGAATATTCCGGGTGAAAGTGCAAATGGCGTTTTCTCCGCTAATGAGTTCCTGACAAGAAATAACCTGATGAAGGCTTATCTTCCGGATCCGATACACCGATGCGTGCCGGAAAGAAAGTGGTAGTCGTAGGTGGCGGTAACGTTGCCATGGACGCTGCAAGAACCGCACTTCGTCTCGGGGCAGAGGTACACGTTGTGTATCGCTGTTCCGAGGAAGAACTTCCTGCAAGAAAAGAAGAAGTGCATCATGCTAAGGAAGAGGGGATTATCTTCGATCTCTTACAGAATCCGGTAGAGATTCTGGTAGATGAGAACGACTGGGTAACCGGTGTGAAGATTGTAAAGATGGAATTGGGAGAGCCGGATTCTTCCGGAAGAAGACGACCGATTGAGATTCCGAATTCCGAGTATGTGATGGAATGTGATACGGTAATCATGTCTCTGGAACCTCTCCGAATCCGCTGATCAGTTCTACAACGAAGGGGCTCGACACCGATCGTAGAGGTTGCATCATTGCCAAAGAGGAAAACGGAGAAACCACAAAGACTGCCGTATACGCAGGTGGAGATGCCGTAACCGGTGCAGCAACCGTTATCCTTGCTATGGGCGCAGGAAAGGCAGCAGCAAAGGGGATTCACGAATATCTTTCCAATAAGTAGTTGATTGGAATTCGATATCAACAGCTTTTGTCCTATAACTCTCGTAATGAAAGAATAAAAAAACTTCCGACGTTTTTCGTCGGAAGTTTTCTTTTTGCAGTGCACTTGGCACATGCATCTCTATTTTTTTGTATTTCTTTAGTTTTATTTCTTTTTGACTTAGATAGCTCTTGTGTACTTCTTTAAGAAAAGCCTTCTCGTCGTCATTTAAGTGCGGAGCGATAACCTCATAAACCTTTGCATGATAGTCATTTAAGAGTTTCTTATTCTCTTCGCTCATCATATCCGGGTTAATGGCATCAAGGTCAAACGGAACTAAGGTGATTGCTTCGAAGTAAAGGAACTGACCATACTCGTTCTTTACACCCTTTCTTGCCAAAAGCTCATTCTCAAGACGGATACCGTGAGAACCTTCAATATAGAGACCCGGCTCATCGGTAATAATCATACCTTCCTGGATTTCTTCCACTTCCGGCTCTGTACTTATAACGGAAGCCTGCAGGACCTTCATGGATATTTAAAAGGTATCCTACACCGTGACCGGTTCCATGGTTAAAGTTCATATCTCTATCCCAGAACGGCTTTCTTGCCAGAATATCTAGAGTTAATCCGCTGCAACCCTGGAGGAACTTTGCACTGCCAAGCTGGAGGTTACTGATGGCTACCAATGTAAAGTCATCCTTCATATTCTGAGGAACCTCTCCTAAAGCGAAGGTTCTGGTAATATCGGTTGATCCCTCGTAGAAACCTGCACCGGTGTCGCTTAAGTACAAGGTTCCTTCCTTAAACTCCACATCCGTTTCCGGAGAAGAACAGTAGTGCACGATGGCGGAGTGAGGACCAAAAGAGGAAATCGGCTCAAAGCTGTCACGGATAAAGTTGCTCATCTCCTTACGGAACTCATCGAGCTTCTCGGAAGCACTAAGCTCCGTGATTCTGATCTTGCCGACATTTTCCTTTAACCACTTCATGAAACGCAGGTGCGCAATGCTATCCTTTATCTGCGCCTTGCGGATATTTTCAATCTCTACCGGATTTTTCAAGGCTTTCATCAGAATAGCAGGATTTCTCTTGTTTACAACATGTACGGAAGCAGGGATATTGTTAAAGATAGCATAGTTCAGCTTGGACTTATCTACCATAACAGTGGTGCCTGCCGGAAGCTGCTTCACATCCTCGTAGATGGCATTATAAGGATGGAGATTTACACTTCCTTCTTTAAAAAGAGCCTTCAGATTGTCATCGAGCTTTTCTTTTCGTCAATGTAGAGTTCGAAGCTGTCTTTCTGATGATGGCATAGGAGAGAACAAGGGGGAAGAACTCAATATCATTTCCACGAATGTTCAGAGTCCAACAGGTATCATCCAGAGTGGATACGATATGAGCATCGCAGCCGGCTTCTTCCATTTCCTTACGAATACGAGCCAACTTGGAAGCGGTACTTTCTCCGGTGTATTTTTTTCCTCTAAGAAAAATGCGGGCTCCCTCGGAAAGAGGAGGACGATCAGTCCAGATTTCGTCGATTAAGTCTTCCTGATAATCGACTTTGGCACCTTTTTCTTTGCTATTTCGGCATACTCATCTCTTCTCCAACGGAAACAACACGTCCGTCGAAAGAAAGAGTTTGTCCGGCCTGCAAAATCTCTTCCAAATATTCGTTTACGCTAGGAACACCCGGCTCAAACATCTTCATCAGGGTAACGGTTGTACCTTTCCAGCTGCTTAGCAGCTTGGATAAAGTAACGACCGTCAGTCCAAAAGCTTTGCATCGTTTAACGTAATCACTGCCGTTCCTGCAGATCCGGAGAAGTTGGTGATAAACTTTCTTGCCTTTGAAATGTTCCCCAACATACTCACTCTGATGAAAAATCTGCAGTTGGTACTACATACACATCAATGTTTTTCTCCCGCATAAGCTTGCGTAATGCGGCTAATCTCTCTGGTACTGTCATAAGATCCTCCTTGAATGAACGAGCCGTAAAGACAGAGAAATACAGAATCAATAGGTTTCAAAAACCCTTCTTCCTCCATTTATTTTCATTTGGAAAAATCAACTGTATAAACCCTGCTCGGTCAGCAATTTTTAACCTTTTTCATTGTACCGCAAAAACGATTTTACGGAAAGACTTTCCGTAAAATAGATAGAAGAATCAAAATAAACAGGCTTAGTTTGTAGAAAATTGCTTAGATTTCTTCCTTGTCCTTTTCTGCAAGGATTAATTCCTTTGCATAGGGAAGCGCTTTTATCCAGTCGCAGAAGCTTATGCCATTCCTGCAACTTATGTCCTTTTCTTGAGAAGTACATATTGATGAGATTCTCGTAGTTCATGGTACAGGTGCGCATCTGATTGTAGGGAGGAGGGAGAAGCTGAATCAAGGTATACCAGTCTTCTCTTTTCTCTTCCACAAATTTAAGGCGGATACGCTCTAAGTCCGAGATGGTTCTTTCCAAAATCGCTATTCCTTCTTCGGTCAAATGATCATGGGAAAAATCATCCAAAGAAAAGGCCTTGGAGTGGATTTTGTGCATTGTGGAAGTGGAGTTTGCAACAGTATGCACTTTATAGGTGTCGTATTCCTTCCACCAGTAAAGTGGAGCAGTGATATCGACAGAAACAAAAATCTGTCGGATATATTTTCTATGATCCGGACCGGCAAGACGTAATCTTTTAGCAAGAGATAAGTCATTCGGTCCTAAAATATACTGCCCATTTTCGTCGTAATAGGAGTCTCCTCTGTCCCAGGAGTTCATGGGATTTCTGGCTCCGCGAATGGCATTTTCAAGGTTCATTACACTACTTCGTTCTAATTGAATCATGGTGGTCCTTTCTTATATGAATCACTCTTGTTTTCGGCTCCATTGTATCGAAGAAAAGCTTCTTTGAAAAGGGAAGTCGAAAAGTGAAAACTGCTATACAATAATCTTGAAAGATGCTAATATGTTGCCATGGTAAAGGCAAGATTTATTTGTCTGTTTTTATTCTTTTTATTCTTTTGTCTTTACGTTTCTTTTGGGTTTTCCGAGTCTTGAAATCTTAATTTAAGCACGAATCGAGTCGCCGATTTCCATTCTTGTCTTCCGAACTTCATTTTTTTATATTTAAACTCTTATTTGTACTTTGTATTTCATTATTTTTCTTAAAGAGTATTTTGATGTTCGAATAAATTTTCAAATCATAAATGTTCACTTTTTGATTATGGGTATTCATCTTTTTGCTATAAATATTCACTTTTACAGGCTTGAATATTCGCTTTTACAGGCCTAAATATTCACTTTTACAGGCCTATATATTCTTTTTGCATTGTTATCCATTTATTCACTCCCAATATTCATTTTTATTTTCATTTTCAATCGGTTCTTTAGCACTCTCTTTTTCTACAGTGCGTGAGACTGTCACATATTTTATCCGACTTCTAAACATGAAAGTATCTAAATCACATTTATTTATGAAAGGAGCACTTATGTATCCGTATTATTCTGAACATCCGGAAAAAGCAGGAGAGTTATAAAGAAGAAAAAAGAATTGGATGGGAAATATTTTCCGATTATTCAAAGGAGTTTAGAGAGGAGGAAGAGTTAGTTGTTTTTGGAAAAAAATATCTAGAAAGAGGGAAGATTCTCCTCTTCTTATTCTTCTTTCCGTCTCCGCATTCTTTTTTCTTGCCGTAAAAGACAGAGAGTCCGAAGTGCTATATGAAGGCAGGGCAGGCGAAGAGCAGACATATACGCAAAAAAGAATTTTCTGAAGGAAAAGAAAGTCGGAGTATGGAAGAAATGGAGCGTAGAAAAAGAAAGAGAAAGTCAGCAAGAAATCGAAAGGGTAACAGAAGAAACGGATATGGCTGATGAAAAGGAAATAGTAGATGGGAAAAAGTGAACAAAGAAGAAACGGTTGAAGAGGAAAAAGAAATTAAAGAAGGAATAGAGGCGACTGAATCTGAAAGAAAATCCGACAAAAGAAATACTTCGACTAAAAATCAATATCAATACGGCAAGCGCAAAGGAATTGGAAAGTCTAAAGGGGATTGGACCTGCGACGGCGAAAAATATTATTTCTTATAGAGAAGAATATGGAGGATTTTTCTACGATAGAGGAAATTATGAATGTAAAAACGGATTGGAGAGAAGACTTTTGCGAAGATTCAGGATTTTATTACAGTGGAATGAAAATGAAGGAGCGAAAGTTACTCTGCTTTTTCAATGTTTACTTTAGAAAAAAAGATTCGTGAATTATCGGTTCTGTCCGGAAATGTATAGAATATTGTAAGCTTTTATCCCTTGTGCTTTTTGCATTCGCCCTTTATCATTCTTATTATCTGTAAAATTATAGAAATGTCGAATTGTGAGGATTGCTTTTAGTCGGTGTTTTTGGGCTTTCATAGGACAATCCCGCGTTAAGAGAAGTTGAGGGAGAAATGAAATTTAGGGATATAGAATTGAATCAAACAAAGGAATCGGAAAAAGCGAAAGCTTGGTTTTGCTTTCAATAGAAAAGTTTTATCGTGCCGGACTTGCAGTACTTTTAAGCCTTTCTCTGCCTTCCTTTCTCTGCAATCGCTGAAGAACGGGTATATGGTATTAGCGATTACGGTCCTGTTTCTGTAAACGGAAATGGAGTCGGAAGAGGAAATGACCCGACCTATCAATACATAGAAGATTTATTGTACGGAAATGGAGTGAACACTCCGGCCGCAAACAATAATACAGCGGGAAATCCATCGGCAAATGCATCCGGTACACCCTCTGTGAATCCGGGAACCGCTGTAACTGCAAAGACCGAAGTCTGCAAAAATCTTGCGCAGTTGTCCGGAAACTCTTCGACAAGAACCTTATCTTCAGAAATTGATGCAAACTATGCGGTGGTCTATGATTTGGATAACGGTAGTATTTTGGCTGAAAAAAATGCTTCTCAGGCCATGTATCCGGCTTCTATGACGAAGGTCATGAGTCTCCTTATTTTTGCGGAGAGTCTTCCGGATATGAATAAAAAACTGACAATCACCCAGGATATTGTAAGTTTTGTGCAGGCCAGGGAGGGCGAGTAACTGCGGTTTTATAGTGGGTGAAGAGGGTTTCGGTGAAAGACCTGCTCTATGGAGTGATTCTCCTTCCGGAGCAGATGCGGTTCTTGCGCTTTGTAAGGAGGTCTCGGGTCGGAGGCGGCCTTTGTGGAACGCATGAACAAAAGGGGCGCGAGAAATGGGGCTGTCCTCACGGTGTAATTTTTTCAGAATGCAACAGGACTCTTTCACAGTACGCATCGTATGACAGTGAAAGACATGGCGCAGATTATGGCGCTTGCCATGCAAAAACCCGAGGGCCAGAGAGGTTCTGATGACGGAAAAATTATCAGACCGCCCCGACCAATAAGCATGCAGAGGGCGTAAAGTTTACGAACCTCTTTTACAAAGGATTAAAACGCAGGACAGCGGCGGCGCAACGGTACAGATGGCAAAAACCGGCTATGTGAGTCAGTCCAAGTTCTGCGTGGTAACAGCCGGAAAGGGAAGAAATGGAAAGAATCTTCTGGTTGTAAGCGTTCAGAGCTCGAGTACATGGCAGGCAATCAAAGATCAGGCTACACTCTACAAGCTTTTTTGGGGGCGTAGAGACGGCGGAATAGAGAAGTAGGAGAGTAATATGCCAATTAAGGTACAAAACAATTTACCCGCAAAATACATTCTGGAGTCGGAAAATATTTTTCGTAATGGACGAAAAATAGGGCCATTTCCCAAAAAATATTCGTCCGCTCAAGATTGTGATTTTAAATCTGATGCCTTTAAAGGAAGATACAGAGCTGGATTTACTTCGTGTACTGAACTTCCCTGATTCAAACGGAAATCAGTTTTATGAAGGTTTCCACCCTATAAATCGACCCATACCAGTTCGAGTCATTTGAATGAATTTTATGTGGAATTTAAAGATATTGAGGCAGACTACTTTTGATGGCTTTGATTATTACCGGTGCCCCCGGTAGAGAAAAATGGAGTTTTCGGAGGTAGACTACTGGGAGGAACTTTGTCAAATTATGGATTGGTCTAAAAACCCATGTTTTTCTACCTTTCATATCTGTTGGGGAGCACAGGCGGGACTGTATCACCACTATGGGATACAGAAGGTTCGCTTTAGAGAAGAAATTGAGCGGAGATATAAGCACCGCATTTTGCATCGTAAAAATGCTGATGAGGGGGATGGATGACGAGTTTTTTGTCCCTCAGTCCCGCTATACCGGTGTGGATGAAGAAGCTTTATGAGCAATAAAGAGCTTTTATGTGGTGGCGGACAGCGAGGAGTGCGGAAGCTATCTGATTTTGGCTTGCTCTTCCAGACAGATTTTTGTTACCGGACACTCGGAGTATGACCGTTATGACCTGGATAAAGAGTATAAGAGGGATTTGGGAAAGGGTTTAAACCCGGATATTCCGGTGAATTACTATCCTGACAATGATCCGGAGAAGACGCCGATTCTTTCTTGGCGTTCGGGCTCAAACTGCATTTACAGTAATTGGCTAAACTTTGTATACCAAGAGACGCCTTTCGTCTTGGAGGAGATGCGTCCGGTGGGAGAGGACAGCTATCTTAGAGAAGATCACAGCAGCGAGCGTGACAGTACAATCAGCAGCAGGAGAAATTAAGTAACAGGAGAAATTAGTAACAGGAGAAATTAAGTAACAGTATGAAAATGAGGCATTATATAAGGATATAAAAGCATCAAAACGAGTAGTATAAGGAGTGATAAGGAGCGTCAAATGGAGTAGTATAAGGAGCGAAATGGAGCATCAAAAGGAGTAGTATAAGGAGCGATAAGGAGTGTCAAAAGAGCTGGGTAAGTGCTATAAATAGTAGTAGAAGAATCGGAAACGGAATATAATAGAAACAATACAATAATATAAGCAAAGAAAGGAAAAACTATGGACGCAGTAGAACGCTTAATTTCGTATTTGAAGATTGACACGGAATCGGTGCCGGATCAGGACCATATTCCTTCCAGCGAGAAACAGTTTGACCTGGCAAGAGTTTTGGAAAAGGATCTGAAGGAGCTTGGGGTGTCCGATGTTCGTTTGACAGAGCATTGCTATGTATATGGTAAGATTCCTTCCAATCTTTCCGGAGAGGAAGATGCCAAGACCCCCGCCCTTGGCTTTATTGCCCACATGGATACCGCTCCTTCTGCAAGAGGAAAGAATGTAAAGCCTCGAATTATTGAGAACTATGATGGAAAAGATATCGTCTTAAATGAAACGGAGACGCTTTCTCCTAAGATTTTCCCAAGGCTCCTGGATGCTGTTGGAGATGATTTGATGGTTACCGACGGAACAACTCTCCTTGGAGCGGATGATAAGGCCGGTGTCGGAGAAATCATGGCAATGGCGGAATACCTTTTAAGCCATAAGGAAGTGCCGCACGGCGATATTTGTATCGGCTTTACACCGGATGAGGAAGTTGGATGCGGTGCCGATATCTTTGATATTCCGGGTTTCGGGGCGGAGATTGCCTATACTGTGGATGGAGGGATGCTTGGCGAAGTGGAGTATGAAAATTTCAATGCCGCTTCCGGAAAGCTGAAGATCCACGGTGTGAATGTGCACCCCGGTTCCGCGAAGGACAAGATGCTCAATGCCCTGCTTCTTGCTATGGAATTTAACAGCCTGCTTCCACCTTGCATTCCTGCAAATACAGAGGGCTATGAAGGGTTTTTCCATCTTTGCGATATGTCCGGCGAGGAAAGCCATGCGGAGATGAATTATATTATCCGTGACCACGATAAGGCAAAGTTTGAGGAAAAAAAGAAGATCTTTGCCGATGCCGCTGAAAAGCTGAATCAGAAATACGGGGCTAAGGGCGCATCCTTTGAGGCGGTAATCAAAGACAGCTATTTCAATATGAAAGAAAAAAGCTGAAAGATCATATGTATATTGTTGAAGTGGCAAAGACTGCCTTTGAAAAAGAAGGAGTAAAGCCGATTGTTACGCCGATTCGCGGAGGCACGGACGGCGCAAGTCTTTCCTACAAGGGACTTCCCTGCCCGAATCTTTCCACCGGCGGAGACAATTTCCACGGCATCTATGAGTATTTGAATCTAAGCTCCTTTTAGAAAAATGATTGACGTACTTATCAGAATCACACAGGAAATGATTGGAAAAAGCTGTAGAGAATCCTAAAAAGGATCTGAAATAAGGAAGAGGCAAAAAGATATAGAAGGAACAATGGGGAAAAGATCATCAACACGTTTTGTCCTATAACCCCTGTTTTGTCCTATACCCCCCCGTTTTGTCCCATAAGCCGGAAACGACAAAGAAAAGCTGTAGCGTTTTCCCGCTACAGCTTTTATCTAATAATCTATATGAGTTTAATTCTTTTGATTCTTACTCATTCAATATTCAATTTTATAAAGTAGCCATTGGTCTATACCACCTTTTTTTATTTCAGCCTGTTTTATATTTTAAAATGGACTCGCACCATAGATTTTCTAAAATACAAATGGTTGATGGGGTATCTCTTATTCTCTTTTTGGGAACGCCTTCGACTGTTGAAAATAAGAAGAAAGTCTTCTACAAACCGATAGCCCTTTAGCTACGCAAATATTCGTTTTCTTTTTATCTTAGGTCCGTTACCAAAAAGAAGCACATTTCTGGGTCCATGGGACTGTACCTCTCTTTCGTATTATAGTTCGCAAGTTCTTTCGACTTGCACTTTGCTAAGCTGCTCTCCTTTCTCTTCAGAGAGAAAGCTTTTTTGCATTTATTTTTCGTTTCTTGGCTAAAGTCTATCATAGAAAAATTTCTTTTTGTAAATAGATTTTTAGAAAAAAATATTATTTTTATTTATAATAATTATTTAGGAAATAGTAGATAAGAAATCGGTAGATTTCTATAGCGTGATTTGGAGATGAATTAGCCATAATGCAATTTAGAAATAAAAGTTTACATGAAAGTATTTTTAAATTATCCCAGGGGATTGTACTGGGAAATGGCATCTGCTACAATGGAGCTATTCGAAAGAAAAATCCCTAATATGATAGACATTATAAAACTATAGATAACATAAGAATATAGCTCATCATAAGAACTTGGTACTGTTTGAAAAGAGAGTACAGGATAAGAGAAAGGATTTGCAGATGGTTTCACTTTTTGAAGATAGAGCAGAGGCGAAGAAAAGATTGAGGGAAAAAGTCCAAAGCCTCCGAGGAAAAACTGGGCAGGGACTCGATTGCCAAGTCGGACGAAGAGATTCAGCTTAGACTTTTGCAGTTACCGTACTTTCTTACTGCAGAAAGTATTTTCACTTATGTCAGTATGGAAAGAGAACCCTGCACAAAAGAAATCATAGATACCGCCTTTTGCTATGGGGGAAAAGATATGTACCGCGCTGCCTACCCGGAAAAAGAGAAGATTATGGAGGCTGTAGAAATCTTCTCTTGGGACGACCTTCAGCCCGGAACTTTGGGGATATTGGAACCGAGAAAAGAGATAGAGGGAGCGAAGGTACAAGTATTTTCCTTAATGATTATCCCTTGCGTTTCTGCAGATAGAAGAGGAGGGAGGCTGGGACACGGTGCGGGATACTATGATCGTTTTTTAGAGAAAAACGCAGGAAGCAAACTCTGCCTATGCTACGCTTCTTTGCTTTCCGAAAAGATTCCGATGGAGAAGCAAGACATATTTATGGATTATGTTCTTACAGAAGAAGAATTGATTCCCTGCAGAAGAAAATCTTAAAGAAGTGCCTCCATATCCTTTGGGAGCGGGATTTCAAACTGCATCTTTTCGCCGCTTTCCGGATGAAGGAACTCGATGGAGCTCGAATGGAGCGCCTGTCTTTCCATGTAAGGCGTGTAAGCGCTCCCGCCATATAGACTGTCTCCCAGTAATGGGCAACCGATATAGGAAAGGTGCACTCGAATCTGATGTGTCCTTCCGGTCTCTAAGCGGAGTTTTATACGGGAGAAGTCCTTTTCGGGAAAATATTCTACAGAGAGAATATTCGTTACCGCTTCCTGTCCGTTTTGAAAATGTACCTCCCTAAGCATATATTCATTTTCCACACGTTGAATCGGCGCGGAAATACGAAGAATATCTCCGTTTTTTTCCAGTCCGGGAAGTATTTTGAGAGACGTGGGGAGAGAGTCGGGGATCCCGAGATTCCCGGAATTCCCGGAATTCTTTTCATTCTCTTTGGAAACAGAATATGGGGAAGTGGTGTTTTCAAAAGCTAAGGCAGGATTTCCGTGACAAAATGCGGTATAGCATCTCTCGATTCTTCCTGCACGCATATCCTGATTTAGGAGGGAGCCGGAAAATTTATTCTTTCCTAAAAGGAGGAGACCGCTCGTGTCCAGATCCAGGCGGTGAATCATGCGGCAAACAAAAGGCTGAATTCCTTTTATTTCTTTATAGTAGTAGGAAGCGGCTCCTGCCAGTGTGCCTTCATAGTGCCCGGGAGAGGGGTGTGAAGGAATTCCTGCAGGCTTGTTCAAAAGCAGAATATCTTCATCCTCGTAAACGATATCTAAAGGAAGAGAATAGGGCGCAGCGGAGTCCTCCGCTTCCATTTCCAAAAAGGAAATACTTAAAAGATCTCCGTCATTAAGAAGATCGATGCTAAAAGCCCATTGCCCGTTTTTCTCTATCCCGTAGTGCGTTACCCCATTTTCTACATACTTCACTTTTTTTAAGCCGGAAATCATTCCTCGGGTATAGCGTTTCCTATGTAAAAAAGCTTCTATGGTCAGCCATGGAAGCTTTTGGTAATCTTGTAGTTTAGTTTTCGGATATTCTGCTTCATTAGAATGCGAAGGTATCTTTTAAAGGAAGCCAAAGCTCGTCCTTCTCGGAAAGAATCAGAGGGCTTCCGTCTTCCATGTGGTAGCCGTCCTTATGTGCATTTCCCCGATACTCACCCTTTAACTCAGGGCCACTCGATTCTAATAGAGGATCATTCCAGGCAAGACCGCCCTCGTCACCGGGATGATAAAAAACCGTTACCTTATACGCGAACCCGCAAAATCGGAAAGTACAAGGAAACCGTGCAAAAGCCCTCCGAATATAGAACATTTTTTTATTCTCTCGGTCAGGATGATGCCGAAGTGCTTTCCATAGCTGGGGCTGGACTTTCGCAAATCTACTGCAACATCATAAACTCGTCCTTTCAGCACACGAACCAGTTTTCCCTGAGGGAATTCTTTTTGAAAATGCAGTCCTCGCAAAACTCCTTTTTGAGACATACTTTGATTGTCCTGTACAAAGTGAGATCAAGCCCTGCTCTTTGAAATCTCTTTCGTTATAGCTTTCACAAAATACCCTCTGCTGTCCTTATGTACGGTAGGGGTAATGATGCATAAACCTTCGATATCGGTTTTTCAACATGAATCTGTCCCATAACTGACCCTTTTCTGAAGCTTTTCTTTTTAACCAGCTCATAGCATACCATAAAGAAAAAAAGAATGAGAATCGAAAATTGCTTGACAAAAATAAAAAGTCTTTATTATATTATTCAATGTTGATAGTGATTATCAATTTTGTTTTATTCAACTAACTAAGAATAAAGCAAAGGAAAGAAGAAAGGGAAAAGCCAATGAACTATTCCAGACAGCGAGCAGAAGTCTTGGATCAGATTCAGACATAAGGATCATCCCACGGCTGATACGATTTTTTTGCAGAACTAAGAACGAAGGATCCCAGCATCAGCTTGGCAACGGTATACCGGAACTTAAAGCTTCTTTTCGATTTAGGAGAAACCGAAGACTCAGCTTTGTTTCCGGAGCGGATCGTTTTGACCCCACTGTAAAAAGCACATTATCATTTTATATGAGAAGTGCGGCAAGGTTTACGATGTACCGATGAAGGCTGCGGAAGTCTTGGATACGGATGTTCTGGACTCCGAAGTGGAGATGTACATTCCGGGAGTAATTACAAGTCATGACTTGGTTTTCCATGGAATATGTGATGAGTGTGGAGCTGTGGAGGGTTCGGCGCTCGGAGCAAAAAGTATAAGGAAGTGTCATTGTCAGGAATGCACGCTTCGAGTTGAGCAAATATTACTGCACAGGGCAGTGATGTTAAGTTGAGTGAGCCGGTAAGGCGGAAAAAGGAGAAAAGGTTATGAAGACATGGGTTTGTTCAGTTTGTGGTTATGTTTATGAGGGTGCACAGGCTCCCGAGCAGTGTCCGGTATGTAAGGCAAGCTCCGACAAGTTCGTTGAGCAGAGCGGGGAGCTTACATGGGCTGCTGAGCACGTAATCGGTGTAGCTAAGGACGTTCCGGAAGATATCAAGAAGGACTTAAGAGCGAACTTCGAAGGAGAGTGCTGTGAGGTTGGTATGTACCTTGCTATGAGTAGAGCAGCTTACAGAGAGGGATATCCTGAGGTTGGTGACTATTACAGACAGGCTGCATTTGAAGAGGCAGATCATGCATCTCGTTTCGCAGAGCTTTTAGGAGAGGTTGTTTCCGCATCTACTAAGGAGAACTTAGAGGCTCGTGTTAAGGCTGAGAACGGTGCAACTGCAGGTAAGGTTGACCTTGCTAAGAGAGCGAAGGCACTTGACTTAGACGCTATCCATGACACTGTTCACGAGATGGCTAGAGATGAGGCTAGACACGGTAAGGCTTTTCTACGGTCTTTTAAAGAGATATTTCAACTAATATAAAATCAATATATCTATAGATTGATTTTATATTTACTGTCAATTAGAATAATACAGTCAACATCGTGGTTGAGCTGAAAGAAATAGAGGAAGAAGGCTTCTCTATTTCCGTTTCTCGATGAGTGTTGTTTGCTTTTTGCAACATTTCATTTTTCACTCTGCTATGAAAACATGGCAGCACAGTTTGTAGAGGAGGATTGTTTTATGGGCAAACTACAAGGGTACTGGAAACAGAGAAAAACTTATGAGCGGCATTTGCCGGAGAGTCTCAGGCAAGAAATAAGTATACTTATTATGCTTCTCAGGCAAAGAAGGACGGATATCAGCAGATTGCGGCTATCTTGGAAGAGACAGCGGCAAACGAAGAGTATCATGGAAAGATGTGGTTTAAAGAGCTTGCCGGACTTGGCGGCGGAATCGGAGATACAGCAGCAAACTTAAAGGCTGCTTCTGAAGGCGAGCACTATGAATGGACCGAGATGTATAAGAACTTTGCAGAAGTAGCGGAGAAAGAGGGCTTTAAGGAGCTTGCTGCAAAGTTCCGTCTGGTAGGAGCGGTAGAGAAAGAGCATGATGCTCGTTTTCAGGAGCTTTTACAGGGAATTTTAGATAATACCACCTTCAAAGAGGATAAGCCGACACTTTGGCACTGTAGAAACTGCGGTTTTATCTATGAGGGAGAGAAGCACCGGAGTCTTGCCCTTTGTTGTAATCACTCGAAAAGCTTACTTCGAGAGAAAGGCTGACAACTATTAAAGAGCACCGCTTTTGGAATTACGTAGAGTTTCATAACGATCAGGATGCACAGCGTGTAGGGATTGCAGTATTGAAAAGAAGGACTGCATTGCGAGAGTATCGCAATGTAGTCTTTACTAATGGACTTTAGCCAGTATCGGAGCTGACATTTGAAAAAAATGTTAGCTCTGATATAAAAACCACCCGCTATGCGGGTGGGAAACACTGTTATACAAAAAATCACCTTTCCTAATACAATAAAGTTGTTCAAGCTATATTGTAGAAAAGGAAGGTGATTTTATGGCGAAGAAAGAATATGCATTGGCACATACGAAATGGATGTGTAAATATCATATTGTCTTCACACCGAAGTATAGGCGAAAAAAATAATATTATCAATATAAGTCAGATATTCGGGATATTATCAAGCAGCTCTGCGCCTTTAAAGGAGTGGAGATTATAGAAGGGCATTTAATGCCGGACCATGTACACATTCTGGTTAGTATTCCACCTAAGATTAGCGTTTTCTTCTTTTTATGGGCTATTTAAAGGGAAAAAGTGCCTTAATGATATTTGATAAACACGCAAATCTTAAATACAAATTTGGAAACAGACATTTTTGGGCCGAAGGCTATTATGTCAGTACAGTAGGTTTAAATGAAGCCACAATAAAAAAAGTATATCCAAGATCAAGAAAAAAACACGATATAGCTTTGGATAAACTAAGTGTTAAAGAATATGAAGACCCTTTTTAAGGGTTAAAGTGCAGTAGTACCAATACCCCTTTATGGGGTAGCGACGAGTCAAACGCAATATGGCTTGAATGGAGCTGTGGGAAGGTGCAAAGCAAACTTCCCATAGCCCAAAATGAAAGCCAGCGCCTTTAGACGCTGGCCAGTAGCAGGGGCTTATAGCTCGAGCAAACCACCCGTTTGACGGGTGGTAGTGATTTTTCTAATTTTCAAAGAATGACTGTGTTTATAGAATTTGTTTTATTTCCATAATACGACTTCCTTCGGAAAAATAAGAAAGCTTTTATACTTCTAAGAATTGACGGAAAGCACAGTTTGGGATAGACTTTTTAAGTGTTTTAAAGGAATGCTTTAGTTGCTTTTATTTCCCGGAATGGAAAGAGAGGATATAGATGAAGAAACCGACAGTTTTATTGATTCTTGACGGCTATGGAGAGAGAAAAGAGAAAGAGGGCAATGCGATTGCCCTTGCCAAGACTCCCGTCATGGACAGACTGAAGAAGGAATTTCCCTATGTGGAGGGACAGGCCTCCGGTCTATTCGTAGGGCTCCCTGACGGACAAATGGGGAACTCTGAAGTAGGGCACATGAATATGGGTGCCGGAAGAATCGTTTATCAGGAATTAACCCGAATCACAAAGTCTATTCAGGATGGTGATTTTTTTGAAAATAAAGCTTTAAAGGCTGCGGTAGAGCATTGTAAGAAAGAGGATTCCGCCCTGCACTTTATGGGCTTGGTTTCCAGCGGCGGAGTACACTCTCATATTGAGCACATCTACGGACTTTTGGAGCTTGCCAAGAGAGCAGGCTTAAAGAAGGTTTATCTTCATGCCTTTTTAGACGGTAGGGATACGCCTCCCGATTCCGGAAAATCTTTCCTTCTCGCTGTAGAAAAGAAGATGCAGGAGCTTCATGTGGAGAGAGATTGCGACGATTTCCGGAAGATATTATGCCATGGATAGAGACAAGAATTATGACAGAGTGGAAAAGGCGTATCGCGCTATGGTGGACGGCACGGGAGAAAAGGCTTCTTCCGTAGAAGAGGCGATAGATGCTTCTTATGCGAAGAAGGTATATGATGAATTTGTACTTCCGACGGTGATTGAAAAAAGATGGAGCAGTGCATACCGTTTCGGACGGTGATGCAATGATTTTCTTTAACTTCCGTCCGGATAGAGCAAGAGAAATCTGCCATGCTTTCTGTGATGATGATTTCAGTTTCTTTAATAGAGGGCAAGAAAGAATATATTCTTTGTCTGCTTTACGGACTATGATCCTACGATTCCGAATAAGCATGTGGCTTTTCGAAAAGGAAGAAATTCATAATACTTTGGGAGAAGTGGTTTCAACCTGGGAAAGAATCAGCTTGTATTGCGGAGACCGAGAAGTATGCCCATGTTACCTTCTTCTTTAACGGAGGGAAAGAGGAACCTTATGAAAATGAGGATAGAATCCTTTGTTCCTTCTCCGAAGGAGGTTCCAACCTATGATTTAAAAGCCTGAAATGAGTTGCTATACGGTTACGGAAAAAGCTGACTGAAGCAATCAGGTCCGGAAAGTATGATTTGGTGGTAGCTAACTTTGCTAATCCCTGACATGGTGGGACACACCGTGTTCTCCCGCAGCAATCAAGGCGATTGAGGTAGTGGATGAGTGCATGGGAAAGGTTGTTGATGCGGTAGAGTCCATGCATGGGAATCTCTTCATTTTAGCGGATCATGGCAATGCGGATATTATGATTGATGAAAAAGACGGAGAACCTTATACGGCACATACGACAAATCCCGTGCCTTTTTATTCTGGTAAGTGAAGAGAAACATAAGTTAAGAGAAGGCGGATGTCTTGCAGATGTTGCACCGACTCTTTTTGGAGCTAATGGGTATCCCGCAGCCAAAGGAAATGACAGGAAAGAGTCTTTTTGGAAAAATAAAGTCGGATTTTTACAATAGAGGAAAAAAACCCAAGGAGGGGAGGAGTCTTCTCCCTTGGCAGTAGAGAGGAGTAGGCATGAAAATCGGAATCTGCACTGACTCGGGTTCGGGAATCACCCGGAGGAGGGAAGGAGCTGGGAATCAAAGTGGTTCCTATGCCCTTCCGAATGGGGGAAGAAGAGTATTTTGAAGACATCAATATGAGCCGGGAAGAGTTCTTTCAAAGGCTTCTTTTCGGGGGAACTGGTTTCCACTTCCCAACCATCCATGGAGAGTGTTATGGAGGCTTGGGATGAACTCCTTAAAGAATATGATGAACTTGTACATATTCCTCTAAGCTCCGGACTTTCCGGATCTACGCAAACCGCTATCATGCTCTCGCAGGATGAGCCGTATCTTGGAAGAGTTTTTGTGCCGGACAGCCGTGGAGTTTCCGTGACACAGCGCATGCACTGTATTTTTGCGAAGCTGCTTGGAGAAAAGGGCTATAACGGAAAAGTGATTCAGGACCTTTTAAATCAGGCTACAGGGGAAAATGGAATCTATATTGGAGTACAAAACCTAAGCTATTTAAAAAGAGGGGGAAGGATTACTCCTATGGCGGCTGCAATCGGTACTTTGCTCCAGATTAAGCCGGTGCTTGCCATAAATGAGGGAGGAAAGCTGGATTCTTACAAGAAGGTGAGAACGGAAAAGCAGGTCAGAGAAGCGATTATAGAGGGCTTACACCAGACCTTAAAACGCTTGGGGGATCCGGAGGCGAAGGATTGTCACATTGCGGTTGCTTATACGGATAACAAAGAGCAGGCAGAGAACTTTAGAGAGCAGCTTAAGGCGGAGTTTCCGAATCGCTTTTGAAGAGGAAATTGTGGTTCGCCCGCTATCCCTCCTTATTTCTTGCCATATCGGGGAAAATGGTCTTGGTGCAGCTGTTATTAAAAGGCCGAAGGAACTGAATTAGTCTACTAGGGGCTGTAAAAAAATCACCTTATTTTGATTTTTTTACAGCCCCTTTTCTTTTACTTACGGACAAAGCAGGAGGTATCTCGTTTGATAGCTTCCTTTGCGTATTAGCTGTCAGGAATTTCTGCAGGGAGCGATGAACTTACCCGGCAAGGGGCTGAAATCTTATATTTTTCCGTCTGTTTTGATTTGGATTTCTCCTATTTTCGCCGTTTCCAAGGGAATGAACCGGAAGTAGGAACATTTTTCCAAGGTGATTTTATGCGGATGTCCATAACGATTGTTCTTTCCGTAGGAAAAAGAGCGCGAACTTTCCTTTTGTTTCTGAAAGAAAAATTGGAGAAGAGGAGGTTTTGAGCCGTGGTGCGCGAGCTTTACAATATCTACAGAGGGCTTTGCCCTCTATTTTTATGGCTGAAAGCATTGCCTCCTCGGCTTCTTCCGGCATATCTCCGGTAAATACCATGGAGAAATCTCCGTATCGGAGGATACAGCCCAAGGAGTGGGCATTTGCTTCTTCCATGGGGGCATCTGTGAGAGGGTAGTAGCAGCGGAGGGTAAGATTTGTACTACCATGCTCTATACTGTCTCCATTCTTCCAATATAAAACTCTAGCACCATGCTTCCCTGCAAGGCGCTTCAAAAGGTCATAACGATAATCTTCTTTAGCTTGTACGGGGAGAATCAGATTTTCGATTTGGAGTTCAAACTTTGTATTTTTCTCCAAAACAGCCTGAATCCCGCTTGTGTGATCCACATCAGAGTGAGTAATCAAGGCATATTGTATTCGTTTGATTCGTTTCGCCCTGCAGTAGGGAATCAGGGTATTTTCTGCAAAATTCTTATCGGAGGAAGAGCCGTTATCGATGGTTATGACAAAATCTCCCTTTCGAATAAGGAAGCTGTCTCCTGCCCCTACATAGAGGGCTGTGATTTCGGATTTTTGGGAGGAGAGGGGCAGAGAGCGGGATAGAGCAGAGGAAAAGCAGGAAAGAGCGTATTTTAAGTCGAAGAATGATTCCTCTTTTTGATAATCCAAATACTTTTATCTTTCTCCTTAAAATAGTTTTTAAAGGAAAGAGGAAGAGGATAAAAAGAGAAAAAGGTAAAAGAAAAAGTGAGCTGAGAGATATTTTTCCCAATAGAAGAGAAGAAAAAGGGAGTCGTAGACTAAAGAGAATCAGTGTATGAAAAAAGGCTAAAAGGAGGGAGAGCTTTAGAAAGAGATTTTGTTAGAAGCAAAAAGAGGGAAAGAAGGAAGATGAAAGAAAAGAATAGAAACTGAGCGAGAAGAAAGATAATAGGCAGTAGAGGAGGAGAAGAAGATTTAATAGCGGTGCATAGAGAGGGAGCGAGAACTGCAGGAAAGAAAAGATAGGGAATAAGCCAAGATAAAAGAGAAAAAGCTCTTTTTCGCCTTGCCCTATCTTCTTAGGGAGAAGATTGAAAAGCTGAGCATATTTTTCTTTCGCTTTGCTCTTTCCCATTTTTTATAAAGGCTTTTTCGCCTCCTTTCCGTCACGAGAGGAGAGAAGAAGCAAGAGAAAAAGCGTGAAAAAGAGCACTGAAAAGCCGACAGAGTAGAGAAAGAGCGGTTGCAGGAAAAGTAACAAGAGTACGGCAAGAGAGAGAAGAAATTTTATCTTGTCCTCTTCCGAGGTTTTTACCAAGAAGATGGATTAGCAAATATAATGCCGGCACGGAGGGTGGAGCCGGTAGCACCGGTAAAGAGCGCAAAGGAAAAAGATAAAAAGGAAGAAAAGGATGGAGGCGTGACTAAGTTCCATTCTAAAAAGGCGGAGGAGTGCAAAAACAAGTACCGCTGACTAAAGAAAGATGTGCCGAAACTGCAAAGGATATGGGCGATTCCGCTTCCTGATAGAGGCTTTTCTTCTTTTGAAAGGGCTGATTTTTTCTCGAGAAAAGGCTTTTTAGGAAAGCGCTTTTGGTCCTTGGGATAAAGGCTTTCCAGATTGAAGGAGACTTTTTCTTCTCAGCTTTATAGAGGAGTTTCAGAAAGGGAGCAGATCCCATTTCTGGACCGTTGCTTTATCGGCAAGAAAAAGCCTTCGATTCCCTCCCTTTACAATACTGCAAGAAGGAGAATTCTCCCTCGTTCATTGCCGGGCTTAGCTCCATGAATTTTTCCGTGAAAAGAACCCCGATCTCCCGGATAAAAATGCTTCATATTTTGGAAAGTCGGGATTTTCCCTGTCTCGGATTTTTGAAAAGAACCTGTATTTTTGAAAGGGTAAATGGTTTCGCCTCTTCCACTTCTCCTCCTGTCTTTTACTTAGGTTCTCCGCATATTTCCGGAAGAACTATTGACTATACAATTTTTAGAAAGATTCTATAGGCTGTTTCATTTTTCAGAAATGTAGGAACATTGTCCTCCAGTGCAGTGTAAAGGCAAAGATTTTCGATATTTTTCTTGCTTTTTGAAAAATGGCTAAGAGCGTTCTGAAAAATGTAGAGAAGAAAGAAAAAGAGAAAGAGGAAAGAAGCAGATTTTTTTGCTTTTTTTCTTTTCGAAAAAGAAGACTTAAGTAGAAAAGATAAAATAGAAGAAGGAGGAAGCGGAGGAGGAGGAAGCTCTGGGGCAGAAGAGCATTTCCCCGAAAAAGCACGGAGAGTGCCAAAGAAAATAGGGACGGGAAATAAACATGGAAAACTCCTGGAAATAGAAAGATAGAAATAGAAAAACAGAAATAGAAAAACAGAAATAGAAAAACAGAAATAAAAATAGAAACATAGAAAAACAGAAAGCGAATCCCTGTAGAACTTAGTTCATATCAAGCAATTAGATTAGATCAAGTAAAAATGAAACAATTAGCTTATAACAGGGATATGAAAGTAGGAAAGAATTCCGCACAGGAAAAGTATAAAGAATAGACCCAGAATGACTAATCCTATGGTAAGAAGCTTGTGCTTTGTCACAAAAATCATATTCCATAGTGATAAGCTTGTCTCTTGTGAAAATTGTAAAAGAATATCACAAAAACAAACAGTGCATAAGATAAGCAGATATAGAAAACGTCCATAGGATTAAAATAAATATCTTAAGAAGCACAATCCTGATAAAGCGATGAATATGGTTACTACATAAGTCTAGCACATATAGAAATGAATTGAAATCGATACAGATAAATTTCATAAGAAAGAAAATTTCAGGATAGAAAAAAGTGCCATAGAAAATCCTATAGCACTCAGTTGATATTCTTGACAGGGCTAAGGCGAAGCCTGGAGACATCTTGTTAATGGACTTTTAGCTAGTATCGGAGCTGACATTTGAAAAATGTTAGCTCTGATATGAAACCACCCGCTATGCGGTGGAACACTTGTTATATAAAAATCACTCTTTCCTAATACACAAAGTTGTTCAAGCTATATTGTAGAAAAGGAAAGGTGATTTTATGGCGAAGAAAAGAATAGTGCATTGGCACATACGAAATGGATGTGTAAATATCATATTGTCTTCACACCGAAGCATAGGCGAAAAATAATATATTATCAATATAAGTCAGATATTCGGATATTATCAAGCAGCTCTGCGCCTTTAAAGGAGTGGAGATTATAGAAGGCATTTAATGCCGGACCATGTACACATTCTAGTTAGTATTCCACCTAAGATTAGCGTTTTTCTTTATGGGCTATTTAAAGGAAAAAGTGCCTCATGATATTTGATAAACACGCAAATCTTAAATACAAATTTGAAACAGACATTTTTGGGCCGAAGGCTATTATGTCAGTACAGTGAGGTTTAAATGAAGCCACAATAGTATATCCAAGATCAAGAAAAACACGATATAGCTTTGGATAAACTAAGTGTTAAAGAATATGAAGACCCTTTTTAAGGGTTAAAGTGCAGTACCTACTAACCCCTTTATGGGGTAGCGACGAGTCAAAACGCAATATGGGTTTGAATGGAGCTGTGGGAAGGTGCAAAGCAAACTTCCCATAGCCCAAATGAAAGCCAGCGCCTTAGACGCTGGGCCAGTAGCAGGGGCTTATAGCTCTTGAGCAAACCGATCCGTTTGACGGGTGGTAGTGACTTTCTATATCATCATAATATCATTTTACTCAGTATGCAGGGACAGTAAGACTTTTACTTTGTGTTTTTACTTTTTATACGAGTATCGTACGCTTTGCGCACGATACCCGTTATGAAGTAGAGCAGATATAAAAAAGTTCTTTCTGCTTCATAGAACAGAAAGAACTCTCTGATTAAAGAATTTCGTAGGAATGACCATAATCTCTCATAGCAATTTGTTTCGCTTCCTGCGTATTTTTTGCTTCTATTCTGAGAATAGTAACTTCTCCCGTCTGGCGATCTTTGACTTTGACATGAAATACCATTTTTTTAGACCTCCTTTCTTTTTAGACCAGTATATATATATATATATATAGTCAATGAGAAAAAGCTGCTCAAATTTAGTAATGCTTATTGACTATTTCTTTATATATACCCTAATCCCTCATTTAGAAGCATCATACTTGCTATTCGCTACTCCAAACCTTATAATGCAACAAGGTATATTCATAAATTTTAACATAATGAATCATGGGAGAGAGCGTATGAAAAGAACAATGATGAAGGAAAAAAGAACCGTAGCAGTTCTGAAGAAAGACTTGGCAATCGTCCTTTTGGGATTACTGCTAAGTCTTTGTTTGATTTCCTGTAAAGGGAATAGTCAGGCAAAGGAAAGCGAAGGGACTAAGGCAGAGGAAAGTACAAGTGCAAAGTCTGAAGAGAAAGATATGGTAAGTACTGCAGCAGTAGAAGAAAGCACAGAGGGGACTCAGGAGGAGCTTAGTTATGATAGCGGAGTCAGTAAATCCAATATATTTGCATCATATCCCGGAGATGCAATGTGGAAGAGTACTGCTAATGAGTATATGCTTATCCCCTATATTAAGGATGGAAAAGAACAGATTGAGTTTCGTCTTTATGGAGAAGCAAAGTTTTTATTAGAGGGGCTTTCCTTTTCCAAAACAGAGCAAAATGGTTTAAAGGTATCCGGCAAGATGCGAAACCTAAAAAGACAATAGCTGGAACGGGGATGCGGATGTACATGGGAATAGTCTTGAAACCATTGATTATCCTATAGTGACCTTAACCAATGGTACGGAATTTACCGATGTGGATATGGGGGGAGATTATAGTTATGCCGGCTTGGTGAACAGCACAGGTCAATCCAATACCGGAACGGCTACCAATGCTTCTGAATATATTTTCCCATACGCCAACGAAAGACTAATTGCCCGGGGAGAGTATGAGAGCTTGGATGCGGCAACCCTCCGTTTAGCGATTAATGAAATTTATGCTCGTCATGGAAGACAATACGACACTCAAGACCTTAATGCATATTTTTCTTCTAAATCCTGGTATAGACCACAGTATAGTAAATCGGAATTTGATAAAATCGAAAGTCAGGTTTTGAATTCTTACGAGCGGGAGAATATTAAGATACTTACCGGATATAGAGATAGCCTGCTGGGAAAAGTAGGAGATATTCGTGGAGTGTACGAGGTAAAATGGGGAGAAGGGGGAGCCCAGATGACGATTAGCGGTCAACCGGATGCCTATGTTGTAGATATCCTTGCAAACTATGTTATTGATGCTTCTAATGGAAACGTTCGTGCTTCAGAATTTGAAGGTGTTGCAGTTAAAGAAGGCGGAAGTCTCTATAGGGCGACAGGAGATTATGGTTGGATTACTTTTGTAGTCAATACAGATGGTAGCATCACTGTTACTGACGAGGAGACTGCAGCTATGCAGGTTTTAGAGATACCTACAGAAGAAGTAGGATAATAGAATGAGAAAAAGAGCCATCCAATGGCTCTCATCTAGTAAGATGTTTTCTGACAAATTGATTATTTTGATTTTTGACTTTTTCTTTTATCTGCATAGCTTTCATGGTTAGATATTCCTTATTCAATTCATTTGAAGTTCTTCTTCACTTGGTAAATACAGTTTATATTTTGATGCAAATATCTGTTTTTCATCTTCCGAAGAGTATATTTAACAATAGAATCACTCTTATCAGCACAAAGTACAATGCCTATCGGAGGATTATCTCCTCATTCATCATTTCTCTTTCATAGTAATGAATATACATCTGCATTTGTCCTAAATCTTGGTGTGTTAAATCTCAATCTTCAAATCTATCAAGACAAAGCATTTCAGTATATAGTTATAAAACACTAAATCTATTCTGAAATGTCTTCCGTCAAAAGGTAAAATCTTTTCTGCCTTGCTACAAATGAAAAACCTCTCCTAATTCTAAAAAGAAATTTCTGTAAATGAGTTATTAAAGCTTATTCCAAATCACTTTCATAAAAATCTGCATTAGCTTCCAAACCTAAAACTCCAACACATACGGATCTCTTATAATATCCTCTGGACTTTTACTTTTTCCAATCTTGTTATTTCTTTTGACACTTCTTCTTTATTTTGACTTGATAATAATCTTTCATAGAAAAACTGTTTATTTGTCTATCAAGCTGCCTTGTACTCCAATTTGATTTTACCGTTTCTTCCAAATAAAAGTTCCTTGCCTTTTTCATTTTCAACACGCATAAGACTTCGATAATGTGTCCAACTCAATTCGCTACGCAGTGCGTAGCCATTTGGAAAAAGTAAGATAAAATTGTCTCATATTCTAAGATTTGCAACTGTAAAGCCTTTTACCAAAGTCTTTTGTCATCTGTTTAGATAGTTCTTGCACAAACCTGCCCATATTCTGCTGTATATTTTACCGCCTTGTTCATCAATAATTCTCTACTCAATATTCCAATAAGCTTCAACCATAGCAAAATTTGCTGTTTTATAAACCTTATTCCTTGCACTTATCAATATATTCTTAATTTCATTATAAAAATTATTTTCCATAACCATACCTCCTATATCCTTTTATATTTTTCTACTCCTCCTTCTGTTTTTTAGTTAAAATTTCTAGTTCTTCATCGCTTACTGTAAATTGAATTCGCATTTATATGTCCTCTACTTATAACTGAGTTCATTATCAATTCATTAATATTGTATCATAACTTTCCACCACCATATACGGCGATTATAAATGTCTATAGGCATCAAAGATTTCTAAAGAGAATTTTTGATTCTTTTTTGACGTTTTTTCTTGCAAAAAAAATCGAGTTAGTACAGCTCCGGTTTTATCGGAAGAATGACCTTTTTCTGATCAATGGAAAGTCCCTCCATAAGTCATCTGTAATTGTTGAGGGCTTAAAGTGCGGGCTTCACTGGTACTCCATGGCCACTGTAACTTTCCATCCGTAAATCGTTTATAGCAAAGAAGCCAACCGTCTCCCTCATACAGGAGAGCTTTTATGCGATCACCGATGCGACCACAAAACAAAAAGATAGAGCCTGATTCCCTGGAATCAAGTTTAAAACGGCATTAACGACTGCAAAAAGTGGAAAAGTTTGTAGAAGTGGAAAAGTGCGTTCAACTTTTTCACACTTTTCACGATTATCTCAATTTTATGGAGAGAAAAAGATGACGGGTTATTGACCATTTACCTTAATACCAAAAAGCAATAAGGAATATATGGAATTTAAAAAGGAAATTCATGGAAAAACAAATTGCAACTTGCCATTGATAAGTCAATCTTAAAATCAAAAACTACGAGGATTTTTAAAGTCTAAGGAAGAATTTATAGAAAACTTAAAAACTAAAGTCAGTAAAGATATTGTTTATGTAGACGATGGTAATGGAAAAATGATTCCTGTAGAAATTGCAGAAACCATATATTATAATAGTAACTATGGTATGGTTCCTATGAGTTTTTCTCCATTGGCAAAATTGGAGAAACAAGAAGCTACACAGTTAAAGTATCAAATGAGATGATGGTATTCCAGGTACCGTTGGTACAGGTTTAAGTTTTGTCGCTAAAAAGCAGCAGCTCAAGTTGTATCAAAAAGCCATTGCCGCAAAAGTTAGGAGCTGGTTTTTATTCCCTGGATTAAATTTTGTAACATGGGCATTAGGGCGTTGCCGCCTTAGCTAATGCTATATCAGGTAAATCTGGAATAGAAATAACAGTTGGATTAAAAATACACAGAAACATATCTACACAAAGAAGGTTATTCTGTAAATGGCTGGAGCCCAGCAAGTCTTTCTGTAAGAAGATACTAATTTTTAAAAAAGGATGTTCATGTATGAATAGTAAATTCAATATAAGTCTAGCAATACTTCAAATAATTGCTGGTATTCTTGGCTCTGTAGTTTTCTTTAAAAAGTATACTAAACCCATGGAGAACTAACAATAACTATGACCATTCTATCATTCTTTTTGGATGGTTTTTGGGTTGCTGCTTGGATTTAAAGGGCTATATAAAATTAAAAAGCGTTAAATCGAGTAGGAGAAGGGCATATCTGCCCTTCGACCTCTCACACCACCGTGCATACGTTCGGTACACGGTGGTTCTTTAGTTTTCCCTTACTTGCACGGCAAGTTTGCGATGGTATTGTCGGTTATGTGTGCAATCCTCTGGCAAGCGGATGCCTCTACATATCCTCTCTGTTCCGCAGATACTTTTTGCAGTTGACCTTTCTTTATAAAGTTGTTTATCCTTAAATTTACTTTTTGGTTGCTTTCACGCATTACACCGCCTAAAGTTCCGTCCTTCCCTCTGTGTGATGCAACCACAGTGGTACTATGACTTCTGCTGACTTCATTCTCGCCATTCGTTGTTACTACGGTTTCTTATTCTGCTTCCACCGCTGACGAGACCTCCCCGGGTAGCGCATGTTTCGCAAGAGTGCCGTAGAAAATCTACAGCACTCCAGTTGATTTTTTTAAAAGCTTACGCCATCTTATTTACAGCGTTGTAAAGCTGAGCAGTCTTACGAGAAGCGTTGTTTGCCTTGTAAACACCTCTTGCTGCGAGCCATAGCAATCTTCTTCTGAGCCTTTACCAGCATAGTGTTAGCAGTTTCCTTTGTCTCCTGCTTCACAAGCTACGAAAAACCTTCTTCATATAGGTCTTAACCTCGGAACGGATAGCCTTGTTTCTTTCGTTTCTCTGTGCTGCAACTTGGATTCTCTTCTTTTGCAGATTTGATATTTGCCATTTTTACACCTTTCTTCTCATAAAATCTTCCAGCCGTGAATTCTGACTTTATGAAACCCTTTATTTATATGCGTTTAGTCATTTTCAAAAGCTTGCTTTCAAAATATCTGGACACGGACAGTTTGAAAACATACACGGAGATAATAACGGAAAAAGCGTTCTCCTGTCAGAAGCTGAGTCTCTAAACATATTGATTCGGAAGCGAGAAATATTAAATAGTACAATATCTTTGCTTACAATTAATAAGCATGCTATTCTGAAATAGTTATCTTTATTGGATTATAAAAATAGGGTATAGGAAAGGGGAGAAATGAGGTATAGAGTAAAATCAGCACTGGCATTCATTCTGACATTATCTTGTATTTGTCTCTACGGTTGTTTCGGCAACGACTTTGACAGAAAAGTCAGTACAGCCTGACGGGATAGAATATAGTTTTTCCGAAGAACAGAGTGAACTGTCTTCGGATGGAGAATCTGTAGAGAAACAGGAAAGTCAGGAAAAGACACTGCAGAGTCAGTCGATTCCCTACGAGAGCCGGAATCGATAGAAGAGATTGAGCCTGAGAAAAGAGCCGGCATTTTATGCTGAAAAAGAGCTTTCCGGTGTGCTTGTCACGGTGCAGGCAGATGAAGGGTATTTCCAATCGGCGCGACTTTTGCGAGTAAGAAAAACCTCAAGAGTAGAGGAGCAGCATGTTGATTCTGATGTGAAAGAGAAGGTAGAAGAAGATAATCAAAATCTTTTACAATCTATCATTTTTGATATCACTGTGCTGGATAGGGATGGAGCTGAGTGCAGCCGGATACCACAAAGGAGAAGTAAGGGTCAACTTTTCCAAGCTTCCCTTTTAAAGGAAAAATGCAGGACAGCAGATTTCTGTATTTCACTAAAATGAGATTAGATGAGCAGAAAAGCTGAAAGAATCGGAAATCGATGAGGATGAAAATGCTGTGGAAGTCACGGCCGAGCATTTTTCTTTGTTTGTGCTACTCTGGCGAGTACAACGCAATATTTTTATTGAAACAGTAGCTCTTGGAAATGGGAGAAACAAGGCTTCTCTTGATCTTATTGGAGGAAAAGAAGAATTACTTCCTATGGAGGCAAAAGCAGAATCCAAAAATCCTGCTATTCTTTCTGTGAAAAAGAAAATGCAGAGGGAGCATTTGTCGTAGAGGCTCTTTCAGGAAGGAACAACTGAGCTATATGTGAAGAAAAAATCTATAGCCGTACCAATCAGTTTTTCGGAGGAAAGCTTTAGGATTACTGTGCAAAAAGCGTACACTAAAGGCAGAGTGGGAAAGCAAATGGAGTATCTTTTAAGCGGAACAGGCAACGCCATGACCTTGACACTTCGGGGAAAAGGAGAAACAGATTTCTTTAAAGTGGCACCATGGGCGCCATATAAGGATAAGATTCGTCAAGTTGTACTTGAAGAAGGTATAGAAAGTCTGAACATTGAAAGAGAAGCCTTTGGCAGTATGGAGAACCTTGAGAAGGTAAGTTTTCCGTCTACCCTAAAGGAAATACCCAGCTATGCATTTTATCGTTCGGAGAAGCTAGCGGATGTCACAATTCCATCTTCCGTACAGAAGATAGGCTGGGGAGCATTTTTAAAGGAAGAAGGAAAATGAAAAGAAGAATACCATTACCAATCTTTTCTTCGGTGTTTTTGAAAAATACTGAAGCGCCAAGCACTATGACACAAGGTTTACTATCAGTGCAACAAACTGCCGTTCCGGAAGAAAAATCTACTACAAAGCGTTCGGTAAATTTGCAGAATGTGCATTTTTATACCCTTCCGGAAATGAATAAATGTTTTCTTGAGCTGGAAGCTTCCGGAAATCAATATGCAGAGTATTATCTGTATAAGACGGAGAATGCAAACGAGCGTATTATGATAGATCATTTTTAAAGAGTCGGGAGATAAGCTAAAGACGGCCTTGCGTTTAAGTAGGGCAACGCAGACTCCCGCGTGGACTGTTCCCGGAACAAGCAAAAGTTTTACCTATTTTTCTACAGGACTATGATAGCCAAAACTACGGGTGCTTTTTTGAAGGAAAGAAATACTATTGCAGCTTTTAGTAAATCCCGGAGGAAGCACTAGACTTAGCAAGGATGCCTATATTTTTGAAACGGTAATTGAGCCTACGGAGCAGGATAGTTTTCCTCATGAAGACGGGAATTTTCACTGGAATATTCAGAGAAAAATATAATGCCTACACGCTACGTTTAGAGGGGAGCGGAAGGATGCAAGGCCTAGATGCAAATGGGGAACTTCGCTTATGGAATAAGCTGCAAATGCCATTGGAAGAAGTGCCGATTTGGAAATTAAGGGGAAGATATTACCGCATTGGACAAGTATGCTTTTGCAGGGACTTGTTTATATTTATGGAGATTTAAATTTACCGGATTCGATTGAAGAAATTGAGCGATTTTACCTTCAGCGGAATAACTGTATTTGGAAAGCTAAGTCTTCCGTCACATTTAAAGAAGATCGGAGATTTTGCCTTTCGCCATTTTTCCTGTAAGGGAGAGCTAATTTTACCAAGCGGTTTAGAGAGTATTGGGGAAAAATGCTTTCCGTGATTTTAAAAAGCAATTTCTTCTATCACGATTCCTTCTTCTGTAAAAGCATATTGGCTTGAGAGCCTTTTTATAAGGAAGAGATGAATTCTCAGGGAAGAATAGTATTCAAAATTATCTCATCTGTGAAACTTAGTGCACGCTATGCAAACCCTTTACTTCACAAATTTTGTATTAGATGATTCCCGGAGAAGCACCTATTCCTTCTTATTCCGGAAGTGGCAGAGGCGGTCTGTAGAGGTGGTAGTTCAGGTGGCAGTGGAGGATCCGGTGGAGGAAGTAGTTCAGGCTCCGGAGGTGGGGCTTCCGGTGGAACTGTATCTGCCGGAAAACCTATGGTTTTAGGCGTGGAAAGAGATACCCCCTCTTCTGTAAACTGGCAGAAAGATGCAAAGGGCTGGTGGATTCTTAATCCGGATGGAAGCTACCCGAAATCACAATGGCTATGGATTAACAATCGTTGGTACTATTTTTAATCTGGAAGGCTATGTGCAGACAGGCTGGCTTTTCTATAACAATGCCTGGTATTATTTTGAAGAGGGCGAGGGAAGTGAACAGGGAAAGATGAGCGTCGGCTGGAAGGAGATTCGCGGCTTCTGGTATTACTTCAGTGAAGAGGTCGGCGCGGAAAATGGCAAGATGTGTACCGGCTGGCAGGAAGTACAGAAGAAGTGGTACTACTTGAATCCCGCATCCGGACAGGATAACGGTAAAATGCTTTCACCAATACTAAGGTGGATGGCTACAGCCTTGGTACAGACAGCTTGATGGACAGAAATAAAAGCTGTATAGCGACAATCCGTAGAAGTAAAATTTTTGTAAGGCAGCCTAGAGTATATGTAAATCGGATTAGGTGGGATTGCTTTGCCTTTTTAATAAAGCCCGAAAAGACTGTGAAAAGACTTGTCCTTTTTGCAGTCTTTTGTAATCTGCGCTGGAAGGTAAATAGTAAAATATTTTACCTGATTTCGGCTTTTGCCTACCGCCTTTATGACTTCGGGAATATAGAAATTTTTCCTTTCTTATGGTATAGTTCCGTAGATAAATTCTGTGTAGAGAACAAATCATTTTTCCTTATAGGAGATACAATGGAAAAATTTAAGCAAGAGAGAATTCGCAATTTTTGTATTATTGCGCATATTGATCACGGAAGTCCACGCTTGCGGACCGTATCATTGGAAGACGGGAACCTTGACGGAGAGGGAAAATGCAGTCTCAGGTTCTCGATAACATGGATATTGAGCGGGAGAGGGGCATCACCATTAAGTCCCAGACCGTTCGAATCGTCTATAAGGCGGAGGATGGGGAAGAATATATTTTTAACTTTAATCGATACGCGCGGGCCATGTGGACTTTAACTCATGAGGTTAGCCGTGCTCTTGCAGCCTGTGACGGGGCTATTCTTGTCGTGGATGCGACACAGGGATTCAGGCACAAACTCTGGCAAATACCTATCTTGCACTGGATCATGACCTCGAAATCATTCGTTATCAATAAAGTGGATCTCCTTTCGGCAGACCCGGAACTGGTTGCCCATGAAATTGAAGATGTAATCGGTCTTGAGGCCATGGATGCGCCGCAAATTTCCGCGAAAACAGGCTTAAATGTGGAAGAGGTTCTGGAGCGGTGGTGCATCGTCTTCCCGCACCGAAAGGAAGCCCGGAGAATCCTCTTCAGGCGTTGGTTTTCGATTCACTCTATGACAGCTACGCGGTGTTATCATTTTCGCGAGGGGTCAAGAGGGGCGAATCAGAAGGGAACGCCGATTCGCTTTATGGCGACAGGCGCGGAATTTACCGCAACCGAGGTCGGAACCTTTGCTCCCGGGCAGCTTTATTCCGGGAGAGGAGCTGCCGGTATGGTAGGCTCATCTTACTGCCTCCATTAAAAATATCCGTGATGCTCGGAGTGGGGGATACGGTGACTACGGTGAGAACCCGCAAAGGAAGCGCTTCGGCTATATGGTGCTTTTCCATGGTGATACTGCGGAATTCTACCCGTCAGATAGCCAGAAGTACCCGGATTTACGGGACGCCTTGGAAAAAGTTGCAGTTAAATGACGCGGCACTCTAACATGAGCTGGAAACCTGCGCGGCACTCGGTTTCGGATTCCGCCACGGTTCCTTGGACTGCTCCATCTCGATGTGGTGCAGGAGCGATTGGAAAGAGAGTATGACTTAGACCTGGTTACCACTGCGCCCCTCCGTTATTTACCATGTGTATAAGACGGACGGCTCGATGATAGAGCGACGAATCCGTCCAATCTTCCGGATCCGGCGGAGACTCTTCGCATGGAAGAGCTGATTGTAGAAGCGGGAAGTAATGGTAACCTCGAGTTTGTGGGCGCGATTATGACCCTTTGTCAGAAAAAGACGTGAGTGTATAAGAGCACGGAGTATATTGATAAGACAAGGGCACTTCTGAAATATGATTTACCCTAAATGAAATTATCTATGACTTTTGACGCCTTAAAGTCCAGGAGTAAAGGTTACGCAAGCTTTTTGACTATACGCTGAAAAGGCTATCAGAAGGAAAATGGTAAAGCTGGATATTCTGGTGAATAAGCAGCAGATTGATGCACTGTCCTTTATCGTTCATGCGGATTCGGCTTACGAGCGCGGAAAGAAGATGTGAGAAAAGCTGAAAAATGAGATTCCGAGGCAGCTCTTCGAGATTCCGATTCAGGCAGCCATCGGCGGTCATATTGTGGCAAGAGAAACGATTAAAAGCGCTTCGGAAGGATGTGCTTGCCAAGTGCTATGGCGGAGACGTATCCCGTAAAAAGAAGCTTCTTGAAAAACAGAAAGAAGGAAAGAAACGAATGCGTCAGTTCGGAAACGTAGAGATTCCGCAGAGTGCCTTCATGTCCGTGTTGAAACTGGATGAAGACTAAAAAAGAGATTGTAGATAAAAAAGTCACAACTTGTCTGTTTCTTTTTATCTACAATCTCTTTGTCTATTATCCGCTTTTTCTTATTCTACTTGTACTTGTAGAATCCCTCTCCGGCGTTTACTCCGGTCTTTCCTTGGTCAATCTTCTCCTTTAAAGTTCCGGCAATCTTTCCCTGTACGCTGTTCAGGGTCCTTTTGGTGGCAGGGTTTAAGGTAAATTTCGATGTTGTAAGCGGTCGTTAAAGCTTCTACAATATCCAGAATCTGAAGGACCGTAGGAGAGCCTGTTCCAAGCTTCCAGGTTTTATCGATGGTCCCAAAGTCCGCAACGCCGAGTGCTAGTAAAGATTCCGCAGCGGTTAAGAAGGGAACCAGCATGGAACTTGATATCAGCCGGGCTGTTCTTTTAAAACCTTGAGCGGAAATCCATGTCATTTCTTCTGCAAAAGAAACGACCTCATCATAATATTTCTGCTCCGTACCGGCAGCCCCATGACCTGCAGTATCATTCTTATAGATGTGTTTGCAAAGTGCAGTGCTAGGAATTTCTCCAGGCGTCCAGGGTGGCTCGAAGAGTGCTCGGAAGAAGGGTGGAAGAGTTTGTCACCAGAACCAGCTCTTTTCCGGTAAATATTTTGCAAGCTCCGTATAAAATTCCTTCTTTCTTTCAATATTCTCGGCTATAGCCTCAATTACAAGATCCGCATCCTTTGCAGCCTCTTTCATAAGAGGTAGTCAGGACAATATTCTTGTAAGCTCCTCTACCTTGCTCTTGCATTCCTCGACTTCCTCGGCGGAAAGCGGATATTTCTGGAAAAGCCCCTTGCATAGGCGGAAGGGTCCGTCTTCATAGCTTCCAAAATCCTGAGATAAACTCGCCTTTTGTAAACGGTCAGAGCTGGCTGACAGCGCGCAATGGATTCCTCGCTTTAACCAAATCTTTACATTAAAAACCGCGAGATGCTGTCTGAAAAGCAATCTGATTTCCCAAAAACGCCGCCACTGGCTACCGTTACATTTTTAAATCCCATTACTTTTCTCCTTTTCTTTTCGGCAATAAAAATATTTGTTTCTTTAATTCTAATTTTTATCTAGCAGATATAAATACCATTTATACCTTTTAAAAAACGATAATTATTATCGTTATATTCAGTATACTCTTTTTGAAAAGAAAACAAGTAAAAATAAATTTTTGCACAATATAATTTTATTTTGAGATACTATTTGTTCAGAAGAGGCCTGAATAGATCTCGCATCGTTAATCACTGATTGGAAGTATGGAATCTCTTCGGAAGACAGGTATGTTTGTTGAAAACACGCAAAGGTTTATAGATTCCGGCATTAATTCATCTATGTTTTGCTCTAACTGGTCTATGAATTTCTTTTGTGTAGAGTGTGCAGATGGATTCATCTGAATGCATAAAAATCTTGTTCATAACATGAATAATATTCAAAGGAAATAGGATTTTGATTTTTGTATAGAAGAGGATAGAAGGGAGGAAAATCAAAATGGCAGAGAAATTAGACTACAGCAATCTGGGCTTTGCTTACCATACACCGGAAAAACGCTATGTTGCAAACTTTAAGAACGGCGCATGGGATGAGGGAGGACTAAGCGGTGACAGCAACGTCGTGTTGAATGAGTCTGCCGGAGTTTTACAATACTGCCAGCAGGTTTTTGAGGGACTGAAGCGCCTACCGTTGGAAGGATGGCTCTATAGTCTGCTTCCCGTCCGGACTTAAATGCGGAGAGAATGTTTTCAGTCAGCTGCTTTCGAAATGCCGAGTTTTTCCGGTAGAGCGCTTTCTCTGCCTTGATGAGGTGGTAAAGGCAAATGCCGATTCCGTTCCTCCCTACGGTACAGGGGAAGCTCTTTATATTCGACCCTACCTTTTTGCATCGGGAATCGTAATCGGGACAGCCTGCGGAGGAGTACCAGTTCCGAATTTTTACAACCTCGGTTGGTCCCTATTTTAAAGGAGGCACACCGATAGCACTGATGGTTTCCGACTTTGACCGTGCAGCGCCACATGGGACAGGGGCACTAAGGCAGGCCTAAACTATGCAATGAGTCTTCATTCCCATGAGATTGCAAAGAATAAAGGCTTTGCGGAAAAGCGTATACTTAGACGCTGCAAAACGGGAATTTGTAGAAGAGGACAGGAGGAGCAAAACATCCTTTGTAGATCGGGAAGAACGCCTCATTGTACCGAAGTCGGACTCAATACTCCTTCCATAACAAGACGTTCGCTTCTTTATGTTGCGGAAGAAATCTTATATATTCCGGTAGAGGAAAGACCGGTTCGCTTCGGAGATTCCTTGACTTTAAGGAGTGCGGACTCTGCGGAACGGCAGCGGTCATCTCCGGTAGGAAAAATACAGGATCATGACAGAGAAATCCTCTTCCCTGAGCGGTATGGAAAAGCCGGGAAAGATTATGGCAAAGTCTCTTTCGAGCAACGCTCTCCGGAATGCAGAACGGGGAGATTCCTGCACCGGAGGGGTGGATTAGTAAGATTTTGTAAAAATTATGTTTTTGATTATTTTGATTTTTGCGGATATGGAAATCAAGGGCAATCTGAGCCTGTCGGTACTTTGCTGAGAGCTAGCAGTAGCGACGCTCGAAGCTTAGCATCCGCCACTTAGGCGAAGTAGGAGAGCGTGCCCCTATTTCCATATCCACAAAATTAATAAACATACACTTTTTATCAAACTTTATAAGAACCGAAACTCAATAACTGATTCGAGAGGTCCAAGCCCTCAGGGGTAAAAGAAATACCTTTGCGTTCTTGTGGAATCAGATAGCCCTCTTCGACGAGCTTGGAAAGGGTTTCTCCGTAGAAGCTGATGAATGTCCACGGAAAAAGCTGAGCGACAAAGTCCATTTCGCTGATGCCTTCGGTGCGACGAAGCCCTAAAAGAAGTAAAGAATTCTTCCGATTTGCTCCTCCTTACTTTTAAGACATGCTTTTGTCTTCGGTAAGGAGCTTTTCTATATTCTCACGTTCTGTAAAGAGAAATTCCGGAGCATTCCTGCGCATTTTCAGAAGAGGAAGCTTCGGATTTGGGATCATTCTGTTCATCATCGAGCGGTATTTTCATATATTTCACTAAAGAGTTCAGGTTCTTCCAGCGTGTCTTCTGAAAATAGGAGGATGCCTGAGTCCGAACTGAGGTAGGGAAACATCAGACCAATAATTATAATGTGAATGGAGGCAAAGCTCTTCTTTTTGCGTAATTACTGATTTCGTAGCGTTCCATGCCCATCTCTTCGTCCATTCGAGACTGAGAGAGTCCATTTCAGAAGTTCCTCTTCACCGGGGATGGGGAGATTTCCTTCCTCCTGCATACGGAAAAATAGGGTACCTTTTTCACAAAACTCAGTTGTAGATAGAAAGATGTTCCGGTCGAAGCATAGCTGATATTCTTTAAAAGTTCGCTGGAAAAGGACTTAGCAGTCTGTAAAGGAATCCCGTTCATTAAATCCACACTGATATTAGTTAAACCCGGAGAGTCTTGCATCCTCGTAGGCCTCAAAAAGTCGATGTAGCGGCAAATGCGTTCTTCCTAAAAGGCGAGCTCTTCATCATTTGCGGATTGTGGGACCGAAGGAACATGATTAAAGCCGGCTCTTTTTATAGGTAAGAAGTGCAAGTTTCATTGTGGATGACGGATTACACTCTATTGTAATTTCCGCATCCCTTTTGCTACAGGAAAATGAGCATGAATGAGCTCCATGGTTTTCGCTATTTCCGAAAAATGGGACAAAGCTGGGGGTTCCTCCGCCGACAGAAACAATTTCATAGGGGATTTAAGAAGAGGCTGACTGTCCGACTCTATCCTCGAGGGCTTTCATGAGCGAAAAAGCAGCTCTTTTCTCAAGCTGTTCCATATAAAGCCTGTATTTTTGTCTCTTCTAAGGGAAAAGGATAGAAAAATCACAGTAGGTACATTTTCTTTGCAAAAAGTGGATGTGTATATATAATGCAAGTGGTTTTTCTCCCGTGCTGCCAGAGAGAATCCATATAGATTTATATTGTTCCATAGGGAGAAATCCTTTCTGTTTTTCCCACACTTTACCACAGAGATCGGCAAGGAGAGAAATGGCAACATAAAACAGGAGGAGAAGAAGAGTTTTTCCAGCACAAAAGATTCTTACAGAGGAAATGAAAAGAGGGAGTTTCGTCCTCTATCTTTTCTATGGAGAGGAAGTTTTATTTGCTTTCCTATTACAAAAATATCTTTGTGAGGGCCTTTTCCGAGAATGAAGGAATCAATATTCATAGAGGGAGAGGATCTGGAAACGAAGAACTTGAAGGATATTGTGGAAACCTTGCCTGCTCCATACCGTCTTTATGCCTTTGATGGAAAAAGTCTTTGGTAAAGAAAGGATTGGGGATGATTTGTTCAATATTTAAAACAAGCCCGGAATCTACGGTGATGGTCTTTTTAGAAGAAAAGACGATAAACGCAGTAGCTTCTATAAAAATCAGTGAAGGAGAAGAGGCTTTGATTCTGCCTTTGCGTGGAACAGGATTCCATATTTTTACAGAAATTTGCTCTGGGAATCTTGAAAAAGAAGGAAAAGAGATTGCGCGACCGGAGATGCAGGAGCTTTAACGCACCGGGCAGCAATATGCTAGGATTCAGACGGAATGCCAAAAGCTTGGTGGCTTTTTCTTGGAGAAGAAACTGTGGTTACGTTAGAGAGTATAGACACTTGCCTAAAGAAGTTACCGAAGCATCGGATATTTGACTTAATAGAAGCGATGGGATGGGGAAATCGTGAAGAACTTTTTCCATTATTATGGGATTTGCTAGGGTAGAAGAAAATGTCTGACGAAGATTCGAGCCTGATTAAGAACAATGTGGAAAAGCTACTTTGTTCGGGGAAAAGGACGGAAAGATGCTATCCGAACGGGATATTGAAAAGAGCGCTTTCCATGGAACCCGTGGAGAGTGAAGAAATATACGGTAGAAGCCAGAACGTATACTTTTGCAGGCCTTACGAGATCTTTTCATGCCTGCGTTTGAGAGAGGAGATCTCGAAAAGGAAAAATCAAGGAGCAGCTTGCTTTGGAAACCCTTCTTTTAGGAGAGGAAAAAGCCTATTTCAACTAAACGTCTGTTTTGAAAAACTCTATAATATATTTAGAGGAACGTAAGAGAAATGAAAGACATTTTCTAAAAATTGTGCTAGAACCGAAAAATAGGAGGTTATCTAGCTGGAAAACATGGAAGTGGCGCTAGTGTAGTTTTTGCTTTTAGCTTTGGTAAATCTGTTCTTTTCTTTGACAGCCATGGCTGAAGAAGCAGCAGCACGATTGAAAAGAAAAAGAGAAATCTGGAGTATGATCCGGAGAGCGCAGAAAGCGAAAAGCAAAGACTGTGAGTCAAGGATATACCAAGGGAGCATCGCTTGAAACATTTTCAGATTGTTGGATACAGCGGGAGGAGGCTTAACTTACTCCGGAGCGCCTGCGCAGGCAAATCATACATGATTGCGAGCGGACCTTACCAAAGCCTCGTTAGGAACAAAAGCGCTTTTTGTGGGGATACGGTTTATACGGTGGTATATACTGGGTCGCTGTTGTAGGAAAGATGATTGATATTTATTTTCCATTATGGATGAGGCAAGAGCATTGACTGTGCCGGAAGGGTGTGCAGAGAGGTTTTTGTTACTGCTGAGAAGTAATAAAAGTATAGTGAATTTTGCAAGAGCCTATTTTTGCAAGAAAAGTAGAGTTTGTATAGTGTACATTGAAAAAGAAAGATTGTTATGGGTGGTTTTTATTTCGCTCTTGCCTGTTTTTCGCCTTAGGAACACGAGCGGAAAGTATTGTAGGTAGTTACATTAGTGACAGCCTGGAGATGTTTCATATTTTTCTACAGAAGGAAAAGAAAAGACCGAGAAAAGTGCAGGCAGGAAAAAGCAGTTTTGGATGCGAAAAAGCCTGCAGAGGTTTGCGGCTGTGCAGGGAGGACTCACACCTCTTTGGCACATTTAAAGCCACAGGATACTGCCCGCCAGAGTTGCCCGAGGCCACGGAAGAAGAACCGGCATCGGGAAAAGCTTGCTACCGCAGTGTAGAACTGTTGCAGTGGATACAAGAGTGATTCCGTTAGGGACAAAACTACTCATCGAGGGTAGAGTATATTGCAGAAGATATCGGCAGCGCAGTAAAGCACAACCATATCGATCATTTACTTTGACACACATCGACAGGCACAATCTCAGTATATCGCTGCTGCGGAAGCATATCGTATGGGATAAAACCCATCTGCCCAATAAGGGATATTTATGAATCCGGGAGCTGCTCCGGATTTTTAATGCTTATAAAGTTGTGCGTCGAAGGAATGAATAAAATTTACTATATAGTCAATAAGAACATATATAAGATAAAAAGTACAAAAAGCACAAATTATTATTATATTTTAAAAAGAATTGACCGAAGAAGCATTTAGTGTGTATTTCACGTGAAGGTAGGAGGATAAAGGAATGGATAAGGTACAGGGAAGTACAGATGGCAGTAGACTTTGGAAGTAAAGTCAAAGTGAACTTGAAGTGAGAAAGATACAATCAAGAAAGATAAATTGAGGAAGAGATACAATCAAGAAAGATACAATCAAGAAAGATCAAATCGGATCAAAAGAAATCAAGAAAAACATCATAAATCGGTTAAACTTTCTATTAAGCTGTCCATTATCTTGGGACTGATGGCTACGATTGTATTGACTTTTTAAAACACTATCAGCCATAAAAACAACAAAGAAATATTATTTCGGTGCGATAGATAAAAATATGTATGATAAGGCCATAGCATCTTCTGAAGAGTTAACCGCCTGATTTCCAGGATGGATGCCATTTCCCTATCATATATAAAGGAATGGATTCTCTAGGAGATGATGCAGCGGATTCATGGAATGTAGTGGACCCTGGATAATAAAATCTTTGTAAGCCCCATGGAAGAGGGGATAGAATTTCGTCTCGTGTCTTGAGTGCAAGCTAGCAGAGCCGCAGTATACAGTGAATCCGTCCTTCTGGATCTTTAAATGCTTTAATTGAGACAGATGAAAATGTACTGGTGCGGGTGTACTTTTTGGAGCCGAACGGATTTTGTTGACGGTAAAAAGCTATGCTCCTATCTCAAATCACTGATGGACAAAAAGAATAAAACACTGACCAACTCTACTTATGAACATTATAGCGAAAAGGAATATTATACCGAGGCAAAGAAAAGCAGCGATACTGTTATTACCGATGTTTATGAGGATATATTGACCGGAGAAAAAGTAGTCAGTGTTTTCGCCCTGATTTTAATTCCAAGTTTTAGGTGTGGTTTTATTGGATATTGATATCAAGCTTTTTCTCATCCGTTCAACAGGGAAGACAGTCGCTTCCCCAGTCTTAGCATCATATTTTGGACGAACACGGAGATATCATTTTATTCCGCAGACAGCAGTCAAATAGGAAAATCCATTTCTGAATTTCTTTCGGAAAAAGCAATATGGTGATATAGAAAGCTTAATGGAGAAGGGGATGCATTTTTCCAGAAGTGAAGCTTGCAAACAGAGATATGAAAATTATTATTTCGCACCGACCAATGTCCTCGGAAATACTTGGTGGATTACGCTGTCCCTTGCTAAAAAGAATACTATAACTCGATTGCCTTTCTCTGTTATTTTTGCAACAAGTCTATAACGGTGATGATTCTTCGCATGGCAATCATCATGTACTTGCTGGTTACGAAGTTTCTTAAGCCTATTGAACGGATGGCAAAGCTGAGCAGTATGGTAGAAAGGAGATTTCAGCGGAAATGTGAATTATCTTAAGAATGATGAAATCGGTAAAATCGGGAAGGGCTTACAGTCTATCATGGAAATGATTCGGGAAATTACCACTGACTTGAGTGAGAAGCTGGATAAAATGGCAAATGGAGATTTTTCAGGTAGACTTCTCCAATGAGGAGCTTTATCAAGGAGACTTTCATCCGATGCTGGAATCGATGAGCATATCAGCTACACCTGTGAGCGATACCATGCAGGAGATTAAGGAGGCTTCCGAACAGGTGAGCAGGTTCTTCCGATTTGGTTTCCGAGGAGGCACAGTCCTTATCGCAAGGAGCAACGGGCAAGCCTCTGCTATAGAAGAGCTTTCTGCAAGTATGAATGAAATTGCCGATTCCATAAAGAGTACTACGGATAAAGCCGAAGAGGCAAAGCATCTCTCAAAAAAGCAGGAGAGCGGTAAAACTCAGTAACGAAAAGATGGAAGAAATGTCTCGTGCAATGGAAGAAATCATGATAAAACTCAATGAAATCAGTAAGATCATTAAGACCATTGACGATATTGCGTTCCAAACCAATATTCTCTCTTTGAATGCGGCGATTGAGGCTGCAAGAGCGGGAGAAGCAGGGAAAGGGCTTTGTAGTAGTGGCTGACGAGGTCAGGGAACCTGCGCAAAAAGTCGGCAAAAGGCAGCAAAAATACCAGCAGCCTATTGAAGAAAGCAAAAATGCGGTAGAGCAGGAGCGAAGATTTCCAAGGAAACCGGTGAAGCGCTTTCGATAGTATATGAGAGAACCGGAAAGATTAACGACATGATATTCGAGATAACCAAGGACGGTAAAAGAAGCGGATAATATGCAGCAGCTTACCATCGGAATGGATCAAATCTCCTGTGGTGCAGAATAACTCCGCAACGCTCGAAGAGTCTCAGCGGCCTCGAAGAGATGCTCCGGACAGGCAAATATCTTGGACAATCTGGTATCCAGATTTAAGCTTCGTTCCTCATGATAATCCTCTCAGAAACTTAAAAAGAGCTCGTGAAAGAAGTTTTTGAATGGAAGATCAAATTCTTTTCACGGCTCTTTATTCTTGAAGCGATTTCTTTTTCTGTTTTTAGCAAGAGAAATTTATGCTATATTAGTTTAAGCTTTTTATTATAAATGGAGTAAAGGGGAGATTGAATGGATTTATGGAGCGCAAAAAGAGCGATAGAGTCCAAAGCAGAGCCGTCCTTGTTGTAGCAGGGCCTGGCTCAGGAAAGACCACAGTACTCACGGAACGCTTAGTTTATCTTCTGAAAAATGGAGCGGAAGCAAAGTCCTGTCGCTTCTTTCTTTACAAGAGCATCCAGTAAAGAAATGGCAGTCCGATTTACTAAACGAAAGATTCCGGAAGCATTCCCCATTTTTCTACGATTCACGCTCTCTGTCTCACTCCTTCGCGAGGAAAGAGTGTGCAGAAGGAAGGGCTATCAACCTTTATGAGAAAAATGGATTGGCTAAGTGCCTATTTTTGAAAAGGGAATTGCGAGGGAGAGTGGAGGAACTGTCTTACATACTGCAATCAGATTTCTATTTTTAAGTCTATTACGGAAGAGGAAAGGCTCCGCTTCCTTCATGAGGAGAAAAATGATGAGTTTCTTCTCTTTTCAATATTATGAGAAAGTAAGAAAGTCGAGGGAAAGCTTGATTTTGAGGATCTTTTTAGCTTGAGGTTCTCTTGAATTACAGAAAATACAGCGTCTGGCAGACAGCTGGAAAAGCCGTTATAAGCACATCTTGGTAGATGAGTTCCAGGACTTATCTTTGATACAATATGCTATTTTGAAGTCTCTTTCTGAAAAGAGCCTCTCTTTTTGTGGTGGGGATGAGGACCAAAAGTATTTACGGATTTCGTGGAGCAAGCCCTGATATTCTCTTTCGCTTTTGCAGGACTTTCCGAATTGCGAGAGGATATTCTAACCGATAACTTCCGTTCCAAAGAAGAAATAGTAGAGCTTTCGAAGCGTCTCATCGGAAAGAATAAAGAGCGCTTTCAGAAACCTTTAGCAGGAAGAAGGGAAGAGGCGGAAGAAGCAAAGTATTTCGTTGTGGAAACGGGAGTGGAAGAAGCCCTGCTCCTTGTAGAGCATGTGACCGGTCATTTTACGGGAAGGATGTCCTCCTGAAGAAATCCTGGTGCTTTGCAGGAGCAAAAATGCAGATTACACCTTTACTTCCGGGATTTATGGAGAAAGGCATTCTGATTGTTGTCATGGAAGAGCTTAACAATGTTTTTCAGCATTTTATCGGAAAGGATATCCTAGCTTACTTAGGCTCGCTCAGAATAAGGAGAGCAGTCCGGAGCTTGTACAGATTCTTTCCAAGCCATATAGGGGACTTCGAAGAGAGAAGATTTTACACAAGGATTCGGGACTTTAGTGACTTAAAGAAAGCTGCAAAAACACCGAGAGAACGTGCGGAGACGGAAAACTGGAAAAAGCAGTTGGAGGCACTTTCAGGACTTGCCCCAAGAGATGCACATACTTTTTATCCGAAAGGAAATCGGCTATGAGAAATATCTGGAGGATTTTGCAAAAGAAAAATAAGGACTTTACGGAGTGGTGGGAGAGCTTGGAAGAAATAACGGCAATGAGAAAGTTATCCGATCTCGATGCCTTTTTCCGTTTTGTTACGAATTTAATCGAAGAGCGCTGGAAAGGCGTGGGAAACCGGAGGAAGAAAAAGGGAAATTCGCTTTATGACTTATCACGAGTGCGAAAGGGCTTGGAGTTTGACGAAGTCTTTCTCCCGGACTGCATAGAGGAATTATACCGGATGGAAGAGCCAAGAAGGTCGCAGAGCTTTGAAGAGGAACGAGAAGTTTCTATGTTGCACTTGACTCGGGCAAGAAAAGGAATTCACATCTATGTCACAAAGACGAGGTACAGTAAAAACGTCGCCATCCAGATTTATTCCGGAATTGTTGGAGGGCAGTTAAAGAAGACAGAAAAACGGAGATGATTAAAGAGAATAATAAAGAGAATACATTAGAGAATACATTAAAAGAGAGTCAAAAGAGGAAAAACCGGATTGTTATACTGGAAAGAGTGTTGTCAAAAAGGAGTAAACGATGGAAAAATTGAAGATTTTAGTGGTGGATGATGAGGAGGATGCGGAAGCTCTTGCAGGATTTTTAAAAAATGAAGGACTATGAGGTTCTTTTTGGCAGGAGATGGAGAAGAGGCAATTGATATATTTTTCCAAAAGAAAGACATTGCCCTCGTGATTTTGGATGTCATGATGCCGAAGATGGACGGCTGGGAAGTCCTGAAAACAATTCAGGAGCATTCCAAGGTACCTGTGATTATGCTCACAGCACGCTCCGAAGAAAGTGATGAGTTAAAAGGCTTTGATTATGGTGCGGATGAGTACATCTCAAACCATTTTCTCCGAAGATTCTGGTTGCAAGGGTGGAGGCTTTACTTCGTCGCACCGGTGTGCAGAAAGAGGAGGTTCTGGAGGTGGGCGGAATCCCGCATGGACGAGTCGGCACACATCAGCGTTACAGTGGATGGAAAGGAAATTGAGCTTTAGTTTTAAAGGAATACGAACTTCTACAGTATTTTTATTGAAAATAGGGCATTGCCCTTTTCCAGAGAAAAATCTGAACAATGTCTGAACTATGATTATTTTGGGGATGCGAGACCATTGACACGCATGTAAAAAAGCTGAGGGCAAAACTCGAAAGTCGGGGAGATTATATAAAAACCGTATGGGGGTATGGGCTATAAGTTTGAGGTAGAGTAAAGATGAAAAGCACTATTTGAGGAAGAAGTTCTCCCATGATTTTTGCGGGAGTCTCTTTGCTTTAATCGTGATTATGCTGATAGGAGATAATTTCTTCCTGGAGCGCTTCTATGAGTACAGGAAAGAACATGTTTTTGCAAAAATGCCTACCTCGAGATTGATCGATACTTGCAGGAGGGAGGAGGTTTCTCCTCCGTTTTTCCGGAAGAGAAATCAGGAGCGGGACGGACACCGCTGTTACACGCTATATCTCCAATCTTACGGAAAAAGAGAACATTTCCGTGATTATCATGGATAACACAAGCTCTCGCTCTTATACCTCTTCTGCGAATCCGAACGCCCTTTTACAGAGACTCTCCTCTTATATTCTGGGAAAGAGCGGAGACAAACGTAAGTCTCTTTTATGAGGGAGAAAACTATACAATAGTGAAGACGGAAGGGAGAGGGATGATGGCGGTTACATGGAGTCTTGGGGCTATTTTCAGACAACAGTACTCTTTTATTATGTCCATGCCGCTTTCCAGCTTAAGTGAAGCGGTTTCCGTTTTAACAGCTTTCTCCTTTTCTTGGGATTCATCACCATGGTGCTTGGCATAATTATCGTCTACATTGCAAGTTATGAAGTGACAAAGCCTATACAACAGCTTGCAGCTTTCTCTTAAGATGAGTAAGCTCGACTTCTCCGCTCGCTTTGAAGGGGATTCCTCGGATGAAATTGCCACACTTGGTAATTCCATGAATGTCCTTTCGGAACGGTTGGAGGAGACCATCTGTGATTTAAAAAGCAAACAATGAGCTCTTAAGCGATATTGAAAATAAGACCCTGATTGATAAAAAGAAGACAGGAGTTTGTGGCGAATGTATCTCATGAACTAAAGACCCCGATTGCACTCATTATCGGCTATGCCGAGGGGCTTTCGAGGGGCTTTGTGAGGACGAAAGCAAAGCCGGACTTATTACAGTAATGTCATTCTCGACGAAGCAAAGAGGATGAATCACATGGTGAAGGATTTGATGAATCTTTCCGCCATAGAACAGGGAAAGGATCTTCCGGATTTTGCTCTTCTAGACTTCCCGAAGCTTTTGCAGGGCGTTATCTCCAGCATGGATATCCTTTTAAAGCAGGAGGAAATACAGCTTGAAGTGGAGATTCCGAAGGAACTTTACCTATACGGAGACGAGTTTAAGATAGAAGAAGTTCTTATGAACTATTTGCAGAATGCGATTCATCATGTGACGGAACCCAAGCAAATCAGCATTTATACTGAAAATCGCGGGAAGAATCTGGTGGAAGTACACGTCCGGAATACGGGAAATCCTATTCCGAAGGAAGACTTATCCCATGTTTTTGAAAAGTTCTATAAGGTGGATAAGGCACATACCAGAGCATACGGAGGGTCCGGTCTCGGACTCAGTATTGTAAAGGCAATCATGGACAGCCACCACCAGGAATGTGGTGTGAAAAACACGCTAACCGGTGTGGACTTTTGGTTTACTTTTAGAAAAGAGAAAAATTTTTCATAGGTTTGTTATCCTTATGCATTGTAATTCGAAATTATTTCGGAATTATGGAGAAGAGAATGCAGGAAAAAGAGAATGCAGGAAAAAAGAGATAAAATTATTTTAATGTAAAAAGCAAATCTATGATAAAAATACTCTGAATGCTTTATGGATTTAGAAAGGAGCGTACAATATGAATGAATGGAATGAAATGAATAATACAGAAAACAATGGCGGGTCTATCTCCGCCTTTACGCAAGGAACGCTTTCCGAAAGAGCCTATAATGTGGCTATCGGGGCACACCTTTTGGTGGGACTGGTTATTACCTATTTCCTGGCCTTGAGGATGCCTTATGTTTTTCCGCAGATTTATTCCGTGCATCCGATTGTTTTCTCTATCGGCTTTTTGGCGGTGGGACTTATCGGTGGACGCATTGCCGCAAAAGGAAATTATATTTTATCTTTGGTTGGATATGGTATGAACGTTCTGGCCTTCGGAACTTTACTGTCCCTGGTTACGGTTTTATATCCGGTGCAGTATATCGTTTTGGCAGCGCTGTTAACTACTGTAGTAGTGTTAACGATGACCGTAGCAGCTGTGATTTTCCCGAATGCTTTTCTGTCCATGGGAAAAACACTTTTTCTTGCTTTAATCGGCCTTGTTGTTGCTGAAGTTGTGAGCTTGATTTTTGGAGTTTTTCACCCGAATATTTTCGCGATTATCGGCATTTTTATCTCTCTCTCTATGTCGGCTATGATTGGGGCCAGAGGGCAGCAGTATCCGAGTACGGCAAGTTATGCCTGCTTTACGGCATTACAGCTCTACATGGATATCATTAACCTGTTCCTAAGAATCTTAAGACTTCGCAAAGAAGCAGAAGAAGATAAATACAGGGATACAGCTTGGCTTTTGCGGAGGAGATTCTGAACCCTATGGTGGGGGAGGGAGTTCCGCAATGGGAATTAGACAGCTTATGGAACCTGATTCTTTAGAAGAGGATGCGGAAAAAGATGCTTTTTCCCATCCTCTTTTATGAGGAAAAAGAGATGGAAAAATTAAGGGCTGAAATACGAGAAAATCATGCAGGAAATGCTTTTGAAGAAGAATCTGTCTTCCGAGGAAGAGTTTCAGCATTGGTGGATTGACGAAGGAAACGAAAAACGATATTTTGCACTGCAGGGACGCTTGGAAGAGATGGAGGAACGGAAACGAAGAAAAAACTTCTTTCTTATCACTACATGAATACGATGGAGGAGCCGGAAAAAAGCCTCCGAAAAGGAAGAAAAGATGATTTGTAAACATTGCGGGAGAGAGATACAAGACAATGAAAAGAGATGTCCCTACTGTAACACGCCGGTTATTCGCATAAAAAGTAAAGAGAATATGTAGCCTATTGTAAGACGGAGATTAAAAAGGGAGATAAGACTTGTCCCGGTTGCGGAAGAAAGGTGCCGGAAAAGGTTCAGGAGATGCTGAAAAGAGAAGAGGAACAGGACGGATTGTTCTACCCGGAAGACAAAGAAAGAGAAATAAATGGATGGGATACGGTGGATTTTAAGCTTTTGATGTTAAGCATCTTCCCGCCGCTTCTTGTTATATTCTTTCAGATTCTTTTGCCAAGACCGGATTTCTGCGGAATACATCAGTTCCGTTATTGTTTATTTTGCAAGTGCGATGTTGATCAGTTACTTTTTGGATCCGCTTTTAACACTAGCTTGGGAAGAGGAAAAGGGAAGAAAGCTGCCGGATTCGAGGCGTTGCCTTTTTTATCTCTGCCCACTATACACCTTGTACTTTCTTTTAAAAGGAAGGAAGAAACCAGACAGCTCCTTGTTGTTTTTACGTTTTACACCTGTTTTTAGTGGTAATCTGCTTTTATCTGTAATTTTATCTGTAAAAGTGAAGAATATGGTAAATTGGAAAGAAATAGAATTTCCGGAGGCGATTGCTCTGGATAAGATCATTTGCAGCGGACAGTGCTTCCGACCGCTGGAATGGGAAGGAATTTATCGTTTTATTACGAAGGATTCGGTTTTGTATCTTAAGCAAGTTTCTGAAAAGAGGCTTGCTTTTTATGTCAATGAAAAACGCTTCTGTGGTAAAACAGGGAGGGATGAGTAAGATTTTCTTGAAGGAAAACTCGGAAAGAATTACTTCGGAGGGCGCAGAAAAAGCAGTGGAGAAAATCTGGCTTCCCTACTTTGACGGAAGAAGAAAATATAAGAAAATCGAGCAGGATAATCAGGGTGATCTTCATTTGCAAAGCATGCATGAGACTTCGGAAAAGGCTTAAGGATTTTAAAACAGGATCCCTTTGAAACTTTGATTACCTTTATCCTTTCGCAAAGAAAATCCATTCCTGCTATTCGTTCTTCCGTAGAAAAGCTCTGTGAACAGTTTGGAGAAAAGCGATATAGTAAAGTGGAGGAGAAGGAGGTATATTTGTTTCCAAGTCCGAAGGCACTCTACCGTGCCGATTTATCGAACTGCTCCCTAGGTTACAGAGTCCCCTTTGTGCAGGATGCGGTAGAGAGAATTGTGGAAGGAAGACTCGACTTATCGGCTTTGGAAACATTGCCTACGGAGGAACTTTTAGAAGCACTGATGGAAGTGCATGGCGTAGGAATCAAAGTGGCTTCCTGTGTGGCTCTTTTTGCCTATTCCCGAATGGATATAATCCCGGAGGATGTTTGGATGAAGCGCATTTGGGAGAACCATTATCAGGGAGGGAATCCCTATAGGGAAGATCCTGACGGAGGAATCATCCAGCAGTATCTTTTCCACTATGCCATACATCATAAGGAGGAATACTAGTGTCCTACTCATACTTTGCCTTGTTATCCAGAATGAAATATATTAACCGTTGGGCTTTGATGCGGAGTGCCAGGGAGGAAAATCTCCGAGCATTGCCTGGAGGTTGCCATTTTAACGCATGCGCTCTGCGTAATCGGGAATAAAAAATGGAATAAAAACTTATCCGTGGAGAAGGCGGTGCTTCGTGCACTGTATCATGATGCAGCGGAAATTCTGACCGGAGATATGCCGACCCGGTAAAGTACCGAAAAGAAGAAATTAAAAACTGCCTATAAAGAAGGTGGAGAAGGAAGCGGAGGAACGCCTGCTTTCTACGCTTCCTCAGTATCTTACGGAAGAGTTCGGAAAGGTGTTTTTCCCGGAAGACTATGCAACTTTAACCTATGAAAATAAATTGATTAAAGCAGCGGATAAACTTTCTGCTTTTAATTAAGTGTGAAGAAGAGCTTCGCGCGGGTAATCAGGAATTTTCTACGGCGGCAATGTCCACTAGAAAGAAGGTGGAGGAAATGGCGGAGGAGCTTCCGGAACTAAAATGTTTTATGGAGGACTTTCTTCCTGAATACGGAAAGACCTTGGATGAACTGACAGAAGAGTAGTGTATTGGCGGTTTTGCATGAAGAGGAAGTTTGCATGAAGAGGAAGGATAGAAATAAATATAATGCAATCATTTTGTGATTGGGTAGAGAGGCAAAGCGGAAGCGATAGAGAAAGGGATTTCGGCGAGAAGAAGCCGCACTAAGAAAATGTTTTTATTTGATGAAGTAGAGAAGAAGGGAGAAAGAGGGCTGGCAATTACAGGGTACTCCGGAAAAACAAGAGTATTATCCGTTCCGGAATATCTGGAAAATGGAGCAGGAGAGAGACTTCCTGTACTGGAAGTAGTGGCGCATGCCTTTGACGGGAGAGAGGACTTGGAAAAAGTGGAGCTTCCGAAAAGCATTCGCGCTTTACATGCATTTTCCTTCTTTAACTGCAAGGCACTTCGGGAATTTACGCTTTGGGACAGTGTGGAAGATTACTATGACGGCTCTCTACGGCAATGCTTGGTCCTTTCTCATATAAACGTTCATTTTGAAAAGGAAGAAAACTATCAGATTGTGCGGGATATTCTGGGAGATAGTGACAGAAGGCTGCAGTTTCATTTGTATTTCTCGGAAAGCTCGCTGAACATGAATACGGCTTCGGTTTCTGCTTCTATAAGAGAACAGACTGACTTATATGAGCGGAATGGTACTGCAAGTTCTTCGACTAAGGAGCTACTTCTCTTCCCGGTTATGTGGATAAGGTTCGGGAAGACACTATGGCAAGGCAGATTCATGACACAATTGACGGCTGTGGCTATAGCTATCGGCAGACGGTCGGAAGAAGGAGAATAGATCTTCGGCTTTATGATAAGCTTTTTTCAAGAGCGATTCACGATACGAAAGGAGCCGCGGTCTATATTGCTCTTGGACGCCTGCGCTACCCTGCAGAACTCCTTGATAAAGCGAGGGAAGACTATCTAGTCTTTTCTTAGCGAGGAGGATAGCTTTTTCCATAAGTCTTCTCATTTCTGATGAAGAATGGGAATGGATAGAGTTTTATATGGATTTACAGCTTTTTCGGAAGAAGCGGTAAAACTGGCATTGAAGCTTTTGGCAAAAGTATGAAAATGCAGAGCTTGCAGCAAGATTTCTTTGGACTATCAGGAAAAAAACATTTTTGCGAAGGAAAAAGAAGCCGCTTTTTCGATTTGGATGAACTGTAATGCATAGAAAAATGTAGTATAGAAAAATATAGTGTATAGAAAAACTGTAAAGTATAGCAAAAAGTTGTAGAAATATTTTTCGGGGATTAGGATAATTGCTTCTTGTCAACGAACGAATTGGAGAAGAATGGGAGAAAGAAAAGGGACGGCACTAAGGGGCATTAAATAGCCTTGGGCTTAGAATTTTAAATCAGTCGAAAATAGAGCTCAGCTTATCCATGCGATACCTCAGTCGTGCTTTGGATAAGCTCTCATTTCAGATGGATTTTAATACGAGGCGAATCGGTACGGAGGGTGAGAAAATTCATTTTCATCCGGAGTTTGTTTTTCAGCTGTATGTGGAAAGCCCGCAGAAGCTGTATCGCCTCTATATGCATAGCCTCCTGCACTGTCTTTTTCCGCCACATGTTTAAGACAGAGGATAAGGAAGAGGAACTGTGGAATCTGGCAACGGACATTCATGTGGAATATGTTCTGGATTCTATGGATATTCCGCTCCTCTATCGTCCGGCCTACCCTTTCCGGGAAAATTATTTTCAAAAACTCGAAAAAGAAGTGAAAAGTCTAAGTGCTGAACGTATCTATGCCTATCTTTTGGAGCAGAATTTAAGTTATGAAGAAAAAGAGCGTTTGGACTTGGAATTTGTAAAGGATGACCACTCTTTTTGGGCAAAGCTCGGCGAGGAAGAAAGACCCGTAGATACGGAAGAGGCGGAAGGAACGGAAGATACGGAAGGAACGGAAGAGGCGGAAAGAACGGGAGATACGGAAGGAACGGGAGATACGGAAGACAAAAGAAATGCAGAAGCGGCTGAAGATACGGGAAGCCCTGAAGCAGAGAATGAGCCAAACAGTCCAAACAGTCCGTCCAATCCAAAGAAGCAAGGAAATCAAGAGGAAAAAGAGGAAGAAAAAGAGGAAAGCAGTCCAAATGACCTGACAGAAGACCGGAACTCGCCATCTCAATCAGCAAAAGACGGAGACAGACAGTCCGATACGGTAAAAGACGGAGACAGTCAGTCCGATACAGTAAAAGACGGAGAATGGCGCGAAAAAGGAGAAAAACGGAGCTCAAGGCTCCGGAAAATCCAAAGAGCCGGAAAAGGAAGGGCAGTCGAATAAGGAAAGAAAAGTGCTGGGAAGATGCAGAGAGTCGCGAGAAAAAGACGGAAAGCGCTGGATAAAGACTGGGAGGATATTGGAAAGCGTACGGAAGAGGAAATGAAGGATGAAAAAGAAGGGGAGAAGAGTGAAAAACTCTCCTGGTTCCTGCATTTGGAGCACAAGTGCTATACACCATTTCAAGATTTCCTTAGAAAATTCTCTGTAGACCGGGAGGAGTTGAAGACCGACCCGGAGTCCTTTGACTTCGGATATTATTATTTTGGACTCTCTCAGTATGGCAATATGCCGCTTATTGAGGAAAATGAATATCGAGAGAAACGGAAGATTCCGGAGCTTGTTATCGCGATTGATACTTCGTATTCCACCAAGGGAGAAATGGTAAAGCGCTTTTTGGAAGAAGCTATGGCAATTTTAGCGGATAAAGAAGCCTTCTTCACTAAATGTCGGGTGCACATCATAGAGTGTGATGATAGAATTCGTAAGGATCTTTTGGTGGAAGACGCGGAAGAGATGGAACGCTACAGGGAAAGATTCGAGGTGAGCGGCGGATATGGGACGGATTTTCGCCCTGTATTTCACTATATAGAAGACATACAGAAAAAGGGGGAACTGAAGGAGCTTAAGGCTCTTCTGTATTTTACGGACGGAAGAGGAAGGTATCCGAAATATGCGCCTAGTTATACCGCTGCATTTATTTTTCCCGAGAGGAGAAGATATTGACGATGAAAATGCTCCGTTCTGGGCATTGAAATTGTATATTTAAGCGGTTAATCTTTATCTTTAGACTGAGCATTCTGAACGAAAAGATAAAAATTGCCATGCAATGAGTTTGGTTTATCTATTCCGGAATAGGAAAAGAAGAATCGGAATTACTGATAGACTAGGCGTCAAAAGCCACTATATCAATTATTATGGAGTAGAAGAAGATGAATATACAAGAAGCAAAGGAAGAAATAAAAAGAACGGTGGAAGCCTATCATAAGAGAGACGAGGACGGAAGCTATAAGATTCCCGTGGAAAAGCAAAGGCCTCTTTTTCTGATGGGACCTCCCGAATCGGAAAGACGGCGATTGTGGAGCAGGTGGCGGAGGAGCTCGGCATCAATCTGATTTCCTATACATCACCCACCACACAAGACAGTCTGCCATCGGTCTTCCCTTTATTTCCAAGAAAAATCTATGGGGAAAAAGGAGTATTCGGTTACGGAGTATACCATGTCCGAAATTGTGGCTTCGGTCTATGAGCAGATTGAGCGGACCGGTATTGAAGAGGGGATTCTGTTCCTTGACGAAATCAATGCAGTTTCCGAAACACTTTCCCGACCATGCTGCAGTTTTTACAGTATAAAACCTTCGGAATGCACCATGTCCCGGAAGGCTTTATTATTGTGACGGTAGGGAATCCTTCCGAATTTAATAAGTCTGTTCGGGACTTTGATATTGCAACTAGACAGACTTCGTAAAATCGATATTGAAGAGGATTTTTCAAAGCTTTTAAGAGCTATGCCTATCAGGGCAGGAGTTCATGGCGCCATTACCTCTTTATTTGGAGATTAAGAAAGACCGCTTTTATTTTGTGAAGCAGGACATCGAGGGAAACGCTATGTGACTGCGTGTTCTTGGGAAGACCTTTCAAAAGCTTTTGCAGGTCTATGAGGAATTGCAGTATCCCTTGGAAAAGGAGCTTTGTCAGGAATATCTTGCCGACCCGGAGGTGGCGGAGGACTTTGCGCTCTACTACAGTCTTTATCAGAAATACAGAGAAATATATCATGTGCCGGATATCTTGGAGGGAGCGGAAATGAAAGAGACAAGGGTCTTCCTAGAAGCACCTTTTGATGAGAAATTAAGCTCTTATCTCTTCTTACGGATGCTTTGCAAATTGCTTTTTACGGATTATGTGAAAAAGAAGGAATTGCTGTCCCGCATTTTTCCATTTCTTGAAAAAGATGAAGGAAAGACTTTCGGAAGTTTCAGTTTCACAGGCTTTGGAAGAGGAAATAAAGCGTCAGAGAAAGAGAATGGCGACCTTAAAGGAAGCAAGGATGCTTTCAAAAGGAGGAGAGTATTCGTTTGCAACTCATCCAAATGCTCGGAGACTTTTACTCTGCTCTAAAGGAGAGAAATTCCACTGAGGATATAGGGAATAGAGAGGATAGGAAAGAAAATGAAGCGGATTTCAGCTTTATCAAAGATTGCTTTAGAGTAAAAGAGGAAGAACGGCAGCAGGAGGTGGAAAAAGACCGGAAAAATGCTCAGTAATGCCTTTGAATTTCCTCGGAAAATACTCTTCGGAGAGGGACAAGAGCTGCTCCTTTTCCTTTCGGAGCTTACGAAGAGTCCATATGCACTCAGTTTCCTTTTCCGATGTGGGAAATGAGACTTACTCGCGCTACAATCAGTATTTGCTTCTTAAAGACAAGCAGAAGGCCCTGCAGGAAGAGGCGAAAGAGGCTTTAAGGAGCTAAGATTGAAAGCTGAATCAAGCAAATGGACAACAATGGAAAATAAGGAAAAGCCATGCATTGCAAGAGAAGTATAGGGAAGAAGGATTAGGGATTAAGTATTGGAGCTTAGTGAAGGCGGAGTAACAGAAGAGAATGAACAGCATAATTTTTATAATGGAAATGATTGGAACAGTGGCCTTTTGCTATTTCCGGAGTTCTTGCGGCAAAGGAAAAAGAAAATGGATCTTTTTGGCGCGGTGACGCTTGGGTGTACTACGGCAGTTGGTGGTGGGATGATCCGGGATTTAATTCTGGGACAAACGCCGCCTATTATGTTTTTACAACCGATTTATACGGAAGTGGCTTTTGTGACAAGTATCCTCTACTTTGTGTTTGGAGAACCCATAGACAAAGCGGAGAACATGTTACGAACTTACTGTATATTGCGGACAGCGTTGGACTTAGGGGTCTTTGTTGTGGGAAGTCTTGCAGGCCTTCCGTGCCGGATATGGAAGTAGTCTCTTTCTTTGTACGTTCGTAGGAGTTCTTACCGGAATTGGCGGCGGGCTGCTTCGGGATATGCTTTTTCTGGAGCTTCCTATCATCATGAGAAAACGAGTTTATGGACTTGCTGCTATTTTTGGAGCGCTGAGCTTTTCCTTCTTATGGAGTGGCATTATGAAGAGGACGTTGCTATATTCTCCGGGGTCAGTATTACCGCCCTTATCCGCTTTCTTGCGATTTACTATCACTGGAATCGCCGTCTTTTAAGGAGGAATAGTGGGATCGATATTGTCCTCCAAGAAAATATAGAAGTAACAGTAAAATATAGAGAGAGATCAAAAATCGCCATTTCGAAAAGCACGAAATGACGATTTTTAATGTGTATCGCGTTCAAACCTGTATCTCTCCATTATAACATAATTAAAGTACTGGCTGAATAGATTTACCATAGATTCCCTTTTGGAACAAGATATCAATGGGAATTTTATAATTGTAATGGAAATGTAGATTTTATTGATTCTCAATTACTTAATTATAATGAAATGATTGAGTGCGTAAATATATAATATATAGCTGTACAAATATATCGTTTGTGCTATACTGATTTTTAAGCAGAAAGAGGTGATTAAATGGCGATAACGGAAGCACAGGCAAGAGCTACAGCAAAGTACAAGGCAAAGAATTACAAGCGTGTACCGTTTGACTTAAGAAAAAGAAGAGTATGACGCGTTGAAGGAGCAAGCGAAAGTATGCCTATGAATACCTTCATTAAGAGAGCCTTAAACCCCTACACGGGGCAAGAGATATTTAAGGTGTAGGGGGCAAGCATGGAAGACAAAAGATGAAATCCACTTTGAGTGGGATGATAGAAAAAATGAAATCAACATCAAAAAGCATGGGGTTAGCTTTTTAGAAGCGGAAGAAGCATTTTTTGATGATTGCGCCGTCAGGTTTGATGAGCCTGAGCACTCCATAGGAGAAGAAAGATTTTTGCTTATAGGAGCGACTGCAAGAGGTTTATTAATGGTTTGCCATTGTTATAGAGAAGAGGATGATGTTATTAGGTTGATATCCGCAAGGAAGGCGACAAAGAACGAGCGACTAATTTATATAAAAGGAGAATGAATAATGAGAGAAGAATATAACATCGAAGAACTGGAACCCGAAAAAGAATCCGTATGCTAAAAAAGTTAAAAGAGCAATCGACTATACAGATAAGCCCTATAGTGATGAATTACTTCCAAAAACAAGCAGAAGGGCTTGATGTTTCATCGCAAACATTAATTAATATGTGCTTACTTGATATAGTGAACAACAATATCGAGTGGAATTAATTAAAACTGAGTATTTTACTAAATGAGAGATATCATCCCTTTTTCGTTTGAAAAAAGTGAAAAAGGCACGAGGAGAAGGATCGACTATGTCGGAGAAGAAATTTTTGCATAAAAATCGAGGGTGACAAGATTCGAACTTGCTGACCCCTGGTCCCAAAACCAGGTGCTCTACCAAACTGAGCTCACACCTCGGAGTTCCTTCCGTAGAGGAAAGGAACTCTATATATTACCCTAAAAGTGAATATTTTGTCAATAGAATTTTTAGAATTTTTGATCATAAAATTTTTAGAATTTTGATCATAAAAATTTTGAAATTGTTTAGAAAATGGAGGTAGAAGATTGGCTTCTACCTCCTGTATTTTATTGCAATTATTCCTCCGGAATAGCCTTTCGAACAGCTTCTACTAAAGCATTTCTACTGAAAGTGCATCCTGCAACAGCATCGATATCATCTATGGTATCTCTGTTCTTTCCTGTTAAAGCTGGCATAGAACGCCTTCTTACGTTGTCCCAGTAGCCGGAATTGCTTCCGGAAAAAGGTTTCATTGTTCTCACTTTAAGGATCTTCTTTGCCTTGCTATCCCAGGTAACTCTCACCTTTACGGTGTAGTCATAGGGGACAACTTCGCTTTCTCCATAGAAGGTTTTGATATAGCTGGGATCTGCCTCTTCCTTAGGTTTCTCTGCCGGATTGCTTTCCTCCTTCTTATTTGGATCTTCGGGAGTGGTATTTTCCGTATCCTCCTCATATTTCCAAATGAAGGTCAAATTCATTTTTCCCCACTGAGGATGGGGATTCTTCAGGTTCACCATAAGGCTGGATATTTTTCCTGTGTTCAAAACAGTATAGTTTTGAGGAAGTTCATTGCCCTTTTGGTTTTTAACAACTACGCTGTAATCGCTGATGAAATTTCTCTTCTTCTTGCCCGGAACAGAAACATCATATGTTAAACGTCCCTTTGTAGCTTGAATCTGCTCTTTGGAAATGTCTTTTTCCACAAGCTTTTCTCCATGCCAAAAAACTTCTGCATGGCTGGGGAGAAGATCATCTACGAGCTTTCATCTCCTGTGGAGGGTTTATTTTCCGTCGGATCCTCTTTTATAGCTCCAGACATAGTCTATCCGCATGGGAGTCCATTCAGGATATCTCTTTTTCAATCTCGATGAATTCTGGCATGACTATTAGAATAAGGAGCATCCAGTTTTGTATAAGGAAGGTCTTCCTTGCTGTTTTTTTTATTACAACGGTAAAGTCTTCCCTTTGTTATGTCCTTTCATTTTTGCAGGAACCTTCACACCTTTTGAAGATAAGTTGTCCTTTGCGTCTTTACTTCTTCCAAGCTGTAGTCTTTATCTACAATCTTTTTCTCCACGCCAATAAACTTCTACGTGTCTTGGGACAACTGCTTCCAGAGATTCATCTGTAGTATTGTTTTCCTCTGGCTTCAATGGTGGAAGAGGAAGTTTTATCGTCCTTTTTCGGTGCCTCCTCTTAGGATTCTCCGGCTTTGTATCGGGTTTTGGAGTGTCCGGCTTTGGTGTTTCAGGCTTTGGTGTCTCATTTTTTCCTTTTTCAACCGGCGCATTTTTCCTCGAACTTAAAGTTTAAAGAGAAGGTTCCTGTTCCTACAAAGTTACCGGAGCTGTAGTTCGGGAATTCTACACGGAACATAATTCTGCTAGTACTCACTGCTGTTAACTCTTCACCGTCCTTATTATAGGCCTTTGCCATAAACTCTTGGCATTCCATGCTTCTGGAACTTCTTTGGAATAGGCTGATTAAAACGCTTAATTCCTCCGCTACTTTGTTCCCATTCTTCCTGTGTAAAGCTATAGCGCTTTACCAGCTCTCCTGCCTTTGGTACGAATCTCCACCTTCGCTGAACTCTGGTTAGCCAGATCTTTTACATTTACGGTAAAAAGTCTGGGATAAGTCCACGCTGTCTTTTTGGTAGCGAACGGTAATGGTATTTTTCTCCCACAGTATTTAATGCTGTGTTATTCTCCGGCTAATGCTAAAGCCTGCGGCCTTTGCCAAATCCCCAGTTCTGGTAAATCTTATTGTTTCCCTGCTCGGTTACAGCTTCCACGATTAAATCATCAATCTTTAGAGCATCTCCCACATGGTATTCCTTCTTGCCAAATGGGTATCCAGTGTAAAGGAAGCGATAGGGGAAGTATCCTGACTGGTATCTACCTTTACGGTATAAAGCTCATAGCCCCAGGAACTGAAGTCCCTCATGGGGAATATCCTTTAAGGAGAAGCTCCACTGGCTGGCAGCAGCATCATACTGAGATCTTGCAACTTCCTTATCCCCGTCCATTAGGGCGCATATGGTCAATCTTTCCCTTAGCGGAATGGTCATACCGGAAGTTCTCTTTATCAAGCTGCAATGGTAGAGCTGTCTCCATTTGCGTAATGTACGTTGATTTCTGTAGGATATTTCGCGAATCTCTGCTCTCGGTACGATGGCGCTGACCAAGTCGATATCCATATCTTTTTGCAGGAAATGCACCAGAATTTCTTGTTCCTTCCTTAATAGGAGAGCCCTGAGCAGGACTGCTTGTAATACCATACTGTGCAAAGTCTTCCCGACCAACAACTTTACTTTCTCCATTTTGGAAATGAAGCTTTAAGCGAGTTGCACTAAGGTCTAAGCTCTTACCACTTTGACTGGGATTTCGGACGGCTTTCAAACTCCATATAGCTAAAGGGGAATCCTTTGTTGCCTTCCTTCTTTGCCTGGCTTAAGGCATTTTCCACTGCGGAGGTATGGGAACGAAGAGTTCTGGGTGGTTCCTGCCAATCCGTCATAATACTTTTCCGCTCTTACTGTTAACGGATTTTTACCTCATCAACAGAGTCCAGGCCTTTGACTCTTTTCCAGAAGCAGGTCTCTGAACTTGGCAAAAAGTCCGGTTGTGTGTCATCGGTAAAAACCACGCTTTCTGCGGAAGCAATCTTGCCGTTTTCAATTCGAACTTTTTACGATATTCGCTCCCCTTTTCCTGAAAAATGGATGCCTTCCTTGGCGGTTCCATAGTAAATCCCATCGGTCAGCTGATTCTCCTCCTTGGGTTTTTCGGATTTGGTGTTTCGGATTTACTTTCGTTTTCTTTCCTTTTCTACGGGAGCATTTTCCTCGAACTTAAAGTTAAAGGCTTAACATAGCATTTTGATAAGCGATGTCATGGGTGTAGTCCGGGAACTGAATACGGAAAAGAGGGCCTCGTCTGTTGACTTCCACCTTTAGTTCGTCGCCATCCTTATTGAAGGCTTTTGCGGTAAATTCCTTTGTTGTTCCAAGCTGTTTCAAACTTCTTGGGAATAGAAACCTGCACATAGGAAAAGCATACCCTGTTTTTCTTCCCATTGAGCTGGTAAAGCTATAGCGCTTTACCAGTTCTCCTGCCTTGGTACGAATCTCCACCTTGGCAGGAACCTGATTTGCCAGATCCTTTACGTTTACGGCAAAGCTTTTGGGACAAATCTGTGTCGCCCTTGTGGTAACGAATGGTAACAGTATTATCGCCTCACGGTATTTAAGCTTGTGTTATTTTTCCGGAGTAGAGCTAAAGCCAGCGACCTTTGCCAGCTCCCAGTTTTGATACAGTTTATTGTTATCCTGCTCGGTTACAGCTTCCACGATTAAATCATCAATCTTTTAGAGCATCTCCCACATGGTATTCCTTCTTTGCCAAATGGCTATCCAGCGTAAAGGAAGGATGGGGAAGTATCCTGACTGGTATCTACCTTACGGTATAAAGCTCATAGCCCCAGGAACTGAAGCCCTCATGGGGAACATCCTTATGAGAAGCTCCACTGGTTGGCAGCAGCATCATACACGGATCTAGCCACTTCCTTATTTCCGTCCATTAGGTGCATATGGTCAATCTTTCCTTAGCGGGAATGGTATACCGAAGTTCTCTTTATCAAGCGTAATGGTAGAGCTGTCTCCATTTGCGTAATGTGACGTTGATTTCGTAGGATATTTCTTTGCGAACTCTGCCTCGGTACGATGGCGCTGACTAAGTCGATATCCATATCCTTCTGCAGAAAATGTACCAAAATCTCCTTGGTTCCTTTCTTTTAATGGGGAGAACCCTGTGCAGGACTGGTGCTGATACCGTACTGCGCAAATTCTCCGGGCTTACGACTCTCGTTTCTCCGCTTGGAAAAATGTAGCTTTAGGCGGGTATCGCTTAAATCCAAAAGTCTTACCGCTCTGACTAGGGTTGGGACGGCTTTCAAACCCATATAGCTAAAGGGAAAGTCCTGTTGCCTTCCTTCTTTTTGCCTGGCTTAAGGTATTTTCACTGCGGAGGTATGGGAACGGAGAGTTCTGGTGGCTCCGCCAACCCGTCATAATACTCTTTCCGCCTTACTGTTAACGGATTTTTCACCATCAACAGAGTCCAAGCCTTTGACTCTTTCCAGAAGCTGGTCTCTGAACTTCGCGAGAAAAGTCCGGTTGTGTGTCATCGGTAAAAACCACGCTTTGCGGAGACGATTTTTCCATTTTCAATTCGAACCCTAACAATATTTGGACCTTTTTCTTGAAGTGGATTCTCCTTGAAGTTCCGAAATAAATGCCGTCTACAAGGCTGTTCTTTTTCTTCTGTCTTAGGTTGTTCGGCGTTTAGTCCTTCCTTAGGCTGTTCGGGCTTTGTCTCCTCCTTGGGGGTTTGAATCTGGCTGTCGGAACTGCTTCTGCGGAACGGCTTCTATAAGAGGAATCGGTAGAAGCGGAGGGTAGACTTTCTACTAACACCGGCAACGCTTTGACCGCTTTTCTGTGCCGGGAAGCTCTTTTCCGGCCTCGTAAACTACGGTGCCATTTAAAAAGGTAGCGTCCGTTTTTGTCCAGCTGATATCCATCCTTGCTGCTGAGACCTTTAATCCTCCTAGAGTCTTAGAATCTTCCGCTTCAAAGAAATAGCAGTAACCGTCAATCCATTGCCATCCGGTAAGCAATTTTCCGAATTGTCCATTGTGCAGAGTATTAAGAAAAATATTTCTTTCCGTTCAAACTCAGCCATCCGGACTGAGCTCTCCTGAGTCCTTGTGGAGGTAATACCAGTCACCATCAGAAACAATCCATTCCTTTCGTAAGCTGTCTTCGTCTTTTTCCATAATACCATTTTCCGGAAACGGTTAAACCATTGTCCGATAGTGTTTGCTGGCTGGCCAAGCTGATACCGGGAATCAGCAGCGCGGTAGCCATGGAAAGGACAGCGCATGAAAATGCCTTCCTTTCATAAGGATCTCCTTTTCTATCTCTTAAGATATAGTTTGTGTGATGATAGTTAGAAATAAAGAAAATGATTGTCTGAAATGTTTGACTAACCATAATCTTCCAAAAGTCCATATATACGATAATGGAGTTAGTCATTCCTAACCAATAAGAAACTAGACTAAATTAGCATAGTGGAAAAAGGATAGTCAATATCAATGATATTTAAAATAATTAATTGATAATTTTTGAATAATTATAAGATATACAATGTCCAAAAAGATAAGAAACCGAATTTATGAAATATGCAAGAAGATAGAAGAGAAATAATGCACAAAAGCAACAAAATACAAAAAGGATTGTGGAAGATGTGAAGGGGGGATAGGATACAAAAAATAGGAGAACAAGGAAGGGAAGGAAGGAGAAAGAGGAGGAGAAAACGGAAGGGAAAGAGATACTGGTTTGCTATGTATGGAACTGGGATTTTTCCTCAAAAAGCCGTGTTTTTCTTTTGACTTTTCTTTTGTCCCAAGCTTATATTTGTTTGGCGTGAGTTTTCTCGTCTTTTCTTTATGTATTCCTATAAGCAGGGTGGTCACATAAAGAAGAGAAAAAATTATAGGAAAGGAGACCAAAATGCCAACATTTAACCAGCTCGTTAGAAAGGGCAGAGAAACTTCCAAGAAGAAGTCTACTGCCCCTGCTCTTCAGAAAGGATTCAACTCCTTAAAGAAGAGAGCAACTACGAACAGCGCTCCACAGAAGCGAGGTGTATGTACAGCAGTTAAGACTGTTACATCGAAGAAGCCGAACTCAGCTCTTCGTAAGATCGCCAGAGTTCGTCTTTTCCAACGGAATTGAAGTTACTTCACATTCCCGGAGAAGGACACAATCTTCAGGAGCACTTGTTGTTATGATTCGTGGTGGCCGTGTTAAGGATTTACCTGGTACAAGATACCATATCATCCGTGGAACACTGGATACCGCAGGCGTAGCAAACCGTATGCAGGCTCGTTCCAAGTACGGTGCAAAGAAGCCTAAGGCTAAGAAGGCTTAAGTAGTTGAAGGAGCGCGTCGTATAAACGACAGCGTAAAACATGGTTTAGACATGGTTATGACGGAAGCATTTGGTCACAATTTCTTTTCAATAAAGTAGATGTGTCCAATTCCGCATGAACTCAGAGGGATAACCGAAAGAGAGTACCGTAGATCTAAATGCAATATTTAAGGAGGGAAGTAACGTGCCACGTAAAGGACATACTCTACACGAGACGTGCTGGCAGACCTGATTTACAATTCCAAGCTTGTAACAAAGCTTGTAAACCCATCATGTTGGATGGAAAGAAGGGCGTAGCACAGAAAATCGTTTATGGTGCATTTGAGCGAGTAACTGCCAAGGCGGAGAAAGATGCACTGGAAGTATTTGATGAGGCGATGAACAACATCATGCCTGTACTCGAGGTAAAGGCAAAGAGAGTTGGAGGAGCAACTTATCAGGTACCTATGGAAGTAAAGCCGGAAAGACGCCAGACTTTGGCTCTTCGTTGGCTGACAGAGTTCTCCAGAAAGCGTTCTGAGAAGACACAGGCTGAGAGACTTGCAAATGAAATTATGGATGCGGCAAACAATACGGGTGCTGCAGTAAAGCGTAAAGAGGAAATGCATAGAATGGCTGAGGCTAATAAGGCGTTTGCTCATTACAGATTCTAATAGGAGGAAAGACATTGGCTGAAAGACAGTATTCCCTTGAGCATACAAGAAATATTGGTATCATGGCACATATCGACGCTGGAAAGACTACTCTTACAGAGCGTATCCTCTTTTACACCGGTGTAAATCATAAGATCGGTGAGACACACGAAGGTAGTGCTACCATGGACTGGATGGCACAGGAACAGGAAAGAGGTATTACCATTACCTCTGCTGCGACGACCTGTCACTGGACGCCGGAGAAAGAACACAAGAAGATTCCCGGTGCACCGGAGTATAGAATCAACATCATTGATACCCCGGGACACGTAGACTTCACAGTGGAAGTTGAACGTTCTCTCCGTGTGCTGGACGGCGCAGTGGGTGTCTTCGATGCGAAGAGCGGAGTTGAACCGCAGTCTGAGAACGTATGGCGTCAGGCTGATACCTATCATGTACCGCGTATCGCGTTCATCAATAAGATGGATGTAGTGGGAGCGGATTTCTTCCACTCCGTACAGACTATCGTAGACCGTTTGGGTAAGAACTGTATCATCACCCAGGTTCCGATGGGAAGAGAAGATACTTTTGTGGTGTAATTGATCTCTTCGAAATGAGAGCTTATTTCTATAAGGATGATAAGGGCGAAGTAATTGAGATTACCGATGTACCGGATGAGTACAAGGGATCTTGCAGAAGAGTAAGAGAAAGCTCGTAGAAGGTATCTCTGAACTCGATGATGACCTTATGGAGAAGTATCTCGAAGGAGAGACACCGACCGAGGAAGAACTGAAGAAGGCACTTCGTAAGGGAACCATCGAAGGAAATGCTATTCCCTGCCTTTGCGGTACTGCATATCGTAACAAAGGTGTACAGAAGCTTCTGGATGCGGTTATTGACTTCTTACCGGCTCCTACCGATATCCCGGATATTCAGGGTACCGATATGGACGGGGAAGAGGATAGCAGACCGTCATCCGACAGCGCACCTTTCTCCGCACTGGCATTTAAGATTATGACTGACCCCTTTGTAGGTAAGCTCGCTTATTTCCGTGTATATTCCGGAACCTTAAAGACTGGTTCTTATGTACTGAATTCTACAAAGAACAAGAAGGAAAGAGTTGGTCGTCTTCTCCAGATGCACGCGAACAAGCGTCAGGAGCTGGATGAGGTTTTCTCCGGTGATATCGCGGCGGCTGTAGGATTTAAGACTACTTCTACAGGAGATACCATCTGTGATGAGCAGCATCCGATTATTCTTGAATCCATGGAGTTCCCGGAGCCCGTTATCTCCGTTGCTATCGAGCCGAAGACCAAGGTTTCTCAGGGTAAGATGAGTGATGCTTTGGCAAAGCTTGCTGAAGAGGATCCCACCTTCCGTGTAAGAACAAATGAAGAGACCGGACAGACCATTATTTCCGGAATGGGTGAGTTACACTTGGAAATCATTGTTGACCGTCTTCTGCGTGAGTTTAAGGTTGAGGCAAATGTAGGTGCTCCTGAGGTTGCTTACAAAGAGACCTTTACTAAGCCCGTTGATGTGGAAGGAAAGTATATTCACCAGTCCGGTGGTTCCGGTATGTACGGACACTGTAAGGTTAAGTTTGAACCGATGGATCCGAATGCAGAAGAGACCTTCAAGTTCCAGTCCACTGTTGTGGGCGGTTCCATCCCGAAGGAATATATTCCTGCTATCGAGAAGGGTATCCGTGATGCTGCAAACTCCGGTGTTCTTGCCGGTTATCCTGTACTCGGCGTAAACGCAAATGTTTATGACGGATCTTATCACGAGGTTGACTCCAACGAGCGTGCTTTCGAATTCGCGGGCTCTATTGCTTTTAAGAACGCAATGCAGAAAGCGGATCCTATTCTTCTTGAGCCGATTATGAAGGTCGAGATTACTACTCCGGAAGAGTACATGGGAAATGTTATCGGAGACGTTAACTCCCGTAGAGGTAAGATTGAGAGCATGGAGGATATCCCGTCCGAAAGCAGATTAATGCTTTCGTACCTCTTGCAGAGATGTTCGGATATGCAAACCGACCTTCGTTCCAAGACACAGGGTAGAGCGAACTATTCCATGTTCTTCGAAAAGATACGAGAAGTGCCCGAAGAACATCAGGAGAAGGGTATTATCCGAGGCAAAAGAAATAAAGCAAAACCGCTTGTTTAATGCATAAACTGATGATAAAATCATGAATACTGGGTTCGTTTTCAGGAACTTGGGATGTATTGCAATTCGCATGCTATGCATGCGTTGGTGCTTGGGCATGATTTTTGTTGTATTACATTTATTAGGAGGGTATTGAAATGGCAAAAGCGCATTTTTGAGCGAACCAAACCACACTGTAACATCGGAACTATCGGACACGTTGACCACGGTAAGACAACTCTACAGCTGCTATTACCAGCAGGTTCTTGCTGATCGTAGCCGGAAACACGGCAACTGATTTTGCTAATATCGATAAAGCTCCGAAGAGAGAGAAAGAGGAATTACCATCAACACTTCCCACGTTGAGTATGAGACAGAGAAGAGACACTATGCTCACGTTGACTGCCCGGGCCACGCTGACTATGTTAAGAACATGATCACCGGTGCTGCTCAGATGGATGGTGCTATCCTCAGTAGCTGCTACCGACGGTGTTATGGCACAGACCAGAGAGCATATCCTTCTTGCTCGTCAGGTAGGGTGTTCCGCCTATCGTTGTATTTTTGAACAAGTGCGATATGGTTGACGATCCTGAGCTTCTTGAACTCGTTGAGATGGAAGTTAGAGAGCTTCTTACCGAGTATGAGTTCCCCGGCGATGAAATCCCGGTTATCAAGGGCTCTGCATTAAAGGCTCTTGAGGATCCGAAGTCCGGAGTGGGGCGACAGAATGCTGGATCTTATGGATGCTGTTGACACCTACATTCCCTGAGCCTGCTCGTGAGACAGATAAGCCGTTCCTATGCCTGTTGAGGATATCTTCACCATCACAGGACGTGGAACTGTTGCAACCGGTAGAGTAGAGCGTGGTGTTCTTCATGTATCTGACGAAGTTGAAATCGTTGGTATCAATGAAGAGACTCAGAAGTCTGTTATTACAGGAATTGAGATGTTCCATAAGCAGCTTGATGAGGCTATGGCTGGTGACAACGTTGGTCTTCTTCTCGTGGTATCAACCGTGATCAGATCGAAAGAGGACAGGTTATCTGTAAGCCGGGTTCTGTAAAGTGCCACAAGAAGTTTACTGCTCAGGTTTACGTGTTAACCAAGGATGAAGGTGGACGTCACACTCCTTTCTTCACAAACTATCGTCCTCAGTTCTATTTCAGAACAACTGACGTAACCGGTGTCTGCATGCTTCCGAACGGGGTAGAGATGGTTATGCCTGGCGATAATACAGAGATGGAAGTTGATCTTATCCACCCGATCGCTATGGAAGAGGGTCTTCGTTTCGCTATCCGTGAGGGTGGTAGAACAGTAGGTTCCGGAAGAGTTGTTAAGATTCTTGAGTAATCCTATATAGACTTTTAAAGCTGCTTGCTTTTGCAAGCGGCTGTATGAAAAGAAGATTTGTGCTAGAATGGATGGCAAAGAATAAGAACGAGAATAAGTATAAGAACGAGAATAAGAATTAAGGAAAAGGATTTTCTGAAAGTACTCGATAAAAACTAAAGAAAAAGGTAATTCGCAATACTAAAATCAACTCTTGAGTTAAAGTCTTATAATGAAACAGATTAATATGATAATTAGATTGATTGATTTTATAATTAGAATATTAGAAAAAAAGGAGAGACGTATGAACGGATTTAAAGAAGTCATGGAAAAACTTGCAGAGCAGAATATAGAAGTACAGCTTGTGAGCATGAAGCTGCTATTACGATGGAGGATGCCGATAGAGTGATTGAAGGTATTCCGGGAGTAAGAACCAAGACTTTGTTCTGATGAACAAAAAGAAAACGAAGTTCTACCTCCTGATTATGGATGAAGACAAGCGTCTAGATATGACTGCCTTTAAAGAGCTTGTTGATGACCGGCAGCTTAAGATGGCTTCTGAGGAGATGCTCTATGAGAAATTAGGGTTTGCAGCCCGGCGTAGTATCTCCATTCGGCCTTTTGAATGACAAGGACGGGGATGTGAAGTGTATATTGATAAAGACATTGCGGATGAAGAAAGAATGAGTTTTCATCCGAATACAACGAGAAAAACCGTCTTTATCAAGACAGTGGATTTATATCCGTTTTTGGAGCATATCGGACATCCTGCAAAAACAGTATTGCTATAGGTTTTAGGACCATTTATTGCTGATTTAAAAATCTGGAAGTAAGAATTCATTTTTGATGAATAGATTTCGTAAGTTCATCCAGCGTCTTTCCGTAGGCCGGTAAAAACTTTCTATAAAAAATACGAAGCTCCGGATACTCGTTAAGAATAAAAATCCCATTCTGCAGAATTCTAACACAGAATTGCGAATGGGAAAAATCTCTTGATTCAATTCTTTTATTAAATCTTTTCCAACTAAGTCAATTCCGGGCTTTTAAGGTCTTTTTCTCCCGGTGTCCATCTTGCAGGGCAAACTTCATTGCCATGCTCTGCTACAAACTGGCAGGCTCTGAACCTTACGAAGAAGCTCATCCGCATTTTCTTCCGATATTTCCGGCACTTACTTCATAGGTTACAATCTTTCCTTCCGGATTCACAATGAAACTTCCTCTTTCTGCAAGGCTTCCGTTCTCCGGAAATACTTCAAAGGCCTTGGAAAGGCTATGGCTGGGATCGGAGAGCATCGGAAAGCTTAATTTTCCAATCTTGGAAGATGCATCGTGCCAAGCCTTATGCACGAAATGGGTATCGGTAGATACGGAATAGATTTCACAACCAATCTTCTGAAATTCCGCATACTTGTTCTGCAAATCTTCCAGCTCTGTAGGACAAACAAAGCTAAAATCCGCGGGATAGAAAAAGAATACAGACCACTTTCCTAAAATGTCCTTCTTCTCCACAGTGCAAAAGCTGTCCTTGTGGTAAGCGTTAACCGAAAAATCCTCCACTTCCTTGTTTAATAATGACATACTACCTCCTTTTTTTCTATAAGCTGTTACTACTATTGAGTAACAGAAGTTTTAAAATAATAATTATTATCATTATTCTATAGGAGCATTCTATCATTGTCAATGCAAAAAATACAGCCGACTTTTTATTTTTTTGCTATTGCTCTTTATTTGTTAAATATAAAGTCGAGAATTCATAATTTGATATTGTTAAATAAATAAATTTTTGAACAAGGCGAAGGAAAATATTCCTTGGCCTTGTTTTTTTAATGAATATGGCATGCGAAGTATGCCATACCTTTAGGGAACTGTCATACAGAGAATAAAGAAGTACTGACATCTTTTTAAGCTATAGTCATACATCTATATTTTTTTAGAAAAAAATAAGGTAAGATATATCGGTTAAATAAAACAGTAAAGGATAGTTTTATGGGAAAAAAACGTAGATAATTTAGATGATGTGGCAAAATCTTCTTTCCAAAAAATCCGAACAGAAAAATTATATTGAAGAAGAGAAACCAAAAGCCAACGCATTTTACGCAATAAAAGAAAAAGAGAAGTCAATGAGGATAGAAAGATTATGCTGATTCCTATCCTTATTGTGGTACTGATTTTAATCATTAAGTTTTTTTGGAAGCTCTGGGTATGGGCGGAATTTCTTCCCGGATAAACGAAAAGTTCAGGGTTTCCGCCTCGAACTCAGCTCAGCGTCCAATATTCCTGAGGAGGCAACAGAGCCTGTTTTAAAGGAATACAACGACGACGTTCTGGAGAAGTTTTTCCAAGAGTATTTTCAGGCTAAGCTTTCTGCCGATGTAGATACCCTGTATCGTTTAAGTGGTGTTACAAACCAAAGTACAGAACAAAGAAATAAATTGCAGAGTCAGCTAAAAAACACAGTCCGGTTATATTGAGTCTTATGAGGACATCAAGACTTACGCTGTTCCCGGTATAGGGGAGAATGAGAAACCTCGTTTTCCTGCAATACAAGGTGCGTTTTCGTAGAGCAAAAACACCGGCTCCCGCAATTATGTACTGCTATATGCGGGTAAATGAGGCGAATGCTTTTGAACTTGTGGAAAATAAAACCCCGGAGCAGACAAAATTTGTCCATGAATATATTCAGACTCATGATGAGGTAAAAGATTTAATCCAAGCTGTAGATTCTCAGCTTTTAGAGGCACTTTCTTCCGACTCTCGTCTTGCCGTACTTTATGATGCATTTCAAACCGGAAGAATATATACGGAAGATCAGGCTTCCATTGATTCCGAGGTATCTCTCATTGAGATGGATGATAACGGTCCGACGGAAGAGACAAGTGCAAGTGTTCCGGAAACAACCGATGGAGGAAGTAGTGGGGAGAGTACGGAGAGCCCTGCTACTGAAGCATCCGGCGGGCAGGAAGGTGAAACGGCTCCGTCAGAGTCAAACGAAGGAGCATAACTGTTCAGAGTTTTATGCCTCCCTGAAAAAATATTGCAGGGAGCGGAAAGAGATAAGATGAATACCAAGGATTTTTATTATGATTTACCGGAGGAGCTGATTGCACAGGATCCCTTGTTAAAACGTTCGGCTTCCCAGCTTCTTGTGATGGACAGGAAAAGCGGAGAGATAGAGCATAAAGCACTTTTGAAGATGTCCTTTCCTATCTTAGAGGGCGATTGTCTGGTTTTAAACAATACGAAAGTTATCCCTGCGCGTTTACATGGTGTAAAGGCGGGAACAGGGGCGCATGTGGAAGTTCTGCTTCTCACAAGGCTCACGGATAAAAGCTGGGAATGTATAGTTCGACCGGGAAAGAAGCTCCGTGTCGGTGCCGAAATCGTTTTTGCGGAGAATTTGCTTTCTGCGACTATTTTAGAGTGTAAGGAAGACGGGAATCGTGTTATAGAATTCCATTTTGAGGGAATTTTCGAGGAGATTTTGGATAAACTCGGTGAAATGCCGCTTCCTCCCTATATCACGAAACAGCTGACGGACAAGACCAGGTACAATACCGTCTATGCAAAAGAAGAGGGTTCTGCAGCGGCACCGACTGCGGGACTTCACTGGACAAAGGAGCTCTTGAAAAGGTGCAGGAGAAGGGAGTAAAATTGCCTATGTCACGCTCCATGTGGGACTCGGGACCTTTCGCCCGGTGAAGGTGGAAGACGTGGAAAAACATCACATGCACTCGGAGCTCTATATCATCGATAAAGAAACCGCAGACTTAATCAACAGCACGAAGAAAGCCGGTGGAAGAATTATCTGCACGGGAACCACTTCCTGCCGAACAATCGAATCAATGCCGATGAGAACGGCGTTCTTCATCCCGGAAGCGCATGGACGGATATTTTTATCTACCCCGGCTATCGCTTTTAAGGTGATGGACGGACTCATTACCAACTTCCATTTACCGGAATCGACCCTTATCATGCTGGTGTCCGCCTTTTTCCAATCGGGAAAATGTCTTGCATGCCTATGAAGAAGCGGTAAAGGAGAGATATCGCTTTTTCAGTTTCGGGGGATGCCATGTTTCTGATTTGACACAAAATTCAGTTTTTAAAGAAAAAGAATCAATAACCAATAAGTTATTGATTCTTTTTCTTTATTGCTATATAGTAATAACAAAGGAGAATTTTTCATGTACGAAATATATTTTTATAAGAATCGAAAAGGTGTTTACGAGGTGTTAGAGTCTACATCATTTTCAGAAGAAAACGCAGAGGACACCTAGGAGAGAAATTGAGCAAGCTCTTAGAGATAGAAGATTTAAAGAAAAGAGGTTTATAATGAAAAATAGTGCTGTTTCTGATTTTACATGGAGAGATGTGCAAAAAAGAGTTGTATTCAGCGGAAGAAATTGCCGAGAGCGATTTAAGAGTCGCTCTGATTGGGGAACTTATCAAAGCCAGAAACGAAAAAGGTATCAGTCAAAAGAGACTGGAAGAGCTAAGTGGAGTGAAGCAACCCATGATAGCAAGAATTGAAAGTGGAAAAAAACCCTTCCGCAAGTAAATACTTTGATTAAGTTGCTTGTGCCGTTAGGAAAGACACTTGCCATAGTTCGAACAAATAAAAATGTAGTGGATAGAATCGAGAGGGGCCCCTCTCTTTTTGCTTTTAGACAAAGGAATAAGACGCCGGATTCAGTTCATTTCTTAAAAATTTTTCATTTTCTTTTCTCTCCTTTTCGACATGGATGATTGAAATGAGTCTTCCTCTACGCACGATTGAAAACTGCCTTTCCTCTATGCTATCATTAGGAGCGTTATAAGAGAAGATACAGAGAACATACAGATATAATCGGAGAAAACTATGCGAATCAATAAATGGCTCTCGGCAATGGGCATTTGCTCTAGAAGAGAGGCTGACCGCTTGATTGCGGAGGGGAAAATAAAAATAAACGGAAAGCTCGCGAGCCTTGGTCAGGAAATCAGCGGTGAGGAAGAGATAGAACTGGACGGGAAGCACATTTCCGGACAAGGAGAGAAGCGGAAAAAGCCGAGAGAGGTTCTTCTTGCCTATTACAAGCCGCACGGAGTGATTTGCACGACAGGAGAGAAGGATAGAGGGAAAAATGTCATAGAGGATATCCATTATCCCGAGCGCATTTACCCGATCGGACGACTCGATAAGGACTCTGAAGGCCTCCTCCTTCTTACCAATCAGGGTGAACTTGTCAATCAGATCAACAAGTCTCGGAGCGAAAAAGAGAAGGAATATATCGTGACGGTGGAAGAGGATATCACAAAGCATTTTTTACGGGAAATGAGCGAGGGTGTATATCTTAAGGACTTGGAAAGGACGACAAAACCCTGCCTTGTCTTTCAGGAGGAGAATATTCCGATTGCACAAAGAAAGAGACAGTTTCACATTATCTTAACGGAAGGACTAAACAGGCAGATTCGGAGAATGTGTGCAACGCTCGGCTATACAGTGAAGCGTCTTAAGAGAGTTCGAATTATGAATCTGACAGTGGACGGGTTAAAGCCGGGAGAATATCGGAGATTCGGAAAGAAGAGCTGGGGCTTAAGTAAATGCCACCCTGCTTTTTATAATGAGAGAATGATGAAAAGGACATGTGAAAAAGGATAAGAAAGCGTAAAAAGGGCAAGAAAGAGCAAGAAAGAGTAAGTAAGAGTAAGGGATTCATCCTATAACTTTAAAAACAGAAAGAGAAACTATGGATAAGAGAAAACGGATAGAGGAGCTTGTAGAGCTTTTAAATCAGGCGGGGAAAGCCTATTATCAGGAAGGAAAAGAGATTATTTCCAACCTGGAATATGACAAAGCCTACGATGAACTGGTGCGTCTTGAGGAAGAGACAGGGATTGTCCTGTCTGCCAGTCCCACGCAAAATGTCGGATACAGCGTGGCTACGGCCCTTCCGAAGGAGGAGCATGCGAGCCCGATGCTTTCTCTTGATAAAACAAAGTCCGTGGAGACTTTACAAAGCTTTCTCGGGGAGCAGAAGGGGATTCTTTCCTGGAAACTCGACGGTCTTACAGTAGTGATGACTTATGAGAAGGGAGAGCTTATCAAAGCGGTTACCCGCGGAAACGGCAGAATCGGAGAAATTGTTACGGAAAATGCAAAGCGTTTTCGGAATCTTCCTTTACGGATTCCCTTTAAAGGAAGACTGGTTCTACGCGGAGAAGCGCTGATTCGCTATTCCGATTTCGCAAAAGATCAATGAAGAAATTCCGGAGGAGGGGGCGAAATACAAGAATCCGAGGAATCTATGTTCCGGTTCCGTTCGGCAACTGGATCCGAAAATCACCTGGGAAAGAAGAGTCTATTTTTTCCCCTTTACGCTTGTATCGGTAGAGGAGGGAGAGGACGGGGCCTCCCGTGAGGTGGAGGGACTTCCCGACTTTCATAACAGCCATGAAGCGGAATTCGAATTTTTAGAGCAACAGGGCTTTCAGGTCGTGGGACGCAGGGGCGGTAAATAAAGAGGAGCTACCCGTGGCTGTTTCGGACTTTTCCGAACAGGTCAAGAAAAATGATTTTCCCTCCGACGGTCTGGTACTTCTTATGGACGATATAAGCTACGGAAAGAGTCTCGGGACTACGGCCAAGTTCCCGAGAAATGCGATAGCCTTTAAGTGGGAAGACGAGGAAGAAAAAGACCATTCTTCGCGAGGTGGAATGGTCTCGAGCAGAACCGGTCTTATCAATCCCGTGGCGATATTTGACCCGGTCGAGCTGGAGGGAACCGTAGTCGGCAGGGCGAGCCTTCACAATATCAGCTATCTGGAAGACTTGAAGCTCGGAATCGGAGATGAAATTACGGTTTATAAGGCCAATATGATTATCCCGCAGATTGGGGAGAATCTCACGAAGTCGGGGCAGCTCCCGATCCCGGAGCATTGTCCTGCCTGTCACGAGGAAACGAAGATTGTACAGGATAAGGAAGCGAAGATGCTTTACTGTGAAAATCCCCATTGTCCGGCAAAGCGGATTAAGCAGTTTGCTCTTTTGTGAGCCGGGACGCCTTAAATATTGAGGGCTTTCCGAAATGACTTTGGAGAAATTTATCGGAAAGGGATTTATTCAGGAATTTCCGGACTTATTTTCTTTGGAAGAGCATAAGGAGGAGATTATCGCTATGGAGGGCTTCGGACAGAAGTCCTATGATAAGCTTATTGAAAATGCGGAGAAAGCAAGGGAAACGAGCCTTGCAAGACTTCTTTACGGCTTAGGAATCGGGGGAATCGGAGCAAGTAATGCGAGAGTCCTTTCAGAAGCCTTTCATGATGATGCGGAGGCACTTTCCCGAGCAGAGCTCAGCGAGGTGGTGTCCATTAAAGGAATAGGACCGATACTCGGAGAAAGCATTGTCCGTTATTTTAAAGAGGAAGAAAATTGCAGGCTTTTCGGAAACTCTTATCCATACTGCACCTCCATAGGGAGGAGAAAGCGGAAAAATACCGCACTTTCCGGCAAGGTCTTTGTAATTACCGGCTCTTTAGTCCATTTTTCAAAATCGAAAGGAGCTGGAGGAGGAAATTCGAAAGGCAGGGGGCAAGTACCGCTTCTTCCGTTTCAAGAATACTTCTTATCTTATCAACAATGACAAGAATTCTACCAGTAGTAAGAATAAGAAGGCTCTGGAGCTGGGAATTCCGATTCTTTCGGAGGAAGATTTCTTAAAGCTTTTACAAGGCGAGTAGAGGAGATGAAGCTATGCAAGGCATATATTCAAATAAGGATAGGAACCTTGATGGCGATATATCTAGAAGAAAACTAAGGAGAACGAATGAACTTTCAAGACTACGATATCTATTTTTCCGCACCTGCAGATCGGTATCAAACATCTCGTAAATCATATCAGCCCCTTCGGCTTTACGATTGCCTTTTACGGTATCATTATCGGTTGCGGAATGTTGCTTGGCATGCTTGTTGCAAGTAAAGAGTATGTGCGGAGCGGTTACAAGGCGGACGACATCCAGGACTTTGCGCTCTTCGTTATCGTCCTTGGCGTAATCGGGGCAAGAATTTATTATGTCATCTTTGAATGGGACTATTATTCTCAGCATCTTATGGAGATTCCAAATATCCGGCAGGGGGGACTTGCGATTTACGGAGGGGTTCTTACTGCAATTGCGACCTGTATCGTTTTTTGTAAGAAAAAGAAGCTGGATTTCTTTCCCATGGCGGATGCCGGTGTACTTGGGCTTATTCTCGGACAGGCTATGGGACGCTGGGGAAACTTCTTTAATGCGGAGGCTTTCGGAGGCTATACGAATTCCCTCTTTGCCATGCGCATAAAGGAATCCATTGTGAATCCTTCGATGATCAATGACAATGTGGCGGCTCATCTGCAAAATATAGACGGAATCAGCTATGTGCAGGTGCATCCCACCTTTCTGTATGAGTGTATGGAACCTCTGCGTATTCTTTTTCTCCTTTGGTTTTCCAAAAGGAAGAAGTTTAAGGGACAGATATTTCTCCTGTACCTTGGGCTTTACGGACTGGGACGTTTCTTTATCGAAGGGCTCCGTGCAGATTCTTTTGATGCTTTTTTTGGGACGGGAATAGCGGTGTCACAGGCACTTTCTCTTGTCCTTGTTATTGTGAGTATTGTCTTGCAGTATCTTTTTCTTGAAAAGAGAGAAGAGCGAGGAAAAGAAGTAATAAAAATCGTCGATAGAAGAGAAAAAGAGATTTGAAAATCAAAAAGATTTTCAAAAAGCAATACAGGTCTGAACTTGGGGCACGCTCTCGCTAGCTTCGCCACGTAGCGGATACTAAGCGAAAAACTGCGTTTCTCTTGTTTTCTGCAAGTACCGACGGGCTCAGACTACCCCGCATTCAGACCTGTATTGCTGAAAATTTCTTTATTATTTTGATTTTTCACACTCCCTTAAATATCTGTCACTTGAGACGAGCGGTGGCTCAATATCTTCTTAGTCCTCGTTTTCTATTACCTGAAACTTGGCTACCAACTCATTCATAATATTAGCCTGTTCGGACAGCTCTTTTGATGCGGCGGCGGATTCCTGTGCTGTAGCGGAGTTGTTTTGCACCACAGCGGAAATCTGCTCTGCACCGATGGTTAACTGGTGGATTCCCTCTGCTTCTTCTTCGGAAGCCCTAGTAATTTTTTCGATTATTTCAGAAATGCTTTTTGCCTTCGCTTTTACCAATGCCATGGAATCAACCGTTTCCTGACCGATTTTGGCACCTCTTTCTACGGCGTCTATTGTCTCCTCTATTAAATTACCGGTGTTTTGCGCCGCCTTTTGCGGATTTTTGCGCCAAGTTTCCTACCTCATCCGCTACAACTGCGAAGCCCTTTCCGGCTTCCCCGCACGGGCTGCCTCAATAGCGGCATTTAAGGAGAGATATTGGTCTGGAAAGCAATGTCATCGATGGTTTGATAATCTTACTGATTTCGTTGGATTTATCGGTGATTTCCTGCATGGCAAGAGACATTTCTTCCATTTTCTTATTACTTTGTTCGACAGCCTTTCCGGCATCGATTGTGAGCTGGTTGGCTGCTACGGATTGTTCTGCCGTTCCTTTAATCTGTTCGAAATATCATTCATAGTAGCGCCGAGTTCTTCGATAGAAGAGGCTTGTTCGAAGCCTCTAGAAAGAATCTGTGCACCGCCGGAAACCTGTTCCGCTTCGGAATTGACTTCTTCCGCGGAATTCTTAATTTCTTTCATGGTGTGCGATAAGTCCTTGGTAATTTCGCGTAAGCTAAGAATCAGAGGCTTGTAATCCCCTGCATAGAGCCTTTCGTCGGACAGATCTATACGAAAATCGCCTTGGGAGATGGCATTTAGTTTATTGCTCAAATCTCCGATGATTTCTTTAATCTGAACAGTTACATTTTTTAGAGCCAGTGCAAGATGCCCGATTTCGTCCTGCTTCTTATAATGTATCACTACATCAAGGTCACCATTTACCACCTTGTCACTTACGACTGTCATCATCTTTAGTGGAGCCAGCATCTTTTTAATCAGCAAATAGGGTGCAAAGAACCAAGAGGAAATCTCCGGAGAGCCCGATAGTCCACGCTAAGAAAACCAAACGATCCGTTACCTTTTGGTAGTCCTGTCTAGCGATACTCATAAGGCTCCACCAAGTGGTATTTCCGAATTGATTAGGGGCGAGATAAACTCTTCTCCTTACACCGGCATTGTTTTTTATCACGACATGGAAAGATTTTCCGTCCTTCATCTTCTCTTTTATGGTTTTCAAATCTTCTTCTCTAAATGCATCATTGAGAGTCTTCCCCTTCAAAGCTTCATCGGATGCATACATGAATTTGCCTTCATTATCGATGACCGAAGTGAAGAGTGGGAAAACGAACGTCCTCATGATTTAAAACATTAAAAGCTTCAAGGTCAAGTTCAATAGTTACGACACCTTTGAAGTCATTATCCGCTATGATGGGATCACAAACGGAAATGACGGTTTTTTTACCATCGTCATCCAGGGTATAGGTATCCGTAATAGTGGGTTGCAGTGTCTCCTTGGCTTTAAGATAATAATCTTTGTCCTTATAATAATCATAGGGATAGTTGACGATGTTTCGCGTTTCGGCACCTTGAACAGTTAGATACGGACCGTAGTTTCTCTCTCCTTCAATGACTTTTCTGTCTTCAAAGAAATATCCTGCTCCGGTTATATACGGGTTGTTTGTAATGGTTGCATACATGGAATCCATCATAACCACTTCCATATTATAGCGGCTTGCGGGAACGGCTCGGTCCAGAATACGGGAGCGGAAGGTGGTTCCTGACATTTGTGTAATATGCTGTTCAACCATTTGACCATCACGATTAAAATGAACAGTCCAAGGGTTGGCGGGGACGCCTCCTACAGCATCTTCTTGTGACCAGACGAAGTTGATGGATTGCTTCATACTCCCCGTGAGGGTAGTCACTTGTTTTAAAATATCACTGGTTTTCTCTCCGGTTAAATCCAGTAAATCATCCATATTTCTATCCAGATTTTTTTTCGTGGATTGGCTTCCCAAGTCTACTATAAAGTAGCTTAGCCCGAGCATGATAAAAAGACAGAATACCCGAGTATAATGGAAATACGAGTACTTAGGCTTTGTGTTTTTAATTTCTTTGATAATTGCTTCGCATCCTTCGCTTTCATACAGAAATCCTTCCTTGTGATTGAAAAAAACGGATAACCCTTCTTCCTCGAATATATTTTTCAGATTTGAGATGAATATCAAATCATAAGAGAACATACCTACATCATTAGTCGGCACATTTTTCCTTGTTTATAATATGAAATTCTCTCTGTTTTATTCTGAAAAAAATATTAATAATTTCTCCATGGATAAAATATATTGAAACTGTGTTATACTCTTTTTTGCCGAAAATATCCTAAAAAGATAAGAAAAACGGTTGTGATTTTGGACTATTTGCTGAAAATAGTCCGGGGGTAGATGGAGAGTCCGGAAAAAGTAAGCTAAAAACGAGATATTCTATGCTTTTTGAGGGATACTCGCTATCAATCAAAGCGAAATGAACGGAATCTCGGAAAGCAAAAGGAGGAATTTATGAAAAAAGTTCTAGGTGTAGTACTGTCCGTCCTTATGGCGGCATCTCTTATGGCTTGTGGAGGAGGAACGGCGAAAGAGACAAGTGCAGCTTCCACAGAAGCGGTAACGGAGGCAAAGGATGCTGCAGAAACGGAAAAAAGCCGAAGAAAAAGGCTGATGCCGGTGAAGCAGTTTCCTTAGAGGGAAAGACGGTCGGCTTTGCCCAGACAGACAACATGTCTGCATGGAGAACAACCGAGACCGACAGCATTAAAAAGGCTGTAGAAGAGGCCGGAGGAAAGCTTGTTGTAAAGGATGCCGGTGGAGATATTGCGACACAGGAGTCCGATATTCGTGATCTGGTTGCCGCAAAGGTTGATTATCTTGTAGTTGCTCCTTTAGAAAACAACGGTTTGCAGGGGGCCTTGGAAGAAGCTATGGAAGCCGGTATTCCGGTTATCTTGGTGGACCGTGCTATTGATGGGGAAGCAGGAAAGTATTTCACCACTTCTATCCGTTCCGACTTCGTTTGGGAGGGAGAGCAGTGCGCTAAAGCTTTAGAGGCTGCTTTACCGGATGGCGGAAATATTGTCATCATTAACGGTGGTTACGATTCTTCCACTTCTACAGACAGACAGGACGGCTTTGTAAATACTTTGGATTCTTCCAAGTATAAGCTTGTTGCGGAGCAGGACGGACAGTGGCTTATGGATAAGGCACAGGCTGTTATGGAAAATATCCTTCAGGCACAGGGCGGAGAAAATATCAATGCAGTTTACTGTGTAACAGATGATATGGCACAGGGGGCTATGAAAGCCATTGAAGCAGCAGGACTGACTCCCGGAAAGGATATTTTAATTCTTGGTATTGACGGAACCAAGGCGGCATTTAAGGACATTGAGGCCGGAAGACAGTTGGCTTCCTGCACTTGCTCTCCTTATTTTGGACCAATCGTAGTGGAAACTATCGGAAAGATTGCGAATGGCGAGGCTGTTCCGGAGAATATTACCAATGAGGATACACTGTATACCAAGGACAATGTACAGGTTGACTTAGGATTCTAAAAGAAGTACTTAGGGCTGTGAAAAGAAGAGGATTATGCCTTCGGAATTTTGAACCATAGTTTCCGGCTTTTCACAGCTCTTTTTTTTCCGGAAAAGGAAATGGATTGCAAGAGGCCCAAAATTAAAGAAAAAATAGCTGTTCAAGACCGGCTCAAAAAGGCAGTGGATTTTCCGGAAAAGAGAGTAAGGAGGAAGCATGAGTGTGCTGTTAAGCATGGAAGGGATTGAAAAATCCTTTCCCGGATAAAAAACTTTAAAAGGGAATATCCTTGCAGGTTGAGGAGGGGAAGTTCATGCTCTTATGGGGAAAACAGGGGCAGGGAAAAGTCCACTCTGATTAAGGTTTTGACAGGGAGTATACAGGAAAGATCAGGGGAAGATATTTTTGCGGGAGAAGAAATTCATTGTAAATCTCCTGCAGAAGCAGGGAACTCAGGATTTCCACGAGTTTATCAGGAATTAAATCTCATCCCCTACCAGACAGTTTATGAAAATATGTTTTTGGGAAGAGAGCGGAAAAAGAACGTTTTTTTTCTGGATCGAAAGTCCATGCAGGAAGAGGCGAAAAAGGCCTTGGAAGAGCTGGGACTTCACATTGATGTAAAAAAGAGTCTCAATCAATATTCTACGGCGATTCAGCAAATGGTAGCCATTGCCAGGGCGGTACGTTCCAAGGCGCGTCTTGTAATTATGGACGAGCCGACTTCTTCCCTGGATCAAAATGAGGTGCAGGTGCTTTTTCGCATTATCCGCCAATTAAAAGAAAAGAAAATCAGCGTTTTATTTATCAGTCATAAATTGGATGAAGTGTATGAAATCTGTGACAGCATGACCATTTTCCGAGATGGAGAAACGGTGGGCAGCTTCGCAGTGAAGGATATAGATCAGTATAAGCTCATTTCCTTAATGATTGGAAAAGAATGGAAGGAAAGAGTAAGAGAAGAGAAGCAGAGCTTTTCTTCTGCGGAGACGATTCTTTCCGTGAAAGAGGCAAAGCTTGCGATGCGCCTTTCCGGGGTAAATCTTTCAATCAAAAAGGGAGAAATTCTCGGCCTTGCCGGACTTCTCGGTTCGGGAAGAACGGAACTTGCCGAGTTACTTTTTGGAACGGAGAAGGCGGGAGAGGGTGAAGTATTTTGGATGGATGAAGCCTATTTTCAGAGAAATCCATCTAAATCCATAGAAAAAGGAATGGGATTTTGTACTGAGGATCGTAAGACCGAGGGCATCCTTCCGAATCTTTCCGTGGAAGAAAATATGACGATTGCCATGCTGCCGAACTTGCAGAAAAATGGCTTTATTGACTTTGCAAAACAGAGAGAATTGGCAAAACGTTATGTAGAACTTTTGCGTATCAAGACGCCTTCTCTTTCTCAAAAAATTCGAAATTTAAGCGGAGGAAATCAGCAAAAGGTCCTCCTTGCACGCTGGATGTGTATGAATCCGAAACTCATGATTTTGGATGAGCCGACAAGAGGAATCGACATCGGGGCGAAAGAAGAGATAGAAAAGCTGATTCAGGGACTTTCTAAGGAAGGAATCTCCGTATTGATGATTTCTTCGGAACTCAGTGAGCTTGCAAGAAACTGCCATAGGGTAGTGGTGCTCCGTGACGGAAAGGTCCGGGGAGAAATGGAGGGAGAGGAAATTTCCGAGGATGCCATCATGGCTATGATTGCAGAAGACGGAAAGGAAGGAGGAAGTGAAAATGCTGAAAATTAAACAGAAGAGCTTTTCGGACTATGCTTCCTTGCTTTTTCTTGCCCTTCTCTTACTGGTCAATATTCTTTTTACACCGAATTTCTTTAAGCTTGGCACTTTACAAAACTCCATCACCCAGATTTGCCCTACTATACTTTGCGGAATGGGGATGACCTTGGTGATTTCCACCGGAGGAATAGATATTTCGGTAGGCTCTCTGATGGCTCTTTCCGGAGTCCTGATGGCAAAAAGCATGGAAAGTATCGGTATCTTTCCGGGAATTCTTCTTGCTGTATTTTTCTCGGTATTAGTGGGGGCATTTACCGGCGCTATGGTAGGAAAATTAAAGTTGCAGGCGATGGTTATCACCTTGGGGCTGATGCTCGGTGTCCGTGGTGTGGCACAGGTGCTTTGTGACGGACGGGATATTTATTTTAATACTCTGGGAGAGAAAGGAGAGTTACTTTCCGCCTTCGGTACGATGAAATTCTGCGGCTTTATCCCGGTACAGCTTATCCCTATCGTGTTATCCGTCCTTTTGATTTGGATTCTCATTAAAAACAGCGCTTGGTGTACAGATTCAAGCGGTAGGAGACAGTATTAAATCCAGTAATCTCGTAGGTATCCACAGTGACAGAGTCTTTATCTTTGTGTACGGATTAAGTGCATTTTTTGCGGCAATTGCAGGCGTTATGCAGGCTTCCAAGGTTTCTGTTGCAGCAGGCAGTTCCTTAGGGCAGTTGGCAGAGCTTGACGCCATTGCGGCGGTTGTTATAGGTGGAACGCCCATGAGCGGCGGAAGAGCTCGTGTACTCGGAACCGTACTGGGAGCGATGATTATGCAATGTATTACGCTGACCTGTGTTATGAACAATATACCGGATCAGTATGCACAGGTGGTAAAGGCGATGATGATTGTCTTTGCCGTGTATATTCAAAGGGAAAGGAGCTAGAGATGGAAGAGAAAAATAAGGCAGTATCCGTTTCTCGGCCGGCGAGTATTTTTGCTAAAATGCCGACAATCAATAAGACTTTCCTCGCCTTTTTGTTTTTATTTGTTTTGAGTAGCCTGCTATTTCGTGACAAACACTTTCTATCCGTAGAAAACAGCATGAATATTCTTTTGAAAGCCTCTAAAAATGGAGGTCTTTTGGCTTTGGGTATGAGCTTTGTCATCCTTAGCGGAGAAATTGACCTCTCCGTAGGGGCGGTTTTTGCTTTAAGTGGGGTGGTAATGGGCCTGGTCGGAGAGCAAAATCCCTATCTTGGGATTTTTGCCGGAATCATGGTCGGTGTGCTGACCGGAGCAATGATTTCTTTCATGGTATGCAAGATGCGAATTTCTTCGTGGATTGCCTCTCTTTCCATGCTTTTTGCACTGCGAGGATGGTGCAGATTTTGGCAAGAAAGTCCGTAGCAATTAAGGACCCCGTTCTGCTTTTTGCCAAGGCAAAGCTTTTTTCCAATCTGATTCCCGGCTTTTCGGGGGGGATATCTCTTTTGGTTTTGTTTTTCTTTGTCTTCTTTTTCCTCTGTAAATACCTTGCTGAGAATACGAAGTTCGGTATGCGTCTCTATGCAAGCGGGGGAAATGCGGAAGCGGCTAAACTGATGGGAATCGAAGTGAAGAAAGTGAAAACCCTGGCCTTCCTTCTTTCCGGTTTTATTGCGGCTTTATCCGGTGTCTTCTTGGCTTCCAGCAGTGGCAGTGCGACGCTGAGTGCAGGAAATCTTTATGAAACCTATGCCATTGCCATGTGTGCTATCGGGGGAATACAGCTGAGTGGCGGACAGGGAAAATTGACCGGGACTTTTTTCGGGATTTTGATTTATTATATTATCAATACCTTAGTTTACGTATTTACCCTCCACCATATCGGTGCATTGGCAGTCCATTATTATGGGAATCTTGGTTATTCTTTCGGTAGCGATGCAGTCGGAGATTTTTCATAAAAAGAAGTAGGAGAACACAAAATGACTAAGCTGAAAAACAGATTATCTTCGGTCTTTGGAGAAAAATTGGATAGGGCGAAGCCGCTTCCGGAATATCCCCGTCCTCAATTTAAAAGAGAACTTTGAGATTTTTAAATGGAGAATGGACTTACAGGGTTCTCAAAAAAGAAGATAGTAAGGAGCTATATCGTGGAAAAATCCTTGTCCCCTTTTCTCCTGAAACGGAACTTTCCGCTGTGGAACGAATGCTGAATCCGGATGAGGTTTTTGAATATAGGAGACTTATCTCTTCGGATTTTCAAAAAGGAGAAGGAAAAGGCTTCTCTTACATTTTCAGAGCAGTGGATCAAGAGTGTGAGGTCTTTGTAAATGGAGAAAAAAAGTAGGAGAACACAAGGGGGATACACAGGATTTACTTGTGATATTTCTGAATACTGTACGGAAGAAAGCAATGTGCTGTTGGTACGAGGAACAGATGCAACGGAGCTTCTTCCCCATGCCAGGGGAAAAGCAAAGGTGGAAGAAGAATTGTCGTTATTCCTCCATTTTTCTATACCGGGCAGAGTGGAATCTGGAAGTCTGTATGGCTGGAAAAAAAGTACCGAAGTCATACTTGACGGATGTGAAAATCACGCCGGACTTCGATGAAACTACGGTGCATTTTCCATTTTTCGGTAAATGCAGACTTGCCGGAGGAAGACAGGAAAACTGTGCGGATTCAGATTTTTGAGCCGCAGATTTATGCCGAATCAGCAAAGAAGATAGAGGAAGATAGCCCTACTCAAGATTGTAAGAAGGAAGTGAAAAAGAATACAGTCCTTAGCGGGAAGACGGAAGAAAAGTCTATTCATACGGAGGGAATGACATTACTCTATGAAGCAGAGGGAATACCGGGAGAGGATTTTCTTTGTAAAATTGAGCGTCTACAGCCGTGGACAACAGAAAGTCCTTATCTCTATCCTGTTCTTTTTCATTATGGAGAGGACAGGGTAGAATCTTATTTTGCGATGCGAAAGCTTTCTATCGGAAAGGATAAGGCCGGTATTTTACGCTTCTTCTTAAATAATGAACCGCTTCTTTTCAATGGACTTTTGGACCAAGGGTATTGGCCGGAGAGCCTGATGACGGCACCATCTGATGAGGCTTTACTTTATGATATCTTAAAGACAAAGGATTACGGTTTTAATACCATTCGAAAACATATGAAAGTCGAGCCGGATCGTTTTTATTACCACTGTGACAGAGAAGGCGTCTTCGTTTGGCAGGATATGCCCTGTGGCGGAGGAGCTTATAATCACCTTTTTGTCACGGAATTCCCCAATGTTTGGGATAAAGGGGCCAGAGGTATAAAGGACAATAAGTATAAGCTTTTTGCAAGAACGGACAAGGCAGGGAGAGAGCAGTATTATAAGGACCTGGAAGAAATGGTCAAAGAACTCTACAATCACCCTTCTATTGTGCTTTGGACTCCTTTTAATGAAGGATGGGGACAGTTTGATGCGCCTGTAGCCACCGCAATGCTCCGTAAATGGGATGATACAAGATTGATTAATGAGGCCTGTGGCTGGTTTGACCAGGGAGGCAGGGGACCTCTATTCTATTCACAATTACCGCTATGCTTTAAAGATTAAGCCACAGAAGGACAGAGTAGTGGCATTGACCGAGTATGGCGGCTATGCTTTTCCGGTAAAAGAGCATTTGTGGAGCAGAAAGGAGTTCGGCTATAAGTTCTTCTCTTCGAAGGAGGAGGTCACTGCGGCTTATGAGAAGCTGTGGGAGAGAGATATTTTCCCCAATGTGGAAAAGGGCCTTAGTGCGACGATATATACTCAAACAACCGATATAGAGGAGGAAATCAACGGACTTATGACTTATGACAGAAAGGTCGATAAGCTGAGAGTCGATACGTTAAGAAAGCTAAGTCAAAGGCTGATGGAAATATATCTGGCTTGCTTTTTAAAAAAGAAAAAAAGGAGGGATAGCTATGAAGAATTTCTGGAAGATGGATGAAAGCGTTGGAAAGAAGCTTAGCTATGCCTATATGGACCTCGACCGTTATCTTGCGGATGAAATTTTTGGAAAAAGAAATCGAAGTAAAGTTTCTTCGGGAGATGGCACGGGGCGCTTCTCCTTATCGGATTGTGATTTGCAAGATAAAAAAAGAGAGGATGGGGAAGCTTTCGAAGAAGCCTTAAAGCTGCTTGAAGACAAGATACTTCTTCTTGGTCATTCGGATTATCTGGCTGTTTGTGCAGAGTTGGAAAAGCAGCTGGAAGAAGGATAAGAAGTCAGATATGTTTTGTACTTTTTCCCAAAGAAGAAAAATATGCTTTTTGAAAAATGGAGAAATCATGGGTGAAATCAATATGAATGAACAATACAAGGCTGAAAAAAGGTCTGATGTGCATCTTGTTGATGCGGTGAATCTTTCTTCTTTGGAAGAAGAGGCATATCTGCTTTCTAAGGAATTTATAGAAAAGGCGAAGCTTAAGAAAGGACAGCTCTTTGTTGTGGGATGTTCTACTTCGGAAGTTTTGGGAGAGAAAATTGGAACTGCTTCCAGTTATTCTACAGCAAAGGCCCTTTTTAAAGGAATTTCTCATGCCGCAAGCGAAGCCGGAGTTTTTCTCGCGACCCAGTGCTGTGAGCACTCAAATCGTGCCATTATAACGGAACGAGAGGCTGCTTTGGCACACGGTCTTATGCCTTATAGGGTCAATGTCATCCCGAAAGAGAAGGCGGGCGGTTCCTTTTCGACAGTGGCTTACGAAAGCTTTATAGAGCCTGTCGCTTTGGAAAAACTTCGAGCTGATGGGGGAATCGATATCGGAGACACCTTCATCGGTATGCACTTTAAAGGAGGTCGCGGTTCCGCTTCGCTTAAGCAAAAACGCTCGGCTCCGCTCATTTGACTGCGGCGAGTACGGCCAAAGTTTGTTGGGGGGAGCAGAGCGGTGTATGATGAAAGTTTACTCTAGGATGATTGCCCCTTATTTCCATATCTACGTAAATGCAAACAGTGAATAAAACCTAGATATGAATTACATCTGAACGGTTCATATGGAGGAGGCTGTCATGCCGGAGCTGACTTCCATGGATGCGGTTTTCTCTTCTAAGCATAAATATTGGAAGAAGAAATGCTTTAAAAAAGTAGCACAGTATCCATATTATCAAAGCTTCCGATCTGAGGCCTTGGAAATAGAAAAGGTAGCCTTCCAGGCCGGCATTTAATGCAATATTAAATAAAGTAGCTATGCTTCCAAAAGAAAAGATTCGTGGGCATGGACGGCCGATATAATTTTACGGCAAAAGAGAAAGAAGCGAGATGTTATAAACGCAGATCGGCTTCTTTCTTTTCGGTAGAAGACAACGGACTTTCGGTTATAAAGAAAAGACGCCTCCTTTTTGGTGAGACTTGCCTCGGAAAATCCAGACATGGCTTACAGCGGTAATCTCCTCCCAGGGTACTAAACAGTTTTATGCCGGAAGGTAAATCCCTCTCTTCCGATCTTCAGTTTTTATAAAATAAAAAGGGATAGAGAAGAGAGCAGGATACCGTTTCCGTAGAGGGCAAACTCTCTCGGGCTTAATTGAAGTTGAACTAAGGAGATCAACATCCAGGTTTCTAAGCCCTGCCTTCTTCCGACGACATAGAGAATGAGAAGGGCGAAGATAAAGCTAAAGTAGCGATAATAAATGCTGTGAAAGGAAATGCCTCCCTTCCACTGTTCTGCACTGTCATTCCTTTCCCTTATATTGCTTTTCATCTGTTTTCCTCTTTGTTTCCCTCTCTTTTTCCTATATTTTTCTTTCTCCTTGCAATACACTTACAAATCGGATTACCCTTTGCGGAAAATTTTTCTTCATATTCCGTCATGATATTTCCTTTGGAAAGCAGTTCATCATGGTGAAGATCAAAGCTTTTTGCAAGAATATCCCAGTTATTTTCCTGAAAGCTCTCAAGGAATAATCAAACAAATCCTGATTATCCGTTTTAAACTCGATATGACCGTCCGAAGAAAGAACCTTCTCATAGAGCTTTAGGAAGACAGGGCTTGTGAGTCTGCGGTTTGCCTGCCTTTTCTTTGGCCAGGGGTCGGAAAAGTTCAGGTAAATAGTAGCAATTTCTCCTGCAGAAAAAACTTCCGTAAGAAGCCTTGCGTCCATACTCATGTAGTAGAGATTCTTTAGGACCAATCCGATTCTCCTCCTTTTTCACGCCGTTTAATGGTCGCAAAAAGCACGCTGTCATAGCGTTCAATGCCGATGAAGTTAATATCAGGATTTTGCTTTTCATTTCGTAGATGAACTTGCCCTTTCCCATACCGATTTCGAGGCAGAGCGGATTCTTATTGGAAAAGAGCTTTTCGAAATACTCTCCTTTTAACTCCTCTTTTATTTTGTATTACATAGATAGAATCGGATACGAATTCCTCCGAACTGTAATATGTCGTAGACGCATAATTCTCCTTTGTTAAAAAACAAAAATAAAAATAAATTAATGAAACATGGAAAAATAATTCCTGTTTCACTTTTGCCTGTTAGAAAGCAATCTGCATAAGCCTCTTTAATTTTAAGATTTTCTTTATAGGATGAGAAACGCTCTTATGTTATCATAGAACAGCTATTTTTAACTAGAAATATATTAAAAAGGGCAAGTTGTTTTTGCCTTATGCATTACCGGAGAATTAGATGAATAAAAATAGACTGATCATGAATAAAAACAGACTGATAAAAAGAGGAATTTCTCTTGTGCTTCTTTCCTCTATCCTGGGCTTATCTGCCTGTGAGTTGGGAGCGGAGCAGGAGGCGGCTGCCGTTTCCGGCTCGGATATTGTCCTGACTACGGAAGACAACGGGGAAGAATCCGTTGCGATTGCAGCATTGGGACTCAATGCCAATGTTCTTCCCTCCATTGAAGGCGTTACCATTGACGGGCAGGCGGAAGAGCTTGCACCGGTTAATCTTACTGTAGGGTGTCATCAATTCCGTTGTGAAGGACTTACAGCAGCGTCTCATGCAACTTGGCTATATGGAGGACGATGAACCGACGACCTATTATGGGGATGCGACTTCCAAGGCGGTACAGTATTTCCAAAGACAGAGCGGGATGCCTATGGACGGTATCACGGGAGTAAGTACCTGGGATGCCCTTATGTCGGAAAATGCACCGCATTATGCGGCAAAGTTGGGATTTCAAGGAGATGATATTACAAAGATTCAGTATCGTTTATATACCTCGGTTATCTTACTGAAAGCAGGGCAGATTAACGGAAACTTTGATGCAACGACCGAAACGGCGGTAAAAAGCTCCAGGAGGTAAATCATCTGACAATAGACGGTACAGTGGGAACTGCTACGAACGACTTGTTGTATTCCGATGAGGTAAAGGCCAATATCATTGCGCCTCGGGGAGCAAAAGCGAGATTGTAAAGAAGTATCAGACAAGGCTTATTGCTCTCGGATATCTTTCCGGTGATGCCGACGGGAATTTCGGTTTAAGCACGCAGAACGCGCTTCGTGCTTTCCAGTCCAGAAATGACCAGGTTGAGAGCAATATCTCGGACCGGACACGAGGTAATCTTGGATTCCGATTCTGCGAAGCCCTTCGGTATGCGTCTTGGAGAGCAGAGCGGAGATGCAAGAACATGCAGAAACTTTTGGTGAAATACGGCTAGTTTGTCCGGTGACAAAGCTTCCGGCTATTTTGGAGAACTCATAAAGGAGCGATGCTTTCCTCCAGAGAACGAACGGACTTACTGCTGACGGTATGGGCTCGAGCAAAGACCTGCAGGTTCTTCAGTCCGGTTCCGCTAAGTCCCAAGCCAAAACAGAGTACAAACAGACATAGAAATAACGGAAATGCCGGAGCGGCAAATGCAGGTGGAGGAGGTAATGCACCCACTGGCCAATATTCCTTCCGGATCAGGCGGAGCTACCGTTTCGGTCTCGGCTTCAGCACTGATTTCCATTGCCTCATCTAAGATAGGGTCTCCTTATGTATGGGGATCGAAGGGACCAGATGCTTTGACTGCTCAGGCTTCGTGTACTGGGTGTCTGAATCAGGCAGGTGTGGAACCTCTTATATGACCTCTTCCGGTTGGAGAAATCCGGGAAGATTTAAAAAGGTCGGTCCCTCCGAATTGCAGGCCGGTGACATTGTGGTTGTAAGCGGTCATGTGGGGAATCTATGCCGGCAGCGGAGACCGTTATCGATGCTTCTTCTTCTAACGGTAGAGTGGGTACATAGAAGCTTTTTCCGGTTGGTGGTCCAGAAACTTTATTACTGCGTGGAGAATTTTTAGCTAAAGGGCTTTGTGGAGAGTGAAAAGATGAAAAAGACAGCGTTAGTGTTATGGCGGCAGGTATCGGATCGCTACGGCGCAGGGATTAACAGCTGGCTAAAGATAGGCCCTTCAGGGGAGATTATCATGGACTATTCCGTGCACGATGCTTTGGCGGCAGGATTTGATAAGCTGGTTTTCGTAATTCGAAAGGATATCGGCGGAGTTTCGTGATATCATCGGAAGAGAATCGAGAAGATTGCCGATGTGGAGTATGCTTTCCAAGAGCTTAACGCTTTTACCAAGCGGCTATACTCTTCCGGACGGAAGAACAAAGCCCTGGGGAACGGCTCATGCTCTTATGCAGGCAAGAAAAATTTGTGAACTGTCCTTTGCAGTAATCAATGCGGATGATTTCTACGGAAAAAGAAGGATATCAATTAATTCTACGGTTTTTAACAGAGGATAGGGCGAGAGTAAGATGCTTGAAATGTGCATGGCGGGTTATCATTTGATCAATACGCTCTCTAAGCACGGTTCCGTTAATCGTGGAATTTGTAAGGTTTCCAAGGAAGGGTTATCTTGAGTCTATTGAAGAAATCTTCGAGATTAAGAGAGAAGAGGACGGGATTCTTAGAGGCTTAAATCAGGGAAAGATACGATTGTCTTGAGCAGAAGATGCCATTGCTTCTATGAATATGTTCAGTCTTCCGGAAGAGTTTCTGGATATTGTTACGGAGAACTTCCCGGCATGGCTGGACCAATACGGGAAAAGAAATGAAGTCAGGAGTGTCTTCTTCCGAGAGAAATTAACAATTTAATGAGAGAAGGAAGAGGAAGAGTAAGGGATGCTTCGGATCATGACAGAAGTGGTTTGGCGTAACCTATCATGAAGATAAGGCACTTGCCGGAAGAGGCCTTGAGAGAATGTATAGCTGCAGGGCTTTACCCCGAGAAACTCTATGATTAAGGGATAGTAAAAAAAGGCTTTCTGTTTTAAAATAGAGGGAAATTCATTTCCCTCTATTTTTTATTCATAACAAGTTGCACAGGCGTAGCCTGAGGCATCTTGTCCGAAGCGAGTATCTTGCGTATTTCAGCGATATCTCGTTCATAACAAGTACCTTATGTATGCTTGGAGTATCTCGTTCATGCAGAGTGCTGTATGAGATTTGAGTAATATTTAAACTTTTAGCAATCGGATAAGGGATATAAAAAGAGAAGAAAATAAGAGAGAATTTTGAATAGGGAATAGATAGAAACGATTGTTGCTTGCAAGCTCTGTGAAACGGACTTGATATGCTTAGAGATAGAGAGGGTACGTAGGTGTCGGATCAAGAAAGAGAATCTCGAAAAAGAAAGCTGAAAGAAAGAGTGATTCCGGGAGAACTGGAAAAAGGAGAGGAGGAGCAGCCGGAAAAGGCAGGGGAGAGGATTGCCCTTCCCCGTCACTTTTTGCTCCCTCTGTTATTTCTCTTACTCTTTACCTTAGGACTTCTTTTCTTTTTTTATAACAGGAGAAGATATAGCCGTTTAACGAGTAAGTGGTCTGTGGATTTTTTTCGGAAACAGGTGAATCCTCCGGAGAGTATTACAGCTTTTCGGAAGGGTAGTTAAGGTATCGAAGGATGGCGCCTCTTATCTTTCTTCTTCCGGAAAGGTGCTTTGAATCAGGCCTACGAAATGGCTGCACCGCTTGTTTTCCATCAATGGGGACTATATGGTGATAGGGGAGGAAAACGGCTCAAAGCTCTTCATTCTTTCCACGGAAGGCTTGAAGGGGCAGGGCGAAAGTTCTCTTCCCATTTTGAAGCTATCCATTTCGGAAAAAGGAGTGGTTTATGCCCTTCTTGCTGACGGAGAAAGCAGCTATATTACCGTATTTTCCAAAGAGGGAAAGAATCTGGATATCAGTATCAAATCGGTTCTTGGCGGAGACGGTTTCCCCGTAGATTTTTCTACATCAAAGGACGGAGAAGAGCTTTTGGTAGCATTTTCCTATCTGGACAAGACTGTTTTAAAGAGTCGTGTGGTTTTTTATAATTTTTCCGCCCTCGGGAAAAATGCGGGAGCGAATCGAGTGGTCGGCGGTTTTACCGATCATTTTTCCGGGAAAATGGTAGGGAGAGTTCACTTCTTCAACAATGACGAAAGTTTTGCGGCTTATAACGGGGGGCTCAGTTTTTTCTCGACGAGAGTAAAGACCAGTCCGAGGAAAAAGAAGAATATCAATCCAGGAACGATCCGGATGATGAGCTATAATAGTCAATATCTGCCTTACTCACGGACAATACAAAGGAGGGAGGAGAGAACTATCGTCTTCTGCTTTTTCAGGAAGAATGGAGAAAAAGCTCTTTGATAAAGCATTAAACTTTATGGGCACTAAGATGGAATTAAGCGGAGATAAGATTCTGCTTTATCAGGAGAAAAACTATAAGGTCTATGACTTTAGCGGTCGTCTACGCTATAATGGAGAAACGAAGGAGGGGCTTCTCTACCTTCGCTCCATGACTGAATTTTTAAAAATGAGACGGCACTGAGCTTTTGCTCTGCTTTCCCAATAAAGTGGAAAGGGTAGTTTTACAATAGAGGAGAACAAGATGAATCAATATTGTGTGGGAATTGATGTTGGCAGTACCAGTGTAAAATGCAGTATTTCTACTTATAACGGAGTGTCCTCGATAAGTGGGAGGTTATGACCAGAAAGGCGGAAAATGGAAAGTATATTCTGCCTGATGTGGCAGAAGGAACGAAAAAGCACCTCGATGAGAAGACGATTTCCTATGAAGATATTGCGGGAATCGGAATCGGTGTGCCCAGACCCTGTTGAGCCGGATGGACATGTAAGAGTGGCAGTCAATCTTGGCTGGAAAGACATTTACCTGCATGAATTATGCGGGAGAGCTTATGAGAGGGCAGGAATTCCCTGTGCTGTGGGAAATGATGCCAATGTGGCAGCCCTTGGAGAGATGTGGCAGGGAGGCGGCAGAGGCTTTTTCAAAATATGATGATGGTAACACTCGGAACGGGAGTAGGCGGCGGTCTTATTTTAAACGGGAAAATTGTGGGCTGGTGCTCATGGTGCCGGAGCGGAAATCAGACTATCCATGTTAGAGAAGTAGAGGAGAGCGTTGTGCCTGTGGCGGTATGGGGTGCCTTGAACAGGTGGCTTCCGCAACAGGAATCGTAAAAGAAGCGGAGCCTTTTACAGAATGTTTAAGGAGCCGTCTTCTCTTCGTATCTACGGAAAGGCGCTAACCGCTAAAATTGTTTGTGATGCGGCGAAGGAAGGCGATCAGCTTGTTGACATAGCCTTGACTTAAGTATGCGTTCTTTAGGCATCGTCTTGGCGCAAGTTTCGCGGTGGCCGATCCGGAAATCTTTGTTATCGGCGGCGTGTATCCAGAGCGGGAAGTTTCCTTCTTGATCTTTATTCGGAAGCACTATGAAGAGTACACTCGATTTTTAGAGAAAAAGGCGGAGCTTGTTCTGGCAACACTGGGAAATGATGCCGGAATCTATGGCTGTGCAAGACTCATGCTGGAAAAGGATTAGAAAGTCGGAAGATGAATCAAAGGTTCTGAAAACAATTGAATATACGAAGATTATTGCCATGCTGAAGGAGGAGGCCGACTCTTCTCTCGGAAAGGAGAGTTGCGGAAGCGCTCCTTCCTTCTTCCGAGCCCGGAAGAGGTAAGGAAAAAGTCTTTTGAAACGGAGGATGCGGAGAATCGGATTCGCTAAAGGGCCTCTTTCTTTTAGGGAATGACGGATATTCGCCTTTTATTTTCAAGAATCCGGCAAGCGCAGCCCTCTCATTGCAGAGCTTTTACATGTGGAAAAGATTTTGGAATTTGCGGAAAGGCCAGGGATTTTGCAGGAGAGACGGAAGATTCGCTTTCCGTCTATTTTCAGGCTCTCTCCCTTGGAAGAAGTAAGGAGGAAGTTCAGCGCTGCCATCGAGTCGGAGGAACGGCTTTAGTGATGACGCCAGTAAAGAACTTTCGGAGATTCGCCGTAAGGAGAAGGGAATCGAAGGAAAAATCAGCGATGAGCTGAACCGAACTTTTAAATGATGAGCGGTCCATGCTGCGGGAAGGCGTCATTACCTTGCGAAACGGCCCGTCATGTTTTTCCGGTTAAGGCGGAGTATAAGAATGCCTTTCACGGAATTGTCCATGATGAAAGCAGTACCGGGGCTACCCTCTTTATGGAACCTTTAAAGCATGGTCCAGCTGGAGAACATGCCTGACAGAGCTGCTTTCTTTGGAGAAAGAGGAGGTGGAGAAGATTCTTCTTGCCTTATCCCTTCTTTTGCAGCCGGAAATCTCTGCTTTACAAAGAGAAAATGTGGAGTGCATTGCACATCTTGATTTTGTATTTGCATGAGGCGAAGCTCGGAAAGAAAATGGAAGGAATCATCCCGACTGTTTTGGAAGAGAAAAAGGTGGGTCTCCTTGATGCAAGACATCCATTGATTCCAAGAGATAAAGTGGTTCCGATTTCCATTCATATCGGAGAGATTTTCGTCTTCTTGTGATTACCGGCCGAATACAGGCGGAAAAACGGTCCTGTCTAAAGCGCTGGGACTCTTACAGTTAATGGGGCAGGCATGGCCTTTTTGATTCCTCTTTTCGGGGCTCCTCCATTACCGTGTTTAGAGAAATCTTTGCGGATATCGAGGACGAGCAGAAGCATAGTAGCCTTTCCACGTTTTCTTCCCACATGACCAATACTGAAAATACTGGCAGAGGCGGATCGGACAGTCTTTGTCTTTTGATGAGCTTTGGTGCGGGAACGGATCCGACGGAGGGAGCCGCTTTGGCACTGGGGATTTTGCATGACCTCTTCAAGAAAGTACAGCTTTGCGACTACCATTGTGCAAAATCAAACTCTGCATCTCTGAGGAAGGAGTGGAAAATGCTGCCTGCGAAATTCGATGTAAAAGTCTTAACCCGACCACCAACTACTTATCAGTATGCCGAAAATCCTTCTTCGGTACAAGCAGAACTCAGTAATACGATATAAAGATACAGCGTCAGAAAGATCTACACCGAACCTGATACCGGCTTAGAATACAAAACGCTTGCAAATTCGCTTATCGCTCGCTCATCGGGTGGGTGATGGTGGTGGCGGCGACAAGGCGGGCAGAGGTGTTGCGCAGGTGCTGGGTGGTGG